>Ga0207646_10008633_pt1 | contig 10185 bp, 8 predicted proteins | sample KBSK5502metaG_FD_184343 | JGI IMG/M metagenome (GOLD analysis project Ga0207646, IMG submission 184343) | Corn, switchgrass and miscanthus rhizosphere microbial communities from Kellogg Biological Station, Michigan, USA - KBS K5-50-2 metaG... | ecosystem: Host-associated > Plants > Roots >...
CGCGCGACGAGCGCTCCCTGGTGCTGCCCCGGTGCTCAACTTCCCGACGCTGCTCCGCAGGTCAGTCGAGCCGAGGATGCCCCCCGTGCGCGGACGACCGGTCTTGGACGTTCGTGCTGCGGCCACTAACGTCACTGAAGAAGACCCTCCCTGAAGCGAGGCAGTGTACCGATCGACGCCCGTGGGTCAAATAGGGCCGTCGGCCCGCCTATCCTGTAAACAAAAGGCCCCGCTTAGCAGGGCCTTTGTTGTATCGGGGCGGGATGTGGACACATTTCCCCGACCGCCTCACCTACCGCTTTACCGAGGTTCGACGGCTAGACCCGCAGTGAACACCGCGCAACGCGAGCCCTCCATCAGCGCGACGTCAGCTGGTAGTACGTCCAGAAACCGCCGCCGTCGGTGTTGAAGGGCAGCTTCGTCCACCCATCAGGACCGTCGGTTCCGGCAGGAACCGTCGACAGATTGATGACGAACGCCGACGTGATGCACGCTCCGGCCCGGAGAGTCGAGTTCTGCGACGAACCCTGGGCCTGTCCATCTGTGTACGCGGGGGTCGCACCGCTCGGGAGGAACGCCTTGTCGGTCGCGTTGGGGCACTGGGCCGGATCGGCGGCATAGTCCACCAGGGTCGCGTCGTAGGGATTGAGGATCCCCTGGCCGTCGCTCCGCCAGAAGAATCCGATCGGTCGGTGGGTGGGCACGCAGCAGCCGCCGTCGTGCACGTGCCAGTTGTCGTTCGGGAGCACGGGCGGCCCCGAACTGGCCAGCGCGGCGACGCCGTAGGCACCGGCGGCGACGAACGACCCCGCCAGCGCCGCGACGATCCATCTTCTCATCGGGTTCTTCATGGATTACCTCCTCGAGGCGAAACGGTCGGTGTGGACGGCGGGCACTCGCAGCTCGGTAGAGGGCGAGACGAGGCCGCGGCAGGTGCCTGCGGCGGCCCGCGGCTCCCGGCCCGGCGAGGCGCTTCTTCGCTGGCCGCTGGAATCCACACGCCAAATGATGCGAGCTGCGCGTCGGCGTTGAATCGGGGGAAACCCTATGCCGTCGCTCCCGTGCGTCCTAGACTCGAGGCGAGATGACAGATACCAGCGCTGCGGCTGAGGTCGTCGGGCGCGAGGAGGAGCTCGCCGCGATCGAGCGGTTCGCAGCGTCACCGCCTGCGGGTGCGCGCGCTCTGCTCCTGACAGGGGCGGCGGGGATCGGCAAGACGACCCTGTGGCGGTGTGCGGTCGAGCGGTGCCGCCGGGGCGGCGACCGTTTCCTCGTTGCGACGCCGGCGGAGTCAGAGCGCAAGCTCCCGTTCGCGGCGCTCAACGACCTTCTCGCTGACCTCGTCGACGACTTCGGCGGCGCCTTGCCGGAGCGCCGCCGGCAGGCGCTGGACGCCGCACTCCTGCGATCGGTCGGCAAATCGACCGTGGACAGGCTCGCCGTCGCGCTCGCGGTGTTCGACCTCCTACGAGCCGCCGCGTGCGACCAGCCGCTCCTGATCGCGATCGACGATACGCAGTGGCTGGACGCTCCCTCTGCGGCCGCATGCGATTTCGCGCTCCGTCGGCTCCAGGGCGAACCGGTCACGCTCGTCTGCTCGGACCGCGAGTCCGCCGGCATTCGGTTCGACCTCAGCCGCGAGCGCGTCACGTGGATCGAGATCGGTCCGCTCTCGGCAGCCGTGCTCGGCCGGATCGTGACCGCGCGAACGGGAGCGCAGCTGAGTCGGCCGGCCGTCGCTCGTCTGGGAGCCGTCTCGGGTGGCAATCCCTTCTTCGCGCTCGAGATCGCACGCGCGCTCGCCAGAACGGCGACGGCGAGCGACGACGTCCCACTCCCCACCACCGTTACCGCGGCAGCGCGTGCACGGCTTCTATCGCTCTCGCCGGAATGCCGCGACGCGCTGATCGTAATCGCCGCGCTCGGACAACCGACGAACGCTGCGGTAGACGCGATGGTGCCTATGTATGCCGACCGAATCGGCGAAGCGCTCGAGGCCGGAATCCTCGTCGTCGACCGCGATCGCGTCCGGTTCTCGCATCCGCTCCTGGCCTCGACCGTCTACACGGACGCCCCGCCGGAAAGGCGACGCGCGACGCATAGGGCGCTCGCTCGTGTCGTCGAAGATCCGGAACAGCGCGCCCTCCACCTCGCGCGCGGCACAGCGCAGGCGGACGAGCGCGTCGCAGCCGCAATCGAGCGGGCGGCCGCACGGGCGGCGGCGCGCGGCGCGCCGCAGACGGCTGCGGAGCTGGCAGAGCACGCGCGGCGTCTGACGAGCTCCGACGCCGCCGACGCCGCGGCCCGCCGCGCCCTCGCCGCTGCGGGCTTTACGTGGTCGGCGGGTGACGCGCGCCGGAGCGAAACGATGCTCGTCGACCTGATTACGCAGTTGCCGAGCTCGCCGGCTCGGGCGCAGGCGCGCTGTCTGCTCGTGAAGATCGTCGACGACATCCCGACGACGATCGCCGAGCTCGAGCTCGCGCTGGAAGACGCCTCCGGCGATGCCGCGGTCACGGCGTCCGTGCGGAATCTGCTCGCTCGGCAGCGGACCTGGACCGGAGACACGCAAGGCGCGATCCGCGAAGCCGAGGCGGCCGCAGCAGTCGCCGAGGGAGCGGGCGTCATCGGCGAGCTCGCCGTCGCCTTGGGCCGCGAGGCCGCCGCCCGCGCCTATGCAGGCGAGCCGACGCCGCTCGAGCCACTCGAACGCGCGCTCGCACTCGAACAGAAGCTGCAAGATCCGCTCCCGGTCGACGAGAGCCCAACGTTCTTCCGCGGCGTCTGCGCACTGTGGGAGGACGACCTCGAGACCGCCCGGCAGTGCCTCGAGGCGGCAGACGAACGCGCAGCACGCCTCGGCGAGAGCTGGCGTCTGGTAGTGCTCACCCACCTGATCGAGCTCGAGCTCCGCGCCGGCGACTCTGCACGTGCCTTGCACTACGCCGTCGAAGCGGAGGACATCGGCGCGTATTGGGGCGTCGGACACGCCTACGCCGCTGCGCTCGCCAGCGCCGCCCTGGCCAAGGCCGTCGTCGGCTCCGCAGACGCGGCACGCGCGGCCGCTTCGCAGGCTCTCGACGCGATGCGACCCTGCGGATACGAGATCGTGATCCGAACCGCCGAACGCGCGCTCGGCCATCTAGAGCTCGCGCTCGGCAACGCTGCTGCGGCTCACGCCGCGCTCGAGCCGTTGATCGCCGGCGCGCCGATCGCCAGCCCGCCGGCCGCCGCCGCAGCGGGAGACGAGATCGAGGCACTGCTCGAGCTCGGCCGCATCGACGAGGCAAGGACGCTGCTCGCGAAGCTCGCGGATCAAGCGCGGACGAGCGGCCGAGCCCGCGCAACCGCCGTCGCCGCGCGCTGCGCCGGCCTGCTCGCGGCTCGCGACGGAGACCTAGCCGCCGCCGCCGACCACCTCGGCCGCGCACTCGCAGCCCACGACCGCTTCACCGACCAGCTCGAACTCGGACGAACGCAGCTCGCACTCGGTCTTGTCGAGCGCCGCCGAAAGCACAAAGCCCAGGCCCGCGAGGCCCTGACGCGGGCATCCGAGCTCTTCGCGCTTGTGGGGGCGCAGATCTGGAAGGATCGCGCACATTCAGAGCTTGAACGAACGGGCATCAGCCGGCGCCGCGACGGCGAACTGACACCGACCGAGCAACGAATCGCGATCCTCGCCGCGCGCGGCGCCACAAACCGAGAGATCGCCACGCAGATGTTCATCACCGTCAAGACCGTCGAGGCGAATCTCTCCCGAATCTACGGCAAGATCGGAGTCCGCTCCCGCACCGAACTCGCGTCACGCATCGAGCACCAGCGTGACGCGAGTCAGACGGTCTCGATCCCGCAGTGACAGACGCGCTGCTGTCGCGACGCCATCGCGGACGTCGCTATGCACCCCTGACAGAAGTCGCATTTGCAGCCCTTTCCGAGGTAGCGGGGGTCGCAGGAGATCGTGCAGAGCGGCGCGCATGAAACGCTGCAGTCGCGGGTCGGCGGGAGCTGCTGCGTGATTGCCGAAGTTGTCGAGGCCCCAGCTGAACTGCAGCGAGCCGGCGCTGAAGACGATTGCGCCGGATGGGGCGACATAGCGCACGGCGTCGGCGTTCGTCGGCGTGCCAGTCCAGTGGAAGAGCGCGGTCGCTGTCGGGGCGTTACAGGTGGGGTCGACGGCATCCCATTCGTAGCCGACGAGCCCGGGCAGGATGCTGGCGGCGGTGAAGCCCGTGTTTTTGAACCAGGGATTGGTGAGCGAGCTCGCGACCGGTGTGTGGTTGTGGCTTGTTCCGATGCCTCCCCACCAGTTGACCCCGCGCAGCTCGCACTCAGGACGGGGCGGATCGAGGCGGCGGAACATGACCGTCTTCAGCGTCGGGTCGGTTTCCGGATCGAGCTCTGGCTTTCGATACTCGACGATCGTCCGTCCTGCATCCTCGTAGCGGATCTGCCAAAAGCCGATATTTGCGCCTATGAAGGCGAGATTGACGCCGTGGTCTCGCGCCCGCTCGAAGCCGTCACGGATTCCCTTCGTCCAGTACTCGTCGTGGCCGGCGGTCATCACGAGTCGATGCAACAAGAGTGATCCCGGGTTGCGGTCGGTGTCGAGATCGGTCTGGTAGGAGACGTCGTAGCCACCGCGCTCCAGATAGCGCACGAGCTGGATTTCCCAGGCAAGCGGGGTTTGCTTGTTGCCCGACTCGTAGGGGCGATCGAAGGCAACGCGATAACCCGCACCCGTCGGGCCGGAGTACAAGCTCCTGCCGCCCCAGTTGTTGTACGCCTCCCACGTATTCACGGGCACCTGCACCAGCAGCTGCGAATGTCGCGCGGGCGGTGCCTGCACGACGAAGTAGGTGACGGAACCCCTGCCGGCTTGGTCGCCACTCGTGAGCACGAAACGCGCCTCGTAGTAACCGCTCACCCAACGCCGCCGCACACGCAACACATCGGTCACCGGCCAGTTGGCACGCACCGGCACGGCCCGATCGCCACTCGGCGGCGGCGGCAACGGATGCGCCACCCCCTGCTCTCCGGAGCTGCACTCGGGCAGACAAGCGAGCCGGCGAGCACCCAGACCTCCGTACCAGCCGAGGCGAAAAACCTCGATTCGATAGCGCGCCGCCGGTCGCGCACTGATGTGGAAGTGCAGATCTTCCCCAGGCGCGACGCTTACCTCAGACGCGTAGCCCTCGATCGACGAGGCCGAAGCTTCCGGCCCGACCCACGCCGTCGTCCCGGCACGCGCGTTCTCGACCACGATCACGCTCGGCCGCGAGTGCCGATGTCGAGGTGGGCGAGCGTGTACCGCAGGAACAAACACGTAGGGAAAGACGCACGCCAGTGAAACGCTGCCCAACCGCGCGCTCAAGCACAACACGTCAGGATCCTCAAATTTCGGCTTGGCGAGCCTCGAGCTACAGCCATCACCCTCGAGCCAGACTGCCAAGCAAGAATGAAGAACCCGTTAGCACCAAGTTCGCCAATGACAGTTACCGCGTTTCCAGTCGCCACATCCTTCCCACAAGGCTGTTCGGCGGCGCCGCCCCGAAGCACATGGCATTCGTGCGCACCGATGAGTCCGTCCGAGCGAGTCCGCGTGCGTCAGCTCATGCGCGACTGGAGTTCCCCCGCTTTCGTGAACAGAAAAGGCGCCTTTCCAGTACCGCGGGCGGGATTTGGACTGATTTCCCCGACCGCGTCACGTGCCGCTTTGCCGACGTTCGGCGCCTGGAACCGACTTGAATCCTCCGCCTCCTGATCCTCGCCGCGAACGCCGCACGTCCAGACGTGCGCCAATAGTTCGGACCAGTCCAGCCCGCTGACGCTGACCGAATCGCATTCGCTACCGCCGCTCAGACGAGAGCACGCTCGCTCAGGCGGTAGATCGTTCGTTCGAGCCCTATTCGAGGCTCTCCGCTAACACCTCCGCGATGGCCCGTCGCGCTACGTCAGCGAACACAGGAAAGGTGCGTCGGTAGTAGGGCGCCGCCAGCACTGCGAATGACAGCGCCCAGCCTCGCGCTCTCGCCCACGCCGCGTCGTCGAGCCCAACGAGCTCTCGATAGCGGGCGCGCGAGGACCACGTCAGCGTCATCCACGCCAGCAGCGACTCGCACGCCGGGTCACCAGTCGTGCAGACGCCGAAATCAAGCACGCCCGCGAGGCCGCCGTCGCCCCGGACAAGGAGGTTCGTCGGCATCAGGTCGCCGTGCATCCAGACTGGCGACCCTGACCAACTCGGGGCAGCGAGCGCATACTCCCAGGCCGCCGTCACCGCCACGACGTCGATGCCGTCCGCCGCGAGCCCCGGAATGCTCGCTCGCACTGGCTCCTCGTACGCGGCGAGCGGCACGCCGCGATTGCTCGCCGGGGGGTCAGGGGGCACTTCGATCCGCTGCATCGCCTCCACGAACCCCGCCAATTCCTCCGCGATCGCCGTCTGATCGACACGCTGAGCCTTGAGCATCGGCGTGCCATCGAGCCAGCTGTAGACGGCCCATGCCACCGGGAACTCATCCGAAGGGCCACCCAGGGCGACGGGCTCAGGGATCGGCAGCGGCAGGCTCGGCGCGAGGACCGGCAACCACCGCACCTCCTGCTCGAGGGCCGCCGCCCACTCCGCGCGACGCGGAACACGCACACACAGATCCGCGCCAAGCCGGTAGACGGCGTTGACGGTTCCCCACGAGACCGCTCGAAGCGGCAGGTCACGCCACTGGGGGAACTGATCATCAATGAGACGCCGGACGATGGGCTCAGTGACGTCGAGCTCGTCGGGGTGCATCCGCGCCTCCACACGCGCAGAATGAACCATCCGCTCGCGCCCGCGTTGCGCGGGGTTAAAACCATCGGGCGTCATTTCGGCACGCTGGCGCAGTCGGCGGCGCTGCTGCCACGGCGCGGGTCGGGATTCGGCTCAGGACAGGTCGCTCGAAAAGAGCGAGTAGATCAATGCGTCCGCACGCTGCCGTTCGAACACGAGATACGAGCGGAGGTGTCCTTCGCGCTGGAAGCCGGCTTTCTCCAAGACGCGCTGCGAGGCAATGTTGTCCGACACAACCAGCGCCTCGACCCGCGCGAGCGGCGCCTCGGTCACGGCCCATCGCATTCCGGCGACTCCGGCGTAAGCTCGATGCTCCCTGCAAGCTCGCGGTCGCCTGGAGCGCGCGGCCCTACTTCCGACGGATCTGGAGCGTCGCAGTGGTCGTGTGCACGAGGGCGCCGGCCTTCGCCGCTACCGATAGCGTGTACGCGCCCGTCTTCGTCGTCGAGGTCGTCCCGATCCTGAGCGCCGACGTGGCGGTTGTCGAACTGACGGAGGCGGGGTTCGGCGTGAAGGTGTACGTCGTTCCGGCGGGCAGTCCGCTCAGCGAGAGCGCGACGTCGCCGGTGAAGCCGTTCGTCGGGATCAGCGTGACGGTGTACGACGCCGTGTTGCCACGGACGATCGAGACGGTCGACGGCGCGGCGCTCACCGTGAAGTCCGGCGGCGGCGGTGGGGGCGGCTGCGTGACCACGAGTGTCGCGCTTGTCGAGTGCGACGTTCCACCCGCAGTTCCGATGATCGTGAGCGAGTACATTCCGGCCGGTGTCGAGGAGCTCGTCGCCACGGTGAGCGTCGACGAGTCCGCCGGATTCGGCGCGAACGTCGCAGTTGTACCGCTCGGAAGGCCCGACGCCGAAAGCGTGACGGGGTCTGCGAAGCCAGCCGTCCGGTTCACGGTGACCATGTAGCTGGTGCTCGCCCCTTGGACGACGCTCTGCGACGCCGGGGACGCGGCGAGCGAGAATCCCGGCTGCGCCGCGCCGATCAAGGCCGCCACGTCGGATCGGATCGTCGGCAGCGTCGCGTAGAAGACGCCGCCCGGGCACTCGGTCGCGGCGAGGTCGCGATGCCCGGCGATGTTCGGGAACGTCGCCTGCGTCCCGCTGACCGGGTTCGTGTACAGGGTGCTTGCCTGCGGATCGATCGCGTGCGAATCGTCAATCCAGGCGATCAGGTGCTCGAGGGCGCTCCGCGCCGCAGGCGTAGCGTCCTGATTGGTCAGCGTGCCGAGCAGCGCGATGCCGACCGTGCCGGAGTTGTACCCCTGCGTGTGCGCGGCGGTGACACCGTTGCCGTTCAGATCCTCGCCGGTCGGCGACTCGCCCAAAGCGTATTGACGCGAGTACCGGCCTTCGTAGATCCGGCCCGCCTCGTCGATCAGGAAGTTGTAGCCGATGTCGCCCCACCCCTGCGTAACCGCCTGGTACTGGTAGATCGCCCGGATCGTCGCCGCCGGGTCGGGATCGTTGTTCTGCGTCGCCGTGTGATGGACGATCACCTTCTGCACGGGATAGAACGCCGGCGGCCAGATCTCCCTACCGGTCGAGTCGAAGCGGAGCGACTCGTCCGCCCCCCAACCAGAGCGCGGAATCACGGCTGGTTGCGCAACGCCTGCTGAGGTCGTCATCGCGGCTGCGGTGCTGAACGGCAGCGCAACCCACGAGCGCGACGGCACCCGATCCAGAAAGCCGACGACCGTAACGCGTCGCAGCGGCCGATCAGACCAGATGCGAACGACCCACGACCCGTGTGCAGCCATGACCGCGCCGTAGGTCTCGCCGGCGCGCGTACCCTCCCCCACCTCGTCCAGGAGAACCGGACGCGACCTCCCGAAGCGGTGTCCGTCGCGGCTGAGCGCGACGCGAACACGGGCCGACGGACCGCCTCGCCAGTGCACCGCCACGTTCGTCACCGCGCGCGGCAGTACAACAGTCCGGACGCGCACGACCGACCGCGAGACCGAAACCGTGCCGTCGGCCGCCACCGCAGGCTGCGTGGAGGCCGCAGCGACCACGAGCACCACGGCAACCAGCAAGGAACGGACAAGATGGCTGCGCAAGAACGGCCATTACTAGCGCACAGCGCCAAGAAGTTCAATGACCCACACCAGCCTGAACGGCCCGAGGCGTTCAATGTCGATCAAACCGAAAGTGATCGAGGAAGCGCTCGACCTGAATCTCGGTCACGCCCGAACTGGCTTTCGCTTTGTCGACCGGCCCCGGCTGGGACGATCCGCTCCGGTTGATGCATTCAACGCCCCCGACCTCGGCGGCTTCGTCGCGCTCAATTACGCGATTCGACACCCAGAGCATCCGGCGAGGCTCGTGTTGGCGAGCACGGCGGCGCATGTCCATGTCGACCGTGTGCTCGCGATGTTCGAGCGGATCGGTGGGGATGAGGTGCGGGCGGTGGCCGAACGCACTTACGCGGACGCGACGGCCGACAACCTCGCGGAATATCTGCGGGTCTGCGTTCCGCTGTACACGCGCCCGCCGATCCCGCCCGAGGTGTTGGCGCGCGTGACGATGCGCCGGAGGTGGCGGAGCATTTCACCCGCGGCGAGGAGCAGACCTTCGACTTCAGGGCGCGTTTAGGTGAGATCCGCGCTGCCCCGTGTTACTTCTTTCGGGCGAGCTCGACCCTGCCGTGCCGATCGCGGATGCCGAAGAGCTCGCTGCCGCACTTCCGCCAGACCACCTGCGGTTCGTACGCTTCGCTGATGCCGGACACATGCTGGCCGCCGAGCAACCAGACGCCGTTTTGACCCTGATCCGCTAGTTCATGCTCGAAGAGTCCGAGGCGGCGCCACCAGCCGCCACGACTCTCATTGGGTAGCTCGTCAGCCGCGGTCTGCCGCGATCGGGGACATTCCGGCACATTCCGGAACGCTGGCGCAGGCGAGTAAACGGCGGCGCGTCAACCGGGGGATCAGGGCGTCCAGCCGCCGGAGAGAGGCTCTCCCATCCGCAGCCCGAACCGTTGCAGCAGCTCGGGGATCGTCTCCGGCCGTGACTCGAACCCGTAGCGCTCGACGAGCTGAGCGAACTGCTCGGGACTCGCTTTGAGCGGACCACCCATCGCGGTGAGCTCGCGGAAGTACTGCTCGAAGCCCGCGGGCGAGATGATCTCCAGGATCCGGCACGGCTCATCTCCAGCGTTCCAGAACGTGTGCCACTGGTTGCGCGGCTTGAAGACGAGGTCGCCTGGCCCCGCCTCGACGACCTCGTCGCCGAGCAGCGCGCCCATGCGTCCCTCGAGGACAAAGCTGTACTCGTCCTCGCGCGAGTGACGGTGCAGAGGCGCCGCGAGTGCGCGCGGCGACATCGGGTGCTCGACGAACGCGAAGCGCTCGCCTG
>Ga0207646_10008634_pt1 | contig 10185 bp, 3 predicted proteins | sample KBSK5502metaG_FD_184343 | JGI IMG/M metagenome (GOLD analysis project Ga0207646, IMG submission 184343) | Corn, switchgrass and miscanthus rhizosphere microbial communities from Kellogg Biological Station, Michigan, USA - KBS K5-50-2 metaG... | ecosystem: Host-associated > Plants > Roots >...
CGGTGCGCTACGGCGCCCTGATTCGCTATTACGATCTCGACAATCAGCCCGACGGCGATTGGGTCGATTTCTTTCTCCGCGATCCGGTAATGATTCAGGCGTCGCTGGCGTCGCTCGACCTCGTCGCGTTGCGCGCGAATTACGAACGGATGCGCAACGAGACGGCGCGGGCGCGCGGGGCCGGCGAAAAGATGGCGCTGCTCGGCGAGACGTTCGGGTGCATTCTCGCGCTGGCGCAGCGGATCGACGGATGGCTGGCCGCCGCCGGCGACAATCCCGTCCGGCAGCAGATCGCGGCGGCCATCGACGGCGGCCTCCGCTCGGCGCTGCAGCGATTGAAGGCATACGACCTCGGCGCGGCATCGCCGGAGGCACTCGATGGGCCGGTCGGACTCGACTACGACGCGTTTCAGCCGCTCTGGCAGTTGGGATTCGTCTGCCCCGATCCGTCGATTTACCGCGGCACGTCGAAGTCGCGAAGGATCAATCACGCCCTCGGCTATCTGGAGCTGCTGTTCAATGCCTTCGCCGATGCAATGGCCGAACTGAGATCGTTTGCGCGGGCCAACCTCGAGACGACCCTTTTCACCGGCGATCACAGGCCGCAGATCGCGCTCTACATCGCGTTCGTCCGGCTCTTTGCGAATGCGCAAAGAACGATCAACGCGTTCTCGTCGCGTTACGCCGAATTCTACGAACGGCGTGTGTTGCGCGAGCCGTACGCGGGACCGCTGCCGGACAGCGTCTATCTCGCGTTTACGCTGACGGACGGCGCCGTGCGCAGCACCGTGCCGCGCGGGGCGCTCTTCACCGCCCCCGACAAAGTCCTTTACGCGGCCGAACGCGCGCTGACCGTCACGGCGGCCACGATTACGGCATTGCGCACGCTGCGCGTCATTCACGAGCCGCTGTTCGGCGACGTGCCGCGGCGCGTCGTCACCGAGGAAATTCCGCCGCAGGCGAAGAAACCGTGGCAAACCTTCGGCGACGCCGACTCCGGCATCGCGGCCGAATTCGGATTCGCCATCGCCTCGCAGGAGCTGCTCCTCGGCGGGGGGACGCGGACGGTGACGATCGGCGTGGCCTACAACGACCCCAAGCTGGCCGCGCGGCTGGAAACATTGGAGCGACTAACAGGCCTCGAAGCGCGCGACATCCTCTCGCTGACGCTGGCGAAAGCATTCACGCTGCAGGCGTCGACCACCGAGCACAAATGGTTCCCGATCGATTCCTACGAAGCGCTCGTATCCGACGACGGGCGCTTCGCGCTGCGCTTCACGCTACCGCCGTCCGCCCCCCCAATCGAGCCAGCCGGCAACGATCCGCCGGCGATCAAAGCGTGGCTGCGGCAGGAAGCGATCGAGCTCAGCGGGCCGCATGGCTCGGCGCGCATTTACCCGCTGTCGCTGCTTGCCACAATGGAAGTCGCAGTCATGGAGATCGACGTCGAGGTCGAAGACGTTGCCACTCTGACGCTGCACAATTCCGACGGGCCGATCTCCGCCAAGCAAGCGTTTTCGTTGTTCGGCGCACAGCCGGCCGCCGGCTCGTATCTCCGCATCGGCAATCGGGAGCTGTTCACCAAAATCCCGCACTCTCTGCGGATCACGGTTCATTGGTTCAAGCTGCCGCCGAACAGCGATGGCTTCAAAGGGTATTACCGCGACTATTCCATCGGATTGAGCGGCCGGCCGGAGCCTCATCTCTTCGACAATGCCGTCTTTCGCGCGCACATCGGCGTGCTCGAGCCGGGCGCGTGGGACGTCGCCCAACATTCGCCGTTGTGCCTCTTTCGCACCACGAACGACTGCAGCGCCCCGAAGCCGTTGCCGGACGGTACGCTCTGTCCCGCCACGCGCTTTGACGCGCTGCACATCGCTCCGACCGGCGAACAGCCGTCGTTCTACGATCCCGCCGCCGCGTCGATCGTCGTGCGGCTGGCGGAACCGCCGTATGCATTCGGCCACATCCTTTATGCGCGCAACGTCGTCAGCGCGGTGACCAATCAGGGCGATTTGGCGGCTTGCCAGGAAAAATGCCTCGCCCTCTGCCTTCCGTTCAGGAGAGTGGCTCAGCGGATCGGCGAATGCATCACCGGCTCTCACGGGTCGGAGACGTCGCTCGCGGCCTGCCTGGAAAGCTGCGCCGACGATCTCCAGCGCGCATCGCACGACACACGGAACAAGAACGGCCCGCAGGAGGTCGTCGATCACCTCAATGATTTCGCCAACGCTCTCTTCAGAGTGTTGAGCGGTCCCGCCGGCGACGTCGCGCCGGGCGCGCTGACCGTGAAGAAAAACCTCGAAGCCGCTTACGCCATGCATTTCGACGCCTGTATGAAGGAATGCCTCCAGCCGAAAAAGGAGCTGAAGTACCCGAATGCCCCCTGGGTGCCGATGGCGGAAAGCGTTCGCGTCGATTACACGGCGCGCAGCCGCGAATTGAAATTCACCCATCTCGCACCGTTCGGCGACACGCACGACGAGTCGCTGCCGTCGACGCTGTTGCCGACGTTTCCCTACGAGGGAGAGCTCCGCATCGGCCTCTCCGGCGTGACGTCGCCGGAGGCATTGACGCTGTTGTTTTCCATGACGCCGGGCGGCGATTGGAACGATCCGGCGCCGCCGGTTTGGGAGACTTTGTCGCGCGATCCGCTGCTCGTTCTCTCCGACACGACCAATGCTCTGCAAGACTCGGGCATCGTCACATTGAGTCTTCCCGCGAACACGGAATGGATTCGTGCGGTCGTCCCGCGCGATGCCGACCGCTTCCCGCGAACGGCGATCGTGCTTCCGCATGCATTGACTGCGTCGTGGCACAGCGGCGGCGCGGAGAACCGCGGCAATCCGCTGCCTGCCGGGAAAATCAAAGCGGCGGCCGAATTTCTCCCGTTCATCGAGACGGTCGCCCAACCGCTCGAATCGTTCGACGGCCGTCCTCCCGAGACGCTGCGGCCGTACCAGACGCGCCTCGGCGAACGTCTGCGCCACAAAGAGCGCGCCATTCTCGAATGGGATTACGAGCGCCTGGTGCTGGAGCGCTTTCCGTCCGTTTGGAAGGCGCAGGCATTGCCGGCGCGCGATCGCGACGGCAGCGAGGTGCCGGGGAGCGTGCTGATGGTCATCGTCCCCGCTCCCGGCACGCACGTCGATCCGACGGCACCGCGCGCGCCGAAAAACGTCCTCACGCAAATCGAGCGATTTCTTCGGTCCAGGGTCAGCCCGTTCGTCAATCTGCGCGTGGTGAATCCGACCTATATACGCGTTACCGTGACGGCCACCGTGCGGTTTTCCGACGTCGACGATGCGGGCGACAACATCGCCCGATTGAACGACGATCTCGTGCGCTATTTGTCGCCGTGGTTCTATGACGCCGCGCGTGCCGCCAAGCCGGACCGCTATTTCGCTGAGGCTGACATTTCCGACTTCATTCAAACGCGGCATTACGTCGCGACGTTGATCGACATCGCCTTTTCGTACACGCCCGATCGGAACGGGCTGCAGTGATACTTCGTGACGTCGGCCGAGAAGCACCGGATCTTCGAGGAGCCGTTTCCCGTCGATCCGGGCGGGGAACCGTAACGGGAGAATTCGATCATGCAAGCACGCACAAAAAAGCCGGCACTGAAACCGGCAGCTGCTGAACAACCGGCGCGTGGAGTGAGGGACGCCGGGCCTTTGTCCGAGACCTTGAACGAGCGGCCGGCGGTGCGGCTGCAGCGCAAGCTCGACGACTCCCTCAATCGCCGCAACGGACTGCCGGAGGGGCTTAGGAACGGGATCGAGCAGTTGTCCGGCCTGCCGATGGACGGCGTCGAAGTTCATAAGAACTCTCCGCGGCCCGCGCAATTGAACGCCCTGGCGTACACGCAGGAAAACGAGGTGCATGTCGGGCCCGGTCAGGAGAAGCATCTTCCGCACGAAGCGTGGCACCTCGTGCAGCAGATGCAGGGACGGGTCCGCCCGACGATGCAGGCCCGCGGCGTCGCCATAAACGACGATCCGGCATTGGAGAAGGAGGCCGACGTGATGGGGAGTCGCGCCGCGCATCTTTCTTCGGAGGCGCCGGCGCCGGTGCAACGAGTGACGCGCCCGATGACGTTCCGTGCCGTGGCACAGAGGGTTCTCGACCCCGCGGACCTGACATTGAAGCAGCTCGGCCGTGTCGCCAATCACCATGTGCAATTCGGGTTGGTCGCCTGGGGGGTGGGATCAGACGTCTTTCTGAGATTTCAGGCCGGCAACAGAGATGAGGACATGAATCACAATCATCTGCATCTCTATTCCGCGACTTTCTTGACGAGCGCCGACAAGGTGACGATCGCGGGACACGCGGTGTGGCAGAAGAACCCGTATAAGTCCGAACAATTCACAATTACCGCCACTCGCAACGATGACGATGAATGGGATGTCACACACACCAAAACATCGTCAGAGGAGGACATCGTCGATGCCATTCCTCTGCTCAAAGACCTCTTGGGCGAGGTCCTAAATGGGAAAGTAGAGGTCCCGGAAGAGGAAGAGGAAAAGAAGGAAGCGCCGGCCAAAGGAAAGAAGAAAGGAGCAGGCAAGTGAACGGCATGCAAACAGTTGCTGCGGAAGTGAATGACGAGAGGCTACCCCGGATCTCTCACGCGCTAAGAGGAAATGCGGTCAAGCTGTTTGGGGAGTACGAAGAAAACCGCGCGCGAAGGCGCGCGACACAGATTAGCCCCGGGCTCGGCCTGGGGAACACGGATCGCGGGCAGAATGCGCGGCCGCGAAGGCGGCCGCTACAACCGAAGGGAAGCGATCGCATCGCCTTCACCGCTGTCCATCCCTGCGCTTGTTGTGGCCGCCTTCGCGGCCACGAATACCGGCATTCGATCGTTCCCCGGGCGGAGCCCGGGGCTATGTTGTGTCGCGCGCCTTCGCGCGCGGATGCACACCGCCTCCCACTACATCGCGCGCTTTCTCGCGCGGTTGCACACGGCCCTCTCATTTCGCATGTGCCAACTTGGGAGCTGTTTAGAAATGCCGGCTAAAGGAGCTTGCGCGGCGAGGTCATCGGAGAGCGGATCTCCCGATCCGCAGTTGCCGGACGCCCACGTCCGGCAACTGTCATACCGCCGTACAAATAGTCGTCGGGCGTGGACGTCCGACGACTGGGGATCGGGAGATCCGCTCTCCGTTCGATGTGCTCGCCGGCTGCGACACGCCCTCGCCTTGTACGAGGCTTTCTTCTAATGCCCGATCCCGTCACGATTCCACGCGATGAGCCGCTCGATCGGGCGCTCGATTATGCGGCCTTGAAGGCCGAAGGGACGGAGGTCGTCCAACGACTTGCCGGCGACATTTGGACCGATTACAACGAGTCCGATCCCGGCGTCACCACGCTCGAACAGCTCTGTTATGCGCTGACCGAATTGGCGTATCGGGCGGAGCTGCCGGTGGAGGACCTTCTGCTCGACCGGCCGGGCGGGGGGATTCATCCGCGGCGGCAGGCGCTTTATCCTGCGCGGCGGATTTTTCCGTGCAATCCGCTCACGGAGATCGACATCCGCAAACTTCTCCTCGACCGCATCCCCGCGCTCGGCAACGTCTGGCTAACGCCGCACCGGCCGCGCGGGCGGCGCGGCGTCAATGGCCTTTATGACGTCGCGCTCTATGTGCCGTCGCTCGACGCATCGCCGTGTGCGTCGCTCGAAGAAGAGAGGGAGCTCCGCGATCGCGTGCGGCGGGTCTGGTGCAGACACCGCAACTTTTGTGAAGATCTTCGCTCCGTCGAGATCCTGCGCCACGTGCCGGCCACGATTCATGCCGAGGTGAGCATCAGCGACGACGCCGCGGCGGAAACAGTGCTCGCACAATTGCTTTTTCGAGTGGCCAACCTCTTTGCGCCCGAGCCGCGCCGCCGTTCGTTGAAGAGCCTGATCGACGACGGCCTCGCTCCGTCGGCGATCTTCAATGGGCCGCTCTTACTGCACGGATTCATCGACGACGACGAGCTCGCGCCGAAGGCGAACGGCATTCGTATGCCCGACGTGATCCGTTGCCTTGCCGCAACGCCCGGCGCCATCGGCGCGCGCAACGTGACCGTGCGGACGCTCGGACGCACGTACTCCGGCAACGAATGGATTTGCGTTCCGCCGCGCGACATCATCCGCATCCACACCGAGCCGGAGGGACGCAGCGGCGCGTTCCCGATCCGTCTTTTCCGGAACGACGTCGAGATCAGGCCGGACGCCGCCCGCGTCCGTCACGAGCTCGAGCGAGTGTGGGCCGCGCAGCGGCGTCGTTTCCGTCTGGCCGCGGAGTACGAGACCCATTTCCCGTTTCCGAAGGGGTCATACGCCGGCGTCGCGCGCTACGACTCCGTCCAGAATCAATTTCCGATCGTCTATGGCATCAATGCGTACGGCGTCGAGGGAACGGCGCCGCCGTTGCGTCATGCACAGGCGCGGCAGTTCAAAGGATATCTCCTCGTCTATGACCAATTGATGGCCGATTTCTTCGCGCAACTGTCGCACCTGCGCGACCTCTATTCGACGGAGGAGCAGCCGCGGCAGACGTACTTTTTCCAAACCCTCGAGAAATCGGTTCCGCACATCGAGCCGCTGCTTCGCAAGTGGTATCACGAGGGATTGGCGCGCATCGTCGAAGAAAACGACCCGGTCGTCGCGCGCCGCAATCGCTTCCTCGACGTTCTGCTCGCGCTTTACGGCGAGAAGCTCGCTGCCGCATCGGTCTGGGACGCGGACGCCACGCGGCTAATGCACGCAAAGATCGCCACGCTCCGGCATCTCGCCGCCAGCAGCCACAATCGCGGCCGCGGGCTCGATTACATGGAGCGCCCGTCGCGCGGAAACATGACGGGGATGGAGACGAAGGTCCGCATTCGTCTCGGGATGCGTGTGCTCGACCTGCGGCCATTGGTCGAGGTCGTCGACCACCTCGGTATCGGATTGACGGCGGACGAATGGAAGCCGCTGTTGCGTCACACGGAGTGGATCGACGAGCAATTCGCGCTGGTGACGTGCTCCGGCGAGGCCGAAGTATTACCGGTGCAGGGCGTCCTTTTGCCGGAGTCGCTGCTTGCGGGCGGCGTCGAAGAGATTCGCATCGGCCTGCTGCCGGGCGAGACGTCGTACGCCGTCGTCATCAAGTCGGGGAACGGGTGGCGGCTCGCCGGCAAATACGCCGATCGGGCCGCCGCCGTCGCCGGCGCGGAATCGTTCGCCGCGTTGCTCCGGACGGTCGAACGTCACTGCCAGCAGTTCTACGTCGTCGAGCACACGCTGCTGCGCTTCGGCCATTTTCGCGGCGAGCGGCGGCGCGATTGTCCGTTCGTTTACGACTTCACCGCCACGGCCGTCTTCTCGCCGCCCGCGCGTCTGCGCAGCGACGACGAATACAAGAGCTTCGTGCGTAGGATCGTTCGCGAGAACGCGCCGGCGCATGTTGTGATGCGCGATCTCTTCCTCCGCCCGTCGCAGATGCGGCAGTTCGAGCCGCTGTACTGGTCGTGGCGGCGTGCGCTGCGCATGCGCGAGCGGCGCGAGATCGCCGTCGCCTCGGCGCAGCTCCGCGAATTTCTGCAGGAGATTCCGGCGTGATGCCGCTGCGACACAGCATCCGCCGCGAGACGCTGGAGGTGGCGGTGGCGGACGAGACGCTCGCTTTCGCGCTGCAGCCGCGCCTCGCGGAGCTCAATCGCAAGCGTCTGCTGCCGGCGATCGAGCGCTTGCTCGACGAGCTGTCGTTGCCGGGGCAACACCTGCGCATCGATCGCGTCGACGTCGACCTCGGCGTGCTGGCGGCGGGCGATCTCGAGCGCGAAGCGGAGGAGCGGCTCGTGCGCGCGCTGCGTCACGCGCTCGGCGGCATGACCGCGATCCCCGAGGCGCATGCGGTGCGCGAGCTGTTCGAACGGCTGCTCCTGCACGGCACGCTGCCGTTTTGGGCGACGGGAGAGTGCGAGATCTCGCTCGAACGGATCTTTCTCGCGATGGCCGAGGACGATCCGGAGGGAGTCGTCGCGGTCGTCCGCAACCTCGGCCGCTACGACTTCGTGCTCGAGCGCCTCGCCGCGCAGCTCAGCGAAACGTCGCTCCGGCAGTTGGTGCGATTGCTCGAGCCGCGTTACGCCACGCTCATCCTCGAGTATGTCGACGATCTCGAAGACGTGCATCGTGGCGAGCCGCTGCTGCCGCTCAGCGACGCCGAGCTCGCGCGCGATCTCTGGGTGTTGGTCGAGGCGTACCTCGTCCAGGACCCCGGCTCGCAGTTCAATCGCCGGAGCTTCGTGAAGTCGCTGCTGGAAGGGCTGGCCGCGAGCGAAGGCCTCGAATACGCGGAGATCCTCGGCGCGCTGCGCGTGGGGCTGGAACGTTCGGCGCAGAGGCATCCGCTGCGTTCGTCGCTGCCCGCCGTCGTCGCGGAACTGGTGCGCGAGCTGGATGCCGAGGAAACTCCGACGACGCAGCTTCCCGACGAAACGGAACGGTTGCCGCCGCGAGATGCGGAGGCGGTGCGGGAGCTCCTGCAACTCCTGGCGCGGATTCCGGCGCCGTATCGCCCGCGCCCCGAGGATCGCGTGCGGCAGGTGGTGCTCGCCGCGCTACTCGCGCGCGATCAGCGCCAGCCGATCGGCGAGGCTTTCTACGCAACCGTGCTCGCGGAGCTTTTCGCGTGGCCGCTCGCGGCGCCGGTGAGCCGCTTTCTATTCGTGGAGACGGAGGAGAACGCGCCGTTCCGCGCGGCGGTGGTGGCCGCGTCGCGCGACGAGCTGCTTGCGGAATCGGATTCCGACGACGCTCTCCGGCGGCAGGCGAAGGAACGCCGCACGCGCGAGCGATGGGCGTCGACGATGTCGGAAGAGGAGCTCGTGCGCGTCGCCGCGGCGCTCGAGCCGCGACGGCATCGCCTGCTCCTCGCGGCCGCCGAAGTGCTCGCGGCGGCGTGGCGCGAGACCTCGCTGCCGGAACATCCGGCGCTGACCGAGCGCCTCGCGTTCTGGCGCTTCATGCTCGATTTCCTGACGCGCACTCCGGCGGCCGGGCGCTCGACGGAGCGACTCGTCGCCGCGTTTTTCGAGCACTCCGCGGCGCGCACCATCGCGGTGTCGCCGGTGGCGCCGGAGCTCGCGCGCGAGGGGGAGCGCCTTCTCGATCGCGCCGGCCACCTCGCGCGCAGCGCCGGACAGACGGTTCTTCTCGGCATCCTTCATCGCGACCGCCGCCTGCTCCTCGCGCCGTGGGAACGGGTGCGCGTCGTCGATCGCGTTCGTCGTCGAAAAGAACTTCGCGATGTTCCGGACGCAAACCTCGAATCGGATCCGCTCTACATCGACAACGCCGGGCTCGTGCTCACCGCCGCGTTTCTTCCGCAGCTCTTCGCCGTTCTCGATCTGCTCGTCGAGGAGGAAGGGCGGCGTCCGGCGCTGTGCGATCGCGTCACGGCGTCGCGGGCCGTGCATCTGCTGCAGTACCTCGCCGACGGACGAACGTCGCTGCCCGAGCCGCTGCTGGTGCTGAACAAAATCCTCTGCGGTCTTCCGACCGCGATGCCGGTCGAGCGGGAGATCGAGCTGTCGGAGCGCGAGCGCGACGTGTGCGACACGTTGCTGCGCTCGGTGATCGCCGCGTGGAAGTCGATCGCCAATACGTCGGTGGCCGGACTGCAGGAGGGGTTTCTGCGGCGCGAAGGGAAGCTGCAGCGAACCGACGACGGATGGAAGCTCACCGTGCAGCGGAAGACGATCGATTTCCTCATCGACGAGCTGCCGTGGAGCGTCTCGGTGATTTTTCTCCGCTGGATGCCGCAGCCGCTCTACGTGAGCTGGTGATGGATCACGCCGCGAACGCCGCCTGCATCGATGGCGAGATCGCCTGGTTTCGCGAGGTGCTGCAACTGCGTATGCGCCGCCACGCCGGAGAGCATGTCGACGATCCGCTGGCGTTGCCGGCGCCGCCGTTGCCGCGATCGGGCTCGCCGTACGCCGACGTCGTGCGGCGGCTCGAGCTCGGGCCGGCGGAGCGGCTGCTGCTGATCCTCGCCTTTCTCCCGCACGTGCAGCCGGCGGCGCTCGACGTCTTCTTCATTCGCAACCGCGCGCTGGAGCGGCGCTTCACCGAGTTCGGCGGCGTGACCGGAACGGCGCATGAAGGTTTTCTGCCGACAGGGGAGACGGCGTTGTTTCTCCTCG
>Ga0207646_10008635_pt1 | contig 10185 bp, 6 predicted proteins | sample KBSK5502metaG_FD_184343 | JGI IMG/M metagenome (GOLD analysis project Ga0207646, IMG submission 184343) | Corn, switchgrass and miscanthus rhizosphere microbial communities from Kellogg Biological Station, Michigan, USA - KBS K5-50-2 metaG... | ecosystem: Host-associated > Plants > Roots >...
AGGTGGCTGGAATTACGGAGCGCGTGAACCAGCTTTGCCGCGAGGCCGAGGAAGTTGCACGCCGCATTGTCGCGCAGTCACAAGAGATCGAGCGGAGAATTGGTGAACATGCTTCGGTGACCTCGGCGGTTCTGGAGACCCAGGCGCGGCGTCAGGAAGAGGCATTTGGCGCGCACCACGAACGATTGAATGTCACGGCAGGAACGGCTCAGCAGCAATTGACGGATACGGCTAAAAGCGCGCAAGGGGAGCTGCAGGCGCGTTTGACTGAGCAGGTGGATCGAGCGCGAGCGCAGATCGAAGGACTCGCGGAAAGTACGATTGCACAATTGAAGAGTGGCGCGGCCGAAACAACAACGCAAGCCGCGGAGGGATTGCGGACGCAGATTCAAGAGCGGCTCAACAGCGAAGTTGACGAGCGAATCACGTCGTTTCATGACTCGGCGAGCAGTATCGCAGCCGAAACCGAACAGCGCCTCAATAGCCTGCATACCAGCTTGTACAGCGGCATGCGCAGCGAGTTGCAGGAACAGACCGGCCGGCTCGAATACGCGATTGCGCGGGCCACGGAGACAGTCTCGCATCTGGATCAGTTTTCGTCGCGGCTGGGCACCACGCAGCAACTCGCGCTGGAGGCGTTCCAATCGCAACTCGATGATGTGCTGACCCTGCATCGCAATGAATTGCACCGGCGAAGCGAAAATCTTTTCGATGACTTGAACACCCGCATTCGCCGCTCGTTCGATGAAGCGAGCCAGGACGCGGTGCGCAACTTCGATGAGCAGGTTCGCAGCCTAGTGGGACCGCACATCGAGCAGACCAATGAGGCGATCAGCAGGATGGCGGGCGGCAGATCGTTGCTCGATGCTTCACTGTCGTTGCAGCAGGAGCGCATACGGAGCGCTGCGGATGATGCGTTCGCGGAATCGCTTGCGCGATTCAGAGAAAATTTGGGCGGAGTGGAACAGTTGCTCCAGGAAGCGTCGCAAGGAGTTATCGGCCGGAACCTCGGGGAACTGGAAAGCAAGGCGGGCGACATTCGCCACCGGGCAGGCGAAGAGATCTACAAGACGGCAGAATGGTACGAAAAGAAAGTACAGACACAACTCAACAGCCTGAGCGAAAAAATGGTGGAGCAGGGCGGGAATCAGCTTCGCGAACGCGCGGGCGAAGTTTCTGCCGAGTTCGCGGCCGAACTCGATCATTCAAGCCGAAATTTTGTGGGCCACACGCAGAACCAGATGAAAGAAGTAGTGCGCGAGTCTTTTGATCGCGCGCGAGAATTGTTTGCAGAAGCCGCCGACACTACGACAGCGGCGTTTATGGACGAGATTCAACGGCACGGCCGGCAAGAACTCGACGGATTCGCGGAGGCCGTGAACGCGACTGCGGCCGAAACGAACCGGCAGTTCGCAGCATCCAGAGAAGCGCTAGCGCAGCGGCTGACAGAAGAGCAAGAAAGCTTCTTGAAGCGATTCCAGGCAGGCATGGCCACCGCGCTCGATAATGGTGTGCGCGAGGCGCAAGAAAAAATCAATGATGGATTTGTGCCGTTGTGGGAATCGTGGAAGGCGATGACGCAGAAACAGCAAGAAGAGCTGCGCGCGTCGATGGGCGACTTAAGCAATGCCGCGACGGGCGAATTCAAAGCGCGCCTCGATAATGTTTCGAATACTTGGCTGTTAACGACTGTCGCTAAACTGGACCATCAGTCCCGTGACGTGGTTACTGGACTTTCTGCCTCAGCCGAAGAAAAGCTGCGAGCCGCGTGCGCCGACGTTTTTTCGAACGTAGGAGAATCGTTGCGCAGGCGGCTACAGGAAATTACCGCGGAATTTTCGAAAACGTCCTCGAGCGACTCCAAGTAACTTTCCGTATTTTTGAGCGATTGTGCCCTGAGGCATCCCTTTGCTGCTCGCTTGCTGCGGATTCGCCTCTTGTTCAGGTGCCCTGTATAATTCCCTTTCCATGGCAAACCGGGCATATCTCCGCTTCTGGACTCGCGATTTTTCACCTGAAACGATGATTGCGCAGTTCGTCCGTTTTCTCGCCACGGTCCCTCTGTCTTCGTCGCGAAACAGTTTCGACCAGCTAATCATCCAGGCCGTCGATCCCACCGAGACTCCGGTCTCGGAATGGGATTTTCGCGAAGGAACGTTTGGTGCGGCGGAAGTGGCGGCAATCGCGGCACAACACATTCACGAAGACACGGCCTACATCGTGGAAGCGGATTGGGATCTGTGGACGTTTGAGAGTGAAACGCTGAAATGGAAACAGGGGCCACAGCCACTGGAGTTGATTTGCCGCGGGCCGTTATATGATGACCGCGCCCTAACAAGCGAAGGGCAGTTCAGTGTTGACCTCGGTTTTGAGCACCTCTTTACGGGCCATGCGGGGATCTTGGCGCCGGGCGCCGCTTCAAACCCGTTTGACGGCTCGGACCACCCGGTTGAGAAGACTTTCCGGCAGTGGATGTCCGTCGAAGCAAACCGCCGGGAATATGCCGCGAGGACGCGTGAGAACATCCAACAGTTGTTTAGCTGGATAGAGTCGATCGAACGCGCGTTGCCCCTGGAGCGGAACGAGCTTTGGAGTGAAGGAGAAGAGAACTTTGAAGCGCGCCTCGATGCGATTCTGGCTCAGCATTAGCGCGGCGCTTTTAACGACGGCGTGCACGGAAGCGGCTCAACGGAATGCGTCGCGAGCCCTGCATTCCTCCAACCGCAGCAATGAATGGAAGCTTGCCGGGCTGCTGCCGGGACACACGACGATCGCGAGGGCGGAAACCCTGCTTGGTAAGGCGTCAAAGAAGGATTCGGATAATCATTCGGCAATGTGGCAAGCCTGCGGCGGAGACGAGTTGATTGTCGATCTGGACGGCCAAGGAATTGTGCAATCTGTTCGCGCGGCCAAAGGTTCAGGTCAATTGCGTGCGGATTGTGACCATTCGGCTTCAGGCGTATCGAAATGGATGACGAGTAAGGGAATGAGGCTTGGAAACCTGACTTCCCGCGTGTTGCAACTTTACGGCGAGCCGGATTCGCGGAGTCCTAGCACGAAAGACGGCCAGCGGCTAGAATTGCTGTATTACGCGTTCGATTGGGCGGGCCCGGACGTGCCGCAGGTGATGGAAGTGCTCTGCACGGCGGAAAAGGATGGCGAGCCGGGCCGAGTGGTCGAAATCACGCTGGCAGCAGCGAGCCTATAGCGACCAGCCGGACAAACCATCGGCCGGACCATCATAAAAATGGCGCGAAACTCTGCTCACAATGCGACGCGATGTTCGTCTGGAAAGGTAATGATGCCTCTGCGCACTACCGCGCCAAACTATTCTCGTTCGCCTCTATTTTTTGCTCTCATGTCGATGGTTTTTATGGGCTGCGGTACGAATCCGTTGCCTAAACCGGAAGAGCCTGTCGCCACGAAGCCCGCTGAGCCAGCGGTGCCTGCAGAGATTCAATCCGCAGCCGAAGCGCTGCTTGGCGCGGAAACTAGGGTGCTTGCATTCGGTGATCTCGCGAAGAACGGCAAACAGCAGGTTCTCGTTGCCAACGTGGTTCCCAAGACTCCCAAGGACAGCATTCCGGGGACCATCGTCACTCGTGCGGTGATTGCGCAAAATGAAGACGGCAAATGGACGGAAGTTTTTCGCTGCGACGAACATCTGAAAAATTCCAAAGGGTATCTGGGCATGACACCGATCGAGCCGGTAAGTGGCTGGCGGCTGCAGTTCGAGCAGGACGCCAACAAGGGCCTGACACTGTATCTGACTCCGGTGAAAGGCATGGACGACAGCACGTTCTGCCCATCGGAGTTCGCTGGAACGAAAAGACGAAGCGCTATCAATCGCTCGATAGGACGTACGAGCAGTTCCTGATGGAATCGCCCACGCTCTCAAACACAAGGTCACAACTTAAGTGAGTACTTCAGCACAAGAAAAGGCCGTGCCGGCGCTGCAGAAGAAGGATCTGAGCGCCCTGAAGCCGTATCTGCGGCGCTACAAGTGGTCGATCGTGCTTGGCCTGCTGGTTGTTCTGTTGATGGGAATCATCGGGAATGTGATTCCGTTGGCGACGGGCGTCATCACCGATACGCTGGCAGGAAATCCGGTTCCATTTGAGCATTCGGCCGCAGCGCACGATCGCGTGTTGCTTCCAGGAGTCACGGGATCGGCGCTAAGCCGTTCGATTCCCTATTACGAACCCAGCAGCCGCAAAACGCTGGGCATTTACTGCCTGATTGTAATCGTGTGCGTGAGTATCAAGGGTTTTCTGTCGTTCATGGCGCGCTGGAAGCTGATCGGTGTGTCGCGCGATATCGAATTCGACATTCGCAATGACTTGCTCGGACGGCTGCTGTTGCTTGAAGCGGAATTTTATGTGCGCAATCGCACGGGCGAATTGATGTCGCGCGCGACCAACGATCTGAACGCGGTGCGCATGGTGCTGGGGCCGGGGATCATGTACAGCGCCACGACGATCGTAACGATGATTTTTGCGATTGCGGTAATGATTACGTTGTCGCCGTCGCTCACGCTGTGGGTGTTGTTGCCGGCTCCCGTGGTAGCGGTGGCGGTGTGGTTCTTTGGGCGGACGATTCACGATCTGTACGAACGAATCCAAGCGGCGCTGGCCACGTTGACGGCGCGCGTGCAGGAAAACTTGTCGGGCGTGCGCGTGGTGCGGGCTTACGCTCAAGAAGAAGCTGAAAAGCGCGGCTTTGATGAACCGAACCGCGAGTACGTCGCGCGAAATATCAAGCTGATTCGCACCTGGAGCATGTTCATGCCGTCGCTGCAGGCACTGATCGGCGTAACGTTTCTGATTGTGCTGTGGCAGGGCGGACACCAATTGTTGCGCGGGCAAATTTCGCTGGGCGCCCTCATTTCGTTTAATGCGTATTTGACGCTGCTGGTGTGGCCCATGATTGCGCTCGGATGGGTGACAAATATTTTCCAGCGCGGCGCGGCGTCCATGGGCCGCCTTAGCTACATTCTTGCGGCGAAAGCAAGCATCGATGACTCGGAGGCCAAGATTGCGGCCAACGCAATACCGGCGGGAGAAATTGAGTTTCGCGGATTGACGTTCAGCTATCCGACTTCGCTCGCCGGAAACGATTCCAAAACGAAAGCAAAGTCGAATGGCCAGGCTACTGGGGGCAGCAACGGTTCTCACCCGGTGCTGCAGGACATTGATTTGAAAATTCCGGCGGGCTCGACGTTGGCGATTGTGGGACCAACCGGCAGCGGCAAGACCACGCTCGCAGCATTGATCGCACGGCTGTGGGAAGCCCCGAACGAGCAACTCTATTTAGACGGAAGGCCGCTGCGCGAATGGCCACTGGCGACGTTGCGCGGCTCGATCGGCTTCGTGCCGCAGGACACATACCTTTTTGGCGAAACCGTTGGCGGCAACATCGCGTTTGGATTGCCGCAATTTACTGAAGAACAGGTGCGAGAGGCCGCGGGAATTGCGAACCTCGATGGAGACATTCAGGATTTTCCCAAGCGGTATGAGACGGTCGTGGGCGAACGCGGGATTACGCTTTCCGGCGGACAAAAACAACGCACCGCAATCGCGCGCGCCGTGATTCGCGACCCGCGCATTCTGATCCTGGATGACGCGCTGTCCAGCGTGGATACGCAGACAGAAGAGCGCATCCTGAGCCGTTTGAAAGAGATCATGGCAGGACGGACCACCATTCTGATTTCGCATCGGACTTCGACCGTACGAGATGCCGATCAGATCGTTGTGTTGCTTGGCGGAAAGATCGCGGAATGCGGCACGCACGATGAACTGCTGGCGGCCGGCGGTTACTACGCGGATTTGTACCGCAAGCAGCTGTTGGAAGAAGAGCTGGAACGCGCATGAGCAACCCACACGAAGAAGAGGCACTCGGCAAGGCGTACGATTCGCGCTTGATGCGGCGCCTGCTGCGGTACATGGCGCCGTACAAGTGGTGGGTGGTCCTCGCGCTGGGGCTGGTGGCCATCGTAACGCCGCTGGAACTGGCGCCGCCGCTCTTGTTTAAGAACGCGATCGACCGCTACTTCGTTCCGGCGATGAAAGGCGCTGTCGGCGAAGGCCAAGCGTGGCAAGGAATTTTGTGGATTTCGTCGATTTACTTTTTTGTGCTGATTCTGGATTTTCTCGCGCAATACGCGCAAATCCGCATCATGCAGCGGGTCGGGCAACAGACGATGTACGACATGCGGAGCGGCATTTTTGGCCACCTGCAGCGGCTGCCGATGACCTACTTCGATCGTAACCCGGTGGGCAGGCTGGTTACGCGCGTAACGACAGACGTCGACGCACTGAACGATCTGTTCGCGGCCGGCGTGGTCACAATGATCAACGACCTGTTCTTGCTGGTCGTGATGGCGGTCCTGCTTTTCCGGATTGACGTACGGCTGGCACTCGATACGTTGGCCGTGTTGCCGGGCATCCTGATCGTCACTTTTGTATTTCGACATTTCGTGCGCGAGGCCAACCGTAAAATCCGCACTGCGATTGCGCGCATCAATGCCTTCCTGCAGGAATACATTTCTGGCATGCACGTGGTGCAGCTGTTCAATCGCGAACAGAAGGCAATGGCGGAATTCGAACGCCGCAACCGCGACAACATGCTTGCCTGGCGTGACGCGATCCTTGCGTACGCACTGTTCTATCCCGCTGTAGAATTTTTGAGTTTCGCCACGATCGCCCTGATCTTCTGGGCCGGCGGCATGCGCATTCTGGGCGGAACACTCACCCTGGGAGTGCTGACCGCGTTCACGATGTACGCGCAGCGATTCTTCCGGCCGATTCAGGACTTGAGCGAGAAATTCAACATTTTGCAGTCGGCAATGGCCGCCAGCGAACGAATTTTCAAGCTGCTCGACGAGGCGGTGACGATTGAATCCTCGGCAGACGCGCAACGCCTGACCGTTGCGCGCGGTGAAATTGAGTTTCGCAATGTGTGGTTCAGCTATCGAAACATCGCAGAACCCGCCGATGAAGATTGGGTGCTGCGCGATGTCTCGTTCCGGATTTCGCCGGGTCAAACGTTTGCGATTGTCGGGCACACGGGCGCCGGCAAGACGACCCTGATTTCGCTGCTACTGCGTTTCTACGATATCCAGCGCGGGCAGATCCTTTTGGATGGAGTCGATGTCCGCTTTCTCGATTTGCAGGATCTACGACGGCACTTCGGAATTGTGTTGCAAGATCCCTTCCTCTTTACCGGAACGATCGAATCCAACATTCGGCTCGGCACGCCGGGCATCACGCGTGATGACGTAGAGCGCGCAATCGACAAAATCGGCTTGGGCGAGTTCGTGCACTCGCTCCCGGAAGGAATTGCCACATCCGTGAACGAACGTGGTTCGACTCTCTCCGTCGGGCAACGTCAACTGATCAATTTCGCGCGTGCACTGGCTCACAATCCGCGTTTTCTGATTCTCGATGAAGCCACATCCAGCGTGGATACGAAAACTGAGTTGCTGATTCGTGAGGCGCTCGACAAGTTGCTGACGGGCCGTACCGCCCTGGTGATCGCTCATCGCCTCAGCACGATTCAATATGCGGACCGAATCTTGGTATTCCACAAGGGCCGCTTGCGCGAGCAAGGCGCTCATCAGGAACTTCTCGCGCAGCGCGGGATCTACTACCGTTTGTACCAACTACAATACAAAGAGCAGGAGTTGCATCTGTCGCAGGACGCGAATGGGCGATCAGCGATGCCTCCGTTCTCAGCTCCGCTTCCGGCGACCGACTGAGCTTGCCTCCGCACAATGCCCTCAACGCAAATTCTTCTATCCGCGGGCGAAGCGAGTGGGGACATGTACGCCGCACAACTGGCTGCGGCGCTGAGAAAACGCGTAAATTGCGAAATCTTTGGTATGGGCGGCGACCAGATGCGAGCCGCGAACGTCGATGTCATCACCGACTATTCCGAGGTGTCTGTGCTTGGCATCACGGAAATTCTGGGACACTTACCGCAATTGATCCGCGCGATGCGGCGATTGGTGCATGCAGCCAGCACGCGAGACCCCGCGCTCGCTATCCTTACTGATTTCCCGGGATTCCACCTACGACTGGCGCGCAAGCTGAAACCGCTCGGAGTTCGAAACGTCTACTACATCTGTCCGCAATTCTGGGCGTGGCGCCCATGGCGGGTTCGGATCGTGCGGCGGCGCTTCGCACTGGCGCTGTGCATCTTCCCATTTGAAGAGAAGTTTTTTGGCGACGCGGGAGTTCCGGTAAGGTTTATCGGCCATCCGCTGGTCGGAAATGTCGCGCCTACGCAAGCACGCGATGCTTTTTTCGCCGCCCATCAATTGGATCTCTCGCGAAAGCTTGTGACCATCCTGCCTGGCAGCCGCGACTCCGAACTGGCGCGCCATCTGCCGGTATTGCAAGAGGCTTGCGCAAAAATCCAGGCGGAAATGCCTGTTCAATTCGTGGTTGCCGCTGCGCCGGGACGCGCGGAATCATTGAAGCCAGGCTGGTCCAAGAACGTGAATGTGCGCGTCGTGGAAGGCCAGACGTACGACGCGCTGGCGCACGGCGACGCCAGCATCGTTTCGAGCGGAACCGCCACCGTGGAGGCGGCGTTGCTCGATGCGCCCATGGTCGTGGTTTACCGCGTGAGTCCTCTCACCGCAATTCTTGCGAAGCCGCTCGTGCGAACCACACACTTCAGCATGGTCAATCTCATCGCAGGGCGCGAAGTCGTCCCAGAATTGATTCAGGGAGACTTCACGCCGACGAAAGTCGCCACTCACATACTGCATCTGTTGCGCGACCCGGCAGCCTCGGCCGGGATGCGGGCGCACCTTGCCGAAGTTCGCCGTAAGCTCGGCCCCCCAGGGGCCGTCGAACGAGCCGCGGACGCCATTAACGCCTTGCTCGTCATGTCGTCTGGCAACGCTTCTTGACCCGCTGCTATCCTATAGAGGGAGTCTCGTGGTCGCTCCCAAAGGAAATGGAACCGATGGCCCCTTTCAGTAAACCGTCCCTTCTGTCCTGCCTGCTGCTTCCGCTCTTGTTTTCGAGCTGTCTGTTGCTGCCCCTCATAACGCCCGCACAACAGGCACAGGACGTCGCGCAGCTGCCATTTTTGGCGGAGCACTACGACGTTGCCGCAACTCTCGACCCATCGAATCAATCTCTTTCAGCGGTCGCCAAAGTGGATTTCCGCGCGTCGGAAGTTTCAAGTGTGGTACGCGTCGAGCTTCACCCCAATCTGAACGTGAGCGAAGTCAAGAACGCCGCGGGCAAGGCGCTGAGCTTCGAACGCGACGGCCTGAATCCGTTGCTCCTGAACGTAAATCTGCCGTCCGCTGCAACTGCAAATTCCACTGTGACGCTCAGTTTTACCTACACCGGCCCGCTCGCAAACGAAGACAACAGCCCGGTGCCAGGAGTACGCCTCGCTTCGATCTATAAAGACGGCGCGTACCTGTTGCTCCCCGCGCGGTGGTTTCCGCTGACTGCTTATCCCACCAATCGATACACGGGAACATTTCGCTTAACTGTGCCGGAAACGTTTGCGGTCGCAGGGACGGGCAAATCGCTTTCGCCGTCGCGCGTCGCGGCAAAGTCGGCCGCTGAAGGCGGGCGACTCTTGTATGTCTTCGAATGCCCGAACGCCGCGCCCAATGGCTCGTTTGTCGCTGGGCCGCTGCAACTGAGCGCGAAACAGTCTGAGGGACTGAGTGTAAACATCTACGGTCCCCACTCGGCGTCAGCCGGCGCGGGAGATTTTGCAAATTCCGTGGCGCGTTCTGTGAATGCGTTTTCGGATTTGTTTGGCGCGCTCCCACCTGATCCGCAATTCACCGTTGTGCAGATTCCTGACGGCGGCCTGCGGGAATTCTCCGGGCCGGGCTTGCTCGTATTATCACAGCGCGCGTGGGAACCTAAAATCAACGATCGCGTGATTGCGCGGCTTGTGGCTTCGCAGTGGTGGGGCAATCTGGTGCTGCCCGCAACGCGCGGCGATGTTTGGATCAGTGATGGCTTGGCACGCTATTCAGAAGCCCTGTACGCCGAGCAAAATGCGGGCAAAGAGGCAGGGCTGCGCGCGGTAGACGACTTCGCCGTTGGTGCGCTGATGAATGAGGAAGCCGCTCCGATTTCGCAGGCTGCGCGGCTGGTTCCTTTCACCAGCGATTATCGGTCGGTGGTAATGAACAAGGGCGCG
>Ga0207646_10008636_pt1 | contig 10185 bp, 12 predicted proteins | sample KBSK5502metaG_FD_184343 | JGI IMG/M metagenome (GOLD analysis project Ga0207646, IMG submission 184343) | Corn, switchgrass and miscanthus rhizosphere microbial communities from Kellogg Biological Station, Michigan, USA - KBS K5-50-2 metaG... | ecosystem: Host-associated > Plants > Roots >...
GCTTTGCCGCAGTAGGGACACAGGGGGAACAATTCGTAGGGCGGGCAGAGCGCGCCGTCACCATATTGCAGCGCACCAACCTCGTCACGAATTTGCTCGCTTGCGAAGACAGCATAGCAGTGCTGGCAGCGTAGCAGCAGGTACTCGCGCCAATCTCGCGCCTGACAATTTGGACAAAACGCCGGGAGTGAGGTGGCTTGCCACTGGTGCTGGCAGCGATGGCAGTAATATGTCCCTGCCATGGACGGAGCCTGCGCACCGCGCAACATGCCCTGCTCTTTCAGCCTGCGTACCTCCCTGGGGGAAAGCAGATATGTGATCTCGCCCAGGTCGATTTGTGCAGGCGCACCCTCGTTGAGGACGGGGAACGCATAGTGGCGCTGGCGGTCGTGGCGAGCCGTAGGAGACACGTCAGTGTTCTTTGCTGCCGGTACGAAACTGCCCGGCATGTGTTCCGAGCGGCTCAGTCCATAGATGCGGCGGCGTTCGGGATCGATCAATGTCTGGTATGCGAGCAAGATCTCGCGCATCCTCTCCTGCGCATCCTCACCTTTGTATACGTCCGGGTGGTATTGCAGCGCCAGGTGTTTGAATGCTTTTTTAATAACCTCGGTCGGAGCGTTCGCATCGACGCCCAGCACAGCGTAGTAATCAGTAACCTGTTTCATTGCTAATGAGTAGAGATCGCTTGATGAATGATTTCTAGTAATTAGACGGTTGAACCTTCAGAAGGTTGCATTTTGCGGTTGCAGGAAGGAATGAAAGCAGGTGGTCGACAGAGCTCCTGTCGACCACAACCCTACGCTGATGTGCTAGATTTTGTAGAACATCGCTTGCAAGCGATGTGCAACTGGCTCAGTGAGGGTACCGCAGCAGGGGATCTCGCCCGTCAACGCTTGGTTAACGAAGGACATCTCGACTACTATCGGCGCGAAATCGCTGCCTTCCAGAAACACCGCCCGCTCTTGCAACGTATACTCCCTCCCCGGCTTCACGAGGCGTGAAACTCCTGGAACAGGGTGCCGTAGATCGCCGCTAAGAGCAAGAAGTTCGCTGTGTTGCCCGCTGAGAAGGCGCGGGAGCGGAAAAAGCGCATCGGCATCATCGGCACACGAGCGCGCCGTTCCCAGACCACAAAGGCTACTGCAAGCCCAACTCCGGTCACCAGGGATGCTCCAACCTCAAGACTGCCCCAGCCAGCGCTGTTCCCGCGCACCAGCCCCCACACCAGCCCGGGGGTCGCCCCCGTTACCAGCACAAGACCAGCAATGTCGAGAACCGTGCGCGGCCCGAAACTCTCCTGGATACGCCGGAGCACGAGCGGAATGACGATGAGTCCGATCGGGACGTTGAGCCAGAAGATCCACTGCCAGGCGAGGCCCTGAGCGATGGCGCCGCCCACCACTGGGCCGACGAGCAGGGCCAGCCCGGTCACGCTCGTGAAGAGCCCCAGAGCCCTGGCCCGTCGCTCAGGAGGGAATGCCGCGCTCAACAGCGTCGGCGCCAGCGGCATCACCAGTGCCGACCCGCACCCCTGCAGAGCGCGCGCGGCGATCAGCCAGCCAGCATTCGGCGCAAGCGCGCAGGCCGCCGACGCCAGTACGAACAGCCCCAGGCCAGCGACGAACAGGCGTCGGCGCCCGAATCGGTCGCCGAGCGCCGCGCCAGTCATGAGCAGCACCGCGAAGCTCAAGGTGTAGGCGTTTACCGTCCACTCCAACTCCTCGATGGAGGCGCCGAGATGCAGACGGATGGTACTCAAGGCAGTCGCGACGACCTGCGAGTCGAGCGAGATCATACATGCTGCTAGCGACGTGAGCACAAGGACCCAGGCCCTCATCGCTTTTTCGCTTACTTTTTGTATCATGTTCTTCTTCACTCCAAACAAAGGTTTCGCACTCCTGTGGATACAGGAGCAGCTGAGAACAGGCCATCATGAGAACAGGTCGTAGGAAGAATCGACCAGTCTCCATCTGGCTGGATCAGATCATTGATGCCCTGCTCGCGTTTCATTTCGCGCATCCAGCTTTCCACATCCTTTTAAATACGCCTCCATCTATGCAAGTGGCGAGTCTGACTCATACGCTGCCGCAAGAGCTGCAAACCCGCTTTGAGCTCGGCTTTGAGATGCGTGCCCCGCATCTCTCTCCGACGTAACGCAGACTGCACGAGACCTTTCTCAAACCCCTATCTCCTGGCGGCGTGTCTGACAAACCCTGCCACGACCCTGGTAACGACTACGTGCAGTACTGCTGGGGCCACTCTCCATGACGATGCTCATGGCGCTTTCATGACACTCCCTCCTTATAGTAGGACCAGAGAGGGCGAGGTGCATCAGTTGGGGGGAGTGGTCCGAACGTCCTCCTGGCGGGCCTTTGCGTTATGAAGTGCTCTCTAATGTAGTCTAAACGTCAATCAACGTGCAAACGCAGAAACGGAACACGTGTGATTCGTCAAGTGAGATGGGTTCTGAAAGATACTACCTTGCAGAAGAAAGGAGAGTGGAAAGATGAAAGCGATTCGCTTCGCTCGGTATGGTGAGCCTGCAAAGGAGCTTGCGGTTCAGGAGTGCCCTCTCCCAGAACCTGGCAAGGGGGAAGTGCGCGTTCGTATGCTGGCCAGTCCCGTCAACCCCTCGGACCTGTCGTTTGTGCGAGGACATTATGCAGGTGTTCAACCACAGTTTCCATCACCCGTCGGATTTGAAGGGGTTGGCATGGTGGATGCTCTCGGACCGCAGGTGCAGCGTCCTGTCCCTGGACAGCGCGTTGCGGTTGTCAATGAGAAGGGAGGCAACTGGGCTGACTATGCTGTGGTGCCTGCGCCCTTTCTGCTTGCGGTGCCCGACGATCTTCCCGATGAGCAAGTGCGCCGGATCGTGGGTCATGAGGGCGTCAAGTACGCCATCGATCCGGTGGTCGGAGAAACGGGAACGCAGATGTACCAGGCGCTGGGCGAGGAGGGCAGAATGCTGGTCTATGGTTCCCTCACTGGAGAGCCGATTCGTGTGGGAGCCGATCCACGCTTCATTCTGGCAGGCCGGCGCATCCTGGAAGTCTTCTGGCTTGGTTACTGGCTTCCCAGACTGGACGAGACCGCACAACGTCAGCTGGTCCAGGAAATCGTCACGCTGATGCGCGAGGGCATTCTCGTGACCTCTGCTGCGCGTGCATTCTCCCTCGACGAGATTGGCACCGCCGTCACGCAAGCAGAAGCAACGGGCAGGCAGGGGAAGATCCTCCTCGTCCCCCAGCATGGCTCGTGACTGCAGAGCAACGATGAGAGCGAAGCAAACAAAACAGGCCCAGGTTTTTGAAGCCTGAGAAAATGAGTCAGAAAGGAGTTTATCATGCCAATAGTTGGTTATTCAGCAGCGCTGGAGCAATTTCATCCCACCGACCTCACACGTTGGTGCCAGGAGGCGGAGCAGGCCGGTTTCGGCGATGTTATGGCAGCAGATCACTTCCACCCATGGGTACCGCAACAGGGGCAAAGTCCTTTTGTATGGTCATGGATGGGCGCGCTTGGCCTCGCCACCCAAAAATTACCCTTTGGGCCAGGTGTTACCTGTTCTTCCTATCGCTACCATCCGGCAATCATTGCGCAGGGGTCGGCTACACTCGCTGCCATGTACCCGGGTCGCTTCTGGCTCGGTATTGGCACGGGTGAAGCCCTCAGCGAGCATATCGTCGGGGGTGAATGGCCCGATGCGCCAGTACGCTTGGAACGCATGATCGAGTCCATTGAGATTATCCAGAAGCTCTTCACAGGCAAAAAGGTGCGCTACTCTGGTCAACACCTCAGGATGGAAAGTGCCCGCCTGTACACACGACCGGAAAACCCCTGCCCGATCTACATTGCAGCCTCCGGTCCAAAAACCGCCGAGACCGCCGGGCGCATATGCGATGGCTTCATCACACCTGCCGCGCCCCATGAAAAGCTCAAGATGCTCATCGAGCGTTTCGAGAAGGGAGCGCGAGATGCCGGTAAAGACCCGTCTACCATGCACAAACTCTTACAGTTACATGTTTCCTGGGCGGCTACCTACGAAGAGGCGGTGCAACTGGCGATGAAAGAATGGCCTAATGGTGGGATCAAAGCTCCGAAGCAGGACATCCGTTCACCAGAAGATTTCGCCGCATTCGCCGAACTTGTGCGTCCCGAAGACTTCAAGGGCCGTGTATTCATCTCGACCGATCTCGATGAGCATCGCCGCCACATCCAGGGCTTCTTTGATCTTGGCTTCACGGAGGTACATGTCCATCACGTGGGACGCAACCAAAGCGAATTCATCCGTGCCTATGGAGGAGCCGTTATTCCCAAGCTACATGAAGCCTGGGAAGCACCACTGGCTAAACAGGCGACGTGAGGGAGGAGAGAAGAGTGTATGAAAAAGTTGTTGGGAGTCAAGCCACAAGAAGGGGTTCCTGCAGATCAGCTTCACAGGCCAACCGAAGCGATGAGAGAAAGAGCCACCATGGGCTTGCAATTTTCGTTCAGATATGTTATATTGCTTGCATGAGCAAGCAATATAACATATCTGAACCATCAGAGGAACAGCACAAAACGAAAGAGCGCATCATCGCCGCAGCCTCGAAGGTGTTGGCAGAGAAGGGATATGAGGCGACAACGCTTCGGGAAATCTCACGCGAAGCCCAAGCAGCACCAGGGCTGGTGCATTATTACTTTGGTGGCAAGGATGAGCTGCTCGTTGAGGTGCTGCAAGCGGCTGGTCGGCGTTTCCACCAAAGAATGGAATGCCTTGTCCAACTTACGCCTGTCGATCGGTCTCTCGAAGCGGTATTGACGCAACTTCGTGAGCGGGTCGATCTGGAACCAGACGTGTATCGTCTGCGCTACGAATCGTTCTCACTTGGCTTGCACAATTCCGTCATCGAGCCTAAGGTGCGAGAACGACTGGCACAGCGACGCAACGAGATTGGCTCGGTCATCGCAAAGGTCTTGGAGAACAGTGAGAGGACAGATGGTGCGCAGCGTTCTTCTCTCGATCCAACTCTCCTAGCTGCTCTCCTGCTCTCCATTTTTGATGGGCTGGCGTTGCAAAAGATCATGGACCCCACCTTCGATCTGGAAGCTGCGTATCACTTGCTTGCGCAGATGTTGCATGCTTTGGCTCTTTAGTGGCGGGGGTAGCACTCTTTGTGAGGAAGAAGCGCAGGTTTTCGCCATCACGAGGAGGTTTCGCCTTGGGAACCAGTGCATGCGTCTGCCTCACCACCAGGACGGCTTTGAACAGCATCTGACCATTTGTCTGTCATATTGCTTGCGCGCGCAAGCAAGAAAAGAAAGGATTTTTACATGAGTGCCGTGGTACTGAAGCCGGGAGAAGGACGCACGCTTCCTCTCGGTCCTATTCACATGGTTGTCCAGGAGGATGGGACGCAGACACGAGGAACCCTTGGCCTGGCTGAATTTGAAGTGGCTCCTCATGCTCCCACACCGCCTCCTCATATCCATCATGCCCATGAAGAGGGCTTTTACATCCTGGAAGGCGAACTGGAGTTTCTGGCAGGGACCCAGACGGTGCGGGCCAGTCAAGGCACGTTCGTCATGGTGCCCATTGGAACCGTCCATACGTTCAGTAACCCAACTGAGAAGCCGGCTCGTTTCCTCAACACGTTTACGCCTCCGCTCTATCTTGGCTACTTTGAGGAATTGAGCAGGCTCAATCAAGCCTCCGTTGCTCCTACTCCGCAGCAGTTGGCTAAGCTGATGGCTCGCTATGATACAGAGGTTGTTTCTTAACAGGGTTTTTTACCATGTATTGCTTGCTTGAGCAATACAGGAAGTGTCACAGAAAGGATTGATCACATGAGCTCTCTCTCCCCTTTTACTCCTCAGACCCGAATAGAGACCTTCGCCGACGGCTTGACCGTGCGCATCGACGAGCGAGGGAGCGGTCGCCCTCTCCTTGTCCTGCACGGTGGTGGCGGACCGCAGAGCGTGTCTGGCTTCGCTGCGGCAGTATCTGAACATGCACACGTGCTCTCGCCGATCCACCCCGGCTTTGCGGGTGAGCCACGGCCGGAGTGGTTCAACAGCATCGATGATCTTGCCCTCACCTATCTCGAACTCCTCGAACGGCTTGACCTCCACGAGGTCATGGTCGTCGGATTCTCGATAGGTGGCTGGATCGCGTCTGAACTCGCCGTGCGAGACACTACGCACCTGGGCAGCATCGTCCTCGTCGATGCCGTCGGCATCCAGGTCGAGGGTCACCAGATAGCTGATGTGTTCCCCCTGACTCCTCACGAGTTGTCAGCGCTGAGCTACCACAACCCGGCGGCCTTCCGCATCGACCCCGCCACCCTTCGCCCTGACCAGGTCGCAGCCATGGCAGCGAACTTCCAGGCGCTTGGGGTTTACGGGCGGGAGCCGGGGATGCACGATCCGAAGTTGCGCCGCCGACTTGGTCGTGTGACGATTCCGGCACTCGTTGTCTGGGGCGAGAGCGATGGCGTTGTAGACCCTGATTATGGCCGTGCCTACGCCCAATCGTTGCCCAACGCTCGCTTCAAGCTCATCCCAGAAGCTGGCCACGTCCCGCAGATCGAGCAGCCTGAGCGCCTGCTCACACTCGTGTGGGAGTTTGCGGACAGCATCGCTGCGACGCGGGTCGCTGGATCGTTTGAGGAGCGCTGACCCGATGAGTTGATTGAGGATGCCAGGACTGGAGGCTGGCAGCGAGAAGTGGAACGACACCAATGTACTGTTCGACGAATCGAGCAGCTTTTGACCGATCTCGGTGAATCGCTTGACGGTACACTCGCCACCGACTAGAATGAAACGGATGAAGCAAAGGAACGCCTCGACGCTGCGTTAACCTAAAGGAGATGCCAATGACAGACGCCTCAGAGGACTATCTGCTCGCTGGCGGGGTCGCTGAGTTAGAGCGGTTGCAACTGCAAGCCCGCGTCTGGCTTATTCAGTCATCTTAATTGCACGAGAGACGAATCTATTTTGTCCAGAAAAATAGACAACTTACATTGCCAGTAATGGAAGTTACGCCAAAGACCTCAGGGCTACAGTCTCAACTGAACGACGGCGGCACGCGGTGACCGCGCCGCCGCAGGGCCCTGGGGTGGCCTGGGCGTGTGAGTCAGCCGTTGTTGAGATGCAATCTGTTACCTACGAGGAAACGGATGCTACATGCTGATGCCGGTCGGGTTCGCGATCGCAGTGGCCGCCTACGCGGTGGGACTTTCGCTAAGGTGACTGAATCTGATATCGCCGTCGCGTGACGACTCCTGAACCGAAGCCATCCCCATAAGTTTCTGTTCAGTGCCGGCCTGGCTGATGTTGAGACCCTCGATTTCGCCCAGCCAATCACGCTTCTTCGCCTCAATAAGCCGGGCCTTGAGGTTCTCCTGCGCCCCTGCTTTGAATCCATGACGATTTGACACAGGTGCCGCGGTTGAGAAAAGCATGGAAAGCTGCTATGATTGCTATGCAAGTCCTACACAACTCACAGGGAAAAGAGATGAACACTCACCATCCATCACATTCACACCAGCATCCACGGGTTGCTGCGGACAAGGTCGGACCGGATGACCTGCGGTACGCCGACCTTGTCCGCAGGGGCTTCAACAAGCGCTTCGCAGGCAAGCCCGACTATGTGCGCCTCGTCGGCTCCACAGAGCAGGTGGTGGACGCCGTGCAGGACGCCGTGCGCGATCAGCTGCGGGTGGCGGTGCGCAGCGGAGGGCACTGCCTGGAGGGCTTTGTGTCGGACCCGGCGGTGCGAGTCGTCATCGACACCTCGTTGATGACGAGCATCTCTTACGACCCGGACATGGGCGCTTTCGCCGTCGAGTCTGGTGCCACGCTCGGCGAGGTGTATCGGAAGCTGTTCCTGGGCTGGGGAGTGACCCTCCCAGCTGGCATTAGCCCCAGCATCGGAGTCGGTGGGCACGTGCTCGGCGGTGCCTTCGGCTACTTGTGCCGGCAGCATGGACTGGCGGCAGACCACCTCTACGGCGTCGAGGTAGTCGTGGTGGATGAGGCCGGGACGGCCAGGAGCGTGGTGGCGACCCGGGAGCTATCCGACCCCAATCGCGACCTGTGGTGGGCACATACGGGCGGAGGCGGAGGCAACTTCGGCATCGTCACCCGTTATTGGTTCAGGTCACCGGGAGCTAGTGGGACCGATCCCGCCAGGCTGTTGCCCAAGGCACCTCCCTCGGTGCTGAGGGTCAAAACGCAGTGGAACTGGGAAGATCTCGACGAGACGGCCTTTACCCGGCTGGTGCGCAACCACGGGAAGTGGTGCGAGCACAACAGTCAGGCAGACTCTCCCGCAGCCTCGCTCTACAGTACCCTTGTTCTCCCGCGCCGCTCGTCCGGCACACTCGAGCTGACAGGGGTGCTGACCGCCGGGGCAGAGGCCGAGCAGCTCCTCGACGAGCACCTGGTCGCCATCAACAAGGGCGTCGGCGTGGCTCACACCCGTGAAGTCGACAGGACCTCTTGGCTGGCCTTTGCTCTCTATCCTTTCCCTGATTTAGTCGATAGCGCGTCACAGGGTGGCATCTTCAAGCTCAAGGATGCCTTCCTCCGCAAGCGCCTCACGGATCGCCAGATCGCAGTCGCTTATCACTACCTGACCCGGACCGATCACGAGGTCGCGGGTGGGCTGGGCATGGCAACCTACGGAGGAAAAGTGAACACGGTGGCACCGGAGGCGACGGCCTCAGCCCAACGGGAATCGATTCTCACCATGTCCTGCTCGACCGGCTGGCAAGACCCACAGGACGAAGCGCGGAGCTTGGCCTGGGTTCGCCAGTTCTACCGGGACCTCTTTTCTGACACCGGTGGCGTGCCCGTGCCCGGCGGGGTCGGCAACGGCGCCCTCATCAACCACCCCGACGTCGACCTCGCCGATCCGGAGTGGAACACCTCCGGGGTCCCCTGGCACGCGCTGTACTACCAGGGCAATTACTCCCGGCTCCAGCAGATCAAGGCCCGCTGGGACCCCCGCAACGTCTTCCACCATGCTTTGTCCATCCGCCCCACCAAAGCATAGGGGGAAGATGGCCGTCATGACGGGAAAGTGACGGCGAGCCTGGTCACCATGCCAGAGCTGGGGATCAGCGCGGAGTCTGGCCGCCGAGCTTGGAGGCTCGCCCTGCCTGCTCTCTCGTCATGGCATCAGCGCTATTGGCAGAGGGAAAGGTAAACAGAGAGCCAGTATTCTCTGGCTTTTGTTTGAGAACTGACTCTCTGATCCATATATTGGCTCATCCACATCCTCGCTGCTGAGAGATGTGATAGGATGAAGAGTAGGAACATTTCTTCCTTAGAAACACGTCGTGAGCCCTCCCAACGCCGGGGGGTGCTCGTTGCTGCAACCCGTCCCATCGTGCCTCATCCGCCTTCTCGGCTCTCGCGGAGGAGCCGTCTACCGTTTGCATTGACATCGAAGGGAGGATCCATCATGCAAGAGGCTGTGCTGTCGCCGCTTGCCACCTGGCAAAATTTTTACGTCATCATCGGCACCGCTGCGGCGACGCTGACGGGCTTGCTGTTCGTGGTGATTGCCTTGGCCGCGCAGGTGCGGGTGCGCGTGCCGTCGCCGAGTAGTGGGATTACGGTCTTCAACGCGCCCAACGTCGTGCATTTTGGCGCCGCGCTGCTGGTCGCCGCGATTCTCAGTGCACCCTGGCAGGCGCTCTGGAATGCAAGCCTGCTACTGGGCCTCTTGGGTCTCGCGGGGATGATATACGTGGTCATCGTGCTCCGGCGGGTGCGCCGTCAGACGGACTATCAACCGGTACTGGAAGACTGGCTGTGGCATACGGTCTTTCCGCTGGTCTCCTACACCGCCCTCCTCGTCGCGGCGCTTGTGCTCCCAGTCCATCCGGCACCGGCATTGTTCGTCATCGCCGCGGGAACGGTGCTGCTCCTGTTCATCGGCATCCACAACGCGTGGGATAACGTGACCTACATTGCCATCGAACTCTCCCGGCCTCAGAACAAGAGCCAGGACTAGCATGAGTCTCGCGCCGGTTCGCTGACGTTGGTCAAATGCCGTGGGGACACGCGGCGTGGGAAGACCCTACACAAGCAAGGTCATCAATCCTGACCCGCCTGGAGTCCTCCCGCATCAGCGAGGCCGCGCAAGAACCTGTCGAGGAGCATCTAGCCTTTACGAGAACACAAAAAGCG
>Ga0207646_10008637_pt1 | contig 10184 bp, 9 predicted proteins | sample KBSK5502metaG_FD_184343 | JGI IMG/M metagenome (GOLD analysis project Ga0207646, IMG submission 184343) | Corn, switchgrass and miscanthus rhizosphere microbial communities from Kellogg Biological Station, Michigan, USA - KBS K5-50-2 metaG... | ecosystem: Host-associated > Plants > Roots >...
AACTCGGGGCCGACCAACTGGAGGCAGCATAAAAATCCCATCCGGCGAGATTTTCGACATCATAGACCTTAAGTTTGCTGACGCGCCCGTTTCAGGCCCAGCTGTCTTCCGATCAACGTGTCGAGCATCCTCTGGAGCGCAGCGACGAAAACGAAATCAACTGAAATCGAGGCGCTATGCCAGAGCAGCGGTTCCAGGCTGTTCCTTGAGTGACTCTACAGCTCCTGCGAGGATGGTATAGGAACGAAGCCGGTCCGCGTAGCTGTAAGCCTCTGACCAGAAGATTAATTCATCAGCGCCGGTCTGCTGAACCAGGGATTGAATAGCGGCGCCTACTGTCCTTCTATCTCCCACAATGGCCGACTGCATACTTTTCTCTACTGTCTGCTTTTCTCTCTCGGACCAGAGTTCTTCCATGCTCTCCACCGGCGGAAGAAGCTTGTTTTGGGTCTGAGTCGCATCTATTTTGCTCCTCACCGCCGCTAAATATAATTGCTGCACGGAAGTAAAGGACTTCTGTGCTTCCTTATCGGTCTCCGCTGCAAACGCCAAGGTCGCAATCATCACATAGGGCCGCTTCAGCGTTTCTGAGGGGCGAAAATGCTGGCGATAGAGATTTACCGATGACTCTAGATTCTGCGAAGCGATGTGTGCCGCAAAGGCAAACGGCAGGCCGAGTTCACCCGCTAATTGAGCACTATAACCACTTGAGCTTAATAGATACAAAGGCACATTTGTGCCTTGTCCGGGACCAGATTTCACTTCTTGGTTTTCCTGCTCGGGCCCCAGATAACGCTGGAGCTCTGCCAGCCATTCCGGAAAGTTATCGCCCGTAGCCCTCGGGTCGCGTCGCAAGACCTTCTTCATCATCTCTTCTTGCGCAGAGCTGGAACCGGCAGCCCGTCCCAAACCTAAATCAATACGGCCGGGATAAATAGATTCCAAAGTGCCAAACTGCTCGGCAATCACGAGCGGCGCATGGTTCAGGAGCATCACTCCACCCGCGCCTACACGAATCGACTCTGTGGCCCCGGCAATATAACCTATTAGGACCGCCGGGGCACAGGAAGCAAAAAGAGCTACGTTATGGTGCTCCGGGACCCAAAAGCGGTGATAGCCAAGTTTTTCGACGTGTTGCGCCAGTTCGACAGAACGAGCAATCGCTTCACTGGGGGTTTTCCCCTGCCGCACGGCGACAAGGTCAAGAGCTGAGATGATAGGGGTCCTCAATGTCCGGGTCCTTATATGGCTAGAGTGCTAGAGAGCAGCATCGCGGAGAACCCTCCTCCTCGGTCGAAAGGAAATACACGTCAACGTTTTATTTATTCCTCAGGCTCCCATGAGCCGCCCAGAACGTTTTTTATTTCGGACAATCTCTGGGGTTCACGAGCGGGGTGACTCTCATAAGGACCTCTCACTTCGCTTTGGATCCTGCAAATCTGGTTTGCGTGCGCTGGGTGTCTGTGTGGCAGAAAGCAGGATTCCGAGTTTGGATCGCGCTCTTGCAAGGCGAGACATGACGGTCCCAAGCGGGCAGTTCAACAATGTCGCGATCTGCTGGTACGACAGATCTACGTACTCTCGCAGCACAATGATCTCGCGATACTCCTCGCAGAGTTGGTGTAGCGCTACTCGCACTTGTTGTTTCTCCACTTTGTTCACATAAAGGGAGTGAGGGTCTTTGGCACAGTCTATGACGAGGTCTGCGGCATTCTCATACGTGTCAAGTCCGACCAACTTCGGCCTGATACGCCGTTGCCGTACTTGATTGAGCCGAATGTTTCGCAGGATGGTGTACAGCCACGCCTTAACATTACTGTGTTCGCGCAGGCGTCCCATCGCCGCTATGGCGCGAACGTACGTTTCCTGCACCAAGTCCTCGGCTTCGAAAGAGTTGCGAGTAAGCGCCATCGCATAGGTGAACAGTCCATCCGCATGCTCGAGTGGGGTCACAGACCAACGATAGACGTTCCGCGGTGATGCGTCTTACAGAGAAGGGAGGTTTTTTCAGGATTGTGTTACTGATTGCGACGATAGTCGCCTGGGGTGACTCCGACATGCTCGCGGAAGGCCTGCGTCAGGTGCGCCTGGCTGGAGAAGCCAGAATCCGCAGCAACGTCAATAATACTTATTTCCCGTCGTTTCAAGAGGGATCGGGCGTGGTCGATACGACGCTTCAGCAGATATCGATGAGGCGTCATGCCCATAGACGTGCGGAACATTTTGAGAAAGTGTCCGCGGCTGTAACCCGCTTCCTCTGCCAGCGAGGCGAGGCTGACCTCGGACTGGAAATTATGCTCGATCTTTTCTAGAACACGCTTCAGAGCGTAGGGTGGAAGCGCAGACACGGCCGAATCTGCTTTTTTGTGCGTCGGACGTTCACCCAAGAGAAGGTACCGGATTGCGAGCGCGTGAGAGAGCGAATCCGAATATAACTTGCCTGAAGGACCCCCAACTCGAACTTCTTCCGAAAGAAGTGTCATAAGTCGTCGAATGGCTGAGTCCTGAAACTTAGGACGGATGATGGGTTCAGCTCTGGGCTGTCGATCCAACTCCGACAAGATGCTTCGCACGAAATGTGAATCGAAGGCGCAGAGGATAACCTCCGAGCGCGTATAAGTGTGCAACGTTGGGATAACTCCCATTGGCGTCACGGTGATTGCACCGCGCCCTTTCGAACAACGAACAAATCGCCCTCCATTGCCCGCATATTCGCCGGAATAAGAGGTTGTCCAGAGCCACAGAACATGCCGATCGGTTACGGTTTCTACCCGCTCGCCTTCAGGAATCCGGTGATGCTCCAGGAGAAGGCCGTCCCAGGAATTGTTTTCGCTCGAATTAACGACGGAAGAAGGGCAAGTTAAATGAGCGAGGCGAGAAGATGAAATGTTGGGGTTAGATTCCATAGCGCTTTCCTCTGTTAACCCACCTCAATAAAAGCTAGCCGTGCATAAGGAGGTATGCGCGCATCCTCGTCAGAACCCAACACTCTGCGACCATCATCTTCGGCTGTTTACATGCCACTCGATTCGATGCATTTCTCGTCCCGAGGTTGCACATCTGATCCTCCAGATTTCGGCAAGATTCGGTCCAGAGGCAAACATTCCGACACGGTTCAATCTCCGCGACATGGCTTCCTGATCGTGCTACCAGAAATCGCCAAACGGCACTCACACAGGGCGTGGACGCATCATGGGCGCCAGTGGACCCAAACGTCGAGGACACCTGCAGTACTCGAATTGGAGTAACTCAGATTGGATGACAAGGCCATCGACGAAATGAATCTGTCGTCGCTTTTTCGGAAAGTCAGGTGAGTGGCACTCGCGTGAATCGTTCGGAGCAAAACTACACACCGCTTGCAGGACAGCGATGATCTCCGGGCCCACATACGGAAGCATCATGGAACTCCAGCGTGCGGCGGACACAACCCCATCTCGCCCGCGGAGGCAATACACACGGCCAGTCACTTTATTCCACAAACGGAAGAGAAAAATGCACACACATCCGGAGCAAGGCCATCCGAAATTCCGGACTACGTGTTTTCGCGGCGGGAATACTTTTTGAAGCGCGGTGTTATACATACCGAAGCACAACAACGAGACACGGGGAGCTGTGCGCAAACAATGGCAAGTTTCTCCGCGCTTTTTTCGGTCGACTCTGAGACGCCGCTCCCAGGCGACACGTCCGGTGCCGATCCCGGCGACCAGGAGCCGTCCGCCAATATGGCGGCAAAACAGAATCCCGCAATACGAAATAGAACGAAGGGCGGGTATTTCTTCGCCCGAGGGAAAGTTTGCTTTTATGGACAATATGATCGTCGAAGTTCGATTTGCTTTATTCCGGCCTTTCTCGGTGTGTGCTACGAGGTTATGACATTTCCCATCGAGAAACGCCACTTCCTTACCCAGGTTCTCAATGAAGTGTTCGATGGGCTGTATGGGTACGCTATGGTTCTCAGCCGCGACCGCACCGAAGCAGAGGATCTTGTGCAGGAAACCTGTGTTCGTGCCGTTAAGGCGATTGAAAGCCTGCAGCCTGGCAGTAATGCGAAGAGTTGGCTGTTCACAATTCTACGAAACATCTGGCTCAATCAGGTCCGACAACAGCGTGCCGCGCCCAAGATCGTCGAGCTCGATGTGGACGAAAGCACTCTAGGAATGGCCGTGGAATCATCGAAGGATCCACATGCTCTTTATGTGAGCAAAGTGGAGCGCGACCAGGTACGAGAAGCAATCCAGCAACTTCCCGACGAGTTTCGCGAGATTATCGTACTGCGCGAGTATGAAGAGCTGTCCTACCAGGAGATCGCCACTTTGTTGGACTGCCCGGCCGGCACAGTGATGTCCCGCCTCGGAAGAGCGCGATCCAAACTCCGATCGCTGCTCTCGAGTACCTTGGGCCCTACTGATCGAAGAGCGAGGGGAGTCCTGGAATGAGCTATTGCGGTGAGCGCAGCACCGACATTTTGCTTTTTCTTGACAATGCATTGACCGGCCAAAGACTTGAAGACTTTCGCGCACACTTGGCAGGCTGCTCCAATTGCAGGGAGCAGTTGCAGGAAGAACTGGCGCTAACGTCGCTCTTGCGCGAAACACGGCCACTCTATTTGGCGCCACAAGCTCTTCGGGACTGTGTAGCGACGGCCGCCGCACATCAAGCATTCGCTGGCTCTCCTCCAAGTGATCGGAGTCGCGAAACACGCATGGAAAAGTTGACGCGATGGTTGCGAGACGTTACTCCGCCTGTTTTTGGTTGGAAGGCCCTGGCGGCGATGATACTAGTGCTCACTCTAAGTTTGGTGTTCATTCCAGGTGCCGTCCAGAGGGTACGCGCCAATAACTTCGTGGAAGCTGCTACCGAGATTCACCAAAGTTACCTAAACGGGAACTTACCACTACAATGCCGATCCCGCTCTCCTGAGGTAGTGACGGATTGGTTTGCAGGCAAAACCCCGTTCCACTTTCAGCTTCCGATCTCCCAGTCCGTGCCGGAAGGCAAGGCTCTCTACTGGCTGACTGGTGCAGGCCTGGTGAGCTATAAGGGCAATACTGCCGCACTCGTCGCCTACGAAACGCCCACGGAAAAAATTAGTCTCCTGGTCGTCTCCAGCAAATCAGTGGCCGTGGCAGGCGGAGAAGAGTTACGGTCTGGCGGTCTCACATTTCACTATCGGAGTGGAGCGAACTTCGAGGTGATCACTTGGACCAATCACGGTCTTGCATACGCGTTGGTGGCGTCTTTAACGGGTTCCCCGCAACACTCCTGTCTAGTCTGTCATCAGAACATGGCGGACCAGAATCTAGTCGAACACTAAAGGAACGGAGCTAGACGATTGCTGCCGCGTGCTGTTTCGTCCGAGGTATTTGCCTGCCCGCAGATCGCCGACGCCTATATCGAGCGCAGCCGGAGGGAATAGAACGTCGCATCGGGTGTCTTATTCCCAGCCCCAGCTGAGCAGAGAAGAGACTATTAACGCAGAGCACCAAACTTAGAGAACTAGAAGTGAAAAGGCGGCCCACAGTGACCTTGATACTGCAGTTGCGCGACGTTGTTCCAGTCTTGGAGAATTCAGCGGACAACCGCATTTCTTTTTATGTTCGGGCGGCGCGATATCGCCGCTTGCTGTATTTTGTCTCACACCGCGTGCTTGGCAATTCTGACAGAGCAGTTATTGCTGTAGAAAATTGCCTGGTCTCGGCTGCTCGCCATGTCACGACATTTGATGACGAGGGCGCTTTCCGCAATTGGTTGGTGCGGGTTGCCCTCGACGAATCTCTGGGGATCCTCCATGGAAGAATAATGCCCGAGCATAAGCATGAAGATGAAGTCATAGGAATTAGGATCGGGTTATTGTCCTCGCAATGAAATGCTCCCTGGCAACCACTGGAATTTCCGTAGGAGTCGACACTTGCGCCCTGCGAGTGAAATCTACTGGACGTGCGCGCCGATCATGCCTTCTTAATTTGTCTTCTTGTACTTCATCATTCGGGAATAACTCGTCCTGCAAGGTGTTCTTATCCCGAGCATCCGTGAAAGCGGATGCAGAGTTAAAAGGAGACTTGCAGATGAAGACCTTAATACGCTTCGGCACCATGGCGGTATTGACTCTGATGATGGGGGCCGTTTGCTTTGGGCAGCACTATGCTCAAACCAATCTTGTTTCCAATACATCAGGAGTCGCACCTGTTACCGATCCTCAGTTGGTCAATCCCTGGGGGCTATCCCGCAGCTCCGGCTCACCCTGGTGGATCTCCGACAAGGCGATGGGCTTCAGTACACTTTACGATGGCGCAGGAGCTAAGCAGTCGCTGATCGTTACCATCCCGCCGACCGATCCGACTAATAAGAATACGCCAACGGGTTCGCCAAGCGGGACTATCTTCAACGGCAGTCAGACAGATTTTTTGTTGGCTCCAGGAAAACCGGCCGTGTTCCTCTTCTGCACGATTGATGGGACGATTGCCGGATGGAACCCAACCGTTGCTGTTGCCCAAGGGGCCGCGCCATCGACCCAGGCTGTGACCGTGGTCAAAACCACCGACGGATCGAGCTACACCGGCCTCACCAGCGCTTTCATCGATGCCAAGCCTTATCTCTACGCAGCTAATTTCACCAAGGGCCGTGTGGATGTTTATGACAACGCATTTCGTCCTGTAGACCTATCCAAGCGGCACTTCGAAGAGAACTCCTCGGATCACGAAGGCCACTCTGAAAATGCTTTCGTGGATGACGATCTCCCGCGCTCCTACGTGCCTTTCAATGTGAAAGCTATCGGTAACGACATTGTCGTCACCTATGTGCTCCTCGAGAAAGGTGCACGCTTTGAAACAGAGGGTCCGGGTTTGGGCTTCGTGGACATCTATGATTCCACGGGTCGTCTCTTGCGGCGTCTGGAGCACGGTGATTGGCTGAACGCTCCATGGGGCGTAGCTCTGGCTCCGCTCGATTTCGGACGCTTCAGCCACGATCTGCTTATCGGGCAGTTCGCCGGAGGCGGTGACACCCAGTCCAGTGGCTTCATCGCCGCCTACGACTTGGCTACCGGAAAATTTGACGGATTGCTGCAGGACGCCAGCGGTAAGCCGCTGGTCATCAATGGCATCTGGTCGCTCAGCCTCGGAAATGTCAGCCCGGCCAACAGCGATGCCGCAGCCACCCCCGCCGCGGAGGTGTACTTCACAGCAGGGCCGAACCATGGCTCCGGCGGTTTGTTTGGTTATTTGACTGCGGTTTCTGCGGAGTTGACCAAAGGGAATGACCAGTAATCGGCCAAAATGATCCACGGTGCTCTCGGGGTGGAATACATCCAAATCGATGTATTTCACCCTAACGGCCAGACACAATCTGGAAACTTCGAGATCGTTCAAGCAACCCAAGGAAAAATCACCTGGATGTGAGATGAAGCCGCCGGCAGGTGGCGATAATCAGAACGGCTCCCGCAAATCCCATGGGCTGAAGGAGAAGCAGTTGAGCAAACCCGCGTGACACCGACCACGTCTTGCGGACGATTACTGGCTATCGGGTCACGGAGGTTGGCCGTGCAGCTAGACCGGCGATCAAACGAATTAAGGAGTCAACATGACTGAATTTCTCGATATCGTAACTCGCACTTATGAGTATCAACGTGCACGCCCCGCCTTCCTAGTTGGAACGACGAGCGTCCTTCCTCGTGCTGAAGACGGAGCAATGAGGGAGAGACATCCGCTGCGAAACGAACTTGACACGCAATCTCACCGACACGCACATCGTGAGACTTGTCGGCAGGCTCAACCTGGACACGGTTCACGGCTTCATTTCAGAGATGTGCTCGGAGCCTGCCTCATACCAGGCAATAGAAGTGAGTGACGTTTCGTTTCTCGACTCCGGGGGCATGGGCGCTCCGGTTGATCTGTTCGTAATCGGCAGCGAAACGTCGCTTACTCAGGCAGGCGGCCAAGTAAGGTCGTAAGAAATTTGGAACGAGCGAGGGGCACAGAAATGAAAGGCTCAGAAAGAATCGAGTTGAGTCAAGCCTTCACAACCATGGAAAGAAACCAGCACTAGCAGCGTTCGCACGGCAGAGTGTCGTAGTACTCAAATTACCGGGTTGACGGATGTCCTCTCATGTACCCGTCGTTCGAAGTGGATAGTTAACAGTCCGATTTATAGATCTGATTTCTAGACATAGACGGGAACTCCAAACTCGCGGAGCATGCAAATGTTTTTGTTGCATCAAGGTGAGAATGAAGCGGATGCAGGGGCAGTCCGCAACGACCCGGCGGGCAAATTCGCGCGGGTTCGGCTGGCAGGAGAGCTATCGAACGGTCGGTGTCGCACTGGTGAGCCGGTGCGGCTTTCCGAAATTGCAGCGAAATTTCAACTCGATCAGGACTCCGTGTTGCAGATTTTTGCGGAATTCCAAGCACTTGGAATGGTTACGCTCTCGGGAAACGTGTCGGCAGTTGTTCGCTCTCCGTGCCCGAAAGAAATGCAAGAGGCTTATGAGATACGGGCCGCATTGGAGGAAATCGGGGGTCGTGCTGCGGCGCGAGTTCTGAAAGGCAACACATTTGAGTTACAACGAGAACTCGAAGCCATGCGCGCAGCATTCACCAGTCTCGATCTGGATTCCTTCGTGGAACACGACGTAACATTCCATCGACGCATTCTGCAGGCGTCCGGGAACGAAGTCTTACTTCGTGTGTGGGAGAGCTTGGCTGTCGACCTGCGGATTCGAGGAGCAATCGGAAGAGTTTCGAGAGATTTTCCTGAGGTAGTTGAATCACACCAGCCGATTGTCGACGCTCTGCAGAAAGGGCGTGGGAGAGAAGCAGGACTCCTCTTGCGCAATCATGTCGAGGCATTGTTGGAGGTTCTCAAGAAATCGGAATCAGATTCTGGCTTTCACACAGCGCTGACCAAGGATCTGGAGAACGCCAGGGTCGTTCAAAAGGCCTTTTTTCCCCAAGAAAACCTTTCCATTCTCGGCCTCGCCTGCGAAATCTTCTATAAACCCGCTCAGAGCATCGGTGGTGATTATTACGATTTTCTTCCGCTGCAAGCCGACCGGTGGGGGATCGCGATTGGAGATGTCTGCGGCAAGGGAATCGGTGCTGCCCTACTCATGGCCAGTCTCCAAGCATCGCTTCGTGCGCAGGCCATGCACGCCCATTCGGATCCTTCCACGCTTATCGCCGACGTTGACCGGCTCGTTCACGTCGCTTCACCCAAGCATCTCTACGCATCACTTTTCTACGCGGAATATGAGTCTGCGACACGCCTGTTGCGATACGTCAACGCCGGTCACAATGCCCCGATAGTCCTTCGATGGAAGAATAGCCAGTGCGAGGTCTTCCATTTGGAAGCCAGCGGGACACCGCTAGGGCTCCTCGAAGACTCTCAATTCATCTCGAAATCGTTCCAATTGGAAATCGGCGATGTATTGGTGATGTACACGGACGGAATCACAGAAGCGGAAAACCCCGAGCGCGAATTGTGGGGACAAAACCGTCTCGAAAGTGTGCTGCGTTCGTGCCGTGACCACACGCCCGCACAAATGGTCAGACGCATCTTGGACGAGATGTTGGCGTTCGCCAACGGCCTTTCCCAAAGGGACGATGTGACCCTCATGGTCATTGGAGTGAAGAATTAGACATGGCTTTGCTCGTCATAATTCGGCCCAAATCTCCTTGATCGCCCTTTTTCGTTGGTCTGTTCGGAAAGAATGAAAGGTGAATCCCCGGAATAAAACCCGATCACGGGTGTTGTTAATAGCAGCACACGGTCTGGCCACTGTGCGCAGGCCGAGCATTGTTGCTTGAGCTAGATGTCGGGGGACAGTCGATGAGAACGGGAAGGACAGCAACTATGAAAATCGGTTCTGCGACTATGCACGCGACAGGGCACCTGAATCCTGCGCGATTTCGCAGCGAAGATCGCGATCCATGGTATGCAGTTGCTCTTTTCGGTATCAAACGAGTTTCAAGGTAGCACCCCAAGGAGGGATAATCATGAATTCCAAGCAAGTGGTTCTCATCACCGGCTCCAGCACGGGCTTCGGCAGACTGTTCGCCCTTACCCTGGCTCGTAAAGGGCACACCGTTTTCGCGACGATGCGTGACCCCGGAGGCCGAAATGCAAAGAATGCCTCCGAAATCCGTAGCCTTGCGGAAAAGGAGTCACTGCCCGTTCACGTCCTTGAACTG
>Ga0207646_10008638_pt1 | contig 10184 bp, 7 predicted proteins | sample KBSK5502metaG_FD_184343 | JGI IMG/M metagenome (GOLD analysis project Ga0207646, IMG submission 184343) | Corn, switchgrass and miscanthus rhizosphere microbial communities from Kellogg Biological Station, Michigan, USA - KBS K5-50-2 metaG... | ecosystem: Host-associated > Plants > Roots >...
GGGCACCCAGGGCGATCAGTGGGACACTCAGTGGGACATGTTCACGGCCCTCGTGGGAGCGGTCGCGGCCCTGGCGCTGCTCGGCCGCCTCCACGACCGCCAGATCGCGAGACTGGAGGAGCACATCCATGGCTGAGCACAAGGCGACGGTGCGCTGGGCCCTGCCGGCCGACGGCGACGCCTTCCTCAAGGGCCGATACTCTCGCGAGCACACGTGGACCTTCGACGGCGGCGTGACCGTCCCCGCGTCGCCCGCGCCCTCTGTGGTGCCGGTGCCCTTCTCGAACCCGGCCCACGTGGACCCCGAGGAGGCCTTCGTGGCGTCGATCGCGAGCTGCCACATGCTGACCTTCCTCTACGTGGCCATGCACGCGGGCTTCGTGGTCGAGCGGTACGAGGACGACGCGGTGGGCGTGATGCGGAAGAACGAGCGCGGGGCGGTCTGGGTGGCGGCGGTGACCCTCCACCCGCGGATCGTCTACGGGGGCGCGAAGCGCCCTACCGCGGAGGACGTGGACCACCTCCACCACCTGGCCCACGAGCAGTGCTTCATCGCCAACTCGGTGAAGACGGAGATCCGGGTGGCAGGACTGCAGTCACCGGCCCCGGCCGGGCCTGAGACAGCTCCCACGCCCTGACTAGGGCGGCAAGTTCTTCCTTTAGATCTTCAGCATTTAGGGTTCTGCCGACTACCACAGGATTCGGTCCGAGTCTGGTTCGACTCATTTGTCCGCTCTACGAGAGTCCTACGCTGGTGCGGCGCTACTCCATGTTAACGCGCAGCCGCACCCCCGATATGCTCATCTTAGTTCTACCGATTGCCGCGTCCAACCAAGCCCAGTCCAGACAGTGCAAGGCGAGCGTGCCGAACCGCCTCGTCGGCTTCTTCTATGCCAACATCAAAGCCATGAATGGCTTTGTTCGCCACATCGATGCTGAAGCGCAAGCTCCGCGCTGTTCCGTCCGGAACAATACGATTGCGGCGGAGCAGATCAAGAAGCTTCCCAGCCCCTATTCTCTCTGGTAGCCAGCGCCCGCGCGTCGTGGAAGGGGCGAGAAATGCCACGAGCGACGATTGGGGCTGATCCGCGCACGCCGCCGTGCATCACCGCACATCGACGTGTGGTGGTGCACGCACGCGGGCGCTACTCGGAAGACACCTCGATTTGATACCGCTTTAGGCGGGTGTAGAGCTGGAACCGGGTGAGCCCGAGGAGTGTGGCGGCGCGCGCCTTGTGACCATGCGTGCGCTGGAGCGCGTCGACGATCGCCTTTCGCTCCAAGTCGTCCAGCGCCATGGACTCAGGGGCGGGCCGCGCCGGTTCCGGCTGCCCTGGTGCAGTCGGCTCTTCCCTGAGCTTCGGAATGGCGAGCTGGGCGGCGGTGACGAGCGTTCCGTCGCAGGTGATGAGGCCCCGCTCGATCGCGTTCTGCAGCTCGCGGATATTCCCCGGCCACGGATGCCGCCGCAGCAGTTCAAGGGCGTCCCGGCTCAGCGCGATGTCCCCCTTGCCCATCTTCACGGCCAGCGTCCGGATGAACGTGTCGGCCAGGAGCAGAACGTCGTCCCCGCGCTCCCTCAGCGGGGGCAGGTGCACGTTAAAAACGCCCAACCGGTAGAAGAGGTCGTTGCGGAACCGTCCGGCAGTCATCTCGGCCACCAGGTCCCGGTTGGTGGCAGTGATAAGGCGGACGTCGGCCTTGAGGGTCGCCGTCCCTCCGACCCGTTGGAACTCTCGCTCCTGCAGCACGCGGAGGAGCTTGACCTGCACCGCGGCGGAGAGCTCCCCGATCTCGTCGAGGAAGAGCGTTCCATGGGCCGCGAGCTCGAAACGTCCGGGCTTCTGACGGTCTGCCCCGGTGAAGGCGCCGCGCTCGTGACCGAAGAGCTCGGATTCCAGCAAGGTGTCGGGCAGCGCGGCGCAGTTGACCGCCACGAGGGGGCCATCGGCGCGGGCACTGCTGTAGTGGATAGCACGCGCGACAAGCTCCTTGCCCGTTCCGCTCTCCCCGGTGATAAGTACCGTCGTCTCCGCTCGCGCCACCTGCGCCGCCCGGGTGAGCGCCTCGCGAAAGACCGGCGAACGGCCTATCATCTGCTCGAACCCGTAGCGCTGGTGCAGCTCGCTGCGGGCGGTCTTGAGACTTTGCTCCAGCGACTGCGCCCGACGCTCCACCGACGCAAGCCGGCGCTGTTCCTCGGCGAGCCGCTGGTGCTGGATGCCGAGGACCATCCGACTCGCCACCACAGTGGCGACCTCGATGTCCACGCTGTCGTACCAACGCGGCTCGCGCTTGCCGAAGAAGAGCGTCCCGCCGACCTCGTCCCCGAAATGCATCGGGACCCAGAGACCGGCCCGGAGCCCGACAGCGATCAGCGCGCGATCGCCGGCGCAGCGCCGGTCCAGCTCCGTCTCCATGTCGTCCACGACGACAGGGTGCCCGGTCCTCACCGCCTCGGCGACGGAGTAGTCCCTGGTCGTGTGATCCCTGACGCTGGGATCCGGAGCGTCGCCCACCGTTCCGAACAACGCAATGTCCACGCTGCCCGGCTTGAAGAGCACGATCCCCATGGTGTCGAAGTCCACCGCGGGCCGGACCGCCTCCCCGAGGGGCGTCAGAATCTCGCGGACGTCGAGCGTGGTCCCCAGCACGTCCGTGATGCCGGTCAGGAGATCGACGCTAGCCCGCCGCCGCCGCTCCCGGTACAGACCGGCGATGACCTCGACGAAGGGACCCAAAAGACAACCGAGACTGCGCATCCGCTCGACGTGGATCGCACCGAAGGCGCCGAGCTCCCGACTCGCCGCGCTAACGTAGCCGATGATGCGACTGCCGGCGACGAGCGGCACCATGATCGTCGACCGCAGTCCGCGCAACGAATCGCGGTACGGTTCGAAGCGTACGTCGGCGGACATCTCGGGTACGCAGACGATACCCCCGACGAACAGCTGGCCGAACAGCGCGTCGGTAGCCGGAAAGCGCGCGACGCGCTGGAGGTTGGTCGTGTAGCGGTCTGTCGTGGGCACAACGCCCGGTCCGCCATGTTCCGCGAACACCGAGAACGTGCGCCGGTCATCGGCGAGGTAGCCGATGCGAAGCCGATGGTGAGGGACGAGCGATTGCAACGCTGTCGAGAAATCATCGAGGAACGCGCGGGGCTGAAAGTCTGCTTCGAGCGCCCTTCCGATGGCAGCGAGACACACCAAGAGGCCGGGCTCTGTCGGCGTGCGGCTGGTTGGCGTGGCGGAATCCATCCGCGGACTCTGGCGGGCATTCTATCCGACAATGCGGAGCGATGTCGAGTGTGCTGTGTCGCCCACAGCCTAGTGCGATCGGTCAACGATGCTCGCACGTTGTGCGAGTACGCCATGGCCATTAGTCCTGTCCGCCGGATATCGGCGCTGGCAGCGGCGCGGCTGTCAGCGGTGCGTCGGAGCGCCGCCGTCCGAAGCGCTCGCTCACGTAGAAGGTCACCGGAATGATGAAGATCGCGATTACGGTCGCCGCCAGCATCCCACCCAGCACGGTGATGCCGAGGATCCGCCGAGAGGCGGCGCCGGCGCCTGTGGACAATACCAGCGGCGCCACGCCGAGAATGAACGCGAACGCCGTCATGAGGATCGGCCGCAGCCGCAGACGGGCGCCGGCGAGCGCGGCGTCCACGAGGGGCGTGCCGTGCTCGTACTGCTCCTTGGCGAACTCCACGATCAGGATGGCGTTCTTCGCCGCAAGGCCGATGACCATGACCAGCCCGATCTGCGAAAAGACGTTCAGCTCGAGACGGCCCACCCAGAGCGCGCCGAGAGCGCCGAGCACGGCGATGGGCGTGCCGAGCAGCACGCCAAACGGCAGCTTCCAGCTCTCGTACTGCGCGGCCAGAAGCAGGAACACCACCAGCAGCGAGAAGCCGAAGACCGCGGCGGGCGGGATGCCTGCATCAGCCGCCTTCTCCTGGAACGACATCCCTGAGTAGTCGAAGCCCATGCCCCGCGGCATCGTATCCTCGAACACTTGCTCCAGCGCGCGCATGGCCTGCCGCGTACTGTAGCCGGACGCCAGGATGCCGTTGATCTGCGCCGAGCGGTACCCGTTGAAGCGCGTGGTGAACTCGGGCCCGTTCACCTCGCGCATGGTGACGAGTGTGGACAGCGGCACCGCCTGCCCCGCCGCATTCCGCACGTAGAATTGCCCGACGTTCTCTGGCCGCGTGCGGAACTCGCCCTCGGCCTGGACGTAAACCTGCCAGACGCGCCCGTACTCGTTGAAGTAGTTCACGAACGCGCCGCCCAGGAACGTCTGTAGCGCCTGGTACACCGAGGACAGCGGGATCCCCTGCTTGAGCGCCTTGTCGCGATCGACCTCCGCGAAGTACTGCGGCGTGCTGGGCAGGAGCGTCGTGAAGAGCAGCGCGAACTCCGGACGTTGGCGCGCAGCGGCCAGGAACTTCTCCGTGTTCTGGGCCAAGAGCACGGGATCGCCACCGGAGCGGTCTTCCAGCATGAAGGTGACGCCGCCCGAGGTTCCGATGCCCGGGATGCCGGGCGGCGAGAACGCGAACGCCTGGGCCTCGGCCACCCCGGCCAGCCGCATGTTCAGGCGCTGGATGATCACGTCGGAGGTGAGCCCCTCCTTGTTCCGCTCGGCCCAACCGTCGAGCGTGATGAAGTAGAAGCCGTTGTACGTGGTCGTCACCTGGCTCAACAGGCTGAAGCCGGCGATGCCGGTGTAATACTTGATGCCCGGAGTGGTCTTGAAGATCTCGTCCAGCTTGTCGCTGACCGCGGCCGTGCGATCGAGCGACGCGGCCAGGGGGAGCTGGACGTTGACGTAGACGTAGCCCTGGTCCTCCTCGGGCACGAACCCACCGGGCAGCCGGCTGCCCACGAGGCCGGCGGCGCCCACGACGACGCCGAGAAGGACCATCGAGAGGGCGGACTTGCGGATGAGGTGCCCGCAGGCGCCGACGTACCGATCGGTGGCACGAGCAAACCAGCGGTTGAAGCCGCGGAAGAACGCGCCGAGCGGCCCGCGCATCTCCGTCCGCGGCCGCAGTAGCAGCGCGCAGAGCGCCGGGCTCAGTGTGAGGGCGTTGAACGCCGAGAGGAGCACCGCCACGGCGATCGTCACCGCGAACTGCTGGTACATCCGGCCGGTGATCCCCGGGATGAAGGCGGTCGGCACGAAGACGGCCGCCAGGATGAGCGCGATCGCCACAACCGGTCCCGAGACCTGCTCCATCGCCTTGAAGGCGGCGTCGCGCGGCGAGAGTCCCTTCTCGATGTGGTGCTCGACGGCTTCGACGACGACTATGGCGTCGTCCACCACGAGGCCGATGGCGAGCACGAGCCCAAACAGCGACAGGGTATTGATGGAGAAGCCGAGAAGCGGGAACACCATGAACGTGCCGACCAGGGCCACCGGCACCGCGAGCGTCGGGATCAGCGTGGCCCTGAAGCCCTGCAAGAAGATGAAGACCACGATGACGACGAGGATCAGCGCCTCGACCAGGGTCTTGACGATCTCCTTCATGCCCTCGCTCACCGCGAGAGTCGTGTCGAGCGCCGTCACGTAGTCCAGGTCGGCGGGGAACCGGGCCTTCATCTCGTCCATCAGCTTTGTCGCCCCGCGCATCGTTTCTATGGCGTTGGAGCCGGGGAGCTGGTAGATGGCGACGATGACGGCGGGCTTGCCGTTCAGACGGCCGCGCCGGACGTAGTCCTGCGCCCCCAGCTCCACGCGGCCCACGTCCCTGAGCCGAACCATGGAGCCGTCCGGCTTGGCGCGGACCACAACGTTCTCGAAGTCGGTCAGGCTTGCCAAGCGGCCCTGCGCCCGCACGGTGAACGTGAACTCCTGCGCGGACGGGGTCGGGTCCCCGCCGATCTGGCCGGCCGGGTTGACGGTGTTCTGAGCCTGCAGCGCGCTGGTGATCTCGTTGACCGTGATGTCGAGCTTCGCCAGCTTGTCCGGATTGACCCACACGCGCACGGCGTACTTCGACGGCCCGAAGATGATGACCTGCCCGACACCGGGCACACGCGTCATCGGATCGTTGACGTTGACGTACGCGTAGTTAGCGAGGAAGAGCGGATCGTACGTGCCCTTGGGCGAGTACAGCACGAAGACGCCCAGAGGGCTGCTGACCGACTTCTTGACCGTGACGCCCTGGTTCACCACGTCGGACGGCAGCTGCGAGGCCGCCTGCGAGTAGCGGAGGTTCGTCAGGACCTGGTCCAGGCTGGGGTCGGTGGTGACATCGAACGCCACCCGCAACTCGGTCGTCCCCGCGCTGCCCTGGTTGAGCGAGGACATGTAGAGCATCTTGTCCACGCCGCTCATCTGCTCCTCGATCGGCGTGGCCACCGACTGCTCGAGCGTTACGGCGTCGGCGCCCGGATACCGCGCGGTCAACAAGATTTCGGGCGGCGCAATATCGGGATACAACGAGATGGGGAGCTGCACGAGGGCGATGAGGCCGACGAGGACCGTCAGGACCGCAATCACCATCGCGACGATCGGTCGGTTGATGAAGAATCTCGCCATGATGGGGCTCCTATTCCCCGGCGTCGGCCTGTGCCGGCGCGCCCGACCCGATGCGAACCTTCTGACCCGGCCGCACGCGATCGCCGCCTTCGACGATCACACGCTCGCCGGGTTTGAGTCCCTCGCCGATGACGGCCACCGTGCCGACGCGTGCCTCGACCTTGACCGCGCGTACGTCCACGGTGTCGTCGGACCGGACGACCGCGATCTGCTGCATGCCCTGGACGTTCTGGACAGCGCGCTGGGGCACGGTCAGCGCATTCTTCCTCGTCTCGAGGACGGCACGCACCTTGGCGTACTGGCCGGGGCGGAGCACGTTGGCGGGATTCGGAAACACCCCCCGCGCCAGCACCGTGCCGGCCGTCACGTCGACTTGGCGATCCAGCGCGACGGCGCGCCCGCGGGTGGGATACACGCTGCCGTCCGCGAGGATCAGCTCGAGCTCGAGGCCGTGCGAGCCGGTGCCGTCCGAGTCCCAGCGGCGGAACATCTCGAGCGCGCGCTGCTCACCAATCGGGAACTCCACGTAGATCGGATCGACGCGGGAGACCGTCGTCAGCGGGTTCTGATCGTTCGGGCCGACATAGTCGCCGATGTTGGCCACACGGAAACCCGCCATGCCGGAGATCGGCGCGAGCACCCTCGTGTAGTCGAGGTTGAGGTTCGCGTTGGCGAGCGCAGCCCGCGCCGCGGCGACGTTGGCCTCCTGCGTCTTCACGTCCGCCTGCGCCTTTTCGAGTGTGGCGCGCGCATTCGCCACGCTGGCCTGCGCGTTCTGTACCGAAGCGCGAGCGGCCGCGACAGAGGCGATGTTCGCGAGATTGTATTGGACCGCGTTGTCGAGCTCTTGCTGGCTCACGAATCCGCGCTGGGCCAGTGGAGTGTAGCGGGCGACGTTGAGCTCAGTCCGCCGCTGATCAGCCGCGACCTTCGTGACCTCGGCGTCGTTCTGGGCGACCTGCGCGATCGACTGCTCGACCTGAGCCTGACTCGCGCTGACCTGCGCCTTGGCCTGGCTCAGCTGCGACTGCGCCTGAAGGAGCTGAGCCCCCGCCTGGTCGAGTGCCACCTGGTAGGGCCGCGGATCGACCTGGAACAAGAGATCGCCCGCCTTCACCACGGTCCCCTCCTTATAGTTCTGGCTCACGAGGTGGCCGCTGACGCGAGGACGGATCTGCGCGTTGATGGAGCCGACGAGCGTACCCACCCACTCGGCGGAGACCGGGACGTCCTGCTCGACCACCACTTCGGCCCGGACCACCGGCGGCGGTGGCGGCGCGTCTGCGCGCGAAGCATTGCCACATCCGGCGAGCAATCCACCGAGCACCACACTCATCACGAATCGCTGATCGATCATCACGCGTACCTCCTGGCTGCGGGCTCAGTGCACGGGACGAGCCAAGGTCGAGCAGCGCGAGATTCTCGCGAGTTGCGCGTCACGGTGCGCTCGACGGTTCCCGGATGCACGTCGGCGTGCGGATTCACACGTCGACGTGCGAAGTCGCACCAAAGAGGGCCCATTCAGCCCCGAAACCGTTGGTCCGATCCTTGCGGGCCCTGGGAAGCCGAGGACAAAATGAGCCAACGGGACGTGGAACGGGCGCTCGGGCGCATGCTGACGGACACCTCGTTCCGGCGCGACTTCTTCCGGAACCCCGCTCGCGCGTGTCTCGAGCTCGGAGTGAAGCTCGCTCCGCACGAGGTCGACGCGCTGCTTCGCGTGCCGCCGCGACGGCTGGCCAGCCTGGCGGGGGAGCTTGACGGCCGGATCTGCCGGTTTCATCTCGAGGACTCGGACGACGACAACTGCTCGATGGAGGACCCTTCATGACTACAAAGCTCACGGTTCCCGGACTGAAGGAGCTCATGTTCCCGGTGGGCGCCGGTGCCGGTTCGACGGCGCCCATGTCGGTTATCGGTGCAGCGCGGGCGCTGTTCCGCCTGCCGGATGCCAACGTGACCGGACGACGCCGAAGCCTGGTCGACTTCCTCACGCAGGTCAGCCTCTTCGAGAACCTCGCCCGTCGAGACCTCGCGCAGGTCGCCCGCATCGTGCACGAACGCGACTACGGTGACGGCGAATATATCTGCGAGGAAGGGCGGCCCGGCGCGGCGCTGTACATCGTGCGGCGCGGGATGGTCGAGGTCGTCAGGCGCGACGCCGGCACCCGGGTAAGGCCCATCGCCCTGCTGGAGCCGCCGGCCTCATTCGAGGAATCGGCCGCCATCAAGACGGGGGTGATCCGCTGGTTCTCCGTGAGGGCGCGCGGGCCGGTCTCGCTGCTCGCGCTCGGCCGATCCGACGTCGACGCGTTGATCGCGAACTTCCCGGTACTGGCGAACAAGATCCTCATCAGGCTCGCCGGCATCATGGCCATGCGACTCGAGATCTTGACCGAGGCTCGGACGCTCGGGGACTTCGAGGATGAGTCGGAGGCGCCGTCGTGATCCGGGTCGTCCGCGCGAGGCCTGCCGCGCTCGTGGTGAAGTGTGCCGCCGCTGTGGCGGCGCTCGCCCTCACTGTCTACCTGGTCTGGGGATTGAGGAGCCTGATCGTGCCGGCGTCGGTCGGCGGCCTCCTCGCGTACATCTGTCGACCCCTCGTTGCCCGCTTGGAACGCTGGCGGATTCCGCGCCCTCTGGCCGTCACGCTGCCGCTGCTCGTCCTCGCGCTGGTCGCACTCGTCGGCCTGAACAGCATCCGCGCTATCGTGCCGAACGAGATGGCAGTGGTCGAGCTCCGCGTTCGCGCGCTGTACGCGCTGCACCACCGCTACCAGGCAGTGATGGGCCTGGACCCGTCGTGGACGCGCGGCAATCGCCTCTACCGGTTGGCCCAGCGCGATATCGACCCCTTGGTGGATCGTGTAAGTGAGCTGCTGACCTTGACACCGGATGAGCGCGCTCAGTTCGTCGACTCGGACCAGTCAAACAGCCGGCCGGCATCGATCGGATCCAGGCGGATTTTCGAGTACGAGCGAGCCAACGCACGTGTACTCGAGATCCGGGCACGCCGGGCCGCACGCGCCGAGTCGGCGGCGCGCTCCACCGCGGTCGCGACGACCTTTCCGGAGAAGACGGCGAGCAGTGCGTCGGACACTATCGTGTCGACCTGGATGATCGCACCCCTGATCTTCCTGTTCCTCTTAGCGGATACCGGAAGCATCAAGCGTGGCCTGCTCCGGGTCGTCCCCAATCGGCTCTTTGAGCCGGCGCTCGCCGTGCTTGCCGACGTCGACGAGGCGCTTGGCAATTACGTGCGCGGCATGTTCCTCGAGTGTTCCTTGCTCGGCGTGACCGTCATCGTATTAATCACCATCGTTGGCGTCCCGCTGCGATGGGCGATCGCAATCGGCATCTTCACGGGTGCCAGCAACATGGTGCCGTACATGGGGTTTGCCGCGGCGCTGCTCAGCGGGTTGGCCTACGCGCTATTGGCCGAGAACGTCCATCCGATCCTGCCGTTCGTGACCGTCGACACTTTCGTTATCTGGGTGGTCGTTGCCGTGGCATTCGCCGAGCTGATTAAGAACGTCGTCTACGAGCCCATCGTCCTCGGTGGCGCCGTGAAGCTCCATCCGATCGTCGTGGCCCTCGGTGTCGTGGGTGCCGCAATCCTGTTCGGCCCGGCCGGGATG
>Ga0207646_10008639_pt1 | contig 10184 bp, 8 predicted proteins | sample KBSK5502metaG_FD_184343 | JGI IMG/M metagenome (GOLD analysis project Ga0207646, IMG submission 184343) | Corn, switchgrass and miscanthus rhizosphere microbial communities from Kellogg Biological Station, Michigan, USA - KBS K5-50-2 metaG... | ecosystem: Host-associated > Plants > Roots >...
CACGCGCTGCGGTCGGCGGGCCCGGCCGATGCCAGGCTCGTCGAGTTGCTGACCGGCAGCGACCTCACTGACATCACCGCGCGGTCCGAGACGCTGGCCCTGCTCAGGGCGCACCCCGCGATGGAGATGGCCAAGGCGGATCTCCGGCGGTGGGCGGACCTGGCCAGGCAGGAGATACTCGCGCTCCCTGAGGTCCCGGCCAGAGCGGCGTTCGAGACCATGTGCGACTTCGTCATCGAGCGCACAGGCTAGGGTTCACCGAGCGCCCTGTTATGCCTATGACCGATCCGACCTTAGCTGGGAATGCAGCCGCCCGTGCGGGCGCTGTAATGCTAGAACAGCGCTGACCAGGCGCCATGCCAGGGCGCCGGACGGGCCTGATGGGGAGGTAAGCGTGGCAATCTTCGGCACGCACAAGACTCGCATGATCGCCGACGACGAGGCGTTGCCAGGCCGGTCAGAGCCGATCCGGGTTCCCGCGGCGCACGAGGTGCTCGGCACCCCGTTGCGGCCGCCGTACCCCGAGGGCAGCGAAGTCGCCGAGTTCGCGCTGGGCTGCTTCTGGGGCGCCGAGCGCACATTCTGGCGGACCAAGGGCGTGATCTCGACCTCGGTCGGCTACGAGGGCGGTTACACGCCCAACCCGACCTACGAAGAGGTCTGCAGCGGCCGCACCGGGCACGCGGAGGCCGTCCGGGTGGTGTTCGACCCGAAGGTGGTCTCCTACGCCGAACTGCTCAAGGTGTTCTGGGAGTCGCACGACCCGACGCAGGGCATGCGCCAGGGCAACGACGTGGGCAGCCAATACCGTTCCGCCATCTTCTGGCACTCGCCGGAGCAGAAGGCGGCGGCTGAGGAGTCGCTCGCTTCATACCAGCAGCGGCTGACCCAAGCCGGCTACGGAAAGGTGACGACCGAGGTCCGTGAGGCGCCGGAGTTCTACTTCGCCGAGGACTACCACCAGCAGTACCTGGCGGATACGAAGAACCCGTATGGCTACTGCCCGGACCACGGCACCGGGGTGTCGTGCCCGGTTGGCGTGGTCAAGGCCGAGAGCTGACAGCCGGGCGCCGCAGATGCCTCCGGATCGTGTCACCAGGAGCAGATCCTCGGTGAGGTGGCGGTTACGGTGCAACGTAGTAGGTGCCTGCGGCCAGGCCGCGCAGGAGAGCGTCGGCTGTCGCCTGCGGTTCGAGCGACGTGTTGTCGAACACATGTCGTTCGTATGCGCCGATTTCGGTGAAATCGCGATGGAGCTGCCGGATCGGCCCGGGATTGGTGAGCGTGTGGCTGGGTCGGCGGCGCGCGCGCCGCAAGGCAGTGGCTTGGTCCGGGCGCAAGATGACGTAGTGCAGCGGGATTGCCCTGGCCACTGCCACGGTCCGGAACACGCTGATGAACCAGGGTCCGACGATGCCGTCGCAAACTACCTGGTAGGCGCCTGCTGCGTAGCAGAAGGCCGCCTGTGCGATGACGTCCATGACGACCTGGTTCTGCCCATGGGCTGCTGTCAGGTACGGCTCGATCCGTCCCTGCCGGATGTAGTGCCAGAAGTCGTCGGCGTGCAGGTGGACGCTGGCCGGCAAGCTGTCGGCCAGCACCCGGGCCACCGTGGTCTTCCCGGCACCGGGTGGCCCGGTCACGACGATCACCCGGCCACGGGCCGGCGTAGGCGATACGCCAGCGGCAGGCTCGTTCACGCTGCCGCCTCCTCCCGGCGCCAGGAATGGCCTCGCCGCGATCAGGAACACTAACGCGTAGACGGTAAACATACCGAAAGTTAGGCAGCCGATTGATCCGGACACCGGCGCCAATGCAGCCCGGCGCAGCCGGATGCCCCGCGAGATTGTCGCCAGCTGGCCCGGTGACCTGGTAGGTGTTTCGTGCCTTCGCGGCTGAGCAGCTACGCTCGCACTCTAACGACCGGAGGTGTGCCGTGTGGGAGCGGCTTGAGCGGCATGAGCTGAAGCGCCGGGGTCGCGGCACGGCCGCACTCCGGCCAGGCGAGCGCCCGATCCCGTCGCTGCCGGCGGGCACCGACCTGCTGCCGCAAATCAAGCACATAGTCGTGCTGATGATGGAGAACCACTCATACGACAACTACCTCGGCATGCTGTCAGGACGGGGCGACGGATTCAGGCTCGGGCGCGATGGCCAGCCCGAAGACGCGAACCCGAATGCCGACGGCAAGATGATCCGCGGCTACCATGCGCTTTCGACGCAGCAGGCCAACGGCGTGCCATGCCAGAGCTGGCACGCGAGCCACCTGCAGTGGAACGACGGGCGGATGGACGGGTTCGTCACCAGCACGCAGGCGATCGAACCCGAAGCTGACGAGACGGTCGCGATGTCTTACCTGACCGAAAGCGACCTGCCATTCTATTACGCCCTGGCACGCACCTTCCCGCTGGCCGATCGCTGGTTCAGTTCCTGCCTCGGCCCGACCTTCCCGAACCGCAGGTTCCTGATCGCGGGCACGGCCAACGGCCTGGTTGATGACCTGCCGCTGCACCTATTGGACTACCCGCCAGCAGGGACGATCCTCGACATGCTGTCCCGGCACGGCGTCTCGTGGATGAACTACCATGCCGTCGCCGGCGACGCCTCCAAGCTCCGGCGGCTGGCGCGCCACCGGCGGCGCATGGCCCGCCGCCGGCTGTCCTCGCTCCTGGAGGGTGTCCAGCACGCTGCTGACATGCCGAAGGACATACAGTTCACCGCTGACCTGTTCCCGCTCGGGATCGCCAGGCACGTGCTCCATGTCGACGGCATGGACGACTTCTTCGAGGCCGCCGACAACGGCACGCTGCCCGGCTTCAGCATCGTCGATCCGTCCTTCGAAGACTTTTCTGAGGAGAACCCGCAGGACGTCAGGAAGGGCGAGAGCTTCGCGGCCGAAGTCATCAACCGCGTCATACACGGCAAGGGATGGCCGGGCACGCTGCTGATCTGGACTTACGACGAGCATGGCGGCTATTACGATCACGTGCCGCCCCCCGCTGCCGTACCGCCCGATGACGTCGAGGGCCGGAGCATGGCCGAGCGTCCCGCCTGGCTCAGATTGCTGCACCGGATCCTGGTTCCTGGGATGGCTGAGGACGCGGCCGATGACGGCGGGCCGATGCGCTATGACCAGTACGGCGTGCGCGTCCCCGCGGTCGTCGTGTCGCCCTTTGCCAGGCCCGACTTCGTGGTTTCCGACGTGCTCGATCACACGTCGGTGCTCAAGCTGGTCGAGGAAAAGTGGAACCTGCCCGCGCTGACCCGGCGTGACGCAGCTGCCCTGTCGCCGCTCGGCGCTGTGGACCTAGAAGGGCAGCCTGCCTTCCTGCAGCCGCCCGAGCTGCCCGACCCGAGCCTGAAGTGGGGCACCTGGTAGCCGAGGCAGCCACGATAGATTGAGCCATGCCCGCCGACCGGCCGATCTTCATTCTCGGTTGTCCCCGTTCGGGGACGACGCTGCTGCAGCTTATGCTGCATGCTCATCCGCGGATCGCGATCCCGCCAGAGACCCGGTTCGTGCTGACCAGCTACGAGGCCCGCAACACGTTCGGTGACCTGCGCCGGGAGCCGAACCGCGTGGCGCTGGCGAATTCGATCGTCCGAGAGCGGCAGACGCTCTTCTACGACCTTGGCGTGGACGCGGATGAGGTCTTTGCTGAGATCATGGCCGGGCCGCCGACGCTCGGGTCCGCGATCGGGATCGTGTTCCGCGCGTACGCCAGGCGGTTCGGCAAGCCGCGCTGGGGAGACAAGCGGCCTGGCTACTACCAGTACATACCGGCGCTGCTGCGGATGTTCCCCGACGCGCAGATCGTGCACCTGACCAGGGATGGCAGGGACTGCGTCGCATCGTTGCTCACGATGCCATGGTTTAAGCAGGACATCTACGCGGCCATCTGCAGCTGGATAGAGGCGATCGACAGCGGCCGCCGCGCAGCGCGCCAGCTTCCGGCCGACACGTACTTCGAGCTCAGCTATGAAGATCTGGTCGCCGATCCGGCCGGGCGGCTCGCCAAGCTCTGCGACTTCCTGGGCGAGGCGTTCGAGCCGGCCATGACCGAGCCACACAAGATCGCGGACAGCACCATCCCGGAGCGCAAGACCTGGCATGCCGACACGCAGAAGTCGGTCACGGCCGGTCCGTCAGGACACTGGAGCACCCGGCTCGAACCCTGGCAGATCGCCCTCTGCGAGACGGCGATGGGCGGCCGGCTGCGATCGCTTGGCTACGAGCTGACCGGAGCCGGGCGGCCATCCGCCGGTCGTCAAGCCAGGTACGAGCGCGTCGCCATGCGGCACCGCGGCGCCGGCTACAAGCGCCGGCTGAGGGACCACCTGCAGCGCCTCAGCGAACCAGGCCCGGTCGACTGCCAGCTCTAGCCGCGGGCGAACTCGGAATCGTTCAGCGATGTTCGGCTAGGAACCTGCCTGACCGGGATCGGCTCGTCGGGGATGCCCCACGAGGGGTTAGGCACCGACGGCAGGATCACGCTGGTTGCGCCGGGGTGGAGATCGCGGTGGATGACCGTGGCAGCACCCTCGATCGTGTCGATGCCGTAGGCCATCGTCGCATTGTGATGGGTCAGCATGGCAATCTCGTAGACCCTGAATGGTTTGGTGCTACGGAAGAAGCCGACGCTGTTGATCTCCCAGTTGTTACTGACCGGGTAGGGCAGCCAGCCGTTCTTGACGTGCACCGTGACGCTGGTCGGCGCTCCTGCTGGCACGCCCCAGCGCTGCGAGGAGATCACGTGGGACATCAGGTACTGGGCGTAGACCCGGGAGCTAAGGCTGAGAATCCTGTTCGGCCTGGACAACAGCCTCAGCAGGAGAATCTCGTCGTGTGCCGTCAGCAGGCTCAGCCCCCAGGCGTGGGCCAGCTTCGTCTGCGTCATTGCCGCCAGGTTCAGAAAATGCTGCATCCGCCGTGGGCCGACCTCATTCCAGAGCGCCGTCGCCGCGTCGTTGTTGGACTGGGTGATCATCAGCCAGGCGAGCCTGCGCTCTCTGGCCGTCAGATGCCGGTTCTGTTCCTGCGCCATGCGCAGCAGGGCTCCGAGGATCGTCGCCTTGATGACACTGGCCGCATAGAAGTGCCAGGCCGCGTGGTAAGTGCAGGTGATGCCGGTACCGCTGTCGATCTCCTTTAGCCCGACCGTCGAAACCCGGCCAGTCAGCCTCGCGTCGATGTCGTGCGCCATCTTCACGGCGAGCGTGTCGTATTTGTGAGTCTGCGCCACGCAAATGACTCGCGGACCAGACTGCTGGGCCGCGGCCGAAGCGTGCTGCCCGGCGACGTGCGTGCGGCCGGCGACGTGCGCGCGCCCGGTGACTGCGGCAGTGGCAGCGGTGCCAGCGATCAGGGTTGGGGCAATGGCCAGGGATAGCGGGGCGCACTGGCGCCGAAACAGCCGACGAGTCATGTGGTTGTTGCCATCTCTATCGGAGCCGACTGATATGTCAATCCAAGAGACGATCAGGTAGCGATTCCGGTTGGCGATTAAGACTCGCAACTTTAGGCAACAATCCGATCACGATCTGCGAATCGGGCGGGCTATGAGGCCGGCGTGCCGCCTCGGCCAGCCCCTTCGCGGAACCTGGTCACCCCGGCGATCAGCGCCGGGTCGGCGAGGCTGGCCAGCCCGTGGGCAAATTCGCCGGCCATCGCTGCGCTGTGCTCAAGCGAGGCGGATTCGATCGCCGACAGCCGGTCGTGCCGCAGGCAAGCCTGCGGCAATGCGGCCAGCTCGCGGGCCAGGGCTTCGGCCGCCTCGCGTGCGTCGCCCTGCGGCACGATCCTGTTGACCAGCCCGATCTGCAGTGCCTCTGCCGCGTCGACAGCGCGTCCGGTGAGGATCAGGTCCAGCGCCCGGCCCAGCCCGACCAACCTCGGCAGCCGGACCGTGCCGCCGTCGATCAGCGGCACGCCCCACCGCCGGCAGAACACGCCGAAGATCGCGTCTTCTTCGGCTATCCGCAGGTCACACCACAGCGCGAGCTCGAGGCCGCCGGCCACCGCGTGGCCGGCGACGGCCGCGATCACCGGCTTGTTCAGCTGCATCCTGGTCGGTCCCATCGGCCCGTCCCCGTCGGCGCGGGCCTGGTTCCCGCGGGCGGTCCCCACCGCCTGAAGATCAGCCCCCGCGCAGAACGTCCCGCCTGCTCCCCACAGCACAGCCACCGACGCATCGGCGTCGACATCGAACTCACGGAAAGCATTAGCCAGCGCAGCGGCAGTGGGCCCGTCAACCGCGTTCCGCACCTCAGGCCGATCCATGATGACCGTCCACACCGGCCCCGACCGCTCAACCCGCACGCCCATTCCGTCCTCCGTCGACAGGAATTCAACAGCGATGGCCCATCACCGTTGCTCTTTCAGCGGCGATGGGCCATCGCTGTTGAATTATGCGGGCGACTGGGTGCCTCAGGCCACGCGCCAGGTGTCGTTGCCCGCGAGCAAGGCGCTCAGGTCGCCGTCGCCCTGGCGCTCGCGGGCCGCGTCGATCTGCGACGACATCGCGTCGTCGTACGTCTGCCGCTCCACGTCGCGGAAGATCCCGATCGGCGTGTGCGCCATGTCGACGCTGTCCAGCCTGCTCAGCGCGAACGCGTAGGACGAATCGGCTGCGTGCGCGTCGTGCACGAGCAGCGAGCTGTCCTGCGAGTCGTCGGCCGGCACCGGCACGACCTCTAGCGAGCCGACCGAGGAGAAGCGCAGGCCGTAATCGCCAGCGGGCCCGAACTTCACCGGCTGCCCGTGCTCCAGCCTGATCACATGCTCGTCCCGCGCGCCAGGCTCGGTGACCGGGGCGAACGCGTCGTCGTTGAAGATCGGGCAGTTCTGGTAGATCTCCACGAACGCCGTGCCGCGATGATCGGCGGCAGCGCGCAGCACGCTGGTCAGGTGCTTGCGGTCAGAGTCGATCGTCCTGGCCACGAAACTCGCCTCGGCGCCAAGCGCCAGCGACAGCGGGTTGAACGGCGTGTCGAGCGAGCCGAACGGCGTCGACTTGGTCACCTTGCCCTGCTCCGACGTGGGCGAGTACTGGCCCTTGGTGAGTCCGTAGATGCGGTTGTTGAACAACAGGATCTTGACGTTGACGTTGCGGCGCAGCGCGTGGATCAGGTGGTTGCCGCCGATTGACAGCGCGTCGCCGTCGCCGGTGATCACCCACACCGACAGGTCCTGCCGCGAGGTCGCCAGGCCGGTCGCGATCGCGGGCGCGCGGCCGTGGATCGAGTGCAGGCCATAGCTATTCACGTAGTAGGGCAGCCTGGACGAGCAGCCTATGCCCGAGACGATGACGAGGTTCTCCCGCGGCACATCGAGCTCGGGTAGGAACGACTGGAACGCGGCCAGGATCGCGTAATCACCGCAGCCCGGGCACCATCTGACCTCCTGGTCGGACTTGAAGTCCTTGGTGGTCAGCTGCCGGTCCGCGTGCGGAACCAGAGTGAGGGAGGACAGCCGCCCGGCGCCGTTGCCGGAGCTGACATGTCCCCGGCCGTCCGCGCAGTCCGCGTCGAGTGGCCTAGGCATTGGAAATCACATCCTGGATGACGCCGCAGAGTTCCGCCGCCCGGAATGGCAGCCCACGTACGCGGTTATAGGAGATGACGTCGGTCAGGTAGCGGCCACGCAGGACGAGCGCGAGCTGGCCGGTGTTGATCTCGGGCACGAGCACCTTGTCGTACTGCTTGAGCACGTCGCCGAGGTTGGCCGGGAACGGCGACAGGTGCCGCAGGTGGGCCTGGGCGACCGACCCGCCGGTCAGCCGTACCCTGCGGACGGCCGCGCCGATCGAGCCGAACGTCGAGCCCCAGCCGAGCACGAGCACCCTGGCGTTACCGTCCGGGTTGTCCACCTCAAGCGGCGGGATGTCGGCCGCGATGCCGTCGATCTTGGCTTGCCGCAGCCTGACCATCTTGTCATGGTTGTCCGGATCGTAGGAGATCGTTCCGATGCCGTCGGCCTTCTCGATCCCGCCGATCCGGTGTTCCAGACCGGGCGTGCCGGGAATCGCCCACGGCCTGGCCAGCGTCTGCGGGTCCCGCCGGTACGGCATGAACGGCTCGGATTCGGCACCGGCACCCGTAGCCTGGTTCGGCGTGGCGAATGAGAATTCGGACCGCAGGTCGGGGAGTTCTGCGAGGTCAGGGATGCGCCACGGCTCGGAACCGTTCGCGAGGTAGCCGTCGGACAGGATGATCACCGGCGTCCGGTACTTGACGGCGATCCTGGTCGCCTCGAGGGCCGTGGTGAAGCAGTCGCCGGGAGTTGCCGGGGCGATCACGACCAGCGGCGACTCGCCGTTGCGACCGTAGAGCGCCATCAGCAGGTCAGCCTGCTCGGTCTTGGTCGGCATGCCGGTGGACGGGCCGGCCCGCTGGATGTCGCAGACAATCAGCGGCAGTTCGACCGCCGAGGCCAGACCTATGGTCTCGGACTTCAGGCACATGCCGGGTCCGGAGGTGCTGGTGACGCCGAGCGCGCCGCCGAACGCCGCCCCCAGCGCGGCGCCCACGCCGCTGATCTCGTCCTCGGCCTGGAACGTCCGGATCCCGAACCGCTTGTACTTGGACAGCTCATGCAGGATGTCCGAGGCCGGCGTGATCGGGTACGACCCGAGGAACATCTGCAGGCCTGCGAGCTTGGCGGCCGTGACCAGTCCGTTCGCCAGCGCGGTGTTGCCCGTGATGTTGCGGTACTGGCCGGGCGGCAGGGTGGCCGGCTTGATCTCGTACTGGACCGAGAACTCCTCGGTCGTCTCGCCGTAGTTCCAGCCGGCCTGGAAGGCCGCGATGTTGGCCTTCATGATCTCGGGCTTGCTCGCGAACTTGGACTCGAGGAAGCGCAGCGTCCCTTCGGCGGGCCGGTGGTAAAGCCAGCACAGCATGCCGAGGGAGAACATGTTCTTCGCCCGCTCCGCGTCCTTCTTGCTGATGTCGTAGCCTTCGAGAGCCTTGACCGTCACGGAGGTGATCGGGATCGCGTGCAGCTGATAGCCGTCGAGCGAGCCGTCTTCGAGCGGGTTGGAGTCGTATCCGACCTTGACCAGGTTCCGCTTGGTGAACTCGTCGGTGTTGGCGATGATGTCGGCGCCACGCGGCAGGTCCTCGAGGTTGGCCTTGAGCGCGGCCGGGTTCATGGCGACCAGCACGTCGGGGGCGTCGCCCGGGGTGAGGATGTCGTGGTCGGCGAAGTGAAGCTGGAAGCTCGACACGCCGGGCAGGGTGCCGGCCGGGGCACGGATCTCGGCCGGGAAGTTCGGCAGCGTGGAAAGGTCGTTCCCGAAAGTCGCGGTCTCCTGCGTGAACCTGTCACCAGCCAGCTGCATACCGTCACCAGAGTCACCGGCGAACCTGATGATGACCTGGTCGAGCTGCTGTACTTGCTTGGTCACAGCGGAGTTCCTCCTCTGTGCGCCGAAGCCGCGCTCAGGCTGCGGTGACGGCGTATCGCTCAGGCGCCACATCTCATCTGGCGGGCGCATGTCATTGTAAACAGCTGTCTACATTCCGCTCACGACAACACGTCGCGGGCAATTTATAATCCGTCGGTCAGCAGCCGGGGAGTCTTTGCCGACCGGGTTGTGACGGTGTCGTTCCGAGGGCCCGCCAGGCTGGCGGGCGGGGGGCGTTCACCTTGCCTTCATCCTATTACCGGTCGGCACCGGATTGCGCGATCCCTGTCACATGCCACGAGTCACGCGGCGCAAAACACTCGTTCACTAAACGGACCGTAGCGCTACCCAGGTTTTGAATACTCAGCGTGTCGCCGGGGCGGGTGCGGCGTCGTGGGTGCCCGAAAGAGGGCAATAACCGCGATCGTGACTAGGGCAGGCGTGCGGGCGGGGCGCCGTGGCAGCGTTTCCATTTGCGGCCGCTGCCGCAGCTGCACGGATCGTTCCGGCCTCGCTTGGCGTCGGCCATGGCGTAGCGGGCCATCAGGCCGGCCGCCGGCTGGCCCGCGCGGAGCAGGCCTGACATCGCCCGCATCGGCTCGCTGACGTGGTGAAAGAAGTCCTTGTAGCTCGCGCACAGATAATGCAGTCCCGGTTCGCCGTCGGGCGTCGTCGCGAACCTGTCCTTCGGGCAGCCGCCGTTGCACGCGAACCGGACATCGCAGTCCAGGCAATACCGGGGCAATGTGGATCGTTTGGCCTGCCCGAACTGCTGCT
>Ga0207646_10008640_pt1 | contig 10182 bp, 10 predicted proteins | sample KBSK5502metaG_FD_184343 | JGI IMG/M metagenome (GOLD analysis project Ga0207646, IMG submission 184343) | Corn, switchgrass and miscanthus rhizosphere microbial communities from Kellogg Biological Station, Michigan, USA - KBS K5-50-2 metaG... | ecosystem: Host-associated > Plants > Roots >...
GTTCTGACCGTGTTTCTGAAAAATGAGGAAAGCCTGGGCGCCGGTCCTTCGCAAGTGCACATTCGATTTGAGGCTATCGAGCGCATCCTTCCCTCGGAGAAATCGGTCCTGGCTCACACAACCTTGATCAATGGTAAGCCGGCTGACCTCGAACGCGACCAGTTGCAGCGGCTGCAAGCCGTCGACGGCAAAGTCAATCCGTATGTGCTGGATATTTCCTGGCAGGACCCGGAAGGGAAAACGCGTTTTCAACGAATCCCGGTCGGTCACTGAGCTCTGGTTCAGAACCCGGAGCGGTAGCGACGGGGTCATGCATTCAAGTAGAGTTCTCCGCTAACTGCTCGCGTTTCCGAACATGCGCTTCTGACGATTACTTAGACATTATGACGATCTGCGAATTCTGTTTGAATTATCAGCAGGGCCAGTGCGGGCTCGGCCTCGACATTCCAAAGTCGATGAGTTGCCGCGAGTTCAGCGCCAGCCTCGCAGGTTTCTGTTCCAACCCCAACGATTTCGTCAGTCCCAAACAGATCATTGAGATGGCCACCTTCTTTGGCATCAAGCGCACCGAACTCAAGAAGGTCAAGCTCATGGTCGCCGCCGAAGAGAACAGCCGCCTGTAGGCTGCCACCATCAAGAACGCAATTCTTCCTGTCTGAAAAATCCGCACCGGCAACTATCTCAGATTTACGCTTCACGATTGAGGCTGTTTGGTTCAGTTCAAACAAAAAGCCCCCGGCGGCATAATCACGCACGGAGGCTTATGAAGAAGCAGTAAAACTGCCAGTTAGTAACGCGAGCTGCCGTTGCCGCCGGCGCGATTTTCGCGGGGTTTGGCTTCGTTAACCTTCAGAGTACGCCCGCCCAAATCCTTTCCATTAAATTGTGCGACCGCCGCAGCGCCTTCTTCTTTGGTTTGCATTTCGACAAAACCAAAGCCGCGCGAGCGACCCGTTTCGCGATCTTCAATCAGGGATACGCTCTCGACCGTGCCCGCCTGCGCGAACAGAGTTTGCAGTTCGTTGCTAGTCGTTTCAAACGAGAGATTACCGACATAGAGTTTCATAGACATTTGTTTCTTTACCTTTTCCCCTGTGGGATTAACAGAAGTTTCCAAAAACTTCCCAATTTGCCAAGGTTTACATGATCCAGAAGAGAGAAGCCTTGGCTTTCTAACTGGGTTAGCTGTGGAATTCAGTTGATCTGGAAAAATGCCAGAGAAGCTGAGAGCGGAGTAAGCTGTACTCGTTTCAACACTGACCCTACGCTAAAAGGATGATATATGTCAAGTTCGATAACCCAGGTCCAGCGCGTCAAAGAAGCCGCCATCGCTGTACTGACCGATCGCCAGGTTGCTCGCATAGTTTAAATACTCTTCCGAGAAATCCGGGCTCCGGTAATTCTCATTTCTGGCGTACATGTATTCAAGCAAAAAAGTGATAGCAAACACCGAGCAGGTTCCGCGATTACCCTGGTTTCTGATCGCGATACCCATCTGTTTATTTTGGGCCGTAAGTCGACGTCGGGCTGATTTCCCAGCTCGGCAACAATATCCGGGATTTTGACATTGAAAGGCCTGGCGATGACGCGTTTGGGACGCCGACGGATCTGCTCAATGGTATCCTGCGATACTTCAATCTGAGTTCGCTGAGCCAGAGCGAACGGCGCGGAGCTGAGCAGAATCGCGGCGAATGAAAGGAAGAGAAAAAGTTTTCGATTGTTGATGATTCCTCCTTTAATGATCATCAAGAGAATAAGCGTCGAAGCGGAGGTTTGAAACGGGCGCATCTTATTCCCGCCTCGGAAGTAAATCAATTGTGTGTAGCTGGGAGCATGGACATCTCATCCATGAACAGCGCGGCTCTGCCGCTCGATGTGCGGAAGGCCTCCGGCCTTCCGGCAAGATTGCTTGATTCATTTGGGGCTACGCTCCGGGTTGGAATGAGGTCAGTACCATCCGCGTAAGATGAATGGGTCCGGGCGTAGCCCGAAAATCAAGAGTCACTTTCGGAAAGGCAAAGCCTTTCCGCACATCAGGCGGCACAGCCGCCAATACGCACTAGCCCGAACGTCAGGGAGGGCTCATCATTAAGTCTGCTTCACGAACCGGAGCGCCACGCCATTCATGCAGTAACGCAGTCCCGTCGGCTTCGGCACGTCTTCAAACACATGACCGAGGTGGCCTTCACATTGCGCGCACAGGACTTCGGTGCGCGTCATGCCCAGGCTCTTGTCGGTCTCTTCGATAACATTTTCTTTTTTGATTGGCGCCCAGAAACTCGGCCAGCCAGTGCCCGAATCAAACTTCTGCGCGGAACTAAAGACCGGCAGCCCACACGCCGCGCATTCAAAGATGCCTTTATCGTGAATGTCGTTCAGTGGACTGGTGAAGGCATATTCAGTTCCCTTCTGCCGCATCACGTTGTACTGCTCCGGCGTTAGCTGTTGTTTCCACTCTGAGTCTGTCTTGATCACTTTTTTGATTCCTTTTGATTTCGAGCCATCGCCGTTTGATTTCGGGTTATTGCTCTGCGCGTCCTTCAAACCGCTCGTCTCCTGCAAGAGAGACGCGTCAACCGGCAGCCTCGCCAACGCCGCAAACGCACCCAACGCGATTGAAGATGAAAGAAAGAAGCGTCTGTTCATGTGTTGACCTCTATGATAACGAACATCGTTACGTCAACCTAATTACGCCTGGGATTGGTCGGTCGGATTTGATAGATAGCGGCAGCCCATTTCCGCGCCTGCGGCGAGAGAGGAAAGCCGTTGCATTATTCTGCCTACTGCTTTCTGCTTACTGCCTTCCGCCCTATCGTCCGCATCAGCGGACGAATGAAAATGGCCCAGGCTTTCAAGGCTGGTTGATGATGAATATTGAAAACAAAAGCCCGCGAAGCGGCCGACAGAAAGGTTAACTCTAGTGCGGCTAAGCAAGAAAGGCATTTCGGACTTTCTCAACCGTGTTTGAAGCTATGGAGAGGCCGAACGATTCATTCATAACAAGAGCAGTCCGATCAGTAGTGAGATTGGTTATTGTTGTCACGAATGCATGATCACCGAGAGTCGCTACACTCTGTTCTTGCTCGCCATCGCTGCAAGAATGATGGAGAGCCGCGCACAAAAGGTTCGGGTACTGTCGTAGCTCTTCCGCAATTTCCACAATGATCTGCTGCGGATGGAACGCAAAGAACAAGTGATTCTCGGTCGTTGGTATGACGATAATGCCAGGTTTGTCGGCAGGCAATTGTTCCAACTCCTTACTGATTTTGTCTCGCGCTTTGTTGAGTTCCTGATCTAAAGGAATGATTGGTGCTTCAACCATGTCCCTCATTCCTCTTGCGGAAGCCCAAACCTTAACTTGGCTGTGATCGTCGGCTGGTGAAACGGCCATCTCAATAGCATCTTTGAATTTGAACTCTAGATATTGCTTGGTCGTTGCCGCCTCAAGAATCAAATCTTTGATCTTGCCGACAACCTCAATTAGATCCTTTTCTCCTAGAGACTTCAGGATTCGAACGTAGGGCAAGACGTTAGGCTTCGTTACATCGAATGCGGCAGGACAAGACCAAATAGCGTCGTGAACTGCATGCCAAATCACCTCGTAATTACGGCGGTTTAAGTCTTGATGACCGCCCTTTCTAAGACGCGAAACTTCGACGTAAATCTCTTCACTATTCTCGGGATCAAACAATCGAAGATCCGGGACCTTGCCAGTGCTCTTGATCTCGGGATCAAATGAGACATTAAAACCGACGCGCGAGAAATTGGAGGCTGCGCCAAGAACAGTCAACGCTTCCGGCGCTTTGTAAGTATTTTTCAGCCGAGCAACCAATCCCGTGAACCTACCGGCATTTTCGAAAGACTTCAACTCTTCAGCCAACCGAATCAAAGAACGTCGAGCGTGGGAGGCAGTATTGGCGAAGAACCAGAAGCAAACTGGATTGCCTTCTTCCCTTGCACGTCGGAGAAAGTCTTCGCCGAGCAATGCACGCAAGTAGCGAATTCCAGTCATCGCACGCTGCCTCTCGTCATTGGTCAGCTCTTCCATTAGATCATTCTGCTGGTCGTACTTATCCCAGCTAACGTGATCTTCAGGTGTTTCGAAGATGGCGAATGCATCCGGTTTCATTACAAGTCTTTCCGCCAACTCGAACTACATCTTGGCCATTGCAGCTGCTTCCGGTTCGCCAACTAGACCACTTAGGTCGATATCCTTTGCCGCATCCCATTCTCGGAGCTTTCTCATCGACATTCTTTTGCCAACAAATCGCACTCCCCCCAAATTCTGTGACGCTATCGGCATCAGCGAAATGCTCGCCGCGTTTTGGCATGTATCGCTTTTCCTCACCGACTTGCCATAGCGCACGTAAACTGGCGTGATGAGGACTGCCTAGTATCCAATCCATCACCCTGTCGGTCAGGATCGGCACTCCAGCACGCTCAGTCGAAGCCGAACCCAGCGTGTTTTTCGAGAGGACAGCTGTTTTGAATTCGTAGGACTCCATGTTTCCTGAAGATAATCCTGTCAAGTCCTGCAATTTCGTAGGACGCGTAACCAACCACTCCAGAGCCAATTCAGACTGATCCAATCCTTTCGTGAGTTCCTTGTCAGCATTGCTAACATCTCCGATTCGGTCGGGATGGGTAAGCCATTTCAGTTGAAGTCCCAATCCGAAGCGCGCGGCGTCGTCTAAGATCAAGAGATCCAAATCGCTCTTTTGTCCATTGTGCGCGAAATTAATCGGTCCAAGGGATCGCAAACCATAGGATTCAAGCCTTGGCATTAATTGTCGCAACCAAAGTTCCTCTTTTAGGTTGCGCAGCCTCGAGTGGATTTCGGGCCGCTTTATAGAGAGAAGATCCCAGAGATTTCGCTCGGCATTGGAGAGCATAACCAATTGGCCGCTAAGCGCGAGAAGTTGGCCTCGCAATCGAAAGAACGGCTGAGACGTGACGTCAGGTGTTTTCTTGCCGGCTGTATAGAGTTCGGTATCATACGTCAAGTCGGTGATTATAGAAGACACGATCTGTTGTTCGAGTCCTGATCTTCGACAGAGTTCTGCTTCCCACCCATTCCTGCCCATCATTTTTACGACGCTGTCTAACGCACCGCCCTTGATCCCCGAAAACAGACAAGCGCAATGGTTTATCCAGCAAATAGACAACAGAGCGATCCAGAACTCTTGAAACTGAGAAAGAGTATATCCACCAAGGTCCCATTGACCATCGAGTTCCCACTTGCTTGACAACATCCTGCGCTGCGCTTCCTTAATGCGTTCAAAGAACTCGTCAGACGCAAAGTACTTAATTCCATTTCCATGACGGCGTATCTTGACTGATGACAAGAATTCCTCTTGATTCACGATGCCGAACAGGTCATCACCACCCTCCATGAAATCAGGAGCATCTAGAGTCGCTACAAAATGACCAGCCGTTTCGATCAACTCTGCCTCGGGATTCTGATATTGAAGATATATCGTTCCGTCACCATCTCTCTCTCCTATCACAGTCCCACGGTGCAAAAGAGACATCAGATCCCAAACGCCTGAATACAACGTCGATGCCCCATGTAACTGACCTGCTGCCAAGTAAGTTTCAGTGTTGGAATCTAGATTGGCTTTCCGCGTTGGCGGCGGACAGTAGCGATATAGCCAGTTTACGGCAAAATGCATCCCGTCCTGACCGGTCTTCAAGATTGGTCCTACCATCTTGAAGTCTCGCTTCCTCATTGCATAGAGCCTTGCGTAATCCTCGAAAACTCTGAGAAGTTCGATTAGGGCGATGTCCCGTGGAATTCCTAATAATTCCTCCCGTCCTAACGCGCTGTCTATTTCCGCATCGAGAGATTTCAGTTTGTCCTTATCAATTTTTGTCATGACTTTAGAAATAAAAAACCGCCGCGATTCCTCGCGACGGCCGAGTTGGTTTGGAGGCTTGGGCTACTTGGTTAGCAGAAGTCTGAAAACTGGAACTAGTGGACTGTAACAGTTGAATTGCTAGTACCAATCCGGTTCGAGACGTCAGTGTATTTCCATTTGATCGGCCGCGAGGTCTCGTTGTAGCGGCGGATGTAGTTCATGAGTTTGCGTTTTAGATCTGTGACCGAGGTGAAGACGCCGCGAGCAATTACATCGCGCTCGACTTTCGCGAACCAGAGTTCAACCTGGTTGAGCCAGGAAGAGTAGGTCGGCGTGTAGTGCAACTGGACCTTGGGATGAGAGCCCAAAAACTGTTGGACAAGTGTGGTTTTATGAGCCGAGAAGTTATCAGCAATGATATGAATCTCCCGCCCTCGAGGCTGACTGGCCACGACGTCGGCGAGAAAGGCGACGAACTCCTGACTGGTATGGCGCGGAGCCGTGCTACCAATGACTTCTCCTGTTTTGGTGTTCAGCGCGGCGTACAAAGAGAGGGTGCCGTGACGGTAGTACTCGAATCCATGTCGCTCTGCTCTGCCGGGCGCCAACGGCAATACCGGATCCAGTCGGTCCAACGCCTGGACGCTGGTCTTTTCATCCACGCAGAAAACGACTGCATGTTGCGGCGGCTTCACATACAGGCCAATGACGTCTGCGGCTTTCTGCTCAAAATCGGGATCATCGGACATCATGTAGCGCTCGATCCGTTGGGGCTGAAGTCGCGCTCGTTTCCAGACTCGGGCCACCATCATGTGATGAACGCCAAGGTGCTCGGCCAGTTTACGTGTGCTCCAGTGCGTCGAACCGTCGCGGGGCTTGCGGCGCGTCCATTCCAAAATCCTGGCTTCCATTTTCGGCGTTCGCTTTTCCACTGCCCGACCGGGGTGACGCGCGTACAAACCGGCCAGACGGTCCTGCAGAAAGCGCTGCTTCCAACGCACAATAAAGGTCGCGTCGCAAGGCAACTCTGCTTGGATCATCTGGTAGGATTTTCCTTCAGCCAACATCAGAATCAAACGTGCCCGCCGCACCTCGCCCGCCGGCAACGTGCGGGATCGAGCCCGGGCACGAAGTTCATCTTCTTCGGAGGCAGTCAATCGAACTGTTTCGCTGGACATGCCTCATGATACTATATTGCACTAGCGTATTCAATGTTACAGTCCACTAGTTAGCCTTTCGCTGTGACTTCGTGATTTCGCAAGAACACACTTACGGTCGCTTTCTTGCCGTCGATCGGGATGACGATCGGGGCGCTAAATCCCGGTAAGTCTATTACCACGCTGTCAATCGCCGCTTTACCTTTGACGTGCTTATGCGGATTACCCTTCGTTCCGCATGCACATTCATAGAACTTGTGGCCAAAGCTGAGACTCACCGAACCGCCACCATCTACGGTAATCGGCGAGCCTGAGCCGGCGCTACGCTCTGCTCCATTTGACATTTCTGTATCTCCTTTTCGACTGAAAGTTATCAGGGTTTGGCCGTCGCGAGGTTGCCGCAGTTTAGTCTGGAATTCGTGAAAACGGCGTTAGCCTATGCGAATATTTCCATGATGTAAAGCTGTTGCGTACAAGTTCGAGTTCCTTTGACCGGCCCGCAGCCCGAAGCTTCTTTGGGGCTTCGGGCTGCTTCCCGGCAGCACGCATTGAATTCCACTGATTGATTTTCAATGCTTGCTGCAATCGTCGTGGGGCTCATCGGGCTAGGCTCCGGGTTTAGTTATCGCGCTGCCGCCAGAGCTACTTCCTCATTCGTTGCTTTCAGGCCCGCCAGCTCGCGTTCAATCGCGCGTTCGCGGCGTGTCTTTGACGCTTCCAAACCACTGTTCTCGCCGACCGTCCACGCTTGCGCAAAGAAGTAACGGTTGCCGTAGCGATGAAAGATCAGTTTGGCGTTTTTCTGAGTGCCACCAGTGACCGGAATCACCTGAACCATTGCATTGGCCTGACCGTCCTTGCTCCTGAGGTGCAAGATTCTGGAGCTCCCATTGACCTGGCGCACAACGTATTCGCCCGCCGGCAGCGTTTTGTCGCCGGCCTTGAACTCGAACGGAATCCTGGCGCTCAATCGTTGGTTGCCTAACTGGGCCTTTGCCGGCACGGCAGCGAAAAGACCAATCAGAGCCACTGTCACCATCGCAATGTAAATTCGCTTTTTCATAATCAATCTCCTTTGTTTACCTCCTGGTCGGCGCAGTTCCCGTCGGCGTTTTCTTCCGCCTTCGTATGCGCTTATGACTCAAGCGGTGAACGGGTCTCAGTGCGATTGCTATGCCGCGGCGCGTAAGGCATAAATGAGCGTCAAGCGAGAACTCCTGCAAGACGTCCAAGCGCCATAATTGGTAATTGATTAGCTGCCGAATCGGACTCGGCGGGCTTAAATACAAAACCCCGGCAACGGTTAAGGAGCAATATCAGAACTGATGGCCAACTATCAGTTTCGATATGCTAAACTCACGCGCTAAGAGAAGGTCGGAAGCTCTGTCGGCCGAATAGACTAAATTCACGTTTGGTCGCTCGATTTAAATTACTGCACTTTTGGGCATTTCCTGATGAATCCCCGGCTCATCATCATTAGTGGATCGTTGAAGGGTACGACGTTTCCGATCTCGGGAGATGAGATCTCGATCGGGCGCGAATCCGCGAACTCTGTATGCTTTAACGACCCTTCCGTTTCGCGGCGTCATTCGCTGATCAAACCCGAGCGCGGCGAATTCACGATCGTCGATCTCGAGAGCTACAACGGCACGTTCGTGAACGGTGTGCCGGTCAAAGAGCAACCTTTAGCAGATGGCGATCAGGTTGCTTTCGGAGATGTCGTCTCGCTTTTCCTGATCAGGGAAGCTGAGGACGATCGGCCGACTGTCATACAAATGGATGAGGGAGACCTGGTTACCCGATCCACGGTCAAGCTGAACCGCGAAGACGCCCTTTATCTTCGTCCGGAACTGCTGGCCGAACTGCCGCCTACCGCGCGCGTCGCACGCAATTTGAACACGCTGCTCAAAATCAGCACGACAATCAATTCGATTCGCGGACTGCCACAGCTCCAAAGGCGCCTGCTCGAGCTGGTTCTCGAAGTGATTCCCGCAGAGCGCAGCGCCATTCTCCTGATTGACCAGAACCGCAATGAATTCACTTCGGTGTGTGGTTGGAATCGGCTGACGGGCGCGGACGATTCGATGCGCGTAAGTCGAACTATTACCAACCAGGTCCTGGGCGATGGCGTCGCCCTGCTCAGCAACGGAATCTTTGAACATAAAGAGATCAGCGACGTGCCGAGCCTTCAGTCGTCGCGCATCTGTTCGGTGCTCTCGGTGCCGTTACTGGTTTTTGACAAACCGCTCGGCGTGATCTATCTCGACACCAGCGATCGCAAGGCGCGCTTTGATGAAGAGCATTTGCAGTTGTTGACGGGCATTGCCGGAATTGCTGCCATTGCCTTCGAGAATGCGCGTCACGTTGAGATGCTGGAAGTCGAAAATCAGCGATTGCAGAAACAGATTCAGATCGAACACCAAATGATTGGCGAAAGCGCGGCAATGCGGGCCGTCTATCAGTTTGTCGCCAAGGTTGCTCCTGCGGATTCGACGGTCCTGATTCTTGGTGAAAGCGGGACTGGAAAAGAATTGGCAGCGCAGGCGATCCACTTGAACAGTGACAGAGCAAAGAAGCCTTTCCTGGCGATTAACTGTGCGACCCTGAACGAGACTTTGCTGGAGAGCGAGTTGTTTGGTCACGAGAAGGGCGCGTTTACCGGTGCGATTGCGCTAAAGCGAGGCAAGCTGGAAATCGCCGATGGCGGCACGATTTTTCTGGATGAGGTGGGCGAGCTAACTCCGTTAATCCAGGCGAAGCTGTTGCGCGTTTTGCAGGAGCGAGAGTTTGAACGCGTCGGTGGTACGCGTCCGATCAAAGTTAATGTCAGGATCATCGCCGCCACCAATCGAGATCTCGAGGAAGCCATCAGAGAGAAAGGCTTTCGCCAGGATTTGTTCTACCGTCTCAACGTTGTCTCGATCGAGATGCCATCGCTCAGAGAGCGTCCTGAAGACATTCCGCTGCTCGCGAACTATTTCGCAACAGTCTACAGCAAAAAGTGCAAGCGGCGGGTGAAAGGAATATCGCCGGAAGCGCGCGCTTTACTCCGTGCGCATGATTGGCCGGGCAATGTGCGCGAACTTGAAAACGCCATCGAGCGCGCGGTCGTGCTCGGGTCAACGGAGCTGATCACTCCAGAGGATTTGCCCGAGACCGTCTCTGAA
>Ga0207646_10008641_pt1 | contig 10182 bp, 16 predicted proteins | sample KBSK5502metaG_FD_184343 | JGI IMG/M metagenome (GOLD analysis project Ga0207646, IMG submission 184343) | Corn, switchgrass and miscanthus rhizosphere microbial communities from Kellogg Biological Station, Michigan, USA - KBS K5-50-2 metaG... | ecosystem: Host-associated > Plants > Roots >...
AGATTACCCGCCGCCTTGGCATAAGTCGAACCTCGGCGCGCAGATTCCTTGGCCACGTCTCAGCGTCGAGGTATAAAACGACGGTTCCTTAGCGTATAAAATTACACGGATCTCTCTAGTACCCTAAGAAGGCGAAGAAAAACTCCGTCAAGTTGTGGATTCGATCCCATTAGACCCAGAAATGTTGTCCGAAATTGCCTGACGGAATTTTCGACGGTTTGGGCTTACAAACCCTCTTTCGGGACGAAACCGCCATCAATGAGGGCGCTTCAATCACGCGGGAAATCCGGGAAGGGATCGCCGGCTCAAAGCTCTTGTTGGCGTTCTATTCGAGCACCTATCCCTCGATTATTATGGCTCGGCCACGAGGATTGCCTGCTGATGTTGACCTTGATAATCTGGCTTCCAGGGAATATTTATTTGTTGCCAGTGCAGACCAGCGTCGGCCGACCGATACAATCCTTTATTAGTAAGCGCGTAGAAGACGTGCGGTTCGCTGTTGTTACTCGTTAAGACCGGCACGATCGTTCCTTTCGCCTCGGGCAGACCTTCGGATGCCAGTTGCCAAGGCGTTTCGCCCTGCTTGCGGTAGATGAAAGAGCGCGCCCCAGAACGACCGTGCGCCTCGGCTGGACTTGCGGCTCCAGAGACAACGATTGTGTTCGGGTCTGCCGGATCGACCGCAACACTCACCAGGTAGTTATGCTTCAATCCTTCGTCAGGTCGCCGCCAGCTGTCGCCACCATCATTGCTTTCGTTGTAACCTCTACCGGGATGACTGTAGCCGTCGCCGGCTGCCGAATACAAACGATCGGGCGCCTTGGAATGCATGACTAAAGTATGCGTATCATAGGGCGCATCGGACCGGCGATCCTCCCAATGTTCTCCACCATCCAGGCTACGCACCAACGCGCCAGCCTCGATCGCCACAAAAATACGGCCAGACACCAATGGATCCGGCGTAATCCAGCGGACATGGCTCGTCTCTGGCCGAGGCGGAAAACTCCATGTCGGTGCCGAAGGAAGTTGAGCGAACGCTTTCAGTTCTCGCCAACTGTTTCCACCATCTTCAGAACGAAACAATGCACTTAGCTCAGTGCCGGCATAGACCACGCCGTGGCCTTTGGAGCGATCCACTCCGCTGACAGCTACTGCCGTTACCTTAGCGGAATGGATACCTTCACCAACTAACTCCCAAGTATCGCCTGCGTTATTGCTGCGAAATAAGCCTCGCCCGGATGTGCCACAATAGACGCGTTCCGGTAGCTCTGGATCGCTTGCCAGGGAGGTGATTTGCTTGCCTTTAAGCCGTGACTCCGCTCGCCATCGCCCATTTCGCTTACTCGCTACCAAAAGTTCTACTTCCATTCCAAGATAGATGTGCATCTGTTATACCTCCTTACTACTTTAGACGGCGTCGCGATCCATTCCAAATGAGCCGGTCGGCTCCAAAGTGATGGGAGGGCCGGACGATGACTCACCTTACCCGTTTCTCCCAGCCCGCGCAGCAACCATCCCGTCATACGCAATCGGTGCGGTAGGAATCGCATACTCCAATGGCTGGGCGTTTCGCACAGAGCGATAACGGGGCGTGGCGCTGCGGCAAGGTCCGGTTTCCCCCAGAGCGGCCGTAGCCGGGGGCTGCCTCCCCGAACCGCCGGAGTCGACCCATTGCGGACATTCGACAGCGGTCCGTCGAGCCGGGCTCGTGACGCGAAGGTGACACACGCCGTACCACCCTCATTCCGGGGGCCACTGCCGTCGTCCGTCCCCCTCAGCTCGCAGCTGCCGTCGTTACCTAGCCTCCTCAAAGTCCGGCAGTGTCCATGTGTGGTTGAAGTGTGCCTCAGTGGGGGCGTAGAGACGGAAATAAGCAAACCATGCCTTGCCGGGTACGGTCGGAATCCAGTTTTTCTCGAAGCCAGATGGAGCCTTCGGGCCGACGTAGAGGTCCACCGAGCCGTTGGCATTCTTCACCAGCTGCATACGCGAGGAGCGGTCGGCGATTTGTTCCTTATTGGCGATCAACGTGCGAGTGCTCACGTCGTAGATCGTTAATGACCAGAACTGCGGCGAGAAACCGAGCCCGTACGCGAAGAGCATGGCCGTTACTGTGAGCAGTCCGAATAAAAGACCGAAGTTGATTGAAAATGCCCAAGCCGCACCTGCTCCGAGAAAAGATCCTCGCGACAGTGCCAGACTGATTTGTTGTCGTTTTAACGAGAAGAATTCACGTGGCTCTTGAGGGGCAGCCACTCCCTCTCCGGCCGAGTCCCTTCTACCGAGTTCGTACGTGAAGGTTAATCCGAGCCCAATGCCTGCCACGAGGGAGAACCGCCAATCCAGCGCGATGGAAAAGACGGCGACGAAAATGAAGCAATAGAGTACTGCCCGAAGCAGAGTGCGGAGTGGACCTTGGCGCCGGCCAAAAAGATCGTGGGCCAAGAACAATCCCCCGAGCAGATCCAGGCCCATACCGATCAGGGCGAACAACGCAATTACGTGATGATCCATGTACTCAGACTTGGGATATCCTCTCGACCTAATGATTTGCTTTTTCAAACCCACAGCTCACGTCTCACTAGCTCGGGGTGGACGCGTGACGACCCGTTTGGGCCCGAAGAATTTCATGATCACAGAAAAGAAAACGGGGGTTAGAAAGATGCTGAATAAAGTTACACCGATCATCCCAAGAGATGCCGGCACGCCAGGAAGTTCGCGATATCAGTAGCCGAGAACACGAATTACAGAAATTCCGAAGTCGGGAAAGCGCATTGCAATTGCGGAGTTTAGTCCATCGGACGCATCTTCTAACGTTTACGACGCTATTAAGTTTTGAATTTCCAAAAGAGTCGGATGTCACCAGAACGGTCCTTCTGATTCCGCCTGTTCGGGATCGTACGGATCTTCTTCTTCCAGCTCAAGGAGTGCTTTTTCAAAATCAGGCTGAGGGCCAGTGTACTTGCCTGGATGCGGACCGAGCCCTGCATTGTGCGCAAATGCGGCGAACATATGATCTGCCATTTCCTTCGGCATCGCCCGGTCCCAAATCTCTTGTTGGCGATCCAGGCTATCAATGTTGTAGTGGCTAATAACTGCTTCAAAATCGGTAGGGTCTAATTCTTTACTCATTGCATCTTCCTTTCTGGTCCGTCCTGGCGCGGGCTTTCGGACGCCGGCCACTGCCCACTTGGCACGATCGTTCCCGGCCGGCTTCCGAAACCCAGCACAAATGGGGACGTGGCTCGGCCCCCTGATGCGGCCACAACATCGGCAAGCCCGGTCTCGATGGTCGCCTCAACGGAAAGCCCAACTCGCAGCAGTCGGGCTGTTGGCTGGTGCGGCGCCAGGACGATTTTTATAGGCAGGCGCTGCACGATCTTGGTGAAGTTGCCAGTGGCGTTGTCAGGTTGCAGCGTCGCGAAGGTTGTACCCGACGCAGCCGGAACGTCCACCACCTTGCCCTCAAGGTCGATGTTGTAGGCGTCAACGTGAATGCGGGCGCGCTGGCCGGCTCGGACATGGCCGAGCCGGACTTCTCGGTAATTTGCTTCGATGTAGACTTCAGAAAGAGGCACCACTGCCATCAAGGCGGCGCCGACACTCACGTAGTTGCCCACCTGTACGCTGCGCTGCGCGATCATTCCGTCCACTGGAGCCAGAATCTTGGTGTAGGACAGATTGAGTTTTGCCTGGTCGCGCTGCGCTTCGGCTTGCCCAAGGCTTGCAACAGCACTGTTGCGCTGAGCCTTGAGCGCCTCGACTTGCCGCTGCGCCAGCTTCAGCGTCGCCTGCGCGCTCGCCAGCGCGGCCTGCTGCTGGTGGAGCTGCGAGCTATATTGCTGTGCGTCCATTACGGTGCCAGCGCGGGTTTGCTCCAGGAGCTCGTAGCGCGCCGCCTGCTGCTGGGCGAACACCAGCGCCGCCTGCGCCTGGTCCACCTGCGCCTGGTTGGCGGCAATCTGCGCCTGCTGGACATCGAGCTGCGCCTCGATGTCCTCGATGCTGGCGTGAGCGGCCGCCACCTGCGCCTGCGCCTGTTCGAGCGCGACGTGGAAATCACGATCGTCGAGTTCCGCTAGAACCTGGCCGGCTTTGACCGTGTCGTTATCGTCGACCCTGACCGAGGTGACTTGGCCGGGCACGCGCGGCGCGATTGTGGCGTAGTGCACGCTAACATACGCATCATCGGTCCAAACGTCGGGCGAAGGGGCATAGATGCGCCACAACACTACGGCAATGAAGCCCAGAACAATTGTGGAGGCAACCGCCCACGGCAAGCGAGACACGAGCTTCGTCCACCGCGAGGAACCCCTGGCATGGGTGGCAGTCTGGGCCGGCTGAGAGGACTTTTCCAAGGCGGCCGGATTGGAATCGTCGCCATGCCGCTCGTGAACGGGATCCGGCTGATCCGATCTTTCCAAGGAAGCAGTAGTTTGCATGGAAAAAGCAAACCACACCCGGGCGTCGTTGAGAAATCAAGTGATGTTATCGTGCCCATCAATGCTATTTATTTCAAGCTATCCAAGATGATCGCATAGAGCAGCGGATCCCAGAGGTTGGTTAGTCATCTGCTGGCCGTCCGCCGGTTTGGTTGCTAACGTATTGAAAAGCTTGCCAGATCGAGCTTCAGGGCTTCAGCAACACCGCGATTTTCCCCCTGAGCCACTTGTGTCCGGCGTCTTCCTGGCTTCGCGAGTGCCAATACATTGCAACATCCGGCACGGGGAGCGCCAGAGGCGGGTCGTAGGCCACGATGGGCAACTCTTGGACGAAATGAGCAGCGACGCGGCTCGGAACTGTACTGATCAGGTCGGTCCGAGAGACAACATTCCCCACAGCAAGGAAGTTCGGCTGCCAAAGCACAACCCTGCGTATTAACCCGATCGCGGCTATCGCTGTGTCGACTGCGTCAGCAAACATTGTGGCACCTCGTGGGAGCACCTGGACATGCGGTAACTCAACAAAGTGTTCGAGCGACAAGTTTTCGTCGTGTAATACCGGATGACCCCGCCGAGCCACGCAGATGATCGGTTCGCGGAATAGTGTGCGCCTAATTAGCTCCTTCGGAGGCTCGGGTAGATACCCGACCATGAGGTCGAGCTCGCTGTTGGCCAGCATTGCTTCAAGATTCCGGTGATCCGGCGACACAAACAGGATCTGCACGTTCGGGGCCTCAGTGGCCAATGTGGCCATCAAGGAAGGAAGCAGAAAAAATTCGACGTAATCGCTGCCCATGAGAACGAAGGTCCGGTTACATGTCTCTGGTCTGAACTCCCCTGGAACAGCAATCAGTCGCTCTGTGACTTCCATAATTTTGTTAAGCTGTTCGAGAATTTGTTCACCCCGCGGCGTCAGTACCAAGCCTTGAGGACCGCGGACGAGGAGCTTGTCCCGGAACAGGGTTCGTGAGCGGGCGAGCGACGCGCTCATTGCGGGCTGAGTAAGGCCAAGCTTCTCGGCCGACCGCGTGACGTGCCTCTGGGTGAGCAACACGCGCAGAGATACCAGCAGGTTGAGATCAATACCGCGTAACTCCATAGGATATATGATAGCATAAATCCGGGCCCGTTAAGCACCGTGCCAGTACAGAAATTCGCTTCCATCGTGGGGCACTGAGCAAAGCGAGATCGAGTCCAAGCACCAAGACCGGGGCGCTTCTCGCCGGACGGCTCAGCACGTCGACAGAACCGACGATCCGCGAGCAGAGCGCAGCGGAGCCATAACGTTTTCGCTGCACGGCGACTTGTGGCGGGCTAAGAAATATAGAGAGACACCAGCAGCTTGAGATCAACTCCCCGTACATCCATCGGCTCTATGATGCACATAAATCCGAACTATTGGGCGGACGCCAGTGCGGCGATTAACTTCCAGCATGAATGTTAACTTTACCAAGCACATACTAGGAGGCCCCGACATGAAACCGAGTTCAAACAGTAAGCTTGAAGGGAAAATTGCCCTGATTACTGGTGGCAACAGCGGCATCGGCTTGGCCACGGCCCGGCGCTTCGTCGCCGAAGGAGCCCACGTCTTGATCACCGGCCGCCGCCGGGCGGAACTCGATGAGGCGGTCAGGCAAATCGGCAAGCACGTCACCGGCGTGCGGGGCGACGTCGCGAACCTGGCGGACCTCGACCGGCTGTTCGCCACAGTGAAGCGCCAGCACAGCCGCCTCGACGTCCTGTTCGCCAACGCCGGCTTCCTGGCGTTGGCCCCGCTCGGGTCGATCAGCGAGGAGCACTTCGACAAGCTCTTCGCCATCAACGTCAAGGGGCTGCTCTTCACCGTGCAGAAGGCGCTGCCGCTCTTCACGACCGGCGGGTCGATCATCCTGAATGCCTCGGTCGCCTCGATCAAGGGGGTGGAAGCGTGCAGCGTCTACAGCGCCAGCAAGGCCGCCGTGCGGTCGTTCGCGCGCTGCTGGACCACCGACCTGAGGCACCGCAAGATCCGCGTGAACGCCATCAGCGCCGGCCCGACCGAAACGCCTGGCTTCAACAAGCCCGGGGGGACGCGGGAGCAAATCGACGAGATGAAGGCGAACGTCATCGCCGCCGTGCCGCTGGGCCGGATGGGCACGCCGGACGAGGTGGCGAACGCCGCCGTGTTCCTCGCCTCGGACGACAGCAGCTACGTCACCGGCGTCGAGCTGTTCGTCGATGGCGGCATGGCCCAAGTTTAAAAATGTGAATTCAAAAAGGTAAATATGTCTACAACGGTCATTTCAACACCACTCCCTGGAAAGGCGCCTGCCTGGGCCACAACGATGCGCCGCTGGACCAATTATTTAACGAACGATTTTGGCGGCGGGCCACGATCGTGGAAGCTAGCCTGGGTGATCAATTTCCAGAAGCTAGCGACTATTCCACTCTTTGGCATCTTTATCGCGTGGTACCACAATTCCAGCACCGCTTTGTTCGACGGAGGAATGACCGCTCAGTAATCGGAGCGATCACCCAGAGGAGCTTATGAAATTACTGATTTCCTTTATGACCGCGGTCAGCCTGGGGCTGACATGTACGGTTCTCGGCGCCGACAACTACAGCGCCTTAGCAGCAAAAGGGTACCGGTGGGTCACCGTCAATGGGCCCTATGCCTGCAAGACTGAGGAAGACGCCGAACGAATTGCTGCTCATCATACCGATGCGATAGAACTTCAAGTGGTGGAAAATATCGAGTGCTACTACCTCATTCCGGGAACTATCGTTCAGGTGATCAAGGAGGATCCAGTTCGGAGTATGTCGGAGATGCGCTTAGGAAGCATCACCAGGTCTCTATGGACTTACAGCCGATTCCTCAGCAAGCGTCCGGTTAAGGACACCTATGGTGTTATTGAAACGCCGGAAAACTCTGGTCTAATTCCGACTGCGGACACGGCAATTTTGCCAGCGCTCCCTTCCGATAATTCGACTGCTCGGACTTGGCAGAACGGAAATCCGTAAGTCGGAAATCTCATGCGGTTATCCGATCACCAGGAATCATTTCGGCATCATATTCAACATGAAAGTTAACAAGCACCAACCAAATTAACTTTTATCTACTATGAAAAGCATCGATACTCACAAAGTCATTCTCCCTACTGGAGACACCTCCGGCAAAGCCACCACGCCGGCTTTTGCCCAAGTAATGAATCTTCTGATAAGGATATTAACTAAGCTCGGTCTTCTCAAAGAGGATCTTGATTACCACGTGGTGCGCGCATCGATGGTAATCATCTACTTCTTTTTTGGGTATCAGAAATGGTTTGAGTATGAGGCGCAGACATTGATTCCTTTTATCAACAACGGCCCTCTTATTTCCTGGATGTACCCTGTTTTCGGCATCCAGGGGGCCAGTTGGTTTCTGGGGGTTTCAGAATGGTTGTTTGGCGCGCTCTTGTTCTTAGGATTCTGGAATAAAAAATTAGGAATTCTCGGGGCCCTTGGTTCATGTGTTACCTTTATAATGACCATCACTATTATTCCATTTATGCCGGATGGCTGGGCGGCGTCTGCGGGTGGCTTTCCCGCAATGCAGGGTAACGTCGCTTTCCTCATGAAGGACGTGGTTCTTTTTGCTGTCTCGTTCTATCTATTGAGACAGGACGTAGAAAGAGTGTTACGTTCGGCGGATTCGGCAAAAGGCATTTAAACTTCTCTAAAAACCTAAACCTCTAGAGCTCACATAAAACAATATGGAAAACGTTGCTTCAGCCCAGTTATCTAAGAAGATGGACCCCGAAGAATATGATCTAGTGATCCTCGGCGGTGGCACAGGATCAACCATCGCGGCCTGGACCTTTGCCAAGCAAGGACAGCGCGTCGCAGCGATCGACCGCAAATATGTCGGCGGATCGTGCCCGAACATTGCCTGTCTCCCTAGCAAGAACGTTATTCACAGTGCGAAGGTTGCATCGTACTTTCGCAGAAGCGACGAGTTCGGCATAGCCAGAAAAGATTTCACCGTTAATATGTCCGCGGTTCGTGACCGCAAACGCAGGATGGTATCGGGCTGGAACAATGTGTATCTGGACAATTACAAAAAGAGCGGAGCGGAATTCATCCTCGGCTCCGGCCGCTTCATTGGCCCCAAGACATTGGAAGTCATGCTGCATGACGGGACGATTCGTCAACTGCGCGGGGCCAATGTGATCATCGATACAGGTACGCGCGCCGCCTTAGAACCGGTTCCTGGCCTTGTTGACGCACAACCCCTCACACATATCGAGGCATTGGAACTGGATGAAGTACCCGAACATCTTTTCGTGGTCGGGGGCGGCTATGTCGGATTAGAGCTGTCCCAGGCGATGCGCCGATTCGGAAGCAAGGTGACGATGATCGATCGCAATGACCGGTTGATGCATCGAGAAGACGACGATGTCACCGAAGCTCTTCAAAACCTCACCTCACCGCGCAGAAGGGGACTAACAAGCCCGACGAGGTCAAAGCGCTCAAGGAGCTCATCGAATCACGGCTGCCGCGCACGGAACTAGTGGATGTCCTCATCGACATGGACCACCGCACCGACTTCCTACGCCACTTCCTTCACTACGGCGCGGGCGAATCGCGATTGCCCGCCGCTGAGCGCCGCCGCAACAGCTTGGCCGCGCTGATCGCCATCGGCTGCAACATCGGCCCGCAGCGCATGGCCGTTGCCTCGGGCCTTAGGGTGCGTGAAATTAGCGATGTGGCCGACTGGTAACTGCTTGCGGCTACACCAACAGCCGATCCCGTGCCGGCTGCGGGAAGCCGCCTTCGTGCTCGACGGCCTAGTGGAACACGATACCGAGCTGGATCCTCGAACTTGCTACACCGACACCCACGGCTATACCGAGGTCGTCATGGCCACCGCAGCCCTGCTGGGCTTCGAGTTAGCACCACGCATCCGGGACATCCACGACCAGACGCTTTACAAGCTCGACCACAGCCAACATTATCCTCACCTGGACCCGATCCTCACCGGTGCAATTAAAGCGCACCGGATAACGCCGGCCTGGGACGAGGTCGTGCGCCTGGTTGCCTCCATGTCCGCACGCGTCGTCTCGCCTTCCTTGGTGCTGCTGCGACCCAACTAGTAGCTTGTTCATTTTGTGGTGAGTGGGGTCGTATTGACCTGACAATCGCAGCAACAATGGCGCAGGCAGGGGACATCCGTTTGGTATCTACCAACTCAAAGGCCCAAGACTTCAGTATCAGTTTCGGTGGCGTTCCTGCGTTTTACGGGCCCGGCTATTACAGTGGCGGGCATTGTGATCCCGGGTACGGATATTATTACTACCACCGACGTGTTTACTATCGTCCCGCGTATTATCCGGGTTACTACTACGGCGGATACTACCGCCGCCATCATCGATGCCATCGTTGGGAAGACGATGATTGATAGCAAGACTTTCTGCCCGCGGCGGTTATAAAGTTTCGTGGTTCCGGCTGTCGACGTGGCTTGCAATCCGCTGCGGCTTCGAGGGTGCCATCGTTCTCAAGAAAATTCGTGGTTCCGGTCGCTCGAAATGAGTGAGGCGAATAGTGAGCCGGCAGGCCATCCCGTTTGAGCCGCCTTTTAATTTAGGCCTGGTCGTCAATGCCCTGATCCTATGGACAACTCGTTACGTGGATGCGGCTCTGAATCACCTCCGTGCTACGGGGCCGAGGTGAGGAAAGAAGACCTCGCCGACTCTCACCCCTCAGTTACAAGCAGTTTAATATG
>Ga0207646_10008642_pt1 | contig 10181 bp, 9 predicted proteins | sample KBSK5502metaG_FD_184343 | JGI IMG/M metagenome (GOLD analysis project Ga0207646, IMG submission 184343) | Corn, switchgrass and miscanthus rhizosphere microbial communities from Kellogg Biological Station, Michigan, USA - KBS K5-50-2 metaG... | ecosystem: Host-associated > Plants > Roots >...
GAACGTCATCACCAGCATGAAGAGTCCGAGGACGGCGATGGCGCCGAACTGGCCTTCCTCCTTGAGGTCGAAGATCACCACCGACATGACCTTGGTATTAGGCGTGAAGAGGATGATGGACGCCGACAGCTCGCGGATGACGCCGATGAAGATGAAGCACCAGGTGGCGATGATGCCGCTCTTCGCGAGCGGCGCGGTGATCTCTCGGAGCACGCGCAGGCGGCCCGCGCCCAGGTTCCGACCCGCTTCCTCCAGCTCGGGATGGATGCCGCGGAACGTGGCGTCGGACTGGGAATAGCCGACCGGCATCTCCTTGGTCAGATAGGCGACGAAGAGGATCCAGAGCGTGCCGTAGAGCAGGAATGGCGGGCGCGTGTAGGCGATGAAGAGGGCCACGGCCAGCACGACGCCCGGGATGACGACGGGCGCCAGTGCGAGGAAGCCCAGGAGCTGATGGCCCACGATGATCTTGCGGGTGGTGATGTACGCGAGCAGCGCGGCGAGCCCGGCGCCGACGCAGGCCGTGAGCACGCCCAGCTCGAGCGTGTTGAGGATCGCGCTCTGGGTGGAGCTGTAGAGAAACGTGAACGACCAGTTCGCCAACGTGAAGTTCTCCCAGGTGAGCGGCTGGGCCCAGGCGCGCGAGAAGGCGGCCTTGGCCAGGATTCCATACGGCAGGAATACGGCGCAGGCGAGAACCGCGAGGCAGCCCAGGAGCGCGGGGTACCGCCAGGGACCGAGCGGGATCGGTCGGCGCTGCGCGCCCTTGCCCCCAACCGACGCATAGCCACGGCGGCCCAGAAGCTTTTTCTGGACCAGCAGGAGCAGGGCGGTGGCCAGGAGGAGCGGAACGGAGAAGGCCGCGGCCATCTCGACCTTGGGCGGGTACTGGAAGAGCGCCCAGACCTGCGTCGTAATCGTGTGAAAGCCCGCGGGCAGCGCGAGGATGGCGGGGGAGCCGAAGAGCGCCAGCGCCTGCAGGACGGCCAGGATGAAGCCGCTGAGGACGGCGGGAGTCACCATCGGCAGCGTGATGGTGAGCGCCACGCGGAGACGGCTGGCGCCCAGGATGGCGGCGGCCTCCTCAAGGTCGGAGGCGATGAGCCCGAGGGTATTGGCGATCATGATGTAGACGTACGGGAAGGTGTAGATCGCCACCACGAAGACCAGGCCGGTCATGGAGAAGATGTTGAAGAGCGGCGCCTCGGCGCCGGTGAGATCGCGGTAGAGCTTGTTGAGGTAGCCCGCGTTCGGGCCGGCGAGCATCACCCACGCGAAGGCGCCGAGGAATGGCGGCGTCACGAAGGACGCCATGATCAGGCTCCGGATCACGCGGGAGCAGGGCAGGTCGGTGCGGGCCGAGAGCCAGGCCATGGGCGCGCCGATGGCGAGCGCCGCCAGCCCGGACCAGAAGGCGAGCACCACGGTGTTCCAGAGGGCCTTTTGAAGCTGGGGATCGGTGACGACGCGGGCATAGTGAGCCAGCGTGAGACCCCGCTCGCCGCTCACGCTCATGTAGCCGAGCCAGCCCAGCGGGAGGAGGATCAGCAGCCCGAGCGCGGCCGCCGTGATCACCCATACGGGGGCGGAGCGGTCGAGCCCTTCGAAGCGCGACGGGGAGAGTCGAGCCCTAGCCATGTTGTGAGCGATGGCGATCGCCTATTTGCGCCCACTCGTTCCGGCCCCGCAGCGACCCCCGGGACGGCTGGGGGCCGGGCTGGCGACAGGACCCGCAGCGGCCGCCCCACGCGGGCAACTCCAATCACGGAACCTCATTCAGGCTCCGAAGAACTCGACGAAGCGCGACTTGATCTCCTCGTTGCGCTTTTCCAGCTCCTCCGGGTCCACGTGGAGGAGGTGCAGATCGGAGAGCTTCGGCCGGTCGGCCGGATACTTCACCTCGGGATGTCCCGTGTAGAGCCCTTCGCTGTCCGCCAGCACCTGCTGGGTGGCGCGGCTGAAGATGAAGTCGGTGAACAACTTGGCCGCGTTCGGATGCGGCGCGAAGCTCGTGATGGCGGTGGGCGAGACGACGAGTGGGACGCCCTCCTTCGGGTACACGATCTCGACCGGGTTGCCCTTCTTCTTGATCTGATAGAACGTGTAGTCGCCGCCGTTCACCGCGACGGGCCGCTCGCCGGAGGCGACGACGCCCGAGGGATCCACCGCCGACTGGACCAGCATGAGCCGGTTCTGCGCGAGCTGCTTGTAGTAGTCCCAGCCGTAGAGATGCACGAGCGCCAGCACGTGGGTCGAGATGACGCCGCTGTACCCCGGATGCGCCGTGACGAGCTTGCCCTTCCATTTCGGGTCGAGCAGGTCTTTCCAGGTTCGGGGCGCCTCCGCGGCCGGAATGATCTTCGAATTGTAGGCGATGACGTTCACGGTGGCGCGAAGGGCGTAGTGGTAGCCGTCCTTGTCCTTGAAGGAGGCCGGAAAGCCTTCGACACCGGCCGGCGTGTACTTCATCAGGAGCTTCTTCTCCTTCAGCAGCACGTAGTGGCCGGCATCGGAGGTGTGGATCACGTCCACGTTCTTGATATTGGCCCCGAGCTCCTGCATGACGCGCTGGAGGATGCGCTGTGATCCGGTGCGATGCACCTCCACCTTGATCCCCGGATACGCTGCCTCGAAGAGCTTGGCGACCCTTTCCGAGCTGGAGAGGGCAAGGGAGGTGTACCAGACCACCTTGCCTTCCTTTTTCGCCGCGTCGAGGCGCGCGTCCTGGGCGAAGGCGGCGGACGAGGATAAGGCGAGCACCGCCACACAGAGCGCGAATCGAAGGCGTGCCACCGCTTCCCCTTAGGCGGTGAGAGAATCCATCAAAGCGGTGAGGTGCTTCTGGGCCGCGAGCTGGGCGACGAGCCCGACCACGCGCGATGCCTGCTCGTCGGACACGGCGAGCGCCGCATTGCCGCGGAACTTCGCTTCGAGCTCCTCGCGCGTCATGGGGAAGTCCGGCCCGCCGCGCGAGTGATCCTGGTGCTCCTCGAGCAGGCGCCCGTCGCGCAGGCGAATGGCCACGTGGCCGATGAACTGACGCGGATAGTCTATCGTCGAGTCCACCTCGTAGCCCACCTTGGCCGCAACGCCCAGCACGACCGGGTCGTGAACGGCCTCGTCGGTGAACTCGGCGAGCGTCGCGCGGCCCTTGGCGAGGATCACCGCCAGGAGATAGGGCAGGCTGAACTTCGCGGCGTATCCATTGGGCGGACGGTGCTTGCTCGCGAGCGGCTCCCAGAGGCGCGGGATCGGCCCTTCGGCGGTGCGGCAGCGGATATCGGCGATCTGGTCGAGCGGGATCTGCTGGCGCTCGCGGAGGCGCAGGGCGCAATCCATATACGGATGGGCGATGGAGCCGCAGGGATACGGCTTGAACGTGAGCTGTTCCAGCTCCCAGCTCCGCCCGAGGCTTCCGAGCAGCCCATCGAGTTTGGCCGGCTCGAAACCGCCCGCGAAAGCCGCGTAGAAGCCGTGAGCGCCCTCGAACACCGTTTCCGGTCCCGTGAACCCGGACCGGGCGAGGAGCGCTGCGGTGACGCCCGCATGAGCCGCCCAGCCCGGGTGCAGGCGCTTGGTCCACGAGCCGTCGGCCAGGTACTCGATGATGCCGCCGGCCTGGCTGCCGCAGATGCCAAAGGCATGGACGAGCTGGTCTTCGGTGAGATTGTAGAGCTTGCCGGCGGCGGCCGCCGCGGCGAAGCTCCCGGTGAGCGCTGTCGGATGATAGTGGCGCGCGTGAAATCTGCCGGGCACCGCGAGCCCGACGCGGCACATGATCTCCACGCCCGCGATGATCGCTTCGAGCGCCGCGCGGCCGGAGGCGCCGAGCGCTTCTCCCACCGCGAGGGCGGTGGTCACGGCTACCGAGCCCGTGTGGACGATGGCGTCCTCGCGCGTGTCGTCAAAGTCCAGCCCGTGGGCGAGCGTGCCGTTCGCAAGCGCCGCGCTCGCGGCGCCGACCCGCGCCTTGCTTCCGATCAGCGTGCATTCCTGTGGGCCGCCCAGGCGCTCGGCGGCCTCCGACACCGCGCGGCCGAAGTCCTGCCGTGACGAGGCGAGGCAGCTGCCGATGATATCCAGCGCGAGCAAGGTCGCCTTGGCCACAACCGGCGCGGGCACGTCGTCCAGCGCCAGGCCGAGGACGAAGCGCGTGTAGCGCCGGGCTACCGATGGATGAGACACGCGTAGTTTTTACTCCTCCCGCGGCAATCTTACAAGGCCCTCGCTTCCCACTGCCGTCCAAGCTCTTGGCCTGGTGACAATTCCAATTTGGTCCGCTTCTTGCTGTAACTTGCTATGGCTGGGTCCGAGGGAGATGTGTGCGCCCGGGACCCGAAGGAGGCGCGTGATGCGCTGGGAAATGATCCTTGTGCTGGCGCTGTTCGCCAGTCTCGTTACAGGATGCGTCTTCGTCGAGCGGGACCATGATCGGGGCGGGCATGAGAGGTGGGGAGAGCGCGGGGAGCACGAGCGCTACGACAGAGATCGGCGGTGAGTAAACGAGCGACGGCGCAAAGCCGTCGGATAGGTAGGGGGCGGGCCGCCCGGATGGGGCTCGCCCGCCGTGAGCCCCGAACGCAATGATGTCGTCAAGGAGGACAGAGCGATGCTTCGACGGATGATTCTCGCCGGCCTCGTGATGATCGCCCTCGTGGGCGCGGCAGCCACGAGTCACGCCGGGGTGAGCGTGAATATCGGGATCAATTTGCCGGCCCCGCCGCATCTCGTGGTCGTGCCGGGCACTCCCGTGATGTATGCGCCGAGCGTGGAGGCCAACTACTTCTTCTACGGCGGCCAGTACTATGTCTTTACGAATGGCGGCTGGTACGTGGGGCCCCGGCACAATGGTCCCTGGGTGGTCGTGGGGCCCGAGTTCGTGCCGCGGCCGATTCTGGCGGTGCCGGTGTCGTACTATCGCGTGCCACCCCCTCACTGGAAGGCGTGGCGCCGCGAGGGGCCGCCGCAATGGGAGTCCCACTGGGGCCGCAAGTGGGAAGAGCGCGAGCGTCGGGAGGGAGTCCGGGAAGAGCGGCGCGACGATCGTCGTGAAGGTCGTGAGGAGCGCCGCGAGGGGCGGGGCGAGCGGCGGTAGCCGAGGTGAGGCGGGCGCGCGCGGCGGCTCACGCTGAGCCTCGCGCGCCCTTGACCCGTCCCGCGCCACCCACTAAGCTGGGGCGGTGAGTCTCGAAGAGCGGTTTCAGACCCTTCACGAGATCGCCAAAGCGGCGCGACAGAGCCTGGCGCCGGGCCCTTGGGACTATCTGATCGGCGGGGCCGAGACGGAGACGACGCTTAAGCGGAACCGTCAGGCCCTGGATTCCATCGCCTTCCGACCGCGGGTGCTCCGCAACGTCACCAAGATCGACTGTCGCGCGTCGCTGCTCGGGCGCGCGGTGCGGATCCCGATTCTGCTGGCGCCCATCGGCTCGATCGAGACATTCACGGAGGGCGGCGGAGCCACGGCCGCCAAGGCGTCCGCCGAGTTCGGGATCCCGCAGATGCTCAGCTCCGTGTGCAATCCGGGGCTGGAAGCCGTCGCCGCGGCCGCCGACAACTTCCGCATCTTCCAGCTCTACGTCAGAGGCGACGACGCCTGGGTTGACGATCATGTCGAGCGGGCCGTGGCGCACGGTTACGCGGCGTTCTGCCTCACGGTGGACACGGCGATGTACAGCCGGCGCGAGCGCGACTTGGCCAAGCGGTTCGTGAAACCCTGGCGGGCACGCGCGACCGGTCACGAGTTTCAGGCCGGGCTGAGCTGGGATCAGGTGAAGCGGTTCAAGGACCGCCACACCATCCCGCTCATCCTCAAGGGGATTGCGACGGCGGAGGACGCCGACCTCGCCTGCGAGCACGGGGTGGACATGATCTACGTCTCCAATCACGGCGGCCGCCAGCTCGACCACGGCCGCGGCACGATGGAGATCCTCCCCGAGATCGTGGCGGCGGTGGGCGGGCGCGCCGCGGTAATGGTCGACGGCAGCTGCCTGCGCGGGACGGACGTGGTGAAGGCGATGGCGCTCGGCGCTCAGGCGGTAGGGATCGGCCGCCTCGCCTGCATGGGTCTGGCCGCGGCCGGCCAGGCTGGTCTCGTGAGGACGCTCGAGCTGCTCGAGGACGAGATCCGGATCTGCCTCGGCCTGCTGGGCGTGAACAACTATTCGATGCTCAACGCTTCCTACCTGCACGCAGCGCAGCCGGTAGGCCCGGCCCATGCGACGAGTGCCTTTCCGCTCCTCGACGAAGGCTACTAGGTGGCCGCCATGCCTCCCGGCCGCGCGCCGCTCGGATAGACTGCGCCGCCCTGCTGCATAAGTAGGCACCGGACCGGGCGTGAGCGAAGTCCAAGCGAAATATGGAGTCGAAGAACGAAGCTGGCGGGATGGATGGCAGATAGGCTGCGCCCCCTCGCTACGTTCAGGGTGTTATACAGTTCTGTCCAATTCACGTTAGCTGGACATCGACAGTGCTGACGAATCCGTGATGAGGATGCCAATGCGGGACGGGAAGGCGACGGGGTTTGTAGGAGTGAATGGGGCGAGGCTTTATTACGAACGGCAAGGGGTTGGCCAATCGCTACTCTTCATAGCTGGATCGACCGGCGACGCTGGGAACTTTACGCGGGCGGCCGATCTGTTAGCTAACGAGTTCACAGTCGTGACCTATGATCGTCGGGGTAATTCCCGGAGCGACCGTCCGGTCGGCTGGACAAAGACTTCCGTCTCGGAGCAGGCTGACGACGCCGCTGGACTCATCCAGACTCTCGGGCTTGAACCCACCGTGGTCTTTGGCGCTAGCGCAGGCGGTCCGATCGCGCTCGATCTGATAATCAGGCACTCACGCCTTGCGCGCGCCGGGATTCTTCAGGAGCCGTCCATCTTTTCCGTACTGCCCGACCCTCCGGCTGCTCTCGCACCACGGCGCGCGCTGATCGAGGAAGCGCTCAAGACAGTGGGCCCCCGCGGCGCGATCGAGGCGCTTATGCGCTACCTGAACGATGACCGCGTCCTGACCGCGATTCCTCCCGATATCCTGGAGCGAATGCTGAACAATGCCGATACCATACTCAACATCGAGGGCCCTGGATTTGCCGGCTGGCAGCCGAAGAAAGACGAGCTCGCTGCGCTCAAGGTTCCCGTCGTGCTCGTGATCGCGCGCGACACGCTGCCGGTATACCGGCAAGTGATGGAGTGGCTGGCGCGCGAGCTCAAGGTCGAGCCAACTATAGTTTCTGGCCGGCACGCGTTCTATTACTATCGCCCGCAGGATCTCGCGGACCTGCTTCGTCCGATTCTGCGCCGGTTCCGGCCGAGCTGAAGTGCAACCCAGCAGCCGTGCGCCGCTAACACGCCGCTTCAACGGACGGCCTTCGGCCGCCGCTGAGCGCCAACGTTAGACCGTTTACGCGAGGAGGAACGAGATGTCTCAACAACCGCCCGCTTCAGCCGAAACCCCTAAGGCCATCCTCGATGCCTTCAACGCTCACGACCTGGACGCGATCATGGAGTTCTTTGCTGACGATTGTTCCCTCGACATGCCGCGCGGGCCAGATCCATGGGGACAGCGCTATGTGGGCAAGGCCGCCGTTCGAGAGGGATTAGCGACGCGTTTCAAGGGTCTGCCTGATGTCCACTATAGTGATGATCGTCATTGGATCAGTGGAAACATGGTGGTTTCGGAGTGGTTGCTGACCGGCACCACGCCTGATGGAGTCAGGGTCAGAGTCCGTGGGTGCGATCACTACGAGTTTCGAGACGGGAAGGTTGTTCGCAAGGACGCGTATTGGAAGATAGTGGAAAAACCACGGTGAGGTCCGGTCTAACTTCAGCTTGCATATCCGTGGCAGCGGTCGCTGCCTTGCCGGAGCTGAGATGACCAACGATCAAGTATATGCCGCTGGCCTCTTGAACAAGGCTCTCGATCCGGCGACGCAGCCGGAGGCGATCCGGGATTTTCTTCGTGCCGAAGAAGTGCTTGTTCGGGGACTCGTCCCGCGGCGAGGGCGGGTCATTGACTTCGGCTGTGGCATGGGCCGACACCTCATCGGTTTGCTCGACGTCGTCGCCTTGGGCGTCGGGATCGACTACGAGTGGACGTATATCGCCGAGGCCAACCGACTCAAGCCTGGTAGGCCGTTGTATTTCCTGGTTGCCGACGCCACGCGTGTGCCCGTGCGCTCCCAGTTTGACGCGGCGCTCTGCCTGACGAACACCTGGGGTACGATGAGCGACAAGCTCGCGGTCCTAGGCGAAATGAGACGGCTGGCCCCCGAGACCGGAACCCGCCTGATCACGGTCTATGCTTTGACCTCTGTCGCACCGCGCCGGCAGTGGTACGCGAACCTCGGCCACGAGGTGGTCGAGATTACAGACGAACACATCCGCACCAGCGGCGGCTTCGTGTCCGAGCACTTCACGGAGGAACGGCTTCGGAGCCTGATCGGCGACTGCGCGATCAGTGCCATCGGAGACGTCGCGTACCTGGCTCAGGTCTAGAACCAGACATCAGCCACCGAACTGGCTCCGTGCGCGTGAGCCGCGAGGTTATTAGAGGTAGACGGCCTTGAGCTGGGGCGCCGGGTAGCGCTCGCCTGCCGCGGCGCCGGCGGGAACCGCCTCCGAGATGCGCTTCACGTCCTCGGCGCTGAGCCGGACGTCCACCGCGCCGGCGTTCTCCTCGAGCCGCTCCCGCCGCTTCGTCCCGGGAATCGGCACGATGTCCGGTCCCTGGGCGAGCAGCCACGCGAGCGCGAGCTGCGCCGGCGTGCAGCGCTTCTCCCGCGCGATCGCCTCGATGCGGCGCACGAGCTCGAGGTTCTTTTCCAGGTTCTCCGCCTTGAAGCGGGGATGGTCGCGGCGCCGATCGTCCGCCGGGATCTCGCCCGCGCTCCGGACGCTCCCGGTGAGCAGGCTCCTGCCGAGTGGCGAATAGGCTACGAACGAGATGCCGAGCTCGCGGAGCGTGGGGAGCGTCTCCTCCGCTTCGACGCGGTAGAGCAGCGAGAACTCGCTCTGGAGCGCCGTGAGCGGATGCTCCTTGTGGGCGCGCCGGACGGTGGCGGGCGTGGCCTCCGAGAGCCCCAGGAACCGCACTTTGCCCTGTTGCACGAGCTTGGCCATCGCGCCGACCGTGTCCTCGATCGGCACGGCGGGATCCACGCGGTGCTGGTAGTAGAGATCGATCGTCTCCACGCCGAGCCGCCGCAGGCTCGCGTCGCAGGCCTGCGCGACGTACTCTGGTCTTCCATTGACCGCCGGCGTGCCGTCCGGCTTCCTGAGATTGCCGAACTTGGTGGCCAGCACGACATGCTCGCGGTCGCCGCGCAGCGCCTTGGCCAGGAGCTCTTCGTTCTGGCCCCAGCCGTACATGTCCGAGGAGTCGAGGAAGTTCACGCCGAGCTGGAGGGCGCGCTGGACGACGGCGACGGACTCTGTGTCGTCGCCTTTGCCGTACACGTTCGACATGGACATGCAGCCGAGACCGATGGCCGAGACATTGAGCGTGCTATTGCCGAGCTTTCGATATTGCATCAGGCCGTCCGCGGGGCCGCGTCGGCCAGCCAGTCGAGACCGAGATCGGCCAGCTTGGCGGGCGTCGGGTAGCCGGTGGCGGGGTCGCAGCCCGCAAGCCGGTAGTACGTCTCCCGGGCCCGCTCGAACTCCTCGGTGGTGAGCGCCACGCCGGCCGTCGGCCCCTTGCCGCCAAGCGGCTGGAAGAGCTTCTTCGGCAGCGTGTCCGCTTCCTTGCCGATTCCTTCGCGCGCGTTGAATGCCCGCATGAGATTGATGCGCCGCTCACCCACCTCGAGCAGCTCCTTCATCGTCGCGTCCCAGCCGGTGCCGAACCGCACGAGCTCGACGGTCTCGGCGGGCCCGTAGAGCTGCCACGAGGGGCCCCACACGAATTGGCAGAGGCCGAGCGTGTCGAGGGCCGAGTAGAAGCACTGCGTGGTGAAGGCGAAGCGGACCTTGTCGTCGGAGAGATCGCGGAGATCGAGGTCCCCGAATTCCCCGAGCTCGGCGAGGCGCCGGCGGTGGAGGCTGCCGGGCTTGGTCTTGAGCATCGAGTCGTGCTCGGAGGACTGATGGTCGGCTCCGAAGGCGTTCACCGCGTAGATGAGCCCGAGCGACCGCTTGTGCTGCGGCATATGGGCGGGGAGCTCCTGGCCCTTGACGGTG
>Ga0207646_10008643_pt1 | contig 10180 bp, 10 predicted proteins | sample KBSK5502metaG_FD_184343 | JGI IMG/M metagenome (GOLD analysis project Ga0207646, IMG submission 184343) | Corn, switchgrass and miscanthus rhizosphere microbial communities from Kellogg Biological Station, Michigan, USA - KBS K5-50-2 metaG... | ecosystem: Host-associated > Plants > Roots >...
CATCGTTTGTCCTTGGCGGTCGCGCCATGGAGCTGGTCTATAATGAGGAAGATCTTCGGCGCTACATGGAAAGCGCAATCGAAGTTACTCCGAACCGCCCAGTTTTGGTCGATCGTTTTCTCGAGGATGCAATCGAGGTTGATGTCGATTGCATCGCCGACGGCGAGCTGACGGTAATCGGCGCGGTCATGGAACACATCGAAGAGGCTGGTATTCACAGCGGCGATAGTGCCTGCGTCATCCCCACATTCTCGTTGTCCAATAAAGTGATCGATGAAATCACCTCGGCCACGAAGGCGATGGCACGCGAATTAAAAGTCTGCGGCTTGATGAATGTGCAGTTTGCCGTCAAAGGCGCCGACGTTTACGTCCTTGAAGTTAATCCGCGGGCCTCACGCACCATCCCGTTCGTGAGCAAGGCGATCGGGGTGCCGTTGGCCAAACTCGCCGCCAAAGTAATGACCGGAAAGACTTTAACCGAGCTCGGATTCACCAGGGAAATTGTGCCGAAACATTATTCGGTAAAGGAGGCGGTGTTTCCGTTTCTTCGCTACCAAGGCGTCGACATCTCCCTCGGTCCGGAGATGAAATCAACCGGGGAAGTGATGGGTATCGACAGCGATCTTGGCCTGGCCTATGCGAAATCGCAGATGGCGGCCCCGCCGCCGCTGCCGAAAAAGGGCAGCGTCTTTATCAGCGTGAAGGACAGCGACAAGGAAGCTGTGATTCCGGTGGCGCGTGAGTTTGTGAAACTTGGCTTCGGCATCATCGCGACGAGCGGGACGGCTCAGGCGCTGACCAAGGCAGCGATCGCAGTAACAAACGTGTTTAAATTGCGCGAAGGCCGGCCGAACGTTCTCGACCGCGTCAAAAACGGCGACATCAATTTCATCATCAACACACCGAGCGGAAAAATTCCGCGTGAAGACGAAGTCATGATCCGAAACGCCGCCTTGGCGCGGAAAATTCCCATCATGACGACGGTGCGAGCGGCGCAGGCCAGCGCCAATGGCATCCGCTCCTTGCAAAAAAGCAAGGTAAGCGTGCGCAGTTTGCAGGAATATCACGGCGACAGATCAAAACAAACGCCCAACGCCCCACGCTCGACGCCCAACATCCAATGAAAGAGAAAAAAGCGCACTGCGTGCTTTCTCTGTTGAGGCGTTGAGCGTTGGACCCATTCGACTTGCGCTCAGGGCAGGCTGTTGAACGTTGGACGTTGAGCGCTACGGTCATCGTACATGAAACTCACATTGTTTTGCTGTCTCTTAGGCTTGGTTCTCGGGCCAGCGGAAGTTCGCAGCGAAGAAAAGAAATCTATGGACTCAAATAATAACGAAGTGGCCGTAATCAAGACAAGCGAAGGCGAGATGGTGGTTCAGTTCTGGAGCAACGCTGCCCCGAAAACCATCGAGAACTTCAAGAAGCTCGCCCGGGAGGGTTTTTACGACGGCACCATTTTTCACCGCATCATCAAAGGTTTCATGATCCAGGGCGGCGATCCGAACTCAAAAGATCCGGCAAAAGAAAGCAGCTATGGCCAAGGCGGTCCCAGCTACACCATAAAGGCCGAATTCAACGATTTCCCCCATGTGCGCGGCGTAATCTCAATGGCGCGGGGAAACGATCCGGACTCGGCCGGATCGCAATTCTTCATTTGCCTGGCCAGCGCCCCGCAGCTCGATCACAAGTACACAACCTTCGGCAAGCTGATTAAAGGCGATGACGCGCTCGGCAAGATTGGTCAGACGCCGGTAACCAAAAACAGTATGGGAGAACAGAGCAAGCCGACGAAGCGTGTCGTCATCGAAAGTATCAAAATTGTCCCGGCAGACTCGGTCAAGTAGAAGATGTCTTTGTCATGTCGAGCGAAGTCGAGACATCCCGGGATGTTACCGCGACGGCTTCGCGACGGGATTCCTCGACTCCGCTCGGAATGACAAAAATCGCGCTCATCCAGATGCGGTCCGGTCCGGACCCGGAAAAAAATTTCGCGCGCGCACTGGATTTCATTCGCGACGCCGCCAAGCAAGGCGCGCAAATCGTCTGTTTACCGGAGTTATTTCGAGCCCAATATTTTTGCCAGACAGAAGAGCACAAAAACTTCGCATTGGCCGAAGAAGTGCCGGGCAAAACGACGTCTGCTTTGGAAGAAGTCTCACGCGAACTTCGGGTCGTCATCATTGCGTCACTCTTCGAGAAACGCAGTGCCGGCGTTTATCACAACACAGCCGCGATCATCGATGCCGATGGGAAATTTCTGGGCAAGTATCGAAAGATGCACATCCCTGATGATCCGCTTTATCACGAAAAATTTTATTTTACCCCGGGTGATTTGGGATTTCAGGCCTGGGACACTCGCCATGGCAAAATCGGTGTCTGTGTTTGTTGGGACCAATGGTATCCGGAAGCGGCGCGATTAACGGCACTGCGCGGCGCGGAAATTATATTTTATCCGACAGCAATCGGCTGGCATCCCAGGGAAAAAGCAGAATTTGGTTCGGCGCAATACTCGGCTTGGGAAACGATCCAGCGAAGTCATGCTATCGCCAACGGTTGCTATGTGGCGGTGGCGAACCGCGTGGGTCATGAAGCGCCAGCCGGTGGAGACGGCATCGAATTCTGGGGTCAAAGTTTTGTCGCGGCGCCGAGCGGCGAAATCCTCGCGAAAGGGTCAGTGGATCGAGAAGAAATCGTTTTGGCCGAAGTGGAGTGGGAACGCGTAAACGAACATCGAACCCACTGGCCATTTTTGCGCGATCGCCGGGTCGATGCTTACGCGGGACTCGAGCGGCGCATGCTCGATTGAGAGTTTCAATTCACCGCAAACCGCCCTACCCTTGCGGCATGAAGACCCTAATTATCTCAATAGGATTGCTGTGCGCGTTCACCGCTTTCGCGCAAGCCCAGGATGTGACGAAGGCGGTCGCAAATCTGAAGCCGGCCTCAGGCAGTCAAGTCACGGGCACGGTCACGTTCACAAAGAGCGGCGACGACGTCCAAGTGGTCGCGGACATACAGAACCTCAAACCGGGCAAGCACGGTTTCCACATACACGAGAAAGGCGATTGCTCGGCGCCGGATGCCTCGTCAGCCGGCGCGCATTTCAATCCGACGCATCAACACCACGACGGACCGACCGGAGCCGCGCGTCACGCCGGCGATTTCGGCAATATTGAAGCTGATGCTTCCGGCAAGGGGCATCTGGAGTGGAAAGGCAAGTTGAAACTCAGCGGCGACGATTCGATCATCGGGAGATCCGTCATCGTTCACGAAAAAGAGGACGATTTGAAAACCGATCCGTCCGGGAATTCCGGGGCCCGGTTCGGCTGCGGCGTGATTGAAGCTGCCAAGCCTTAGTCTAACGAAATGCCTATTGGCGAGGTAACGGCGGTTCGCTCCCGCAGGTGCGGGACCATGGCGATTGAGAGCCTGCCCTGAGCGCAGTCGAATGGGTCAATCGCCTCTACCTAACTGTGCAGTCCCGATGAATTTGATGACGCTGAGCGAAATCCGCAGGGTTGCGCAGAGCGATCCGGTGACGGCGCGCGTGCACATTCAGGTGGAGGCGGCTACCCCGCGATTAACCCGGGAACAAAGAGAATACTGCGAACTTACTCTGGCTGACGCCTGCGATCGCATGACACTGCGCGTTTGGAGCGATCATCCCGCTTACAAAGCATGCAGCGCCCTCACCGCGGAGCAGTTCATCGAACTCGCCGGCGAATTTCTCCAACATCCGCAATTCGGTCTCGAGGCGCGTAAATGGACCGTGCGTCCATTGGTCGAACAGGAAAAGGCCGAGTTATTGCAAGGGCCGGCTGAGTTGCGTCAAAAACAGGCCGCCGACTATGACTTTATCACACGAACTTGCGCTAAGATTGCCGATCCACGGCTGCGAATGCTGTGCGAAACTTTTTTGAGCGAATGGGGGGATCGTTTTCGCCGCACGGCCGCGGCGCGCAACTATCATCACGCTCGCCGCGGCGGACTGGTCGAGCACAGCGCCCAGATGATGCGTGTGGCGCTGGCGGTTGCACCGCTTTATCCGCAATTGAACGCCGACCTTTTGATCGCCGGCATTCTCTTCCATGATTCGGGCAAGCTGTGGGAGAATCAGTTTTCCGAAACCGGTTTTGTCATGGGCTACGACGAGCGCGGCGAACTGATGGGGCACATCTCGATCGGACTCGAACTGGTTAATTCGCTCTGGCGAAAACTGAGCGGCGAACAGGCCGACCGATGGAAGGAGCTGATTCCCGCCTCAGAAGATGTCCGGTTGCATTTATTGCACTTGATTGGTGCACATCACGGCGAACAGGAATTCGGGTCACCGGTAAGTCCGAAAACACCGGAAGCGATGACGCTGCATTACATCGATAATCTCGATGCCCGCCTTGAGATGTTCGCAGCCGGTTACACGACGGCGAAACCGTTGGCGGCCCGGATCTACGATCGTGTCCGTCCGTTACCGGGCAATTTAGTCAAATCGCTGGAGAAGTTTCAGTCTGGGTAGCGCACGCGTCTCGCGTGTTGGCAATGGCGTCCTCGCCATTGCGAACTTTCATTGTTTCGAGTGATGCGACGACTGCGGCGGCGTTTATCGGAGAAGTTCGTTGCGGCGAGACACCGCAACCAACACGCGAGACGCGTGCGCTACCCAATCCTCGCGCTTCGCCGAACGACGCATCTACAACAGCTGCGGATCTGCAGCCGTTTCCGCAATCCGCCGCTTCGCCTCGGCCAGATAGCTTTCGTCGATCTCGAATCCGATAAAATTCTTCACGCCACATCTTTGCGCGGCGATGGCTGAGTTTCCGATCCCGAGAAACGGATCGACCATCGTTTGCACGCGTGAGGCGTCGTGCAACTTAATGCAATTCTCAACGAGCTGCACGGGAAATGTCGCCGGATGCGGCCGTTCTTTTTGGCGTTGCTGGATCGTCTCGTAGGGAACAAACCAAGTGTTGCCGCGGCATCGAAGATCACCGCCGCGGGTGTGCGACCAGCGCGCAATATTGCTTTTGTCTTGATACGGAACGCCGAGCGCAAGCCGGTCAAGCCCAACGTTTCCGCCAATCGTGAAATGAAAAACGTATTCATGGCAATCGTTCAGGAAACGCTGCGAGTTGATCGGCTTGAAATGGCCGTGGGAATGGAGTTCACCTCGTCGATCCTCAATCGTGATTGATTTGATCCAGTGAATCGTGTTTTGCAGCACGAACTTTTCCCGCAGTTCCATCACGATTTCGTGCGGCAACATCGGGTTCGAAGGCACCGCGCCGATGTTTAGGAAAAATGAACCGTCCGCCTTCAGCATTCGGCGAACGTGTGCCGTCCACTTTTGGCACCAGCGCAAGTATGACCGTCGATCTTCTCGATCGGAGTACTTGCCGTAATTGATCCCGAGGTTATAAGGCGGCGACGTTACGACAATATCGACATCTTCGTTCGGAAGACGCGCCATTCCTTCGACACAATCTTCGTGGCGGAAATCGAATTCGATCACTACGCAAGGTAGCGTAAGGCTCCGGCTTGCGAATCAATAATCACAAGCGAGACGCATGCGCCACTCTCCAAAATTCGCGAGCGCGTGACGTAGCACAGGCGTCTTGCCTGTGTCCTTTTGAACCACAGGCTGGAAGCCTGTGCCACTTCGATTAGATTGCCTTAATGTCGGACAAGCCATCGAAGCTTAAAATCGCAGATCGCGAATTCACGTCGCGCTTAATCGTCGGCACGGGCAAGTTTGCCTCCAACGAATTGATGCGCGACGCGCTGCTTGCCAGCGGCACCGAAATCGTGACGGTGGCGCTGCGCCGCGTCGATCTTTCCGGCAAAGGCGATCCCTTCGCCAACATCCTCGATTTCATCGATCCGCAGCGGTTCCTGCTCTTGCCGAATACGAGCGGCGCGCGCAACGCGCAGGAAGCGGTGCGGCTGGCCCGGCTCGCCGCTGCCGCAGGCCTACCCACCTGGGTCAAGCTGGAAATCCATCCCGATCCCCGCTACCTCCTGCCAGATCCGGTAGAAACTTTGGCGGCCGCGGAAATTTTGGTGAGGGAGGGATTCACGGTGTTGCCCTACATCAACGCCGATCCAGTGTTGGCGAAGCGATTACAAGATGTGGGCACGGCCACAGTTATGCCGCTCGGTTCGCCGATCGGAAGCAATCGCGGCATCGAGACACGCCCCCAGATCGAAATCATCATCGAGCAAGCAACCGTCCCAGTAGTCGTCGACGCCGGGTTGGGCGCGCCGAGCCAAGCAGCCGAAGCGATGGAAATGGGCGCCGATGCCGTGCTCGTCAACACCGCGATTGCAATTGCGTCAGACCCAGTCCGAATGGCCCAAGCTTTCAAAAAAGCGATTGAAGCCGGGCGCGAAGCCCGTGAGATCGGCCTGGCCGAGAAATTGGGGACAGCCGCCGCGACAAGTCCATTGACAGGATTTTTTTCGAAAGGCGAGCTGTAGGCGGCCGCCGTCGATGCCAGCACGCACGCCTCCTCGGCCACGGAGGTGTTTGGCGTCTATTTGCCACCAATTGAGTACGGACGCACACACCGACAGGCAGAACACCGCGCGCCCGCGCTGCCGGATCTTTTTCCTCTCCTCTTCGATCGAGGAGAGGATTAAAGGTGAGGAGTCGATACCGCTGCGACAAGGTAAAAGCGGCGAAGCCATCTCATAATATTCCCGGCCGAATTGAAAATAGCCCAGCGTTTTAACGCTGGGTATTATGGGTTTCTCTTTATTGAGTCCCATCGGGACGATAGAGAGTTTCTTTCGTCCCTCGCGGGACTCGATCTTCACGTCATACTAAACCCAGCGTTAAAACGCTGGGCTATTGTCGCCTTCAATAACGATAGGGCAGAAGAGTTCTCTTACTTAGCTGTTGCCCGATCGAGATTCACGCGTGCTCCTTGCCCGTCGATACCGCGTCTACAAATTTTCCCGCAAACTCGCGTCATTGTAGAATTCGATTTGGCGTCCGCCTACGCGGCAAACAACGCGCCAGCCCCGCTGCGCGGCGAATTCGTTCAACTCGTCTCGAGTCATCGAATTTAGCACCTGCAATTCAGCCGGATGAGTGATGAAACACTCCGACTTGATCGCAAGCTCTCTCGCGATTTTAGCTGCCAGCGCCGCGAGATTTTCTGACATCAGGACTCACTTTTCGATGCTTTGACCTGTCGCCGGCGTATTCCTCTTGATAGACTGGCCCGGCGGAGTTGGCGGCGGTTTAGGCTTTCGGTTCAATTTTGGGCCAAGCGCGCGATGCGCTTTCTGGCTGGGTGATGGGCCGCGTGCACTTGGCTTTTCCATGTCGATGGAGTTCGAAACTACCGCGGATTACCCCGCTTCGCCAGGCTCCGGCGTGGCAGGCGCGGATCCATTCGGCTACGCTCAGGACAAGTTTTCACGGATCAGATGCTGATAAAACAATAATCAGGAAAGCCAGCACAAGTTTGAGGGAGCATTCAGAAGCTTTCTTGGATTCGCGATTACAAGAATCCAGAACAGCCTTTTGCATCTTGCCCAGTTAATCCAGATCATCCGCGCAATCCGCGGTTAAATTTTCTGTCGATGGAGTTCGAAACCACCGCGGATTACGCGGATTTCACGGATCAGATACTGAAAGCCAGAGAAGATCAAAAACCGCCAATTCCAATTGCAGACAATCCAAATGTTTCGAACAAATTATTGGTTTGTTTTCGTCGTCTTGGCTGCTCGGGCTCCAGGTCGATGTGCTATTTGCAAGAGAATCCGTGGAAGTCACGTAATCCGCGGTTCGTCTCCGAAAATTAGAATCGCGAGTAACACACTCCACGCCGTGACTGGCATGATTGCTTCCCTCGGCTAGATTTTGCGGATGTTTTCCGAAACAATCGAGCTGCGCGGGCACATTATCGATTCTCTCATTCTGCCCAAAGTGCTCGATCAAATTCTGACGCGTGGCGCGAACTTTAAGATTATCGACATCAAAATTGGCCAAAAGCGAGCGGACCAGAGTTTTGCCCGGATCGAGGTGTCGGCGAAAACTGGCGAAGAGCTCGATGAACTAATTCTCCGGCTACGGCAGCATGGGGCCGAGGTGATGGAGAAAGCGGAAGCCCAACTGGCCCGTGCGCCTGCCGATGGGGTCTTCCCCAACGATTTTTACGTTACGACGAACCAGCAAACATTCATCCGGTTGCAAGGCAAAGAGATAGAGGTGCAGCCAGTGATGATCGACAGTGCGATCGCGGTTGATCGAAGCAAAGCAACCGCCCGCGCGGTAAAATTCTTCGACGTCAAACAAGGCGATGAAATTGTAACGGGCCATCAAGGAATTCGGGTTGTTCCGTGGCAGCGCGCCACTTCGCACACGGACGCCTTTCAGTTTATCAACCGGAGTGTTTCGGCCGACCAACCGAAGTTCGCGGTGATTCGAGAGATTGCGCGAGAGCTCGAACGCACGCGCGCCGGCGGAGGCAAGACCGTGGTCGTCGCCGGCCCAGCCATTGTGTTGACCGGGGCCGGCGAACATCTCGAGAAGCTGATCGAGCGCGGTTTGATCGACCGGCTTTTTGCCGGAAACGCGTTTGCCGTTTACGACGTGGAGAGGGCGCTATTTGGCACATCGTTGGGCCAGAGTCCGGATCGGTTACTCGCGGGAGGCGGGCATGAGAACCATCTCCGGGCCATAAACGTAATTCGCGCCGCAGGCGGGATTGCCGCGGCGGTCGAGAAAAACATTTTAGCGGGCGGAATTATGCACGCCTGCGTGCGTCACGGCGTCGATATTGTCCTGACCGGATCGATTCGCGACGAGGGTCCAATTCCAGGCGTGACCACCGATATTGTCGAGGCTCAGAAAGTCATGCGCGACAAGCTGGCCGACGCTTCGCTTGTCTTACTCATGGGCACTGTCCAGCATTCTCTGGCTGTGGCCAACATGCTCGGGCCTACTGCCAAAACGGTTTGTGTAGATATCGACCCGTTGGCAGTGGGCAGGGTGATCGAGCGGGAGCCGTTTCAATCGATTGGTGTAGTAACGGATGTAGAACCATTCCTGCGGCAGCTTGCCGATTCTCTGGTTGATTCTGAGGACGCGGTCGCGAAACGTCGCCGCGAAAAGAGCTGACTCCAGTCCCATGCGCGAACTGCTGCTCTGTCCGCCGGATTATTACGGCATCGAGTACGAAATTAATCCCTGGATGAGTCGTGCGCGTGGAGCCGAGGCCGCGGTCGCCCAGAGGCAATGGAAAGATCTCTACGCGACGCTGACCAAGCTGGAGTGCTCCATTCATCTGGTCGAGCCGCAGCCGAGACTGCCTGACATGGTTTTCACCGCGAACGCTGGCCTCGCCGTCGGGAAAACATTCATTCCTAGTAACTTTCGACACAAGGAGCGCGCGGGCGAAGCGCCGCATTTTGTGCGTTGGATGGAGAAACAGGGATATGAAACAGCCTGGCTTCCCAAAAATCTTTACTTCGAAGGCGAAGGCGACGCCCTTTTTGGAGGTGATGCGCTTTTTTGCGGTTACAAGTTCCGCTCCGATATTCAGTCCCATCGCGCGGTAGCAGACATACTCGGTTGTCTCGTTATCTCAGTCGAGCTGGTCGATCCCCGGTTCTATCATCTCGATACCTGCTTTTGTCCGTTACCCGATGGAAGCGCATTTTGGTTTCCGGCCGCTTTCGACGAGTACGGTCAGCGCGCCATTCGGGAGCACGTTCGCGAGTTAATCGACGTTTCAGAAGAAGAAGCGAAGCATTTTTCCTGTAATGCCGTGGTGCTTGAGCGGGAGATCGTTCTGCCGGAGGGCGCGCCGAAGCTCGTCACCGTGCTGCAGGACCGCGGTTATCGCTGCCACGAATTGCCGATGACGGAATTCTTGAAAGCGGGCGGCGCCTGCAAATGCCTCACCATGTTTTTGCCGCAACGGCAGAAGATTGGTGATCGGTGAATAGTGATACGTGAATGGTTTAGAGCCCGGGCGCTATTCACCAGTCACTAATCACTATTCACTTTTTTCCGGTCCGCTTCGCCGTCTCGCCGCCAGCGCACCCTCAATTTTCCCCAATGGCAAACAATTCATTACATCATCTTTCGTTAGCCAGCCTTTCCGAGCGACCCCGACACCAAACCATAAATCCTGCAGCCGCTCGACGCGGTGGGCGTCCGGATTAATAA
>Ga0207646_10008644_pt1 | contig 10180 bp, 10 predicted proteins | sample KBSK5502metaG_FD_184343 | JGI IMG/M metagenome (GOLD analysis project Ga0207646, IMG submission 184343) | Corn, switchgrass and miscanthus rhizosphere microbial communities from Kellogg Biological Station, Michigan, USA - KBS K5-50-2 metaG... | ecosystem: Host-associated > Plants > Roots >...
AAGTCGAGGAGCGCCTTGGAGGCGTTGTCGGGGACGCCGAGGACGTCGGTGACTCGCTGCCTCCGCAGCTCTTCGAGGACCAGCTCGGCGTGGATCACGGTACCATCAGGGGAGGTGGTGATGAGACCTCGCGGCTCACTCGTATCGGAGCGCCTCGATCGGATCCTGGCGCGAGGCCTTGAGGGCGGGATAGTAGCCGAAGACCAGGCCGGTCACGACGGCGGAAGCGCCCGCGGCGCCAACGGCCATCGGCGAGACGACCATCGGCCAGTTCATCGCGTCGGCGATGCCGCGCGAAGCCAGGACGCCGATCAAGGCGCCGAGGGCGCCGCCGCCCAGGCACAGCACGACGGCCTCGGCGAGGAACTGCCGCCGGATGTCGCCGTCGCGCGCGCCGACCGCCATCCGGAGGCCGATCTCGCGCGTGCGCTCCGTGACCGAGACGAGCATGATGTTCATGATGCCCACGCCGCCGACCACGAGCGAGATGGTGGCGACGCCCGCGAGCAGCGACGTCAGCGTACGGGCCATCTCCTCCTGGGCCTTGATGACGTCCTCGGGCTTCCGGATGTTGAAGTCGTCGGGTTGCCCCGCGACCAGGTGATGGCGCTCGCGCAGGAGCTGCGTCAGCTCCCCGCCGATGGCCGGGATGGTGTCCGCGCTGACGGCAGAGCACAGGATGTCGTCGAGGTAGAAGACGCCCTTCAGCTTCCGCTGGGCGGTGGTGTAGGGCATGAGGATGAAGTCGTCCTGGTCCTGGCCCTGCGCGGACACGCCCTTCGGCGCGAGCGTACCGACGACCCGAAAGGGCATGTCGCGCACGCGCATCGTCTTGCCCACGGGGTCCTCGTCCCCGAAGAGGTGGCCGGCCGCCGACGACCCGAGCAGCAGGACGTTGGCCGCCGAATCGACCTGCGGCGGCGAGAAGATGTCCCCGCTCGCAAGGCGCCAACCGCGGATGGCCGGGAACTCCGGCGAAACGCCGCGGTACGACGTCCGCCAGTTGTGGTTCCCGTAGATGACCTGGACGCTGCCGTCGGCCTGGGGCGAGCAGGTCTTGAGGGCGGGCACGTCCTGCAACATGGCGCGCATGTCGGCCAGCACGAGGGTCGGCGTCGTCCCCGTCCCCGTGCGCACGCCGTTCGCCGTGCGCCCGCCCGCTTCCACCCAGACCAGGTTGTCGCCGAGCATCAGCAGCTGATCGTGGATCTGCGCCGCCCCGCCTTCGCCGATGGCGACGGTGGAGATCACCGCGCTCGTGCCGATCGTGATCCCGAGAGCGGTCAGCGTGGCGCGGAGCGCGTTGCGCGAGAGCGCGCTCCAGGCGATCCGCATGGCGACGACGAGGTCGCGGGGAGCGTTCATCGGACGCATTGTAACCACCCGGAGGCCCCATGAGACGTGTGCTCCTTGCCCTGGTCGCTTCGGTCCTCGCCTGGCCGGCCTTGACGCGGGGCGGGGGGGAGGCGTCGCTGCCCGGGATGCCCCCGGTCCTCGATCCGCACGACGTGTACGCCGCCGCGAGGCCGGGCGAGATGAGCCCGGCGGTCCGGGGTGTCGTCTCGCGCGTTTACGTTCCCAACAGCCGCAAGGCGAGCGTCGACGTCATCGACCCCGCAACCTACAAGATCGTCGATCACTTCAAGGTCGGCCGCGAGCCGCAGCACGTGACCCCGTCCTACGACCTGAAGACCCTGTGGGTGCTCGCGGACAAGGGCAACGCGCTCACCCGCATCGACCCGGTCACCGGAGAGAAGAAGCAGACCGTGGCCGTCGAGGATCCGTACAACATGTACTACACGCCGGACGGGCGATACGCGATCGTGGTGGCCGAGCGCAAGAAGCGGCTCGATTTCCGGGACGCGCACAGCATGGCGCTCGTCCACTCGCTGCCCGTGCCCTGCCGCGGCGTGGACCACATGGACTTCTCCGCGAGCGGGCGCTACCTGCTCGCGAGCTGCGAGTTCTCGAGCGAGATGGTCAAGGTCGACGTGGCCGAGCAGAAGGTGCTGGAGACGCTGCCCCTGCCGGGCCGCGCCATGCCGCAGGACGTGCGGCTCTCCCCCGAGGGCAGCGTGTTCTTCGTGGCCGCCATGATGACGGGCGGCGTGTTCGTCATCGACGGCGACGCGATGCGCATCCTCGGCTTCATCCCCACCGGCCGCGGCACCCACGGGCTCTACTTCAGCCGCGACTCGAAGTGGCTCTATGCGTCCAACCGCGGCGAGGGCAGCATCTCGGTGATCGACGTCCACACGCGCCGGGTCGACCGGAAATGGATCCTCCCCGGCGGAGGCAGCCCCGACATGGGCGGCGTCTCCGCGGACGGCCGCGTGCTCTGGCTCTCCGGCCGCTACAACTCCGAGGTGTACGCCATCGACACCACGAGCGGACACCTGCTCGCCCGCATCAAGGTGGGCACGGAGCCCCACGGCCTCTGCGTCTGGCCCCAGCCGGGCCGCTACAGCCTCGGCCACACGGGCCTGATGCGCTGAGAATGTCGGCCAGACCTTGCTTTGCCAGGAGGCCCCCATGCGCCGTCAGATAGTTCGCGCGTCAGCGGTATCCATCTTCCTGCTTGCCGTCAGCCTCGCAATCGTAGCGGCGCTGCGCGCCGACTTCGTGGCCACGGACCCCGGCGTTCGCGGCGGTCCCCCGGGAGCCGGCGGGCCGCTGCCGGGAGTGGCGGGGCTCGAGCTCCAATTCTTCCTCGCGGGACAGCAGGCCTTCCAAGAGGCGGACTCGGTCCAGGGCACCATCCCGAATACGGGCCTCGGCCTCGGTCCCCGGTTCAACCTCGACAGTTGCGTCGGCTGCCACTCGCAGCCCGCGCCGGGCGGCACGAGCCCATTCGTGAACCCCCAGTTCGCGGTCGCGACGAAGGCCGGCGCGACCAACATCGTGCCCTCTTTCGTGGCCATCGACGGTCCCGTCAGGGACGCGTTCCTCCGCTTCCGTGGCGACGGGACCCGCGACGGCCAGCTGGTGAACCTCTTCACGATCGCCGGCCGCGTGGACGCTCCCGGGTGCACGATCTCCCCAGCCGGACTTCGAAGCCCTGATCGCGAGCGACAACCTGGGGTTCCGCATGCCCAGCCCGATGTTCGGCGCGGGGCTCGTCGTGTCGATCGGCGACGACACGATCCGGCAGAACATGGCCGCCGACCACGCGCTTAAGCAGGCGCTCGGCATTGCGGGCCATCCCAACACCCTGCCGAACGGCACGATCGGCCGGCTGGGATGGAAGGCCGAGCTGAACTCCATCCAGCTCTTCGTCGCCGGAGCCTACAACGCCGAGATCGGCGTCACCAACCCGCTGTCCCGGATCGAGAATGACCCCGACCCCTCCTGCCACTTCAACCAGACGCCGGAGGACCGCTTCAAGCCCGGCGCGCCGACGCTGCCGGAATTCTTTCCCGACGTCGTGAACTTCGCGTTCTTCGTGGGTTTCCTGGCGCCCCCGGCGCCCGCGCCCGATACGGTGTCCAGCGCCCAAGGACGGGAAATCTTCGGCCAGGTGGGCTGCGCCCTTTGTCACACGCCCTCGCTCCAGACGGCCGCGGTTCCGAATCCTGCGCTTCGCGGCAAGACCGCGCGCCTGTACTCCGACCTGATCGTGCATCACATGGGTCCCGGGCTGGCCGACCAGCTCGTCGTCAACGGAGCCGGCCCCGACGAGTTCCGCACGGCGCCGTTGTGGGGACTGGGACAGCGCATCTTCCTCATGCACGACGGCCGCGCCCGGGACCTCCGGGACGCGATCAACGCCCATCACGGCGCGGGCGATGCGCGCTTTGCTCCATCGGAAGCGAACGCGGTCGTCGACGCGTTCAATGCGCTGAGCGAGGAGCAGAAGCAGAGCGTGCTGGATTTCCTGCGCGGGCTCTGATCGGGACGCTGATTCGCGAGCGGCCGCGGCCGAGCCGCAGTAGAATCACCGCTGGAGTCCTTCCCGTGAAGAATCCCGGCACGGCTGCCGTTCTGAGCCTGATCATCCCGGGCGTGGGCCAGTTCTACAACGGCGACTTCTGGCGGGGCCTCTTCTGGCTGATCGTGACCCCGGGGCTCTGGATCGGCAGCGGCGGCACCCTCGGCTGGATCTGCCACGTCATCGCGGCCGTGACGGCTCATCACCGCGCGCTCCACTGGAACGAGAAGCACGCGGCGTGATCACTCCGTTTCGCCGGGTTCGCCATGGCAGGGGGTCGCCGGACGGAACGCGCCACCCTCCGGCGCGGACTGGAACAGGTCGAGCTCGAAGCGCCCGTTGTCGGAGCGCAGCCCGACCGGGCCGTCGAAGGCCATCCCTTCCGCGCCGATGCGGCCTCGCCAGACGGCGTGCCCGTCGAGCGACACGCTGAGCTCCTCTCCCGCGAGGCGTGCCCGCACGCGGTGCCACTCGCCGGGGCGGAGGATGGGTGCCGGCTCCTGGCGGGCCGGCTTCAGATTGACGTACCCGTGAGCGTCGCACTGCGCGTGCGTGGTCATGCCCGGGTTGCTCTTGACCGACACGGCCAGCCTCGAATCGGGCGCGATGTGCCACATCACGTACACGACGTTGCAGGTGTTCGCCGCGCGGAGCTTGAACCCGATCTGGCGGCGCAGCTCGCCCGACGCCAGCCTCTTGACGTCCTTCGTCGGTCCGAGGTACCGCAGGCGAGCCTCCACGGTGCGGGCCGGACCCGAGGCCACGATCGCCCGCATCTCGGGAACCTCGATGACGAGCCGGCCGTGCTCGCCGGCGGTGACGGCCCCGGTGGTGACGCAGAGCTGTTGACGCGTGACCGGCAGCAGCGAGCCGCCGGAGGAAGCCACGGCAGAAACGGCAAGGAGCCGCACGGAAATCGCCATCATGGACATCGCCATCATGGACATCGCGCACCCTCTCGAAGCCAAGCGGTGCAAGTGTGCCTCAAACCGGCGACTTGGAGAAGGCGCGCCTACGACGTGTCCGCTGCGGGCGGCGTTTCCCGTTACTGAAAGTGAGGAGGCTTCACATGCGAAAGCCAGCGATTTCCGTCGGTCTCATGGTCCTGGCGCCGGTGGCGCTGTGGGCTCAGTGCCAGGTGATGGACGACTTTACCAGCGGGCAGGTGCGCCTGGGACTTCGCATCCCGAACACGTCCGTCGCCAAGACCCAGACGGGTTCCATGCTCGGCGGGGTCCGCGGCACCGCATTCTTGATCGGCGGCAACCAGTTCCTCCAGCCCGCCGAGATCGACATCGACAACGGCGGCCCCCTCGTGATGACGACGGGGCTGAGAGAGTTCTTCCGGCTCGACATGGTCTACGGCGTGAACGCGAGCTTCGTCTTCACGCCGCTGGGGTATCACCCCACGGGCTGCGACCGCTTCCGGGTCACCTTCGACTCAGCGAGCCGCGTCCTGAACTTCAACATCCTGGCGTTCCAGGGGCCTGGGATCACCCCCTTCCAAGACGGCATCAACCTGGACCCCGGTCCCTTCCTGAGCCCCTTCTGCGTCGATTTTCTCTTCTCCAACTTCATCACGGGCGCGCCGAACACTCCCGAGGATTTCGCCGGCCAGGGGCTCAACGCTCTCGATTTCATCTTCCAGAGCGGCAGCGCGATCGGCGCCAACGAGTTCGCCATCACCAAGATCGAGACGGTGGACCCGATAACGGCGGGGGCCAACCCGTGTGCGATCGTGGCGCCTCATCTGTGAGGTGTCCGGCTCGACGCGAGTCCCGGCCAGAGGGGTGTCGCGGAGCGACCTACAGTATTTCGGCCAGGCGCCGCACGCCCTCACGAATTTCGGCCTCTCGCAGGCGCGGGTAGCCCAGCAGGATTCCCGGTCGGGACGGCCGCTTCAGGAAATAGCGGCCGATTCCGTAGATTCCGACTCCGCGCGAGGCGGCCCCGGCGATGGCGGCCTCCTCCGAGATGCGCCGCCTGGGCCAGAGCACGATGTGCGCGCCGGCGCCGTCGCCGGTGACCTCGATGCGGTCACCCAGGTGCTGGTGAAGGGCCTCGAGCAGGGCGTGGCGAATGGCGGCGTTCCGGCGACGAACGCGGCGCAAGTGCCGCTCGTACATCCCGGCGCTGATGAATTCCGCGAGAGTCTCCTGCTCCAGCGTGGCCGTATGACGATCGCAGAGCCACTTGGCGGCGGTGAAGGCCGGGCGCAGGGATTTCGGTATGATCAAGTAGCCGATGCGAAGAGCGGAAAAGATCGTTCGCGAGAACGTCCCGACATAGACGACCCGGCCCTCGGTATCCAGGCCTTGCAGAGACTCCAGTGGCTTTGCCTGGTAGCGGAACTCACCATCGTAGTCGTCTTCGACGATCACGGCGTTCCTGCGCTTGGCCCAGTGGAGGAGCGCCTGACGCCGCGCCAGCGGAAGGATGGCACCCGTTGGAAACTGGTGTGAGGGTGTGACGAAGGCCATCCGGGCATTGTCCGGCAGCGACGCCGGATCCAGGCCGTCGCGATCGACCGCGATCGCATGCAAACGAGCCCGGGCGGCGCGCAGCACCTCTCTCGTGCCCTGATAGCTGGGATCCTCGATCACGATTCCATCGCCGGGCTCGATCAACACCCGCGCAATCAGATCCAGCGCTTGCTGCGAGCCGTTGACGACGATCACCTGCGAAGGATCGCACGCGACCGCGCGCGAGCGCCGGAGGTGGACGCAGATGGCTTCGCGCAGCGCTTCGCTCCCCGCCGCCGGGCCGTAGTCGAGCTCGCGGATCCGGGTCTGGCGCGCACGGCGGCGCAGGATCCGCCGCCACGGTTCGAACGGGAAGCACTCCACGTCGCTGCGCCCGTACGCGAAGTCGTAGCGAAGCGGCGTCGCGCGCGGCTCCGGAAAGCCGACCGTCGAGCCTATGGCCGCCGCGAAGGAGCCGAAGCGCGACAGCCGCAGTTGCGCGGGCTTCCCCGAACGGGCCGAACGGGCGGCGGACAGCCCGGTCGGCACGTACGTGCCCGAGCCGCTGCGGCCGACGACGAAACCCTCGGCAAGGAGCTGCTCGTAGGCGAGCACCACGACGGTGCGCGAGATTCCGAGCTGCTCGGCGAGATCACGCGTCGAAGGAAGGCGGTCGCCGGCCCGGAACGTGCCGGCCAGGATGGCTTGCCGCAGGCTGACGTAGACCTGGCGGAAAAGCGGCTCGCCCTTGGAAAGCGGTATTACCAACTGCATCGAAAGCGGACCTTTCGAAATACCATGCTCGTACCGTATGCTCGCGCATGTCTGCTCGCACCTCAAATCGGGACCGCGGAGAAAGACGGGCGGTGATCGCGGTGCGCATCTCCACGGCGGCGCTTCTCTTGATGACGTCGCTGGCGGCTCGAGGCTCGGAGGCGAGACCCGCGGACGACGTTCGGCGGATCTTTCGCCGGGACCATTCGGCGCGACTCGTGCCGCTCCTCCTCGAGGCGATCCGGTTTCCCACCGTCGACGGTGACGCGCGCGCGTTCGCCGCGCAGCAGGAATGGCTCGGCCGAGTCGCCGGCGGGCTCGGGTTCGAGGTCCGCGACGCGGGACCGGTGACGGAGGTCGAGCTGCCCGCTCTGCCGGGGGCTCCCGTCCTGGGCCTGGTCGTCCACGGCGACGTCCAGCCGGTCTCCGCGGCCGAGTGGAGCGTCCCCCCGTTCGCGGGGGTCGAGAAGGACGCCTTCGTCTGGGGCCGGGGATCCGCCGACGACAAGGGCCCGCTCGTCCAGGCCCTGCTCGCGATGCGCTCGCTCCGCGACAGCGGCCTGCCGCGGACGCACACGATCCGCCTGCTCGTCGGGAGCGACGAGGAGAGCCGCAACAAAGACATGAAGACCTATCTCGAGGGGCACCGCGCCCCGGACCTGAGCCTCGTGCTCGATTCGGGGTTTCCGGTCGTCGCCGGCGAGAAGGCCTGGAACGCCCTCACCGTGACGGCGGATTCTCCGTTCGCGGTCCGGCCCGGCCCGGAGCAGCCGTGGGAGATCGTGTCCCTCGAGGCCGGCATCTCCACGAGCATCGTGCCGAGCCGGGCCGTCGCGACCCTGCGCTGGCGGGCATCCTCGCTCCAGGGGCTTTCGGCCGCGGTCGAGGGCTTGTCTGGGGAACGCTCGGAGGGGACGAGCCTCGAGGCGGCGGTGGACGGGCGGCTCGTCACGGTCGTCGCGCACGGTCGGGCCGCGCATGCCGGACTCAATCTCGAGGGCGGCCGCAACGCGCTCGTCCTGCTCGCGCGGTCCCTCTCCGGAAAGACGGCTCCCTCCGGCGCATCGGATCTGCTGGATTTCGCGGCCCTGGCCGGTGCCGATCTGTACGGTACCGGTCTCGGCCTGACCGCCGCGGATCCGCTCTGGGGGCGATATGCCGTCAACGTCGCGACGATCAAGAGCGCGGATGGCGGAAAGCTCGCCCTGACCATCAACCTGCGCCGCCCTCCCCCGCTCACGGGTCCGGAGCTCCGCGCGCGTCTCGAGTCGGCGGTCGCGGAGTTCAACGCGAAGCACGAGGCGCATCTCGTTCCGTCCGGCTTCTACGACGACGAGCCGTTCTCGGTCGACCCGGATTCCGCGGTCGTGCGGCGGCTGCTCGCCGCCTACGGCCGGGTCACGGGCGAAGCCGCGAAACCCGCGATCTCCGGCGGGAGCACCTACGCCAAGCGGATGCCCCACGCGATCGCGTTCGGCATGTGGTTTCCCGGCCGGCCCTATCCCGGCCACGATGCCGACGAGCGCATCAGCGTGGCCGATCTCCTGCGCGGAACGGACGTCCTGATCGAGGCGCTCGTGGATCTGGCCACGGGTCCTCCGGCTTCCCCGCCGCCGAGCGCCGGCCCGAAGCACTCGACGCTCGAGTTCGACACGCACAACTTCCTCTTCGCGCGCCTCAGCACGGCGCATTCCTCGGCGCTCTACAGCGGCTATTCGCTCGGCGCCTGGGGAGCCTTCGTCGGGCTGGTCCGGAACCCGCGCAACGGCTATCACGAGTGGATCGGTGGAGCCGTGACGCGGCTCGCCTGGCGCGAGCAGGCCGTCAGCGTCGCGCTCGCCTTCGCGGACGCCTCAGACGGGAGATACGGGCAGCTCTACGTGGTGCCCAGCCTGAGGGCAGGCTCCTTGTCCTTTTCCGGAACGGTCGAGATCTACGAACCGTTGCGCGGCTCCGGCATGCGTCAGCTCTACCTGGACCCGGTGACGCTGCTGCGACGAGTGGGGCCGCGCTGGGACGTGGGGGCGTCCTACAGCCTGGGCGTTTCGGCCGGGGGCGCGCCCCAGCACCGGGCCGGACCCGCGGTCCAGGTCGCGTGCGGAGGCGGATCGCTCAAGGTCGAGGTTCTGCGCGACTTCAGCCGTTCGTCCAACGACGTTCGAGCGATCTATCAGGCGAGCTTCTAGTGCCATCCAGGGAAGGGGAACGCATGATCACGCGCGCCGTTCTCGCATTCGCTCTCTTGCTCGACCGCGGCCCCGACCGTCCCCCGGCCCGGGACGGGCAGCACGATTTCGATTTCGAGATCGGCACCTGGAAGACGCACCTGTCGCGCCTGATGCATCCCTTGACCGGCTCCAAGACCTGGGTCGAGTACGAGGGCACGACCGTCGTGCGCCGCATCGCGAATGGCCGGGCCAATCTGGTGGAGCTCGTGGCCGACGGGCCGGCCGGTCACTTCGAGGGCGTCAGCCTGCGACTCTACAATCCCCAATCCCGCCAGTGGAGCCTCAATTTCTCCAACATCGGCGTCGGCACGCTGAGCCAGCCCATGATCGGCGAGTTCAAGAACGGGCGCGGCGAGTTCTTCGACCAGGAGACGCTCGACGGCCGGGCCATTTACGTGCGCTTCGTGATCTCCGACATCACGCCGGAGTCGTGCCGCTTCGAGCAGGCGTTCTCCGCCGACGGGGGCAAGACCTGGGAGGCGAACTGGATCGCGACGGACACACGCGTCAAGGAGGGGCCTGGCCAGACGCGCTGACGCCCGCGGTACGCCCCAGACTCCTGCCGCGTCGCGAGCCTGATCCTCAGCCGTCCTTTTCCTTGCTGATCCCGTATTGCTCGAGCTTCTTGTAGAGGTTCGACCGAGGGGTGCCGATGGCGTTGGCGGTGGCGGAGATATTCCACTCGTTCTCGCGGAGCTTCTGGACGAGGAAGGTCCGCTCGGCCGACTCCTTGAAGTCGCGGAGCGAGCCGGCGGCGTCGGGAGTGCCGGATGCGCCCCCCGGCTTTC
>Ga0207646_10008645_pt1 | contig 10177 bp, 9 predicted proteins | sample KBSK5502metaG_FD_184343 | JGI IMG/M metagenome (GOLD analysis project Ga0207646, IMG submission 184343) | Corn, switchgrass and miscanthus rhizosphere microbial communities from Kellogg Biological Station, Michigan, USA - KBS K5-50-2 metaG... | ecosystem: Host-associated > Plants > Roots >...
GGTTCAGCGTGTCGTTCTTCACGTAGAGCTGGTCGAGGCCGAGCTCTTTGCCGAGGTTGCGCGCCTTGACCAGCGAGGTGAAGCCGGTCCCGAGGTCGATCGGCTCGCCCTCGGGGGCGGGCAGCAGGTCGCGATAACGCCAGATCGTGTTCGGGCCCCTGGCGATGGAGTCGCGGCTGATCCGCGCCCTGACCTCGTCGAAGTCGTAGGCGACTTCGAGCGGGCCGAAACAGTGCTCACAGACATAGGCGGGCTCGAAGTCCCGCAACCGTCCGCACTCCCGGCATCGCAGCCTCTTCACCGACTTCCTCCTCGACGATTGATGAGAAATAAAAAAAGCCCCTGCGAAGAGGGGCCGTCTGGTCCGTGACTGCATCATCTTTCAGACTTTCGTCTGACGGACTTTCCACCTTGCCGGGTAACCCGGTAGGTTGGCAGGCTTCACAGGGCCGGCCCCTCAGCACACTCTTGATAACGGTCGCTATTCAGTTGTCGAAAAAGACTACCAGTCCCTCACCGTCCTCGTCAATTCGTTTACGTAATTCGGGGCATCCCGCCGTAGACCGGGGTGCACCAGTGGCGATAGCGGGGATCGTTCCCGCGCACGGCGCGGAAGTAGGCCTCCTGCAGACGAAGCGTGATGATGCCGGGCCGGCCGGTGCCGACCGCCCGCCCGTCCACCTCGACGATCGGCGCGACCTGCACGCCGGTCCCACAGAAGAAGGCCTCGTCCGCCTGGTAGACCTCGGTTCGGTCGACGCTGCGCTCGACGACATCGAGCTCGACGTCGGCCGCCAGTTGCATCACCGCCGCGCGCGTGATGCCGACCAGGATTTCATCGGTCACCGGTGGCGTTACCAGCGTCCGACCCTGGATCATGAAGAAGTTGGCGGCGCTGCCCTCGGCGATGTGACCGTCCTCGGTCAGCATCAGGCAATCGTCGTAGCCGGCCGCGTTCGCGTCCTCGGTGGCGAGCGCGGTGTTGATGTAGGCGCCCGTGATCTTCGCCCGCGCCGGGATGCTGTTGTCGCTGACCCGCCGCCAGGAGGAGACGGTCACGCGCAGGCCATCAATGCGGGCGTATGGTCCCATCGGCATGGCGAAGATCGCGACCGCATCTTCGGGGGAGTGGAGGTCGACCTTGATCATGGTGGAGGCCTTGTAGGCGAGCGGGCGGACGTAGACGTCGGTGTGGTAGCCGTCGCGCCGGACCACCTCGCGGGTCAGCTCACACAGCTGCTCGACGGTCTCCTCGAGCTTGATCTTGAGCAGGGCCGTGGACTTGAGGAAACGCTGGTAATGCTCGGCCAGCTTGACCAGGTAGATCTCTTTATCGTCAGGGTTCCAGTAGCCGCGGATCCCCTCGAAGCAGGCAGTCCCGTAGTTGAGCGCGTGTGTCCCGATGCTCACGTTCGCCTGCTCAAACGGGATGATCGAACCCTGGAAATAAGCGAAGCCGCCGTAGACGGCCTTGGTTGGCGGGGGTGGCGCGCTTTCCGGTGCCGCCAATGGCTCGATCGCCATCAGCGAACGGCCCCCACCCTGCCCTCCCCCAGAGGGGGAGGGGACGCTGCGGTCAGCGAATGCGTGCTGCGCACGATATCTTCCAGGTCTCGATCGAGGATGTCTTTCTTGCGGTCGGCCAGTTCGAGGAACTGTTCCCAGGCGCGGCGGAAGGCGGCGTCCGGCAGGTGGTAGCCGAGCTCGGCCAGCTTGAACTGGAAGGCATGCCGCCCCGAGCGGGGCGAGAGCACGATCCGGCTCTCGCCCATCCCCACGTCTTCGGGCCGCATGATCTCGTACGTGGTCCTGTCTTTGAGGATGCCGTCCTGATGGATCCCGGAGGCATGGGCGAAGGCGTTGGCGCCGACCACGGCCTTGTTGGGCTGCACCGGGACCCCGGTTTGCCGCGAGACCAGCGCGCTGACCTCGGCCAGCCGCGTGGTGTCGATGCCGGTGCGAAGGCCGAGTGACCGTTCGCGCGTGCGCAGGATCATCACCACCTCTTCGAGCGAGGCATTGCCGGCGCGCTCGCCGATGCCGTTGATGGTGCACTCGACCCGGCGTGCCCCGTTGAGGACGGCCGCGATGCTGTTGGCGGTCGACAACCCCAGGTCGTTGTGGCAGTGGACGCTGATCATGGCCTGGTCGATATGGCGGACGTTGGCGCGAATCGCCGCGATCAAGGCGCCGAACTCATTCGGCAGCGTGTAGCCGGTGGTATCGGGGATGTTGACGACGGTCGCCCCGGCCTCGATGACCGCCTCGAGGGTCTCGAAGAGATACGCGTGGTCGGCCCGGCCGGCATCCTCCGGGGAATATTCGACGTCGTCGCAGAGAGAGCGCGCGTAAGCCACGGCGTCCGCCCCCCGGCGGAGGACGTCGCGACGGTTGGAGCGCAGCTTGCGTTCGATATGGATGTCGGATACGGAGAGCACCATGTGAATCTGGTTACGAGGCGCCTCTTTGACGGCCTGCCAGACGGCGTCGATGTCCGGCCGGGCCGCCCGCGCCAGCGCCGTGATCATCGGCCCCTCGACCTGGCGGGCAATGCGCTGCACCGCCTCGAAGTCGCCCGGGGAGGAGAGGGGGAAGCCTGCCTCGATGACGTCGACGCCGAGGAGGGCCAGCTGGCGCGCGATCGCCAGCTTCTGGTCCGGGTTGAGCGACGCGCCTGGCGACTGCTCGCCGTCGCGCAGCGTGGTGTCGAAGATGTAGACTCGGTCGTCCACTCGGTCCGGCGTGGCGCCCATCAGTTTCGCGCCTTGCCGTCGGGTTTGAGCCAGGGCATCATGGCGCGCAACTCCGCGCCAACCTTCTCGATCAACGACTCCTTCGCCTGCCGCCGGTAGGCGTTGAAGGCGGGCCGGCCCGCCTGGTTCTCGAGGATCCAGGTCCGGGCAAACGTCCCATCCTGGATCTCACGGAGGATCTGCCGCATCTCCTCGCGGACCGCGGCGCTGATCACACGAGGTCCGCTGACGTAGTCGCCGAACTCGGCCGTGTCGCTGATGCTGTAGCGCATGTAGCTCATGCCGCCCTGGTACATCAGGTCCACGATCAGCTTCATCTCGTGCAGACACTCGAAGTAAGCGAGCTCAGGCTGGTAGCCTGCCTCGACGAGGGTCTCGAACCCGGTCTTCACCAGCGAGGTGAGGCCGCCACAGAGCACCGCCTGCTCGCCGAAGAGATCGGTCTCGGTTTCTTCCTTGAAGGTGGTCTCGAGGACACCGGCCATCGTCGAGCCGATGCCGCGCGCGTAGGCGAGCGTGCGCGCCCGCGCCTTCCCGGTGGTGTCCTGGTGCACCGCGAACAGAGCGGGGACGCCGACTCGTTCCTTGAAGAGCCTCCGCACGATGTGGCCCGGACCTTTAGGAGCGACCATCGCGACGTCCACTTCGGGCGGCGGAACGATCTGGCTGAAGTGAATGTTGAACCCGTGCGCGAACATCAGGGCCGCACCCGGCTTCAGGTTCGGCTTGACCGCCTCGTCGTAGAGGCGCTTCTGGGTCTGGTCCGGCACCAGCATCATCACCAGGTTGCCGACCTCGACCGCCTTCTCGACCGTCTCGACGCGCAGGTCTTCCTGCTCGGCGGCCTGCCACGATGGGCTGCCTTTATAGAGGCCGACCACGACGTCGACGCCGCTGTCCTGCAAGTTGAGGGCATGAGCGTGGCCCTGGCTGCCGTACCCGATCACGGCGACCCGCTGCCCGGCGAGCGCCGACATGTCGGCATCGCTGTCGAAGTAGACCTTGGCCATCAGCCGACAACCTCGAGCTCGCGGTTCGCGCCGTTTGGCACGCGGAGCGTCTCGCTGCGCACTACCTCGGTGACCTCGAACCCGTGAAGTCGCTCAAGACAGTCGTCTACCTCACCTGGGCGCAGCACCGCGGCCAGGATGACGACTCCGTTGTGCTCGCTGAGGATGCGAGCGCTCGGACCGGCGCGGTCGACCAGGACGCCCCGGCGGCGCCCACCGTCCTCGACCCTCATGAGAACGAGGCAGCTCTCTTCCATTAGAGGTAGGTCTGCGTTGTCAGGTTGTTCAGCCGTGGGTTGAGCCCGATCACCTGATCGGCATCCACCGGGACATCGATCAGGATCGACTGTCCCTTGACTTCGTAACAGGCGTCCATGATCTCGTTGAGGTTGCTGAGGTCCGCCTTGACGCGAAAGCCGTCCCAGCCATGCGCCCTGGCGGCGCCCACGAAGTCGATCGACGGCAGGGTCGCGTGGTACCGGCGCTTCTCGACGTCGGGAATGACGACCTCGAGCCCCTTGTCGACGATGCCGTAGACGCCGTTGTTGATGATGAACACCCGCAGATCGAGGTTGGCGGCATCGGCCAGCGTGCCGCCGAACAGCCGCCAGCAACCGTCACCGGTAAAGACGAAGGTATGCAGGGTGGGGTCCGCCATCTTGGCACCGACCCCCAGCCCGAACCCGCCACCCATCGCCGATCCGTCGTGCGCGGTATGAAAGGGAATGTACGGATGTGGCCGCTGGGTCACGTACTGGCGATCCTTGTAGGCGATGCAGACATCGTCGAAACCGATGCTGTTGGGGCGCCAGGACTTGTGCAGCCGCTCGTAAAACTCGATGAAGTCGACAGTGCCGTCGCGCACGTCGCGGGTTATGTGGCGGTTGTTGAGGCGCTCCGGGACATCGACCGCCGGCCGGCGACCCACGCCACGCTGGGTCAGCCGCGGGATGATCTGCCCGAGCGTGAGGTCGAGATCGCCGCGAACCACCGTGTAGTTACCGCGCACCCGGTGCCGGAACTCGTCGGCGATGTGGCCGTAGGGCTGCGTCGATCCGGTGAAGTGCCACACGTCGCCGGCCGGGATCGCGCCCAGATTCAGCGAGTACTCACCGGAGTCGAAGCCGAGGGTGATGACGCAATCCTCGGGGCCGAGGCTGCGCCAGAGCTTCATGGCCTCGTCGTTGCCGCCGAATGAGATGTACCCAAAGCCGAATTCGTTGGACGGAGATATGGCGTTGGCCCCGTTCACCGACCACACCGTCGGCGCCTGCAGTAGCTCCGAGAGCTGGGTAGTCATCGCTTGCATGCCGGGCCAGCGCGCGGTCTCGCTGCTGACGTAGATCACGACGCGGCGCCCGTCCGCCGTGCGGGGGAACTCCTCGACGAAGCGATCGACATCCTGCTGGCGGAAGCCGCGGGGCCGGTCGCGAGCGGGCACATCGACGGATGCGGACTTGGAAAGAATGTCGGGATAAAAGCAGATCGCCACCGGCTTGGACTCGAGCAGGACGGCCTGCGCGCGCTCGAGCTGCTCTTCCATGGTGTCGATGTCGTCGATGACGACGCAGCCGTCGCTCAGCTCGGCCTGCAGCTGCGGCACGATGTTCATGCCGTGAATCGACACGTCCTGCAGGGGACTCTGGCCGATTGACATCGTTGAGTTCAGCGCGACGAGGAAGACCGACGGAATGTTATGCAGCTTGGCGTCGGTCAAGCCGCTACCGCCGAGCTTGGTGGCCGCACCCGTGGTGGTGATGCAACCGGCGACCCGACCCGAGGCCATGTAATAGCCCAGCGGGACGAAGCCGGCGACGTATTCGGCCATGGTGAGCATCCGCGGCACGCCGTCGCGAGCCTCAGAGGGGTCAGAGAACGGCTGGAGATGTTTGGTCACATGGATCAATCCGCCACCGTTGACGCCGGCGTAGCCGGTGACGCCCCAGCGTCGTAAGGTTTCGATCAGCCAGTAATTCCCGCTGGTGTGTTCCAGCGGTGCCGGCGTAAACGGGGTCAGGTCCTGCTCAACGCGCTCAATCATTTGTGTTGTCCGTAACGTCTCAAACGCTCGCATGCACTCCGCGCCGCTCGCGTGGGGCGACGCCCCGGCCGGTCATCCGCTGAACATCCGGTTGATGTCATCGGTGACGTCATGCCCGAATCTCGCGGTTGCCGACGCCCGCTGGGCGACGGCGGCGGTCAGTGCCTCGGTGCAGATCCCGGCTACGTCGATCTGGTACCGCCGCTCCTGGATCTCGTGGTGCAGCGGGTCGGGGATCTCAATTGTGTAACTGGCCATCGGTACCCTCCTTGCAGCTGGCTTGCTCCTACGATTCGCTCTGCTGCAAGGACGAGAGGCCTTCCTCCCGCGGTACCACCCTGCTTGCGGCCCCGGCCGCCCCTCTTGTCGAGCCAACCCACTCTGGGGGTGAGTAATCCCATCAATGTCGGTTGACTCGATCTGAACGCTACCAGCCCGGAGCAGACTCGTCCATTGTGCAAACCATCCAAAAGTCTTTGGTACTTTTAGTCCTTCACACCAGCCGCGTGTTGCGGCATACTAAACGCTCCCATGGCGCTGACTGTCCGGGACGCGATGGCGCTGGGGGGTTTGAGGAGGGGCGAGGTGCTGGCCGGGGCCAGCGGCCTCGACCGCACCATCACCTGGGTGAAGGTCCTCGAATCCCCGGAAACGATCAGCTGGCTCGCCGAGGGCGAGCTGCTGCTGACGGTCGCCTTTGCCATCAAAGACGATCAGGCCGCCCAGCGGGACCTGATGCGCAACCTGGCCCGGATGGGGTCGGCGGGGCTCGTCATCAAGCCGGAGCGCTACCTCCCGCAGATCCCGGAGGACATGCTGGGCCAGGCGGACGAGTTCAGTATTCCGTTGATCCGGATCCCGCCGGACGTCTCCTACCTGGAGATCATGAACCCGATCCTGGAGCGGATCATCAACGCCCAGAACACCCAGCTCCGCCGCTCGATCGAGATCCACACCCAGTTCACCCACCTTGCCCTCGACGGGCAGGGGCTCGACGCCATCGTCAAGACCCTGGGCGAGCTGGTGGAGAGCTCGATCGCCCTCGAGGACGCCAACTTTCACCTGCTGGCCAGCCACGTGGTCCCGGGCGTGACCGACAAGCACCGGCAGCAGACGCTGGCCCACCACGGCACGCCGCTCAAGGTCCGCCAGGCGGCGGCCATCAAGAACATGCTCCAGGAGGTGGTCCGCGGACGCGCGCCGAGTAAGGTCCCGCCGTTCCCGGAGCTGGGGTTGACAGCGCCCCGGATCATCACGCCGGTCCTCGCCGGCCGCGAGAACCTCGGGTACCTCTCGATCATCGATCTCCCCCAGCATCTCGAAGAGCTGGCCATGATGGCCGTCGAGCACGCCGCCACCGTGATCGCGCTCGAGATGATCAAGCAGCGCGAGGTCGCCGAGGCCGAAGATCGGGTGCGCGGCGAGCTGGTCGACGACCTGCTCAATGGCACCTTCGGCGATCAGGCCAACGTGCAGCGCCGGGCGCGACATCTGCGCTATGACCTCGCAGTGCCGCACCGGCTGCTGGTGGTGGACGCCGATCACTTCCGGCAGTTCATCAAGGAGCGGCGCTACGAGGAAGGGCGCGTCATCGCGGTCAAGCACCAACTCTTCCAGGTCGTGATGGGCGCCGTCCGGCGGCTGCATCCACGCCATCTAATGAGCGCCCACAGCGACAGCGTGATCGTGCTGGTGCCTCAGCCGCCCGACAGCAAGGATCCGGACGGGGATGCGCTCGCCGTGCGGATCCGGGAGGCGGTCGCGGAGTCGGAGCTCGGCATCACCGTGTCGGTATCGATCGGCCGCCTATGTTCGAAGCCGGATGATTTCAAGCCGGCGTTCACCGAGGCGCAGCGGGCCCTCGACCTGATGGTGCGATTCGGCAAGCGTGAGCAGATCATCAACTACGAGCGGCTCGGCGTCTACCGGTTGCTGGCCCAGGTCGAGGATCGGGCGGGCCTCGACGCCTTCGCCGGCCGCATGCTCGCTCCGCTGCTCGACTACGACCGTGCTCGCGGCGCGCCGCTGCTGAAGACGCTCGAGGTGTACCTGCAGCGGCACGGCAACCTGCGGCAATCGTCGCGCGACCTTCACATCCACCTCAACACGCTGCACTACCGGCTTCGGCGGATCGGCGAGGTGACCGGTCTCGACCTCAAGGACGCCGATGCCCGTCTAGACCTGCTGCTGGCGCTGCGGGTTCGCGCGCTGGCTGAGAGCAAATAGGGCACGCAAAATGGGGCGTACCATGGCGGCGAAAATCTGGGAGGACCACGTCGTCGCCTCACACGACGGCGAACCCGATCTTCTCTACGTTGACCTGCACCTGGTCCACGAGGTGACCTCCCCGCAGGCCTTCGAGAGCCTGCGGATCAACAACCGGCGGGTCCGCCGGCCCGATCTGACGGTCGCCACCATGGATCATGATGTGCCCACACGCGGCGGGCGCGCGGCCGCCGACGAGATCGCTGAGCGGCAGATGTCCGCGCTCGAGGAGAACTGCCGGCGGGAGGGCATCGCGCTCTTCGGCATGGGTAGCTCGCGCCAGGGCATCGTTCACGTCATCGGACCCGAGCTCGGGCTCACCCAACCCGGGCTGTTGATCGTGTGCGGTGACTCCCATACATCGACTCACGGCGCCTTCGGTGCGCTCGCGTTCGGGATCGGGACCTCGGAAGTCGAGCACGTCCTCGCGACCCAGTGCTTGCGGCAGCGCCGTCCGAAGGTCATGGCCGTGAACGTCGAGGGCGAGCTGCCGCTGGGCGTGACCGCCAAGGATATCGCGCTCGGCGTCATCGGCCGCATCGGCGTCGAGGGCGGCCGCGGACACGTCATCGAGTACCGCGGATCGACCATCCGTGGGCTGTCGATGGAGGGCCGCATGACGGTCTGCAACATGACGATCGAGGCAGGCGCGCGCGCCGGCATGATCGCACCCGATGAAAAAACCTACAGGTACCTTGAGGGACGCGAGCACGCACCACGGGGGGCGCACTGGGAGGAGGCGATCTCGCATTGGCGCGCGCTACCGACGGATGCCGACGCCCAGTTCGACCGCCAGGTCTCGATCGATGCCGCGCGGCTCGAGCCGTACGTCACCTGGGGGACTAACCCGGGCCAGTCGGTACCGGTGACCAGCCGGGTGCCGGCACCTCGGACTGAAACCGACGAGCGCGCCCTGCGATACATGGCCCTCGAGCCGGGCACCGCGATCGAATCGATTCCGATCGACCGGGTGTTCATCGGCTCCTGCACCAATGCTCGCATGGAGGATCTCCGGATCGCCGCCTCGGTCGTGCGCGGCCATACCGTCCACCCGAAGGTTCGGGCGATGGTGGTGCCGGGCTCGGCGAGCGTCAAGCGCCAGGCCGAGTCCGAGGGGCTCGATATGGTCTTCCGCGAAGCCGGCTTCGAATGGCGCGACGCCGGCTGCTCGATGTGCCTGGGGATGAACCCGGACATCCTGGGCCCGGGCGAGCGCTGCGCCTCGACCAGCAATCGCAACTTCGAGGGCCGGCAGGGGAGTGGAGGCCGCACCCACCTGGTCAGCCCGCCGATGGCTGCCGCCGCCGCGATTGCCGGTCACCTGGTCGATGTCAGGGAATTCAACTGATGGAACCGTTCACCCATGTCACCGGCGTTCTGGCTCCGCTCGATCGCGCCGACGTCGACACCGACCAGATCATCCCCAAGCAATTCCTCAAGCGCATCGAGCGCTCCGGCTACGGGCCGTTCCTCTTTTACGACTGGCGGCGCCAGGGTGACTTCATCCTCGACCGGGAGGAGTATCGCGGCGCTCAGGTCCTGGTCACCGGTGCCAACTTCGGCTGCGGGTCCTCGCGTGAGCACGCGGCATGGTCGCTGCTCGACGCCGGGTTCCGCGCTGTCATCGCGCCCTCTTTTGCCGACATCTTCAAGAGCAATAGCTTCCGCTGCGGCCTCCTGCCGGTCGAGCTCCCCGAGAAGGCGGTCCGTCAGCTGATCGAGCTCGCCCTGCAGGAGCCGGGCATGGAGATCACCGTCGATCTGGAGCGGCAACGGGTCGCCGCAGGTGGTTTCGAAGCGGCGTTTGCGCTCGACCCGTTCTTCCGAGAATGCCTGCTCAACGGCTGGGACGAAGTGGCGCTCGCGCTGCGCCAGGATGCGGCCATTGCGCGCTATGAAGCCACACGGCCTGCCTGGTTGCCAATCGGCCGCTGAACGACCGGGTCGCCTACTCGACCAGCGACTCGATCCGTGACGAATGAACCTGCCCCCGGCCGGCGGACGCGGCTCTACCAGTTCGTTGCGATGTACTTGGTTTCGAGGAACTCCATCAGTCCCTCGTGTGAGCCTTCGCGGCCCACGCCGCTCTGCTTGACCCCGCCGAAGGG
>Ga0207646_10008646_pt1 | contig 10177 bp, 9 predicted proteins | sample KBSK5502metaG_FD_184343 | JGI IMG/M metagenome (GOLD analysis project Ga0207646, IMG submission 184343) | Corn, switchgrass and miscanthus rhizosphere microbial communities from Kellogg Biological Station, Michigan, USA - KBS K5-50-2 metaG... | ecosystem: Host-associated > Plants > Roots >...
CGGCACGCACGGTGCTGGCTTGTGCCGGGGACGGCGGCACGGCTGCCCGCTCCAGGCAGGCGATCACCTCATCGTCGGATACTTGGGGAAACCTGGCGTAGAACTGCCCGATGGCGCGGAACCCCTGCGGCGTGCTGACGCAGACCAGTTCGTCGGCATCGGCGCCGATCCGTGCGTGCCACCCGGGCGGCGCGACGGGCACGGCGAGCACCACCCGCGCCGCCCCCAGCGCCCGGGCGATCTGGCAGGCGGCCCGGGCCGTGGACCCGGTGGCGATGCCGTCATCGACCACCACGGCCGTCCGGCCATCCAGCGGCTCGCGCGGCCGCACCGGCCGGTACCACCCGGCGCGGGCGTCCACCTCGGCCTGCTCCCGCGCCTGGACGGCCGCGAGCACGTTCTCCGATACCCGGGCCAAGTCAACGATCTCGGGGTTGATGACCCGCACCCCGTCCTCCCCGACCGCGCCCATGCCCAGCTCGGGCTGGAACGGCACGCCGAGCTTGCGCACCACGATGACATCCAGCGGTGCGCCAAGCGCCCGCGCCACCTGGAACGCGACCGGCACGCCGCCCCGCGGCAGGCCGAGCACGACGACGGGCTCACCCCGCAGGTGCCCCAGCCGGGCGGCAAGCCGCCGCCCGGCATCATCACGATCGGCGAAAACCATGACAACTCCTCGTGACAAGCTTCCCCCCGGCCGGGCCGGTGCCGCCAGCATGATCACCGTCGGGCCGGCGCCAGGCTGAGGTCCGCGCGCGGGCATACCGGACGGGCATGCCCGGGCGGAGCGGTGCCCTCCGGGCCGGCGTCGGGGACCGCTGCGAGCATCCCGGCGTCAGCCACGCCCAATCAGGGCGCGGCGCCACCCCGGGCAGGGCCCGCACCGCCGTGACCGAGGCGGTCAGGGTCATCGAAGGCACCGGGCGCAGCAGCTGCACCCCCACCCAGGCCACCGCCGCGACCACCATGACGGCGCCCGCGACCAGCACGCGTGACCGCAGCTTCCAGCCGCCGCCAGCCGCCCGGGACCGCACCGCAGGGCGGCCCGCGCCTCGCAGCCGCAGGCTGCCACCACTCACGGCCCCCGGCCGGAACTCCCTGCGGCGCATGAGACATCACCACTACAGCGCCAGGCCAGCCAGTCCCGCGCGGCACCCAGCAGCCCGCCAGGTGGCCGCAACAGCTTCACGGCTGGTAGCAGCAATGGTACCGGCGCTGCGGAAACGCTGAGGCGCGGCCTGCGAACGGCAGCCGGGAAACTCCGGGGGACGCGCTGAGCGTTGGCACATAGCATTTTGATCGCGGGAGCAGGAGGAGCACCGTGCCAGTGAGTTTCCGCGCGTTCGCGGTTCATGTCCTCAGTGTCCCCCTCGGCCTCAGCCTGCTATCACCGAGCGCGGCGGAGTCTGCCGCCTGCCGCGCGCCGAGCCGATTTGTGCGCATGTCCCGGCTGTCTGGCTGGCTGTCCGAGCCGCACCCGGATAGGTGATCTGCTCGCCTGCGGACACGGATCCTGACACCCGCCTCAGGCCGACCCCACCGGCCGGCGGGACGTTCAGCGGCATCATCGCGTGCGCGGCGGCGCCGGCAACCAGCGCCCGCACCCCGGGGAGCCGAACCGTCGCGCCCGGCCGGCGGCCGACCGCAGCCGGTGCCGGGCCAGCACCGCCAGCCCGGGAAAGTAGCGGCCCTGCGGCCGACGCATCGCGGATAGCAACAGGTCCGTGACCGCGGTCCCGCCCGCCACCAGTGGCTGCATCAGCCGCCGGTAGCTGCCCCGCGTCACCGCCGAGCGGGCCGCCGTGCCGGCCACCGAGCGGGTGACCGCGGCGGCTGGGCCCCCATCCAACGGGTGCGCGAACTCCAACTCCGGGTATGCGCCCCGGACCCCTCGCGCCCAGGCTGAACCGCCGGAGGGGCGGCGAGGCCACCGCTAACGGGTGGGCTGCCGAGCCAACGTCGTGCCAGCTGCCGGAGAGCGTGAACTCTTCGTTCTGCAGCCCCGCCGCTGGTGGCCGCGCCCTCGATCACCAGTACCTTGAGCCCGCGGCGGTGAGCGTCACGGCGGCCGCTAGCCCCGTTTGGGGCCGCTGCCGACCACGAACGCGTCAGCGTCGCCCGGCACGGGAGCGGCGCCCCTGGGCGGTGAATGGTGTGGCCAGCGTGGTGCGCGGCGCGTTCGCCGCAGGCGAGCAGAACACTCGGCGCTTACTCTGCGCAGCCCCGGATCGGCCGACGGCGAGAACCGCTCGCCGGCCGCCTGGGGCGCACGCCGTCAGGCAGGCACGCCCATCTGCTCTTGGCTGACGAGCACCACCGGGCAGGGCGTGTGAGGCAGGCACGCCCGGGCCACCGGCCCGACCGGCCCGGACGAGGAACTCGCCGCGCAGCCGAGCACCAGCAACCCGGCGTCGACCGCGCGGTCCAGCAGCACCCGGGCTGCCAGCCCCCTGGTCACTTCGACCTTCACCGGAATCTCGGAAGCCGGGCCGAGCGTGGTCTCCACCGCCTGCTCCAGCCGGGTGGCTGCCGCCAGGCCTTCCTCTTCCCAGACTCGCTGACGGGCGCAGGGGGCGTAGGGAGCCGCCGCCTGGTCTTCCCAGGCACGCACAACCAGCAGACTGGTCTCCCGCAGTTTCGCCTCGCGGGCCGCCCATTGCAGCGCGGCATACGACGCAGCTGAACCGTGCACACCCACCACGAGGTAACGCCGCTCAAGGTCCTGGTTCACCCCGGAATCTCCTTCGCGCGCTTCTACTCTTCTCCCTTCCTGGCGCTTTGGGAAGGGGTGGATCGCGTTGGTATGGGGGAAATGTCCCGGCCATGATGGCGATCGCGCAGGCGAACCCAGGGAGGTACGAGGTCCGCAAGCGCGGGACTGGCGGCGGGGCGCGCCCCCGGGTTGACGGGGGGATCGTGTCGTCCCGGGGCGGCCCGCCATTCGAAGTCCAGCGCCCCCGGCTGGGTTTCCTGAGGGACTGCTGGCTTCGCGGCATGTAGACCCCCACGCACCGGCCGGCAGCCCCTCTACGCCTACCAGCTGAGGGCCGGGCACTGGTTCAGCACTGCCGATACCGCAGCGGCCGCCCGCGCTCCTCGACGGACTCGGCTGGCGGATCGTGGCGGTGATGTTCGATCGCGAACGGCTCATAACCGGTACTCCGGTGATCAGAGGCGGGCCCCGGCCCTCGCGGCCATCAGGCGAAGGGCGCGCCATAAGCGCACATTCTGTCGTCGTGACCGATATTTGGGTGCCCGCGCCGCTCTCCGCGCCCTATTCGGCGATAGACGCGGAAGTTGCCAGATTGCTGACCCAAGATCAATGACCGTGCGTGACGGCATGTGCGGGCAGGTCCCATGACATGACGGCCGGGAGCTTGTCACGTTGGCTCCAGCCGGGGAGGCACGGGCGGTCACGGCGGTCTCAGCGCCTTCGGCGGGCCCGTCCCGGTCACCGGAGCCATGACATGCTGGCACGGCATGAGATCACCTGTCTATGACGTTATGCCGGCACCACCTGCAATCTGGCGATTATCTGGCCTAGACCGCAACTGCCTTTCCGCGATAACACACTTGCCGCAATCCCGCCACGCCCGCAGCCGCAGCAGAGCAGTCCCGGACACGACTATTCCCGGCCGCCCGTGATCAGGAGTCTCCGCAGCTCAGCAGTAGTATGAGTAGACAGGAACGCTGTATTCCTATAGGCTGACTTCGGCGCTGTAATTGATAGCGCGATATGAGGCAATGGATTGTGTCGGTCCTCGGCCTGGAACCCCTCCATCTGAGAGTGACTCTCGCCTAGCGGATGCGCTGGTTACGGGGTATTTGACCGCACGCCCGAGGACGCGTCGAAGAGCCGGGTCAACCGCAGGCCGGCGGCAGGTCCACGAAAGGGCAGTGTTGTATTGTGCGGCCGGTGCGCATGCCAGAGCGCGCTCATGGAGATGGCCGGCTGATCAGATGGCGGTCGCAAGCTGGCCGGATGCTGGGCGAGCCGTTGGCGAGGTGGGATGCCGGCGGCGAGTTCGCAGCTACCACGGGTGAACGGTGCTGAGGCCACGCCGGTAGGCGGCTCCCTCGGCGACGGCCTCGGCGAGGGAGCCGTCGCGGTGGGCAGCGATCGCGCGGGCCGCCCAGGCGGCCGGGGAAGAGACGTGCCGACTGAATCCGATCTTCTGCTCCTGCAGGTCGGGGTAACGGCCAGTGCCCAGCAACTGCTGGAGAATATCGTTCATCTCCTCGAGGGCCGGTCCGCTGTTCCGCTCGGCGAACCACTCGCCGGGGCGGTCATACCGGATCTCGACCCGCGCCCCTGCCCGGGCGGACATGTCCCGGGCCAGTGCCCGTACCTGGTGACTCCGGGCGCTCATGGCTCAGCCCTGGTCCTGGGCGGGTCCGCCGCGGTGGTCCGCGGGCGGGCCGGGGATGATCCGCAGGCCGGCCCGCTCGAATCCTTCGGTGGTCGCTTCGAAGTGGCCGTCGTGCCAGCGGGCGATAGCGTCTTCCAGGGCCAGGTCGGCGGCGGGTCCTAGCCTCCGGAGCTTGGACAGGAGCACCTCTTCGCTGACGCCCCACCATTTCCCGGCCAGGGGCCTGGTCGGTGACTTCCTGGGCGAGGCGGAACGCCTGCTCGCATTCGGCGTAGCAGACGCCGATGCTGGCCGATATGAGACCGCGCCGCGGCCGGTGGCCCTTGAGGATGCCAGCCAGGCAAGACGCCTCGGCATGGGTGAGGGGATGCGCCGCAGCTCGGCGGCCATGGCCTCCCGCCAGATCTCGATCTCAGCACGGGCCTGGAGATCCGCTGGGCGGCTTACCGCTACCACGGTGGAGACCGTCACTTTCGACCGGCCGCGCCGGGTTGCCTTCCGGCTCGTCCGCGGGCCGGTGCCGCATGTGACCGAGGAGTTCATGCTCAGCGAGCACGACGGGGGCACCGAACTCGCCTAGGCCGGGGAGCTGGGCGCCGACTTCGGCGCTGCCGGGCGGTGGTGGGCGGGCCAGGTCGCAGCCCCGTGGGAAGCGGCGGTGCACGTCTCCCTCGCTGCCATCAAGGCCGAGGCGGAACGGCGGGCCGGGCCGGGCGGCGGCTGAACCGGCACCGCGCCGGGCCGGCTGACGGCCCTCGCCCGGGCCTGCTGTGCTTGCGCTCCCGCGGGCGGGTCAGTGCATGGGCATGAGGACCTTGTTGATGATGTAGACGGTGGCGTTGGCGGTGTGCAGGTTGCCGCAGGTGACGGCGGCGTTGTTCACCTCATAGACGGCGCCCATCTTCGATGCCTTGAGCGAGCTTCCTTCCAGGGTCTTCAGCGTCTGCCCGCTGGCCAGGTCGGCGGGGGTGATGTGGCCGGCCACGACGTGGTACTTCAGGATCTTGGCGAGTTCGGCCGTGCTGCTCATCATGGTCATGTCGTGCGCGGTGAGGTTCTTGAAGGCGGCGTTGTCGGGGGCGAACACGGTGATGCTGCTCATCGAGTCGAGCGTGCTGGTGAGCCCTGCCTTGCTCACTTCGGCGGCCAGCGTGGTAGTCAGCGGGTTATGACTGGCCGCGGTGACCACGGGATCGGTCATCATGCCGTGCATGCTGCCCATCCCGGCCGCGGGAATCATGCCGCAGTCCGTCCCGACCGTGGCTGCTGATTCGGTCATGGACTCCGAGGGTGACGCCGCGGCGGAGTGGGGGGCAGCTGGCGCGGCCGAGGTTCCTGAGCTGCCGCAGGCGGCTGCGGTCAGCGCCAGCGCGCCCGCGGCCGCTGCCATGGCCAGCGCGCCGGTCCTGCTCGTCTTTTTCCTGTCCGGGGTTGGCATGCGTCTCCTCATTTCCGGGTTGCGTGGAGCGTCTGGCGCCCGCCGCTAGCTGACGGTGACCGTGACGGCGGGGTATCCGGTGGCGCCGTTGGGTTCGGGCGGCGCCTGGGCGGGGGTCTGGGTGTAGCCGGTCTTGTCGGTGGCGCGGGCCTCGATCAGGTGCCGGCCGGGGGTGGCATCCCATCCGGCCACCCATTGGCGCCAGGTGTCGATGCCGGGGACCGCGGCCAGCCGGGCCTGCCGCCAGGGGCCGTGGTCGATGCGGACTTGCACCGCGTCAATGCCCTTGTGCTGCGCCCAGGCCACCCCGGCGATGGCAGTGCGGCCGGCCGGCAGGGGACGGGTTCCGGCGGGGACGTCGATGCGGGATTCGGTCTTGACCGGGGCCTGGGCGTCCCAGCCGCGCCGCGCCCAGTAGGCGGTGGCCGCCTGGTAGGTGGTCACCTCGATGCCGGTGATCCACTTGCACGCCGACACGTACCCGTAAAGGCCGGGCACCACCATCCGGACCGGGAAGCCGTGCGCGACCGGCAACGGCTGGCCGTTCATGGCCACCGCCAGCAGCGCGTCCCGGCCGTCCAGCACGGTCTGCACCGGGACGCCGGAGGTGAACCCGTCGGAGGAGGTGCATAGCAGCTGGCTGGCGCCGGCCCGGATCCCGGCCTGGCGCAGCAGGCTGGCCAGGCTGGCGCCCAGCCACAGCGCGGTGCCGGTGTAGGGGCCGGCGACCGGGTTGGACACGCAGCACAACGTGATGTAGTCCTCGATCAGCGGCCGGCGGATCAGCTCGCCGAAGCTGATGCGGATCTCGCGATCGACCATGCCGTGGATGCGCAGCATCCAGGTCTCGGGCCCGACCTGCGGCAGCACGATCGCGGTGTCCACCCGGTAGAACGCCTGGTTGGGCGTGATGAACGGGCTCAGCCCCGGGATCCGCAGGTCGGCACCCGCGGGCAGGGCCGGGGCGCGGACGGCGGGCGCGGGGATCCGCAGCGCCGTCCGGGCGCCGGCGACGCTGAACCGGCCGGCCAGCTCCCGGCCGGCCAGCACGCCCGTCACGGCGGCGCCCGCGGCTGTCCCGCTGACAACCAGGAAGCGCCTGCGGCCCGGCTGGGGCGGCTGCGGAGGAGCCGGAAGCCTGGCGGCGGTCCCGGCGGGCTGTCCTGCCCGGGAAACCTCGCCCGGCGAGGTCGCCAGCCGGGCCGTGCGAGCGGCGCGGATGAGGACCGGCATCGCCACCGCCGCGGCGGCCGCGGCGGCCAGCGTCGGCAGCACGCCGGCGGGCGAGGCGGCCGGCCGGGTGGCCGCGGCGATCACGCCGAGCACGGCGAAGACCGCCAGTCCCGCCAGGCCGAGCCACAGCCTGCGCAAGGCCAGCACGCCGAGCCCGGCAGCGAACAACCCCAGGACCACCAGGATGCTGCCGACCAGTATTTCCTTGTCGTGGCCGCCGAACTCCCTGATCGCGAAGTTCTTCAGCCAGGGCGGGGTGAAGTCGATCTGCAGCTGGCCGACCGCCACCACCGGCGAGGCACCCGGGCTGACCAGCCCGGCCACCAGCTGGCCCGCGCCGACGGCGACCGCGCCGGCCAGCAACCCGGCCAGCGCGCCCCGGCCAGCACCCGGCCAGCCCAGCTGCGTTTTCACACCCGTTATTCGGCACCCAGCCGGCGCCGCATTGCCCTGTGCCGCGAGAATTCCCGCCGTCGCTGATCAGCTGCGCGGGCAGATGCGGCCGCCAGGCCGGCCAAGACATGAGCGCACCGGCGACGAATAGATGATATGGGCATCAGCGACGGGCACCTCTGGTCACCGCGGTGCCCGGCCTGCCCAGATGCGCCCGGCATCGATCTGGCCGTCCTGCTCGGCCAGGTGGCCCGAGGCGACCAGGACGCGTTCGAGGCCGTCTGCCGTCAGATCGCCGCGCCGGTGTTCGGCGCCATCCGCCGGATGGTGCGGGATCGGTGCCAGTCCGAGGAGGTCGCCCAGGAGGTGCTCATCGATGTCTGGCGCTCCGCGTCCAGGTTCGACGCCGGCCGGGGCAGCGCGATGGCCTGGGTGATGATGATCGCGCACCGCCGCGCGGTCGACCGGGTCCGGTCCGAGCAGAGGTCAGCCGAACGGGAACTGCGCGCCGCATCGGCCATGATCCCCTACGACGACGTGGCGGAGACCGTCGAGGCCAGCCTGGACCGGGAGCGGGTCCGCCGGTGCCTGGGATCCCTGACCGAGCTGCAGCGCCAGGCCGTTACCCTGGCCTACTACCAGGGTTACACCTACCGGCAGGTCGCCGGGTTGCTCGGCGTGGCGGCCGGCACGGTGAACACCCGGATGCGCGACGGCCTGATCCGGCTGCGGGACTGCCTGGAGGTGGGGCGATGAGAGCCGGACGGCCCGAGCCGCACACCTTGGCCGGCGCCTACGCCCTGGACGCCCTAGCCGGCGCCGACCTGGCCCGGTTCGAACGGCACCTGGCCCGGTGCGAGCACTGCGCCCGGGAGATCAGCGAGTTCCGCGAGGTCACCGCCCGGCTGGCCACCGCGGCTGCCGCGGAACCTCCTCCCGGACTGACCGGACGGGCGCTGGCCGCCGCGGCACGGACCCGGCAGCTCCCCCCGGCCACCCGCAAAGATGCCGCGCGCTGGCCGGCCAGGACCCGGCCGGCGGGCTCCCGATCCCGTGCAGCGGGCCTGCTCCGGCGTGCCTGGGTGCCGCGGCTGGCGCTCGCGGTGGCCGCGGCCGCTACAGCCGCAGCCGTGCTCCTCGGGGTGGCCGCCGGCACCGCGGCGCACCGGATCGATGAGCAACAGCTACGCGGTCACGCGATCATGGCCGTGCTGACCGCGCCGGACGCGACCATGCTCAGCGGACGGGTAACCACTGGCGGCACCGCCACCATCGTCATGTCCCGCCGCCAGCGCGTGCTCGTCTTCGCTGCCGCCGGGCTGCGCCCGCTGCCGTCATCCAAATGCTACGAGCTGTGGCTGATGGGACCAGGCGGGGACAGAGCAGCCGGCATGCTGCCCGACCCCCGCCAGGGCATGACGGGCCCGGTGATCGCATCCGACCTGAAAGCCGGCGACCACCTGGGCCTCGCCGTCGAGCCCGCCGGCGGCGCACGGCAGCCGGGCACCACGGTGATCCTGGTAATCCCCCTGTAAGCGGCTCGGCTCGCTGGGCGCGCTGGAACGCTGGCTGGCGATATCTCCGCCTGGCGGCTCACTATCGCCACTGAGCGTTCGGTTGCTCCTCGAGGCTTATTCTTGCCGGCACGTCGCCTGTGAGTTCAGCCGGACTGAAGGTTCTTCACCGGTAACTCACGGGGCCTCAACGCCCTGATAGCTCCGGAACTTCGTCGGGTTCGCCACGAGCTTGGCGCTGGGTCTGGGCCTCGGCCGGCAGGTCAGTACACCAGGGGGCCGGAGGGGCCAGCACGGTCCGGATCCGTGCGACGGTGACGTTGCGCACGCCCGCCCGCCCGCTGGGGCCGGCGCTGCGCTGGCGGATGCGCGCCGACACCCGGCGGGTGCTGGCCGAGCTCCGGCACCGGGTCGAAACCGGCCGCCCGCACCCGGTCAAGACCGCCGCGGTTGCCGACAAAAGGCACGTTCCGGCAGGCCAACGCCGGCGCGGAAGCCTTGTTTCCTGGGCTGACCGCGCTATCCCCGGAGCAGCTGATCGACCTATGGTTCGGGCCGGGTCCCTTCCGGGACCAGGTCATCAACTGGGCCGAGGTGGCCCAGGCCGGCCTGGACGCGCTGCGGGACACCGCGGCCGACACCGGCGATGACGAGGCGCTCGGGCTGCTTCGGCGCGCGGAGGCGCACGCCCGGGACTGCCTGGCCATGCCCGCCCCGGACACCGGATCATCGCCGGTAGTCTGCCCGGTATTCACCTTCAGGTGCCGGGAGACCGCCTGCGGGGTGATGTCGAGGTGGCCGGCGATGTCACCGACCGGGCGGGGGCCGCGGGCGACGAGCTGGAGGATGGCGCGGCGGTGCGGCTCGGCGAGCGCCTTGAGGGCCGCGTCCGGGTTCACGGCTCACGGCCGAGGAAGGCGACCAGCCGCTGCGTCACGGGGGCGACGGGGGCGACGGGAACGGCCGGGCCGATGCGCGGCGCCCGGGTTTGCGGGGTGATGGCCTGCTCGGCGAACCCGAGTACGTGCGCGGCGAGGCGGCCGTCCAGGTCGGCGGGCTGGCCGGTGGCCGTGGCCAGGTCCCAGCCGTGCACCAGGATGTCCAGCGTGGTGAACCCGGCCAGGGCGGGCCCGGGCATCTGGCCCAGCGGGGTGACGTGCACGCGGGTCAGGGCATCGCCCGCCGCGGCGGCGGCCAGCGCGGCAGCGGCGGCCTCGGCGTAGGCC
>Ga0207646_10008647_pt1 | contig 10177 bp, 10 predicted proteins | sample KBSK5502metaG_FD_184343 | JGI IMG/M metagenome (GOLD analysis project Ga0207646, IMG submission 184343) | Corn, switchgrass and miscanthus rhizosphere microbial communities from Kellogg Biological Station, Michigan, USA - KBS K5-50-2 metaG... | ecosystem: Host-associated > Plants > Roots >...
GCCGCCCAGCGGCTGCTGGGTGACGAGCGAGTACGGGCCGGTCGAGCGGGCGTGGATCTTGTCGTCGACGAGGTGCAGGAGCTTCAGGATGTACATGAAGCCGATCGTCACCTTCGATTCGTAGGGCGCGCCGGACTTCCCGTTGAAGAGGCGCACCTTGCCGGAGACCTTGCGGCCGACCGGCCGGTTCTGGTCGACGACGAACTTGATCGGCGAGTCCGGGTTCGCGTTCACCCACGAGACGAGTGCCTCGTCCACGTCCTCCTCGGTCGCGCCGTCGAAGACCGGCGTAGCCACCGAGTGCGGGTTGTCCGCGGCGATCGGCTTGCTCGACATGCCGTTCGGGCCCGCGCCTTCCTCGGCGAAGACACCGTGCGCGGCCGCCCAGCCGAGGTGTGTCTCGAGGATCTGGCCGATGTTCATCCGGCTCGGAACACCGAGCGGATTGAGCACGACGTCCACGGGACGACCGTCCTCGAGGAACGGCATGTCCTCTTCCGGGACGATCTTCGCGATCACGCCCTTGTTGCCGTGGCGGCCGGCGAGCTTGTCGCCTTCCGCGATCTTGCGCTTCTTCGCGACGTAGACGCGCACGAGCTCGTTGACGCCCGGTGACAGGTCGTCACCGGCCTCGCGCGAGAACGTCTTGACGTCGATGACCTTGCCACCCTCGCCGTGCGGGACCTTGAGCGAGGTGTCGCGGACCTCGCGCGCCTTCTCCTTGAAGATCGCGCGGATCAGCTTCTCCTCGGCCGTCAGCTCGGTCTCGCCCTTGGGCGTCACCTTGCCGACGAGCAGGTCGCCGGAGCTGACCTCGGCGCCGATGCGGACGACGCCGCGGTCGTCGAGGTCCTTGAGCGACTCCTCCGAGCGGTTCGGGATGTCGCGCGTGATCTCCTCGTCGCCGAGCTTCGTCGAGCGGGCGTCGATCTCGTACTCGTGGATGTGGATCGAGGACAGGACGTCCTCCTTCACGAGCCGTTCCGAGATGACGATCGCGTCCTCGAAGTTGTAGCCCTCGAAAGGCATGAAGGCGACGAGCAGGTTCGCGCCCAGCGCGAGCTCGCCCATGTCGGTCGAGCTGCCGTCCGCCAGCACCTGCTCGGCCGTGACCCTGTCGCCGAGCGAGACGATCGGCTTGTGATGGATCAGCGTGCCCTGGTTCGAGCGCATGAACTTCGTCAGGGGGTACTCGTCCTTGCCGTCCTTCGTCTCCACGGTGATGTGCCCCGCGTCGACGTCGACGACCGTGCCGGCGCGCTGCGACAGCACGACGTCACCGGTGTCGATCGCGGCGCGATACTCGAGGCCGGTGCCGACGATCGGCGCCTGCGCGATCATCAACGGCACCGCCTGCTTCTGCATGTTCGCGCCCATCAGCGCTCGGTTCGCGTCGTTGTGCTCGAGGAACGGGATCAGGGCGGTCGCGACGGACACGATCTGCGCCGGCGCGACGTCCATGAACTGGATGTCCTTCGGATCGGCGGTGACAGCCTCGCCCTCCTTCGAGCGGCAGAGCACCTGCTTGTCGATGAAACGGCCCGTCTTCTCGTCGACGATCGCGCTCGCCTGCGCGATCGTGAACTGGGCCTCCTCGGCCGCGTCGAGGTAGACGATCTCGTCGGTGACCTTGCCGCCGGTGACCTTGCGGTACGGGGTCTGGATGAAGCCGAACTCGGACACCGTCGCCATTGACGCGAGCGAGCCGATCAGGCCGATGTTCGGTCCTTCCGGCGTCTCGATCGGGCACATGCGCCCGTAGTGGGTCGGGTGCACGTCGCGCACCTCGATTGGCGCGCGCTCGCGGGTCAGGCCGCCCGCGCCGAGCGCCGAGAGGCGGCGGCGGTGCGTCAGGCCGGAGAGCGAGTTCGTCTGGTCCATGAACTGCGAGAGCTGCGAGGAGCCGAAGAACTCCTTCATCGCGGCCACGACCGGCCGGATGTTGATGATCGTCTGCGGGGTGATCGTGTCGACGTCCTCCGTCGTCATCCGCTCGCGGACGACGCGCTCCATGCGATAGAGCCCGACGCGGAACGCCTCCTGGATCAGCTCGCCGACCGTGCGCAGACGCCGGTTGCCGAAGTGCTCGTACTCATCGAGCTCGGTCCGGATGGGATCGCGGTTGATCACGATCGCGTCGGCGGCATAGTCCTTCGAGTCCTCCGGCACGCCGAGGCGGTGCGGCAGCTCGACGAGCTTCTGGACGAGCGCGAGGATGTCCTCGGTCGTCAGGACGCGGGTGTCGTCGGGCACGTTGACGCCGAGCCGCTGGTTGAGCTTGTAGCGGCCGACCTTCGTCAGGTCATAGCGCTTGGGGTCGAAGAAGAGCGCCTTGAGGAGGTTGCGCGCGTTGTCGAGTGTCGGCGGCTCACCGGGGCGCTGCTTCTTGAAGACCTCGATCAGCGCCTCCTCCTCGCGCGTAGACGGGTCCTTCTCGAGGGTGTTGACGATGAAGATGGAGTTGTCGAACAGCTTCAGGATCGCCTCGTTGGTCGAGGTGTCGAGCTTGAAGCCGGTCGTCGGATCCTCCTCCGGGAGCGCCCGGAGCAGCGTCGTGATGGGAAGCTTGCGCTTCCGGTCGATGCGGGCGTAGACAATGCCCTTCTTGTCGATCTCGAGCTCCAGCCAGGAGCCGCGCGACGGCATGAGATTCGCCGTGAAGACTTGCTTCGTGGCGTCCTTGGGCTCCATCAGGTAGGCGCCCGGACTGCGGACGAGCTGAGTCACGATGACTCGCTCGGTGCCGTTGATGATGAAGGTGCCCCACTCGGTCATCATCGGGAAGTCCCCCATGAAGACCGTCTGCTCGCGGATCTCGCCCGTCTCCTTGTTGACGAAGCGGACGGTCATCGAGAGCGGAGCCTGGTAGGTCAGGTCCTTCTCCCGGCACTCCTTGATCGAGAACTGCGGCTCTCCGAACTTGTAAGCCCCGAACTCGACGGCGAGGGTGCCGGTGTAGTCCTCGATCGGCGAAATGTCGTCGATCGTCTCGCGGAGACCTTCGTCCAGGAACCACTGAAACGAGGCCTTCTGGATGTCGATCAGGTTGGGAAGATCTAGGACGTGCTTGAGGCGCGAGAAAGTGGTGCGCGCGCTAGGCGCAGCGACCTTGGTCGTCAAGAGATGAAGCCTCCCTTAAAAATGTGAGCGAGAACTGGAACGGCGGGCGTGGACAGCGGAATAGCGGCGCAACCCGCCAGGGTACCCGACCACTGCGCTTCTGCGCAAGGCTGACCCTGCGGAATCCGCCGAATGCTGGGGTCAGTGTAGCGCGCCTGGCCACAGAACGCCAAGAGGGCCCGGTCGGGGCCCTCCTGGCCAGACTCGTGATGGCCGAAGCCGGGGCTAGAGGGTTGATGTGGAATTCGGCCGTCGTCGGAGGGCGCTCCAGACAAAGGCGGGCAGTGCGGTCGTTCGCGGTGCGTAGCGGCGCTACGTGCCGCGGGCGACCGTGCTGATCCGGCCCGCGTCTGGTGCGTCATCCGGCCCGGCGGACTTTCACATCAGGCCTCTCTAGTTGACCTCGACGGTCGCCCCCGCCTCCTCGAGCTGGGCCTTGATCGAGTCGGCCTCGTCCTGAGGTACCCCCTCCTTGACCGGCTTGGGGGCCGAATCGACGAGGTCCTTCGCCTCCTTCAGGCCGAGCCCGGTGATCGCGCGGACGACCTTGATCACCTGGATCTTCTGACCACCGGCCGCGGTGAGGACGACGTCGAAAGCCGACTTCTCCTCGACTGCGGCTCCGTCGCCGCCGGCTCCCGCAGCCCCCGGCGCGGCGACCGCGACCGGAGCCGCGGCGGTGATGCCCCATTCGTCCTCGATCTTCTTCTTCAGCTCGACGAGCTCGAGCACGGTCATCTTGCCGAGCTCGTCGAACACCTTGTCGGTCGCGCTAGCGGCCATTACTGCTCCTCCTCTTCTTGCTCCGATTCGGATGACGCATCCGAATCGGGTGGATTTTCGGTTGGCGTTTCTGCTTCTGCTTCGGATTCTGCTGCTGCCTCGGCCTCGGGAGCCGAGCCCCCCGAGGTGTCACCTTGCTCTTGCAGTTGCTCGATGCGAGCGTCGATCAGGCCGTACAGGTCCTGCAACGGTGCCGTGAAGAGGGCCAGGATCCCCGTCAGCGGGGCAATGACCGTCGCGAGCACCTGTCCGCGCAGCGCGTCGAGCGGCGGCAGCTTGGCGAGCGACTCGATCTCGGCGGCCTCGATCGGCCGGCCTTCGAGCATTCCGCCGCGAACTTCGAGCACACGAGTCTCCCGCGCGGCGTCCACCAGAGCCTTCGCCACGGCGACCGGATCCCCGTCCGATTCGAGGAACGCGATCGCGGTCGGCCCCTCGAGTAGCGCCAGGAGCGTGTCCGACCCGGCGGCCTCCGCCGCGCGGCGCGTGAGCGTGTTCTTCACGACGGCGAAGCGGGCGCCGTGTTCGATCAGCTTCGACCGGAGCTGGTCGATCTGGGGCATGGTCAGCCCGCGGTAGTCGGCGACGAGCAGCGTCTCCGTCGAGCGGAGCCGCTCGGTCAGCTCGGCGACCACTCGTTCCTTGTCCTCTTTCTTCACGTACTCACCTCCTCGAAACGAAGCGAGCCCGCACACAGGCGGGCTCGCTGAAGGAGGGAAACCTCTTCACCGATCCGCCTCGGGAGGACTTCTACGTAAGGCGTCTGGCTGGAGCTGGTGGAACCTCCCGGTCCCCCAGACCCCCTCCCCTGGTCCGCTTGCGCGAACAGGCGCCTGACGTCGCCTCCTGTCTAGGGCGACGGGCGTGTTTGCTTAAGCCGGAACTGCTTCTTGCTGTGATTCCTCCAACTCTTCGACGATGCCCCGGGTCTTCTGCGTGTCGACCCGGATGCCTGGGCTCATGGTAGTGGCGAGCGTGATCTGCCGGATGTAGCGGCCCTTCGCGGCGGCGGGCTTCGCCTTGACGATCTCGTCGAGGAGCGCCGCGTAGTTCTCGACGAGCTGGCGCTGGTCGAAGCTCTTCTTGCCGATCGCGACGTGGACGGACGCGCCGCGGTCGGTCCTGTACTCGAGCTTCCCAGCTTTGGCATCGCGAACTGCCTTTCCCACGTCCATCGTCACCGTCCCGGTCTTCGGGTTCGGCATCAGCCCGCGCGGCCCGAGGATGCGCCCGAGCTTGCCGACGTTCCCCATCTGGTCCGGCGTCGCGATCGCGACGTCGAAGTCGGTGAAGCCTTCCTCGACTCGCTTCGCCAGATCCGCCGAGCCGACGACGTCGGCGCCCGCCTCTTGTGCTTCCTTTGCCTTGTCGCCCTCGGCGAAGACAGCCACGGTCGCTTCCTTGCCGGTTCCGTGCGGAAGCATGAGCGTGCCGCGGAGCTGCTCGTCGGCGTGGCGGACGTTCAAGCCGAGCCGGAAGTGCACCTCGACCGTCTCGTCGAACTTCGCCGTCTGCATCTCCTTGAGCAGACGGACGGCCTCGACAGGCGAGTACTCGTGCTCGCGGTCGAAGAGCGACCTCGCGTTCCGGTAGTTCTTGCCGTGCGCCATCAGAGAACGTCGGTTTCTACGCCCATGGACTGTGCGGTGCCCGCGATGATGCGCATCGCCTGATCGACGGTTCGTGCATTCAGATCGGGCATCTTCGTCTCGGCGATCTGACGCACCTGGTCGCGAGTGAGCCGGCCGATCTTCTCGCGGTTCGGCTCACCGGAGCCCTTCTCGACCCGCAGGGCCTCCTTGATCAGGACGGCGGCGGGCGGCGTCTTGGTGATGAAGTCGAAGGAGCGGTCCTCGTAGACCGTGATCTCGACGGGCGTGATGCGGCCGTTCTCCTGCTGCGTCTGTGCGTTGAACGCCTTGCAGAACTCCATGATGTTGACGCCGTGCTGGCCGAGCGCAGGACCGACCGGCGGCGCCGGGTTGGCCTGCCCGCCCGGGATCTGCAGCTTGATGACCGTCAGAACTTTCTTGGCCATCAGTCGAGCTTCTTGACCTGATCGAAGGTGAGCTCCACCGGAACCTGCCGCTCGAAGATGTCCACCAGGACCTTGAGCTTCTGCTGGTCGGCGTTGACGTCGACGACCTCGCCGTCGAAGTCGGAGAGCGGTCCGGACGTTACCTTCACCGACTCGCCGAGCGAGAACTCGACCTGGGCCCGTGGGCGCTCTCCGTCGCCGCGGCCGGTGTGCAGGATCCGGTCGACCTCCTGCTGGGCCAGCGGCACCGGCTTGGCGCCGGCGCCGACGAACCCGGTCACCCCCGGCGTGTTCTTGACCACCGTCCACGCCTCGTCGGTCATGTCCATGTTGACGAGGACGTAGCCCGGCAGCACGCGTTTCTCGGTCTGGACCTTCTGGCCTTCCTTCGTCTCGATGACCTGTTCGGTCGGCACGACGACCCGGCGGAACTTCGGCGCCTGGTTCATGGACATGATCCGGTGCTCGAGATTGGTCTTCACCTTGTTCTCGTGCCCTGAGTACGTGTTGATGACATACCACTTGAACATGGCTACAACAGGACGTTCTGCACTAGGCGTTTGAAGACGAGGTCTGCGGCGTACAGGAAGACGCCGACGATCACGCAGGCGATCAGCACGACGACGACGCCCTGGATCAGCTGGTTCTGGGTCGGCCACTCGACTTTCTTGAGCTCCGCCCACGACTCGGCGACGAACGACCTCACAACGCCGCCGCGTGCGGCTCTCGGCTCGCGCGCCGGCTCGGGCCGGGCGGAGGCACGGGCGGTCGGCCGCCTCGGTGGTGCGGGTGGCCCGCCCGGAAGGGCGGCTTCGCTGCCCGGGCTCATCTGCGCCCGGCGGGCACGCCGCTGCGCGCGGGTCTGCCGCGCCATCTAGCGAGTCTCCCGATGCACGGTGTGACCGCCGCACCATCGGCAGTACTTGCGGACCTCGAGCCGGTCGGGCGTGTTCCGCTTCGACTTGGTGCTCATGTAGTTCCGGCGCTTGCACTCGTTGCAAGCCAGCGTGATCTTGTCTCGTACTCCAGTGGCCATTTCAGTCTCGAATTAGAGGGAATGCGCACGCCGAGACAAGCCTCGACCCGCGCGGGTGGTAAGTGTAGCCAGAGGCGCCGGGCCTCGCCCGATGCCCAGAATAGCGGCGGCAGGACTCGAACCTGCGACACGCGGATTATGATTCCGCTGCTCTAACCAACTGAGCTACGCCGCCTCGTCGGGCCGATTTTAGCGGCTGGCGGCCTAGAGACTGGTCGCCCCTCCGGTCGGTGGTTGGTTGGTCTACTTGACCAGAGAGAGCATCTTGAACATCGGCAGGTACATCGCGATGACGATGACGCCCACCATGAGTCCGACCAGGATCATCATCAGCGGCTCGACGATGGACGTCAGCGACTGGATCGCGGCGTCGACTTCGTCCTCGTAGAAGTCGGCGATCTTGCCGAGCATCTTCTCGAGCTCGCCGGTCTCCTCGCCGATCTTCACCATCTGACTGACCATTGGCGGGAAGATGGGGTTGTCGACCAGAGGCTGCGCGATCGGAACGCCGGCCGAGACCTTGGCGCGGACGTCGCCGAGCGCTTCCTCGATCACCCAGTTGCCTGCGGTCTGACCCGTGATCTCGAGAGCCTGGATGATGTCCACGCCCGCGGAGACGAGCGTCGACAGCGTGCGAGAGAAGCGGGCCATCGTCACCTTCAGGACGACCTGCCCGATCTTCATCGGGATCCTGAGCTTGATCCGGTCCCACTGCTGGCGGCCCGCGTCTGTCTTCTTGTACTTCTTGAGGCCGAAGATCAGGAGCCCGACTGCGGGAAAGATGATGTAGTACTTGGTCCGGAGAATGTTCGACGCTGTCACGACGTACTGCGTCAGCGTCGGGAGCTGGCCGCCGAGCTGGCCGAAGATCTTCACGAAGACTGGCACCAGGAACATCAGCAGGCCGCTGAGGACGAGGGTCGCGAACACCAGCACCATCGTCGGGTAGAGCATGGCGCCCTTGACCCGGCGCTTGATCTGGGTCGACTTCTCGATCTGGTACGCGACGCGGTCGAGCACCTCGTCCAAGATGCCTGCGGCCTCGCCGGCCTCGACCATCGAGACGAACAGGCGGTCGAAGATCTTCGGATGACGGTGCATGGCCTGCGACAGGAGCAGGCCGCCTTCGACGTCTGCGCGTAGCTCCTTCACGACCAGGGCGAAGTACTTGTCGTCGGTCTGCTGCTCGAGAATCACGAGCGCCGCGACGACATTCAGCCCGGCCTCGATCATCGTTGCGAACTGCCGTGAGAAGATCTGGAGGGTCTTCGGCTTGACCTTCTTGAAGACGTTGCGGGCGCTCTCGTCGCCCGAGGCCGGGAGCTCCTCGAGGTCGTTGGCCAGCAGGCCGCGAACGCGCAGCTGCTCCCGCGCCCCTGCCAGGTCCGGCGCATGAAGCTCGCCGGTCAGCTCGAGACCGGCGGCGTTGATCGCGGAGTACGTGAATGCAGCCACAGTCGTCCCTCTGGAGGGCTATCGGCAGGGGGGTTCAGGCGCTAAAGAGGGATGCCGATAGCTGAAACGTGCATCTGCGCGCGCGCGACGAGAGCGGCTTCGGCATGCTCGAGCTCCTCATGGCCATGGTGATGCTGAACGTCGGCATCCTGGCGATCGTTGCGGCGTTCTCGTCGGGCAGCACGGCTCTGGCCCGGGCCAACAGGATCTCCACCGCTGGCACCCTCGCGAACAAGCAGATGGAGGTCTATCGAGGCCTCAAGTACGACAACATCGTGTTCATCACCTCTGAGTGGAACGCCGCGATCGCCGACTCCACCTACACGGCCGACAGCACCTATCAGCAGAACATGCTGAATCCGGTGGCGCCCAAGGCCCTCGTCCCGACCGTGACCTCGTGCCCGGCGAACGTCCCGACCAATGCCTGCGATCCGAGCTTCACGACCACCGGCCCCGACCATCACTCGTACCGCGTCGACACCTACCTCTACTTCGACACGCCGAGCGGCGGGAACCAGCTCAAGACGATCACCGTCGTCGTCCGCAACGGCGACGACCTCACGCGGATGTACGCACGCGTCACCTCGACGTTCGATCCGTCGACCGGTTCGTAGACCGCTGGCTTACGGACTCGCCGGCGGGACGGTGACCGTCGTCGGCGTCGTGCTCGTCCCCGTACCGGTGCTGGTGCTGCCGCTGCTACTCGCCGGCTTGGCGGCGGCCACCGCGGTGCCGAGGGGCTTCAGAATCAGCGTGTAACGCGTGCCGTCGGCTGTGTTCATCAGCGTGACGGGCTTGTTCTCGCGCAGCGTGATCGTCTGCGCTCCGGTTGCATACGAGCCTCCTGCGATCGAGATCTTCGCGCTGTGGGCGGTCACCGACACGAGGTGGAAGACCGGGACGGCTCCTGGGTCGGTCGCCGTCGGCTGCGGGAAGTCGGTTTTCGTCGCAACCGTGTAGAGCGTTCCGTTCACCGAGATCACTGCGGTTCCCGGCGCCGGGGCGTTGCCGCGCACGGTCGGCACAGCGGGTGCAGCGGCGCCTCGGCCCGAGGAGCCGCCCGACGACGACGGAGACGAGGAGCTGTTCGTCTCGCTGAGCTGCTGCGCGAACGGATCCTTGCTCGCGAATCTGCTGAAGGACGTCAACTGGCCGTCCTGCAGGGTGGGGGCTGGAGCTGCGGCGAGCGACCCCGTCGAGCTCGGCGTCGTCAAGCCCGGGTTCTCCGCGCCGCCCAACGACGGCGCGGCAAGCGTCGGTGTGCCCGCGGGAGCCGGGGTGGTGGACGCGCTGGCCGACGGACGAACGGGCGGAGCAGGATGAAGCTTCTTCATGACCTTGGGCACCTCGAACGCGACAAGCCCGAGGAAGACCACGCCGAGCACGGCCAGGAGGATCTTCTGCTTCTTCTGCTTGGCCTTGAGAGGATCGGCTTGCTTCTTCGCCATCAGGGAGCTCCCGATGCCGACGCGCCGCTCGGGGGCGCCGCGGACGTGGTCGAGGTCGTTGTTGTCGTCGTCGAAGTCGTCGACGTCGACGTCGTCGTCGTCGGTGTCGTCGGGATCGGGGCCTGTGCGGGAATGCCTGATCCGTAAACGAACGCGTCGATGACCAGCGTGGCCTGGATCTGCGGGAACTTGAAGGTGCTCTCGTTGAAGGTGAGAGTGTCGACCGAGAACAGTCGTCCTGTTGCGTCGAGACGGCCGGCGTGCACCGACACGAGAGACCGCAGCCGGTAGAGGAAG
>Ga0207646_10008648_pt1 | contig 10176 bp, 8 predicted proteins | sample KBSK5502metaG_FD_184343 | JGI IMG/M metagenome (GOLD analysis project Ga0207646, IMG submission 184343) | Corn, switchgrass and miscanthus rhizosphere microbial communities from Kellogg Biological Station, Michigan, USA - KBS K5-50-2 metaG... | ecosystem: Host-associated > Plants > Roots >...
GGCGGGTCCGCAGCACCTGGACGGCCGGCACGCCCTGCAGTATGTGCGTTCACGGCACGGTGATCTGTTGAGCGACTTTGGCCGATCGGTCCGGCAGCAGCAACTGCTGCTCGCGATTCAGCAACGTGTGGCCGGCATGGATCTCGTGGCCGCGTTGCCTACCTTCGCGCGAGACCTCAACGGCCACGTCAAAACCGACCTCGACCTGGTGCGGCTCACCCAGCTCGCGCTATTCATGCGCGACCTCCATCCGGGTGACGTGCATCAGGCGTACATCTCGGCCTACCTGCGGGACGCGACGTCCAGCGACGGCCAGCAAATCCTCGTGGCGGACTGGCCGGCTATCCACGCCTACCTGCGCCAGCTCTTTGGCGGTGACCTGCTGCCATGACGCGACGCATCGCAGTTCTGCTGCTGGCCATGCTCGTGCTAGCGGGCTGTACGTCAAGGGGTCCGGTCGCACACGACCCAGGCAGAGTCGTGCTACCCGTCAAGCAAGTACCCGTTCCCGGCCGGCTCTACGCCACGAAAGGCCGCGCCCTGTACCGCTTTTCGGGGACGGACCTGACGCGGCTACGGTTCGGGTCGCGAGTCAAGGACCCGGCGGTGACGTCGGCAGGCGATCGAATCGCGGTCGCGCAGCTCCAGGATCAGAGCTCGACCATCGTGGTGAGCGATCCCAACGGCCAGAACCGTCAGATCCTCACGCCGTCGTCCCTGACCGAGGGGTCACTCTGGGCCCTCGCCCCGGCATTTGATGACGATGGCCATCGGATCGTCTACCTGACCGACCGCGGCAAGCAGCCCTCGAGTCCTCAGAACTTGCAGCCGAACGACCTCGGCGTGTGGGCGTACGATCTGGCGACCGGGCAAACGCGGCGACTGGTGCATCCCTTCGCCTACACCGGTGGCGATAGCGACCCGAGCTACCGTCCGGGCGTCAGCGACCAGCTGGTCTATACCACTTATCTCTATGGTGGCGCACCACTGGAACCGGTCGCGCGCCTGACCTGGATGTCGTTACGGACGGGCGCGACCGTCTACCTCTCACCGGACCCGGGCCGGAATTTCGAACCAGCGCTCTCACGCGACGGTCGCTTCGTCGCCTTCATCCGCGGCCGCGCCGGTGGCGATGATCTTTACGTGATGCCGCTCGCGACCACCTACACCCACGAGCTGCGCCCTTACCCGAGCGACAGCGCGGTGCTCGTCCAGTCGGGCATCGTTGCGCAGCCGGTGTGGGCCCCCGACGGGAGCGCGATCGCCTTCCTCAAGCTGGTCGACGGCAGCTTTGATCTGTTCATCCTGCCGATCGCGACCGACGGTGCGATCCACGCGGCCGGCGCGGCGCAAGCCGTGACACACGGCAGTTTTCTCGATGCCGATTCGCGGCTGGCGTGGTCGCCCTGACGGGTCGGTGGCCGACGGGGACCGCTAGGCGCGGGTCGGGGACGCGGCTGGCCGCGCGACCCGGGTCTCTTGCGGGCCGCCGGCCTTCTCCCAGATCTGGTCGACCTGGTCGATCAGGTCGAGGAACTTCTGGGCCTCGTTCAGGTCCACCGATGCCTTGACCTTTGAGCCCTGCGAAACGGCCTGCTTCAGGGTGTCCTTGAGCTGCGGGAACTTGGCGTCGTGCTTCTCCGGCTTGTACCAGTCGCTCCAGAGGACGTCGAGATGGTGCTTGGCCAGCTCCGCCCGCTCCTCTTTGATGATGATCGCCCGCTGCCGGTAAACCTCATCCTTCGAGTCGTTGTACTTCTTGATGATGTTGTACACGGACTCCGCCTCGATACGCGCCTGCTCGGGGTCGTAGATGCCGCACGGCAGATCGCAATGGGCTTCCACGGTCCGGCTGGGGCAAATCCATTCCATCAAATTCATGGTGTCAATTCCTCCTATAGGATGAACCACTGATCCTGAAATCAGTCTACCCGCTGCGCGTAAATGGCGACAGCATGGCACCGCGATTACCGTCGGGTTCACGAATCGTCGCCCGGTCCATCGATGACGCGACGCGCTTGCGGGTCGGGGATGTCGTCGTCGCCCGGCGGCCGGACCGGCCAGAGCTCGAGATCGTCAAGCGGATCCAGGCGATCGACCCCGGCGGCGCGATTTTTCTGGCCGGGGACAACCCCGCCTCCAGCACCGACTCGCGACAGTTTGGGGCGGTGATGCGCCACCACATCCTGGCGCGGGTCGGCTTGCGCTACTGGCCGCTGCCGCCGATCCGGCCCTAGGGCGGTGGCGCTCCGGCCAGCGTTCGGCCCGCGCGTTCCAGCCTGGCCAGGACCGTCTCCTTGCCCAACCGGCTGATCGATTCGATCAGCGGCGGCGTCACGGTACGGCCGGTGATGGCGACCCGCAAGCCCATGAAGAGGTCGCGGGATGACCAGCCCAGGCGCTCGGCCAGCCCGCGCAGCGCCGGCTCGATCGTTTCCGGCGTCCAGCTGGTCAGCGGCCGCAAGGTCGTGGCGGCCTCGGTGAGGGCCATTGCCGTGGCGGCGGCGTCGCGCCCTTTGGGGATCAGCTGCCCCGGCTGGTAACTGTCCGGTTCCTCGAAAAAGAACCGCAGCATTTCGGGAGCCTCGTTCAAGGTGCGCAGCCGCTCCTGCACCAGCGGCATCAGTGGCTTGAGCGACTCGACCGGCACCTGGGGCATCCGCCCCCCCAGCCGCTGCGCGAGCGCGTCGGCTGTCAGTCGGCGGATGAACTGGCCGTTCAACCAGTCCAGCCGTTCCAGGTTTGCCATCGCGGGACTCGCCTGAATCTTCTCGATCGAGAATTTCTCGATCAGCTGATCCATGGTGAGGATGTCCTCCTCGGTCCCGGGTGACCAGCCCAGGAAGGCGATGAAGTTGTCGACGGCCTCGGGCAGATAGCCGGCCTCGCGATATTCGAGCACATCCCTGGCGCCGTGCCGCTTGGCCAGGGGCTTTTTGTCCGGACCCAGGACCAGGGGGAGGTGGGCAAAGGCCGGGGGGAGCCAGTTGAACGCCTGGAAGAGCAACAGATGCTTGGGCGCCGAGGGCAGCCAGCCGTCGCCACGAATGATGTGGCTGATCCGCATCTCGTGGTCGTCGACGGCGAAGGCCAGGTGATAGGTGGGGAAGCCGTCCGATTTCAAGAGGACGTGGTCGTCGAGCGTGTCGTTGCGAAACGTGACCGTGCCCATCACCAGGTCCTGCAAGGTTGTCGTGCCCGCGCGCGGCATCGCCTGGCGCACGACGAAGCGTTCGCCGGCGTCGGCGCGGCGCTCGGACTCATCCGCGGGGATGGCGCGGCAAAGACGGTCGTACCGCTCGGGTTGGTGTCGCGCGCGCTGCTCGGCCCGCATTTGGTCCAGCCGATCGGGCGTGCAGAAGCAGCGATAAGCGGCGCCACTGGCGATCAAGTCGGCGGCCGCCTTCTCGTAGATCGCCTTGCGTTCTGACTGGATGAGTGGCGTTTCGTCCCAGTTCATGCCCAGCCAGCGCAGGCCCTCTTCGATCTGCTCCTGGCTGCCAGGCTTGAATCGGGCCCGGTCGGTGTCCTCGATCCGGAGCAGGAACTGCCCGCCCCGGCGGCGAGCGAAGAGGTAGTTGAAGAGCGCCGTCCGCGCACCGCCCAGGTGCAGCGCACCGGTCGGGCTCGGTGCGTAACGCACACGGACGGGCGAATTCACCTCGGCCATTCGACCATCGTACCCAGCGGGAAATCGCGGCCTCCTTCGTCACACCCTTGATGCCTCGATATGCGCTCGGCTGCATCAAGGACCCCTACGATCATCGCGATTACAGCATCTCGACCTTCCTGAAAGCGGCGCCGCTCGCCGAGCAGGTGGACCATTCGCCGGCGCTGCCGCCGGTCTTCGACCAGGGTCCCGCTGGGACCTGCGTCGCCTGCGCGACCGCCTATTACGACAAAACATTCCAGAAGGGTCTCGAGCACCACTGGATGCTGTCGGATCCCCAGCACCAGTTCTCGCCGCTCTACATCTACAGCCAGCGGCGCAAGCAGCCAGCCGATGAAGGCATGACGATTCGCGAAGCGATGAAAATCATCCAGGAGCAGGGCGTCTGCAGTCTCGACTGCATGCCGTACAACGTCCAGCGCATCAACGTCCCGCCGACGCCCGAGCAGCGCAACGCGGCAGCGCCGTATCGCGCGAAGAGCTATGCGCGGCTCAATAGCGTCGTCGAGATGGAGGCCTACCTGATGACGAACTGCTTCATCGCCGGCGTCATGGTGCACGAGCGGTTCATGGATGCACCCGGCGGTATCATCCCGATGCCCGAGCCGGGTTGCGAATTTCTCGGGGGCCACGCCATCTGCATCGTTGGCTTCGACCGGCGGAATCGCATCTTCAAGTTCGCCAACAGCTGGGGCACCCAGTGGGGCGACCGTGGCTTCGGTCACATCGGCTATGCGACGCTGCAGGCCCTCCTGATGGATGCCTGGGGCATGGTCGACGCGCCCGAACGCGGCTAGCGTCTAAGGATCGTGGTAGACGCCGATGATGCCGGCGCGAGCGACCATGACGTAGACCATGTCAGTAGTCGGATCAACAGCCAGGGTTCCCGCTTCCGGTCCAGTGCCGAAGACACCCAATGGTTTCAGGCTGACAGTGTCGATGACCGAGACGTAGCGACTGCCGCCATCGGCTGTATAGACGTGATGACGGTGGCGATTGAAGGCGATCTGGTCGGTACCATGTCCAATGTCGATCGCCCCGCGGCATTGCTCGATCACGACGTCGATCACGGAAAGGGTGCCGCTACTGGCGACGAAGAGAAGGCCCTGGTCCGGGTCATACGCCAGGCCGGTAGGCGCCTTGATGTCGCAGCCTTTCAACGTCTTGACGATCGATCGGTTGACCGGATCGATTTCAACGACCTCATTCAGGTCGTGAATCGCCAGGTACACGATGCCCGACTTTTGGTCAATGGTCATGAGCTCGGGACTGCCCGGAAGCGGCATCGTCCCGAGGAGCGTCATCGTCGTGGCGTCGATGAAGGCGACCTTCTTGTCGGCACCGAGGCCGACCAGGACGATGTCATGGACCGGGTCATACTCGATCGCATCCGGCCCGCCGCCAACGTCCAGCTTTTTGGTCAGCCTTAATCCTGAGACATCGATCACGCCGACGCTGCCTGCGGCATCCGACGTGAATAAGAGGTTGGGATTCTTGCTGAGGGCAATCGCCTTGATGACGCCGACGTCGGGCACCCGACCGAGCAGCTTCCGAGTTTTGACGTCGATCACCTCGAGCGTTGAGACGCTGGTGTGCGGAATGTAGAGGTGACCGTTTCGCGAATCCAGGGTCAGTAGGTCGAAAGCAGGCCTCCCGGCCTCGTTGGGCAGCTGGATGTTGCCGGCGTCGGTCAGCGGCGGCTTGAGGGGGTCGGCTTGCGCGCCGGGCGAGCAGCCGCTGAGGATGAGTAAGGACAGGGCAACCAGGAGTGGCCGCAACAACCCGCTGGACATTCTAGCCCGAAAGATGTTAGACGGGCGACGCATGGTCATAGTATGCTCCCGCGCTATAACGTTTTCCTAGGTGGATATTGACACAACTGTTATTCGCGGAATACAGTAGAGCCACGATGGTTGGCGTATCCGTTAAGTGCCGGTTCACGCAACGTTAACGGGGAGAATTCGCACGGAGGGAAACATCGGTGACCGAAACTAATACCCTAGTTAATCGCGCCTATCAGGAAGACGACGCTGACGCGCTCATTTCCAAATCGAGCTGGTCACTCAAGCTTTCAGGTCTGGTCTTCGCCGGACTTCTTGTGATTGGGCGGTCCGCCAGCTACGGGAACATCCAGTGGACGCCAACTTTTCACCAGGCCAGTACGCCCTTGGTGGTCATCCAGACGCTGAATTCATCCAAGTCCGATCCCGCTCCAATTCCCAAGAAAGCTCCCTCCATCGATTCTGCGGCAGCGCTGAGCAAACGAGCTGCTGCCTCCGAAGTAATCGCGTTTAAGGCGGGCAAGATCGCCGACGATACGGAAGGCGACAGTCAGAGTTCCGGCACGACCGCCGCAGGACAGACTGGAACGAACTCGCCGGCATCGCCCGGGAGCGTAGCGCCCGGGAGCGATGGCGCGGCGGGCACCGGTCAGACCGCCAATCATGGCTCGGCTGGATCTCATGCGCCGGCCACCGGCACGTCGCCCGCCGGAACCAACATCGAGACCAGCGGGTCGACCGGCTCGGCGGCCTCCCAGGCCGGTTCGGGCACATCGGAAAACGGTGCGACGACCGCGAACGAGACTTCCACTTCGGCGGGCCCGCAGACCGGGACCTCGCCGGCCGCAACCAATATCGAGACCAGCGGGTCGACCGGCTCGGCGGCCTCCCACGCCGGTTCGGGCACGTCGGAAAACGGTGCGACGACTGCGAACGAGACTTCCACTTCGGCGGGCCCGCAGACTGGCACATCGCCGGCGGCAACCAACGTCGAGACCAGCGGCTCGGCCGGCTCGGCTGCGTCGCATGCCGGCACCGGCAACAGCGAGAACGGCGCCACGACGGCGAATGAAACGGCGCTGACGAACGCGCCGGTGACCGGGACCTCGGCAGCCGCGACCCAGGTCGAGACAAGTGGCTCCAGCGGTTCAGCGGCATCGCACGCGGGCTCAGGCAACTCCGAGAACGGCGCTACCACGGCGAACGAGACGACCACATCCGTCGCGCCGGTGACCGGGACCTCGGCAGCCGCGACGCAGGTCGAGACCAGCGGCTCGACTGGTTCAGCAGCATCGCACGCTGGCTCGGGCAACAGCGAGAACGGTGCCACCACGGCGAATGAAACGGCGCAAACCAACGCGCCGGTGACCGGCACGTCGGCAGCCGCGACCCAGGTCGAGACGAGCGGCTCGACCGGTTCAGCGGCATCGCACGCTGGCTCGGGCACCAGCGAGAACGGTGCCACCACAGCGAATGAAACGGCCCAAACTAGCGCGCCGGTGACCGGCACGTCGGCAGCCGCGACGCAGGTCGAGACCAGCGGCTCGACCGGCTCGGCCGCCTCGCACGCGGGGTCGGGCAACTCGGAAAACGGAGCTGGGACCGCAAACGAGACCAGCACCTCGCTCGGCGGCCAGCAGAGCGGCACCTCCGCAGCTGCGACCCAGGTCGAGACCAGCGGCTCGAGCGGCTCGGCGGCATCGCACGCGGGCTCCGGCAACAGTGAGAACGGTGCCACCACTGCCAATGAGACATCGACCTCACTCGGTGGGCAGCAGACTGGCACCTCCGCAGCCGCGACCCAGGTCGAGACCAGCGGCTCGACCGGGTCAGCCGCGTCGCACGCGGGCTCGGTCAACTCCGAGAACGGTGCCACCACTGCCAATGAGACATCGACCTCACTCGGTGGGCAGCAGACGGGAACGTCGCCAGCCGCCACCCAGGTCGAGACCAGCGGTTCAACCGGCTCGGCAGCCTCGAACCAAGGCTCGGGTGCCAGTGAGAATGGCGCCGGCACGGCCAACGAGACCAGCACCTCGCTCGGTGGCCAGGAGACCGGGACGTCGGCTGCGGCAACGCAGATCGAGACCAGCGGCTCTGCCGGTTCGGTCGCGTCGCATCAAGGCTCGGGCAACAGCGAGAACGTCGCCACCGCGAACGAGACATCGACCTCGCTCGGCGGCCAGCAGACCGGGACGTCCGCTGCGGCAACGCAGATCGAGACCAGCGGTTCTGCGGGCTCCGTCGCATCGCACCAGGGCTCGGGTAACAGCGAGAACGTCGCCACCGCGAACGAGACATCGACCTCGCTCGGCGGCCAGCAGACCGGGACGTCCGCTGCGGCAACGCAGATCGAGACCAGCGGCTCTGCGGGTTCGGTCGCGTCGCACCAAGGCTCGGGCAACTCCGAGAACGGCTCCACCACTGCCAATGAGACGTCGACCTCACTCGGCGGCCAGCAGACCGGGACGTCCGCTGCGGCGACGCAGATCGAGACCAGCGGCTCTGCGGGTTCGGTCGCGTCGCACCAAGGCTCGGGCAACAGCGAGAACGTCGCTACCGCGAACGAGACAACCAGCTCGCTGCAGGGCGCGCAGACGGGACAATCGGCGGCGGGCACGCAGATCGAGACCAGCGGCTCGACCGGATCGGCGGCCTCCCATGCAGGCTCAGGCAACAGTGAGAACGGGGTGGCAACGGCGAACGAGACCGCCGAGACCAACGCCCCGGTGACGGGACAGTCGGCCGGGAACACCAATATCGAGACGCAGGGCTCAACTGGCTCGGCGGCCTCCCATGCGGGCTCTGGCAACAGTGAAAACGGCGTGGCCACGGCGAACGAGACGGCGGAGACGAACGCACCTGTGACCGGCCAGTCGGCCGCGAACAGCAATATCGAGACGCAGGGCTCAACTGGCTCGGCGGCCTCCCATGCGGGCTCTGGCAACAGTGAAAACGGCGTGGCCACGGCGAACGAGACGGCGGAGACGAACGCACCGGTGACCGGCCAGTCGGCCGCTGGCACGCAGATCGAGACCAGCGGCTCGAGCGGATCGGCGGCCTCCCAAGCGGGCTCCGCCAACAGCGAGAATGCCGGGACGACGGCCAATGAGACGACAGCGTCGGCTGGCGGCGGCGCCGGAAACCAGGGAGCTAGCACTGGAACCCTCGCCAACACCGGTGGTGGCGCGACCAGCACAGCTGGCGGACTTGGTGCGCTTCTTGCCTTGCTAGGTGTCGCGCTCTTGCGGCCACGCGAGATTCTGAGGCGCTTTATTCGATAGCTTCGGATGGCAACATTGAGGCCGCCGGGTGCTTAAGAGGCCCCCGGCGGTTTCATTTTGCAGAGGTCAGGTCAAACGGCCCATTCCCAGTATCAGTTTATGCATATGAGTGATTGACAGGGTTTGCGAAACGGGCTACGCTAACAGAAGGTCGAGCCTCGACAAATAGGCGCTCTGGTTTCACAATGCGTGGTGGGGCGCCGCATCTTGGGTCCTGGGAGGGAAACTAAATGACGACATGGGCTGGGTCTCGCAACCCTGTCTACGACGACGATGGCGAAGCACTTATATCGAAGTCGACCTGGTCCTTGAAGTTGTCTGGCCTGATTTTCGCGGGCCTGCTCGTCCTCGGGCGCTCAGCTAGCTACGGAAACGTCACCTGGACGCCAACGTTTCATCCGGCTTCGACCCCGCTGACGATCACGGAAGGTACCGCGAGGCCGCAGCAGCTGCCAGCGACGCCCAACGGTGTGGGTGGGGTCGATGCAGTGGCTTTGAGTAAGCGGAGCGCTGCCAGCGAGGTCGTCGTATTTCATCCAGGGAACAGTGACGACGGGGAAGATGGCCAAGGAGACTCCAAAGGCGGGACTTCGAATCACCACGACGACGGACAGGGCAGTGGTCATGGGTCGGGCAACGCAACCGCCGCCCATGCAAGCAGCACCAGCGCCAATCAGGGTAGCGGCCACGGCTCGGGCGCGGCCTCGGCGGCTGGTCCCAGCAGCACGAGCGCGAAGGGCAGCGGCCACGGCTCGGGCGCAGCCTCCGCGGCTGGTCCCAGTAGCACGAGCGCGAAGGGCAGCGGCCACGGCTCGGGCGCAGCCTCCGCGGCTGGTCCCAGTAGCACGAGCGCGAAGGGCAGCGGCCAGGGCTCGGGCGCGGCCTCGGCGGCTGGTCCCAGTAGCACGAGCGCGAAGGGCAGCGGCCACGGCTCGGGCGCGGCCTCCGCGGCTGGTCCCAGTAGCACGAGCGTGAACCAAGGAAGTAATGGCTCGGGCGCCGGCACCGCCACCGCACCAAGCAGCACCAGCGCAAACCATGGGAGCAACGGGTCGGGGGCCGGAACGGCAGGCGTGCCGAGCAACACCAGCGCGAACCAGGGCAGCAGCAGCTCAGGCGCCGGCACGGCAGGCGCACCGAGCAACACCAGCGCCAATCAGGGCAGCAATGTGTCGGCTGCCGGCACGGCGGCGGCACCCAGCGGCACGAGTGTGAACCACGGGAGTAACGGGTCGGGGGCTGGGACGGCAGGCGCGCCGAGCAGCTCTAGCGCCAACCAGGGCAGCAACGGGTCGGGGGCTGGGACGGCAGGGGCGCCGAGCAGCACCAGCGCCAACCAGGGCAGCAACGGGTCGGGGGCTGGGACGGCGGGTGTGCCAAGCAGTACCAGCGCCAACCATGGCAGCAATGGGTCGGGCGCCGGGACGGCGGGCGTGCCAAG
>Ga0207646_10008651_pt1 | contig 10171 bp, 6 predicted proteins | sample KBSK5502metaG_FD_184343 | JGI IMG/M metagenome (GOLD analysis project Ga0207646, IMG submission 184343) | Corn, switchgrass and miscanthus rhizosphere microbial communities from Kellogg Biological Station, Michigan, USA - KBS K5-50-2 metaG... | ecosystem: Host-associated > Plants > Roots >...
GCTGCGGTTGTGGGTGCCGAAAGCTCTGTTGCAGGGGCCGCGGACTCTGGCGCCGCCTCGCAGTGTTCTGTCCCCACAACCTCGGCCAGGGTAATCTCAGCAGCGCTAATTTCTGCTGGGCGTTCCAACTGTTCTTCCGACGCACCGGCAAAGGTCGCTGGAGGGAGCTCCTCCGCTGCACTTGCTTCTGTCGCGCCTGGTTCAGCCATCGCAATTGGTTCTGGTATTGCGATCGGCTCTTCCGGGAGTACAGGTGCCGTCGAAACCAGTTTAGTAGCAGGTTGGGATTGCTCCACCTCAGCAACCTGTGGGAGAGCCGATCTCGGCCCTAAAGCGTCGACGCTTTCATTGCCCAAAGAAGCGCCAGGCGTCTCCTCCGCATCGCTGACTTGTGCCGCCGCTGCGGTAATGGCCGCAATCTCCTGCGGCGTGATGTCCCGTGGCAAATCTGCTGGCTGGGGACGCTCAAAACGCCCACGGGTTTCAACCTTCTTGGGCGGCTCCCTGCGAAAGAGGTCGCGAATGCCTCTTCTCTTCGGAGTTGCAACTTCGGGCTCAGGCTCCGGCTCCGGCTCTTGCGGTTTTGGAGTAGCGGCTGGAAATTTCAGGCGCTCCTTCCACCCAGACTCTGCATCGCCAAACCGCTCGCTGGTTTCGGATTGGTTGAACTCTTCGACCGCAGCAATGGCTTTGGCAAAACGGCCAGGCTTGTAGGATTCTGCCTGGGGAACAATCTTGTCTTCGAGTTTAGTCAATGTGACTAGAAGTTCGCTGGCTTCGAAAGGCTTGACGATATATGCATCGGCCCGCACCTTGCGTGCTTCCTCGGGCCTGAAAGGCTCCAATTTGCCCACCGTCAGTAGAACCGGGGTGCGAGCCGTCTCGCGGTTTTCTTTGAGCCGCTGGCAGACCTCCAGGCCGGTGTAGCCAGGCATGTAGACGTCCAGGACAATGAGATCGGGCTTGTGCTCGGCAATCTTCTTCAAGGCCGCCGAGCCATTATTGACAGTGATTACCTCATAGCCAGCATCGCTAAGGATCTTCCGGCCCATGTTCTGGGCGGTTACGCTGTCGTCGGCGAGCAGTATTTTTCGTGCCAAGGAGATGTCCTTTGGTGGGGAGAGAGATGAGCCGAAATTAACTTGTCTCAAGCTCTAAGTCAATGATCAGAAGGGAATAAGCAGGTTACCAGTGGACAGTAACCAGTAGAATCCATAATCCGGGAGGGACAAGCCCCTTCGGACTGATAGTCGCTTCCCATGATTGCTATGCGAAATGACCTCTCGGAGGCTCTACTCTGTCACCCTATTTAGAAGGGAACGATCTTCCGCAGGCCCTTCTTTTTCTTGTGTTTGCTTGAAGCGATCGCTTTGTCTACGTCATCGTTGGCATTCCCTTGCTGGCTGCTGGAGGTCGTGTCGGCGGCATTGCCGTCCGCATGCCCCGCCGCGGGTTGGGTTGGCTGCGATCCATCGCCGTTCTGGATTTCATTTACCTGCGATGGAGGCGGCAAAGTCTGGCTGGCACCCGGGGATGCGTTTGGCTTGAGTTCGTTTGGGTCCTGCGGGACGTTCGGCTTGAGTTCTCCCGCTGCCGGGGTCGCCGGATCGGCGGATACGGGCGGAGCTACAGAATTGTTGGTTGGAGCCGGAGTTGTGGAGTTGTCAGGCTGTGCAGCAGTGGTACCCGCAGGCGAACTCCCAGTCGCTGAATTGTCCGCAGGAGCGGGAATCGCAGAGCTGTCCGCTGACGGCGCATCAGAACGCGGCGCCGCCTCATTGGGCGGAGGCGCCCCGTTGCCCACGGTTTCCACTGAAACGGCATTCTTGTCGGAGCCAGCAGCGGCCGGTCCCATCATGGCCCGTGTGGCCTGTTGGACGACCTCCGTTGCGCTTACCGGCTTGGGATCTACAAGCGTCGGGTCGCCGACCTTGGTTGCTTGCGCCACATCGGGGTGCTTCTGGAAATTCCCCATTAGGCGGCCGAACATGCCGGTTTCCTGGCGGCTTTGGAGTTCCTTAATGTTCTGCTCAACCGCGGCTTTGGTAGGTCTGGGGACAGGACGATGCAGCGCCGCGAGCCGACTCTTGGCATCGTCTGCGCGATCCATCACCGGATAGCGCGTGAGAATACGCGAATAGGCATCCGCAGCGCCGTTGGTGAACTCTTGAATCATGCGGGCTTTGGCGGTTTCATCTAGCTTGCGCGCCCGCAGCATGGCGATCTCGCCCTCATAGGATTGACCCAGAAGATAAAGCGCCTCGTCTACTCGGCTGTAGAGCGGATAGCGATCCACGATTGTGCGCAGGCGCGCGATCGCCGCGGGATAAGACTGCCGCAGGTAATAGAAGCGCCCTATGCGGAACTCCCGCTCCGCCAATACTTCTTGTACCTCCAGCAATCGCTGCTTGGCTTCGGGCACCAGCTTGCTGTCGGGGAATTGCATGATCAGCTGCCGGTATTCTTGTTCCGCGCGCATGCCGTGGGTGAAGTCGCGATCCGGCTTTTCCATCTGCTGATAATGGATGTTGGCGAGCTTGAGCTGTGCCTCGGCCGCCTCCGGCATGTTGGGGAAGAAGGTTTCAAAATCCTTGTATTCGATTTCGGCCTGGGTCAGCGCGGTGGAACCGCCCTCGGCGTACCAGGAATCAGCCACCGCCAGCTTGGCGCGCGCAATGTATTCCGAATCCGGATAGGTGTTGATCAAGGTCTGCAGCGTCATTCGCGCGACTTCGAAGCGGTTGTGCTTCATCGCGTCCATAGCCCGGTCAAACAATACCTTGTCGGGCTGCTTGGAGCCGAGGTTCGCCAGCGGGTTCTGAACCTTCTTGTTGGTGCAGCCGGACGTAACGACCAGCAACATGCCCAGCAAAACTATCGGAACACGACGTGACATAAAGACCTCAGAATTTTTGCGTAGAAACCACCGACCTCGGTCTGTCTGGCCGACCAAAGCTCGGCTCCATCTACCCGATGTGGGACGGACCCTACGCCCGTTCATGCCCGCCAATCAAGAGTTTGCGGCTACCTACACCTTCTGCAGGGTAGCCTCGATCGCTGTCTTCAACAATTTCTGCGCATTTACCTTTGGATCACCCTGCCCGAACACTGCGTTGCCTGCAACCAGAATTTCCGCTCCGGCCCGTACCACCTCTGCCACGGTATCCAATCCGATGCCACCGTCAACTTCGATGCGGTAGTTCAGTCCACGCACCGCGCGTATCTCGGCCAAACGGCGGATCTTATGTACCGCCGCGGGAATGAACTTTTGCCCGCCAAAGCCGGGGTTTACCGACATCACCAGAACATAATCCACTATATCGAGAACTTCACTCAGGGTGTCGACCGGGGTCGCGGGGTTGATCACAACCCCAGCAATCGCCCCCAGGCTACGAATATGTTGTAGAGTTCGGTTCAAATGGCGGCATGCTTCCTGGTGGACCGAAATCCAGTCTGCGCCGGCGTCCACGAAATCAGTAATGTACTGGTCTGGATTGGCGATCATCAGGTGGCAGTCGAGCGGCAACTCGGTAGCCTTGCGCAGCGATTTCACCACCGGCGGGCCAATGGTGATGTTCGGCACGAAATGCCCGTCCATGATGTCCACGTGGACCAGGGTGCCGCCGCCTTCGGTGGCACTGCGAATCTGGTCCGCCAGATGGGCGAAATCCGCCGACAAAATCGAAGGTGCGAGTTCGATCAAACCTGGGTTCTCGCGCAAGGGATATTGTGAAATTCTATCATGCAGTGATGGTGGAGAGACGGGAACGCTCGCCTATGCTTATGCGCGGACAGCCGTTCGGAGACGGTCAGCTTCTTAGCTAAAGCGCGAAGCCCGTTTACTCCAATTTCGCGTACTCTGCTTTGGCTTCCTTCAGGATGGGGATATCCGGGTCGGCATCCTTCCAGAGGGCGAAGAAATCCTGGTAAGCGGTGCGGGCCGCAGCCGCGTCGCCTGACAGAGAGCGCGCTCGCCCCAGTTGCAGATGGGACAGGGCGCAGGCCGGCAAAGTCTGGCATACCCCGCGATGATCCAGGATTTTTTGGAACTCGGCTGCCGCTTCCTTCCCATGGCGTGCCTTGAGGTAAGCCTGTCCGCGAGCATAATTGGGCACCAGGCGTGAAGCGAAGCCAGCCTCATAAGGAAATGCCACCTGGAGCAACTCGATCGCTTTGCCGGGATTGCCGTGGTTGATCTCAATCTCTCCGCGGATCGTCGGCACCCAAACGTCGTTGACCAACGTATTGTTGGGGAAACGTCTGCCCAACTCATCCGCGATCGCTGTCGCCTGGCGTGCGTCGCCTGCCATGGCTTGGGCGAGGCCGGCAAAAAACAGTGTTGCTTGGCTTCGATCCAGAGCGAGCGCCGCCAACACTCCGGCACGCACCTGTGTCTCATTCCCAACCAGGGCTTCGGTCGCCGCCTGCCGTGCCGTAATGCCTGCTGCATTCTCTTCAAACTTTCCTCGCCGCGCCGACTCAATGGCTTGGCCGTAAGTTTCTCTCGCTTTCTGTAGCTTGCCCGAAAAGGCGGCGGCTTCCGCGACCGTTTCCAGCATCTCGAATTCGTTCGTTCTGCCTTTTGCCCAGTCCGCCTCACGCTGCATCCCCGAGATGTCACCTTCCATAAAGGCCAGAACGTAGAGGTCCCGGTGATCACCCATGCCATCCAGCTTGAGTGCCAGCTGCTTTTGGCGGACCGCCTTGGCCTCAGCAAAGCGGTTAAGGCCGAGGTACGAACCTCCCAAAACTCCGTAGCTGAAAGCGCTGTTCGGTTCTAGGCGCATAGTTTCCTGAGCTTCGGCGAGCCCCTGGTCAAATTTGCCAAGGTAGACGTTATAGTCAACCCCGAGATTATTGGTCGGGATTGAATCGCGTGGATAGGTGCGTTTCCACAACTGATACGCTTCTATCGCCTTGTCCCACTCCCCAGTAACGTTCTCGTAGTAGTGGGTTGAAATATAGAGCTTTTCCGGTTCGCTGGCACGTTCTCGCCGTTCGAAGGCCTGTTTCGTGTTTTCGATCGCCAAGGCGCTCTGGCCGGTATTGTTATATGCCTGCCCAAGGCGCGCGTAGGCCACGGCGAAATTGGGATCCAGTTCGAGAGCATGTTTATAGAAAGGGATGGCAGTGTACTCGGACCCCTTGTCCCGTTCCGCCTCGCCCAGACTGAAGGCTTTGAGCGCCTCGAGCGACGAAGTAGTGGCTTCTTCGATGGGCGCGTCGAACTTCTGTATCGAGGCCAGCGACTCGCCAAGTTTGCCGCGCAAATTCGAGGCTGCCTTGCCTACCGCGCCCAGCACCTGCTCCTTCTTGTCCACCTCGACTTGCTCTCGCGCCAGGGCGTCTCCAGTCTGGCAATTGACTGCATCGACGCCCACCACGTACTGGTTACCTAGGGTGGCAATAGAGCCGTTCAGGACGGCCTTGATGCTCTCACGCTGGCAGATCTGACGAGCCAGATCTGGTGTCAGCCGTTCATCGGAGGACCGCCCCATGTAACGCAGGGTGTCCCTCACGCGCTCCTGGGGAAAGATGTTCAGAAACGGAGACTGTTCCAGTTGCACCGCCAGCGCCTGCTTCAGCGTGCCTTCAAAGACTGGGTCGCCCGTGGTGTTCACGAAGTCGGAGAGCAGAATGGAATCCTTTCCCGTCAGTGCATGCGGCCGCCGCATGTAGAAAAAACCGGCTACGGCCGCCAACGCCATCACCACGATGCCACCCACGATGTACCACCGCTTTGGGCCCCCTAGAGCTGTCGCCGTTGTACTGGAACTGGAAGGCGCTATCGGCACCGCCGGTTGCACCGCTGGAGCAGACGGCGCCACGGCTGCCGATCCCGCTTGTCCGGCGGCAGACACCGCGGTCGCGGGTGTCGCGGCACTCACCGCAGAGGTCTTCCCCGAATCAATCTCCCGTTTCAACCGCTTCAGGTCAGCGCGCATTTCGGACGCTACCTGATAACGCAAGTCGCGGTCCTTTTCCAAGGCCTTGTTGATGATCCTCTCTAACTCCGCGGGCAGATTTGGATTCAGCCGCACTGGCTCGGTCGGCGCGCGGTTCAGGATGGCATCGAAAATGACAGCCGATGTGTTGCCGGTGAACGGCTGCCGGCCCGTCGCCATTTCGTAGAGCACTGCGCCGAAAGAGAAGAGGTCTGTCCGAGCGTCCAGTTCCTCGCCCCGTGCCTGCTCGGGTGACATGTAGGCCACCGTGCCTACGGTGCTGCCTGGACTCGTAAGGTTGGCCTCATCCACTGCCGTAGCCAAAGACGCGCCCGCCGGTTCTAATTGCGCCGGCGTTCGCATGGCCAGTTTGGCCAGACCAAAGTCGAGGATCTTGGCCTGGCCGCGCTTGGTGACAAATAGGTTTGCTGGCTTCAGGTCGCGATGGACGATCCCCGCCGTATGCGCCACGTCCAATGCATCGGCAATTTGGGTTGCGATTTCCAATAGGCGCTCGACCGGCATCGGCTTGCTTTCGATGCGGTATTTGAGCGTTGTACCCTCGAGGTACTCCATCACGATGTAGTGAAGCCCCTGGTCATCCCCAATGTCATAAATCGTGCAGATATTTGGATGATTCAATGCGGACGCCGCACGAGCTTCGCGCTGGAAGCGCTCGCGAGCTTGCGGATCATGGGCCAGGTCTTCGGGCAGGAACTTGAGGGCCACACGCCGGCCCAGGCGGAGGTCTTCAGCCTCGTACACGACTCCCATGCCACCGCCGCCCAACTTGCTCATAACGCGGTAATGGGAGATGGTTTGGCCCAGCATGGCGCATTCACGGTCGGACGGCTATGTTAGGCCGTGGCCACTCGCAAGTCAATTCAGGTCCGGATGAATGGGGCGGATGAAATGGCTGGCCCACTCGCGATGATTCCCATGCCGCCGCCTAAACATGCCGGTGCACGGCGATTTGTGGGTTGGGGTGAAGCTGCGTCTTGGCGCGGCATAAGGTCGTCTTTCTTGACTTAGGCTTCAGCCGCTGAGATCCGAACGGCGGCCTTCACCACGCCTATCGGCTGTGTGATTTGAGATCTCAGTCCTTCTCCCAACATCTCTATCCTAGCGGCGAACACAGGCGTGCTAATCTCGTGAACTCGAAAAGAGCATGCCTGTCTCATCCCAATTCGTCTTTACCGGATACAGCCTCGCCACACTCTGTTCCTGGGGAACGGGCGACTTCATCGGCGGATACGCCGCTAAGCGGGCGAATGCCTTTGTACTGGCTGCGCTGGCTCACGCTTGCGGGCTGATCCTGATGACCACGGTCGCGCTGCTCAGCGGTGGTCCCTTCCCGTCGCGGACATCTGCTTTATGGGCGATCGCAGCCGGTCTCAGCGGTGGCGCGGCTCTCGCAATCTTTTATCGCGCACTGGCGGGTGGGAAAATGGGGCTTATCGCTCCGACCTCTGCTGTCCTGGCAGCGGTAATCTCGGTGAGTTACGGAATCTTCACCGAGGGGCTTCCCCACGCAATTCAACTTGTGGGTTTTGTTCTGGCAGCGATCGGAATTTTTCTGATTTCCAGACCTGAAGATGGGGCAGGCCGCCCCGAGGGCCTCTCTCTGGCGTTCTTTGCCGGTCTCGGCTTCGCCGGCTTCTTTCTTTGCATGAAACAGACCGGTGGCAGCTCTGCTCTCTGGTCTGCGGCGCTGGCTCGTCTCTCTTCTTTTGTTCTAGTGTGCGCCATTGTGCTTGTGGGTGTTACGGAAAGAAGTATTCAACGCACTGATGTACTGCTGGGCGGGTTGGCCGGATGTCTAGATGTAACCGGAACCGCGTTGTACGTCCGCGCCAGCCAGACCGGACGTTTGGATACTGCGGTAGTCCTAACTTCACTTTATCCGGCGGTCACCGTGTTGCTCGCGCGGCTGCTCCTTAAAGAACATTTCACGCGTTGGAAAGTAGTAGGAATGATCGCAGCCCTCCTGGCCGTGCCCATGATTGCTCTGCAGTGAATAGAAATCGGCCACGGATTTGCACGGATAAACACGGATTTATCTTTAACCGGATCTTTTCCTGAAACCTCCTTCTCGATCCGTGAAAATCCGTGGCGATTGGTGGCCGTCGTTATTGGCCTAATCTTCGGGGGGAAATTCGCTGCCCGCTACTCGCAACTGTTCACTCCCAGCTGCTACTATCGCCGACATGGCACTGCTCGAAGTCCGCAATCTGACCAAAGTGTTTCCGCTCGGTGAATCCATGTTCGGCGCAGGTGCCAAGGGTGAAGTCCGAGCCGTGGACGACGTCTCGCTCGACATCGAAGCCGGAGAAACTCTAGGACTCGTAGGCGAGTCGGGGTCCGGGAAGAGCACACTGGGCCGGCTGGTCCTTCGATTGATTGAGCCGACTGCGGGCAGTATTTACTTCAAGGGACGCAACCTGCTCTCCGCCAGCCGCAGCGAAATACGCCGCCTCCGCCGCGACATGCAGATTATTTTTCAAGACCCGTTCGGTTCGCTCGATCCCCGCTTGCGAGTGGAAGACATCATCAGCGAGCCGCTTGTAATTCACGAGCGCATGAGCCGGTCTACGTGCCGCGCCCGCACCGCCGAACTTCTCAATGCGGTGGGGCTTGATAAATCTGTGCTGCGGCGCTTTCCCCATGAATTCAGCGGTGGACAGCGGCAGCGCATCGGTATCGCCCGTGCCTTGGCCCTGCGGCCGAAGTTTATCGTGGCCGATGAGCCCGTGTCTGGCCTCGACGTCAGCGTGGGCGCCCAGATCGTCAATCTTCTGGCGCAGTTGCAACGCGAATTCGGGTTGACTTATCTTTTCATCTCCCACTACATGCCTGTTGTCCGCTACCTCGCTACACGGATCGCGGTAATGTACCGAGGAAAAATCGTAGAGATCGGGGCCACCGAGCAGATTACGGAAAGACCAGCGCACGCCTACACGCGCAGCCTGCTGGAAGCCACGCCGGAGGTCGTCGTATGAAGCCCATATAGCAACCGGCTGTCGACGCCGGTTCACAATCACGAGCTCAAACCCTCCACCCTTCGCGGGTGTTTTCGGCGTCCCCGAGAGTGTCTTTGTGGCTAATTTGATGTTTTCGGGTTTATGCTTGGGGCGCACTCCGGGAGGCGCTGCCAATGAAACGAACGTGTATTCTTCTGCTCCTTCTCTTAACCGCATGCGTCTGGGCACAACAGACAAAGAATCCTGTTACTAGTGTGGTGCGTGAGATTCTTCCGCGTCAGCAGAAAAACCTGGTGGCAGCCGTCGAAGAAATGCCCGCGGACAAGTTCTCGTATAAGCCGACCCCACAGCAGATGAGCTTCGGTCATCTCGTGATGCACATCACCGAATCCAACAATTATCTTTGCGCCAAGATTAGTGATGCTCCGGCTCCGAAATCAGAAGAACTGAAAGAGACGGCCAGCAAAGAGAAGTTGGTTTCGGCGCTGAAGGCTTCGTTTGATTTCTGCAATACCGCACTGGCCAAGGTGGACGACACGAAGCTCGGTGACACGATTCAGGCCTATGGTGGGCACGACGCGCCGCGCGCCTGGGCCCTCATTGCTCTCACCAATGACTGGGCCGACCACTATGGCGCGGCGGCCATCTACCTCCGCCTGAACGGGCTGCTGCCACCCACGGCACAGAAGAAGTAGGCAATGAACCCGCAGGGCAGACTCGCTCGTCTGCCCGTATAGCTCAACTTGGCACAATCCTTGCCACTGCGGGAAGCAAGTCGAGCTTTGCTCGACACCGAGGCTCGGGCGCCTGTGGTGTCAGCCAATACCCGCGTTCATTGCACCACCCAGCCACGTTCAGTTGAAAAGCTAGACTATTTGATCTGCACCAGCTCACCAGGATTGGAACTGAGCGTCTCGGGGGCCGGCTGCTGTGGGGCTCGCCAGGAGTCAAAAATCGACACCTGGTGGACACAGGAAACCGTGCAGTGCGGGGCGCACGATTTCTCCGTCACAAATTCGCGGCGTATATCCCCGAGAGTATATTTCTCTAGCGGGATGGCAGGGTACCCACGCTGTTGCGAGCAGTAGTGCACCAACCCGTCCTCACAGATGTAGAGGTAACGAGCTCCGGCGCGGCAGCGCCACTGGTTGGGACGCCCCAGCGCGATGTTGTCCTGGAAAGCATTCACCCGCGTGAAGCTGCGCTTCTCCATCGATTTCATTTCTTGGTAAACCCGCCGTTCTC
>Ga0207646_10008657_pt1 | contig 10160 bp, 9 predicted proteins | sample KBSK5502metaG_FD_184343 | JGI IMG/M metagenome (GOLD analysis project Ga0207646, IMG submission 184343) | Corn, switchgrass and miscanthus rhizosphere microbial communities from Kellogg Biological Station, Michigan, USA - KBS K5-50-2 metaG... | ecosystem: Host-associated > Plants > Roots >...
GGTAATGGCTTCGCGTGCCGCCTGGCGCTCCGGTGCGAGTTCATCAAGCGTCGAACTGACAAAGACGCGCACGCGCTGGTCAGGCGTGCGGATCATAGGTGTAGTGCTGGGAGCCTCTCTCGACCAGCTTTCTGCATCCAGCGGATGATGTGTCTCCATCGTAAATCAAGCCCCTTTCAAGAATCGCACGTTCTCTTCATTCCGGTAGGCCAACTGAGACTCCCAATGCTCGTGGGGTGAAAACAAGGGCACGTAGCAGTCCACAGCGTCACGGCTCAGCTCGTTCTACTACTTTCTCCTGGCTTCCTTCAAAGAGGGCCGCCAGGTCCTGCTCCAGGCGCCTCCATTGCCCCCATTGATAGCGTTGAAGAAAGCCCAAGCTCACCAGGAAGGTGACGACTCCAGCGCTCGTACAGACCAGCAAAGGGAAGGTGAACAGGGCAGACAGCAGCAGGCCCACAAAAACCCCCACCAGCACACTGTTGATGGCGGCGATCATCCCTGCTGTCGTCAAGAAGACCTGCCACCAGGATGGGTGTAAGCCCACCTTGAGCATGGGCCGTCTCCTCTTCTCATCAGCGGCAAGGATGAAATAGGGTCGCAGCTGGGGAGCATACTCCAGGTAGAGGTGCCGAATGCGCGTGATCCCGCGCGCGTACGTGAGATCCTCAATGGCCGATTGCAGCACGCGCTCAAAGGTGATCAGCCCCATCAACCAGAGCGAAGGAAGCAGCACCAGGCTGAAGACGAAGAAGGCCGTGCCCATGCGGGAGACTTGCCCGGTAAAAGCGATGGCAATCAAGGCGCCGGAGACAGCCCCAATAAAGAGCGTGCAGCGGCCATTGGCGTCGGCCACGGTCATCGCGCGTCCCGTTTGCAAATTGTAATGGTCCGTGGTGAGCATCGTAACCAGCTGTGAAGACAGCTGTGGGAGCGACGGTTCGTCTTGCAGTCGCTCCATTCCTGGCATGTGTTCGTCTATAGGCATGTCACCCCTCCCTCTGGTCAATACTGCTCTTTTGGTTGTTCAAGCTCTTGTTTTTCCAGTTCCGCTTGGAGCAGTTCCAGCAGATGCTTTTTTGCCTGCAAGACTCCTGCTTTGCCAATCGCTTCGGTTTGACCCGCTTCTGCAAAAAACTTTTCCACAATGTTTCTTGCATCGCCCATCGGATCGGAGGGCCTTCTGCATCCACAGGTGTAACACATCGTTCTGACCTCCTGAAACGCTACTGACAATTCCGACTTTCTTTTCTTGCATGTACTGGTGTTGCTTTACCTCCCCTGGCGGGTCAACCGGCGGGCCTTTCCGGTATAGAAAGGAGACCTGAGGTTGCTCATACCTCGAATCACTCGGGGCAACAGCTTCATGTGTTCGTAGTTGATCCCGCCAAAGGGCGGCTGGGGATCGTAGTGGATCAACCACTGCACCCTGCGCGCCGTTTCCTCATCTGTGAGGCGGGACACCATATACAGCGCCATATCGATCCCTGCCGAGACCCCAGCCGCATTGACGATGTTGCCATTGACTGTCCAGCGTTTCTGGACATAGTGTGCGCCCAGGTTCTCAAGGAAGCGCGTATATGCCCAATTGGTGGTGACCTCACATCCCTCTAGCAGCCCGACGGAGGCCAGAATCAGCGCGCCAGTGCAGACCGAGACGATCCAGTCAGCATCCTGAGCCGCCGTCCGGATATACTGGCGGATGGCAGGGTTGCTCATGGCGTTCAGCGTTGCCCTGTCGCCGCCTGGAACGAAGAACGCATATGGATGTGGCAGATCAGCAAAGGTGCCGTTTGGAACCACGCGCACCCCATTATCGGAGGTGACCGGGCCCGGCTGCTCAGCAACCACCACGGGGTGGAATTGAGGTGCGATCCGACGCAAGGCGGAGAACACCTGCAACGGGCCGACCAGGTCGAAGACCGTCAGGTTGGGGTAGAGGACGAAGGCGATCTCGTGGGCTGGACGCTGCTCGGCCATGTTTTGGCTCACGAGCCTCGCAAGGGCCGCCCGGTCCCGCTCGAACGTGGTCCAGTCGAGTCTGCCAAACGGCGGGCGGGGATCGTACTCGATCCCCAACTGGGCTAGCTGAGCAGTTGCCTGGTTCGTCAATTTGGCGCCCAACCCGATGGCCATATCAATCGCGCCCGAGACCCCCGCAGCCGTCGTGAACTTGCCGTCCGTCACCCAATTGGTGGATTCCGCGGGTTGGTAGCGGGCGCCATACGCCTCCAGCCGCTCTGCATACGCCCAATGGGTCGTGGCCGACCGCCCCTCAAGCAGACCGGCGGCAGCCAGGAGCAGCGCACCGGTGCTGGTCGCAGCCACCCATTCGGCTTTCTCCCCCGTGCGCCGCACGTAATCGACCAGTTCCGCATGCTCCAGCGCAGGGAGCGTGTCGGTTCCACCGCCAATCACGACCAGGCCCTCTGGCTGCGGAACGTCGGCGAAGGTCTTTTGGGGGATGATCGGCATGGGTGTATCCGTGGGGATAGCTTCAAGGCGTTCTCCCACCACAACCGAAACATACCCGGCCTTCAATTTCATCATAGGACCCAGTCCCATTATGGGACCCAGCACGCTGCGGTTGCCCACCAATTCCAGCAGGGACACTCCTGGGTACACCACAAATGCGATCGTTTTCTTTGCCATAGCGTTCTCTCTCTTCTTTCTGTCTCCACACAGCCAACGCGACTGCTCTCTTGTCCCTCGTCGCGTCGATGGAGGCCTTGTCCCGCCCAAGATGGTGGAGCATGTGCTTCGTCAGATACAACGCATCATCGCGACCCCGGTGAGCAGGGCTGAGCCGTTTGGTGTTGAGATGGTGTCCCACCATGACGATGGCCCTTGAGCAGAGCTTATCTGGCAACGTGTTCGCCGGGCGCATGCTCTTCCAGGAAAGCCCGGGCAACTTCCTGGGCCTGCTCCGCATACGGACTGAGCCAGAACCCGAGATGGTCCCCCTCTTCTATCCAATACCGCTGCACCCCAGGGATATGCTCATAAGCATACACCCCGTCAGAGAATTTCGCGTCCACATCGTATGTGCCGTGGATGATGAGGCTAGGGCACTGTACCTTCTCTAGCGGAAGATGCGTGAGCTTAAGGGACTCTTCCATATCGTTCTCGTTCCCCTTTTCCCTCTCATGATAGGGATTCATCGCGCCCAGTAATGCCTTCCAGAAAGCAAGTGCTTGCGGCGAGTTCATGACGTGGTCAATCTGTCTCTTTTGCTGTTCTTTCGTGTAGGAACCTGTAACCTGGAGTGCTTCCTTCAACAGTATTTCTGGCTTTTTCTCATTGATCATCTGCACGATCTTCTGCCCGAGCGTGCTCATGAAAATGGCCTGGGTGATCGGCCCGTCAGTTTCCGGCATGTGATAATACCCGCTGATGCTGCTCACCGCGACCAGGGCCCAGACCCTGTCCGGGTGACGCATCGCGAACTGGTATGCTGGCGGACCGCCTGCCGAGAAGCACAGAACGGCGACGTTTTCTATCTTGAGATGATCTAACAGAGCGGCCAGCAGGTCAGCCTGCTGTTCAAACGTCTTCCCACTGTCCAGAGACGTCCCCAGATATCCTGGCCTTGATGGGCTGAGAATCCTGTAGGTACTGGTATTCAGCCAGTTCGCTATTAAACGGGCCTGGTCGGCGCCACCAAGGCCGCCGTGAATGGAAAGGATGACTGGCCCTCTCGTCCCACTCATGTGCATCTCGCCCGAACTGTGCGGGCGCAGCGCTTGCAGCGCGGCCTGCAGGTCGAAACCTGCGGCCACCGTGAGTTCCAGCCGCTCCCCGCCGATCTGCGTTTTCAGTTCGTCGGCGGTGCCTTGAGCGATCACGCGCCCCTGAGCGATGACGACAATGTGATGGGCCAGGTGATCGGCTTCCTCCAGGTACTGCGTCGTGAGGAAGACTGTCGTGCCCTGGGCTACCAGGTCACTGATGACCTCCCACACCGCCAGGCGCGCGCGCGGATCAAGGCCGGTCGTCGGCTCATCGAGGAAGAGGATCGGCGGCGACACGATCAGGCTGGCTGCCAGGTCCAGACGCCGGCGCATGCCTCCTGAGTAGGTCCTGACGAGGCGGGAGGCGGCATCCACGAGATCAAACCGTTCGAGCAGGGCGCGCGCCCGCCGCTTTGCCGCCGCGCCGGGCAGGTGATAGAGTTGCCCGAACATCGTCAGGTTTTCGTAGCCGGTCAGGCTTTCATCGACGGCGGCATATTGGCCGGTCAGCCCAATGCGCGAGCGCAGGGCCGCGGCGTGTTTCACAACATCCAGCCCTTCCACTTCCGCACGCCCACTATCGGGCTTGAGGAGCGTGGTCAGGATGCGTACCGTGGTCGTTTTGCCTGAGCCATTGGGGCCGAGGACGGCCAGGACACTGCCTTCCTCGGCCACCAGGTCAAGCCCGTCCAGGGCATGGACCTGGCCATACGATTTGTGCAAGCCTTCAGTTACAATGGTCGGTGCGAAGGTCGTCATCCCTTGCTCCTTTCTAAACGAACTCGGCAACATCGCGCCACCGAGTTCGTAGCATGCCTGGCAATTCCTTATGACGTCAGGGCGGGTTGTGAGACTGCCTCGCCTTTCGCGGTCAAGAGCGCGTATCCTATCCACCCAAATCCTAGAAGGACAAGCACTAAAGCCACCAAACCAATCCCTGAAGCCACATTCAGCACTAAAGCCCCCGAACCAAAGATGCTGATCAAGAAACTGACGCCAGAAACGACGACACCGACAATGAAGAGCAAGCCAGCCCACTGTGGGAACACCCTGGCCCGCATCGTCGCACTCCCAAGCAGCACCAAACCCACCACAAACAGCCCGGTTGCCACCGAGCCGTACACATTCACTGCCGAATTGGCGGTAAACAATAATTGGTCCCTCACGTTAGGAGCATGAACATTGAGCCAGGGATTGATGACGAGGTAAACGACAACGAAGGAACTTGCAAAGAGAAACGCACCGCTAAACGTCAGGAGAAACCCGACGAACCCGAGCCAGCCAGCACGCGACGCCTGGCGCGCGACGATGCTGGGCAGCCCCAGCAGCAGCAGCACTAATCCACTCGTCCCCACCCCTATCATGACCAACCCGAGGGGAGTGACAGGCGTGAAAACAATAGCCAGGATGCCGCCAATGATGAAGAGCACAGGCCCCAGCAGCAGGGCCAGGCCGCTTGCGCGATACAACGTGACAGAGGACATAAGAACTCCTTACTGGGGTGTGATGACCCCTTGCTCGTGAGCCTGTTCAAGGCTCACACGAAACGACCTGAGCTAATAGGAAAACAACATTAGGGAGGCGCAGATCATGAGCAGGTCAACTAGAGTTCCAGCTCACCGCTGTGAACCAGCAGGCGGAGAAATTCCAGGTGACGCACGAGATTTGCGCGATCGCTGCCGCCGTTCTGGTACCACTGCCGCAGCCAGAACAGCGAGGCGATCTCATGCGAGGTAAAGCCCCACCCGGCGAGCAGGTCTGCCTCACGCAAAGTGATGTCCGAAGACGTTGGCCGTTCAGCTTGTGCTTGCGTCTGCATCTGTGGGTTCATGGGCCTATCCTTTCTTTGCCGTTGCGTCTGTCCTTCCCTATCGCTACAGCAAGTATAGGTGAGCGCCTCGTTCTATGTATCTGGCAGACGGTCTATTTCCACTAGTCCTTTCGATCTACCGATCATCTCCGCCAAAGGGAGGCCAAGACACCACGATCTCGTCTGTTCCAACTGTTCTCCCCCTACCGCGTCGCGAGAGAGCGAGCAGAAACGTGACTTCCGCAAGGATGGTCAGGGGCAGGCTTGCTTGATGGATCGAACAGTGCTCCTGCACCGTAAGAGACCAGCAGCGCTTTCGTGGAAATGGGGGCAGTGAAGGGTGAACAAACAGATTGGGCCAGGACTGAGAATTGGATGTAACGTTTGAGGATGCGCTGAGACTCTATTTATGGCTACCTGCCATAGTGGTGCTGGAACGCAGAAGCCCACTGTACGATGCACGAATACTGGGCCAGATAATACAGCCATGGCATGAGAATGTTTTCTCAAAAACACGGGCTCGATATTTCTGATCCCATGAGACGTGATGCGTATCTCTTGTTGGGTTCCATTCATGCGTACAGCCCTATCGTTGACGCTTGAACACAAAGAAAGGAGACCTCAAGAATTAGCTCAAAGGACAGAAAACGTAGTGCATCTTTAGACATTGTGCTGTTTGGCGTTTGAATAGAGCCAGAGAGCTACATCTTTTGTTTTGCTATTACAGCAAGTATCACCAGAACAAGGAGACTTACGATATGGAGCATCGACGCTTCAGATCGATACGCGCACACAAGCGTGTACTGATCGCACTGATCGCTGTATTGCTCGTGACAACGCTTGTTGCCCTCGTGCCCGGCCTGACGGGGCACGCAGTGAGGCGGGCATCGGCCGTAACCGAGGATCCGCCGGGTGGGCTGGGACAGCTCAGTGGTCTGCTGCCCAGGGACCACCTGACCGAGGAGAGCGCCATCCAGGTCGATCTCAGCAACGAGACGGTGCGCCTGCCGCTCTACAAAGGCGATGCCTACGGCAAGACCGCCTGGTTCATCCTGCTGGATGCCTCCGACGCCGGGCTGGCTCATGACCTGGGCGTCAACTTTGCCCCCAAGCTCGCCAATATCGGCATCGGCTGCCCCGCCTGCGTGCAGACCGTCACCCTTGACTCCCCCTCGCCCGCGCAGAACCCCTTCGGACCAGCACTGGTCCACTTCCAGGGTGCGCCCGATTTCAGTCCCACCCGCATCGCGGTGCCAGGCCCCAACGGCTTCCCCCTCGCCAGCTTCCAGCCTGGGGCTGTGGCCGGCCCGGGCTACAGCCCGTTCATTCGCATTGCCGGCTCGCCGGTCGTCTACAACGCTCCCATTGTGGCCACCGGCGACGGTCCCTTCGACGTCGTGCACCACACCAACACCGGTGATCGCGTCCTGGGCATCCACATCGCACCGGCAACGTCGCCCTCCGGTCAGTTCCTGGAGTCCTACGTCGACCTGTTGTTTGTCAAGGGCTTCGACGCCGGCCAGCCGATTGTGTACCTGAGCACGGATGCCGGTCAGCCCTTGACTGCGGTGCTGGAGCGTTCGACCTACGTGCCCGCGCTGGACAACGCGGCGTATAACGGCGGCGACGACTTTCTGGGGTCCGCCCGCGAGCGGCTCTTCGGCTTCATCAACGGGCAGACGGGCGCCACCAACCCGCAGGCCCAGGGCTTTGTGCACCTGGTGCGCGACGGGCACGCCAGCGAGGACGCCTCGGCCGGGAACACGGCGCTGATCAACGCCCTGCGCAATGGGGGCGACCTGCTCAACGTGTTCGGGGATTTCCCCACCCTGGCCGATCCCCGGCATGCCCAGGCGTACAGCCCGTTATGGGACGCACAGCTGGGCCTGTGGACGCAGAAGGCCATCAACGCGGGGCTCAACACGCGGCAGATCGATGAGGTCGTCGTCTTTAACCTGGCGGCCACCCGGCCCGACCTGCTGACGGGCTTCAACCCAGCCACAGGGACGGCTGCTCCGTACGGTGCCGCAGGAGTCGACATCAACTGTGCGGTCATCGGGTTCACTAACCAGGCTCCCACCGCCAATCTTGCCACGCCCGTCCCGAACTCACAGTTCCCGCCAAGGTAGCCAGGGAGCGGCTTCGGTGTTTTTGTTCATTCGACCGTCTTTCGGTGGGATTGGTGAACGCAAACACTGATCGATCCATGACCCGCGGAGCCCCAGCGCCTGCAGGGGTCCGCGGGTCCTCGCACCCCGTGTGTAGAGTTCGAGAGTATTCGTTTTGTACATTCCTGGGTAAGGAAACCAACCGGTTAAGACTGTTTCGAGAGCCGATCAGACGGAGCAACTCCGCCGATGGTGTGGGGGATGTTGAGGCCGAGAGCTGAGGGATAACCGTACATAGCAAAGCGTGCGAACCAGATAGTCATCTGCTGGGGAGAGCTGGTCATCCCGTTCTCAATCCACCAGGCCAGCATCCCCACCAACCAGTGCGCCAGGCTGATGATCACGAACTCCGCTGGCGCGGCATTCGGGTCATTGGTTGCTCGCAGGCCTGATGCGGAGAGTGTTCGCGCGCGGCTTCGAATGGCTTCCGCGAAGTAGTCACGCATCTGGACGGTAAACCAGGAACTGCCGCGTTTGCCAAGCATCACTCGATAGAGTCTCGCGTGCCTGGCGATATGCTCGAAGAACGCTGACCAGGCTGCCAACTGGGAATCGATGTACGATTGCACGGCTTTGGCGTCAAACTCGCTCTCGGACGAGAGGAGTCCCTCCAGGTTCTCCGGGAGGGGACCGATCTCGCGGAACATCTGATTGATAGCTTCCTCAAAGATGCCGGTAACCAGAGCATACTTGTCTGGGTAGTGACGATAGAACGTCGTCCGGTTGACCATCGCCCGCTCGGCAATGTCTCCCACCGTGACTGCATCGAACCCCTTTTCCTCAATCAGGTCGATCAGGGCTTCGCGCAAGTTCGCATGGGTTCGTCTCACGCGTAAATCAACATGGTCGCGCGTCATTTTTGCTCCTGTGTTGCATATGCAACATTCTCGTGAATTTGCTTCTTGCTCCTGGCTGACGCTTCGAGTACGCTTCTTTTAGACACCATTCTACCACAAATATCAGAAAGTGTTGCAAAACGCAGAAGCGCATTGGGAGGGAAGGTACGATGGCAAACACACCAGCCATTCTGGCTGAAGGACTGTCCAAAGCGTATGGCAAGATCCACGCCCTGGATGGATTGGACCTGGTAGCTGAGGAAGGAAGTGTCCTGGGCGTGCTCGGTCCCAACGGCGCAGGCAAAACGACTGCGGTGCGCATCCTGACCACGCTCACCAAACCTGATCGTGGACGCGCGGAGGTAGCAGGGCTGGATGTCGTGACACACGCTGCGACCGTGCGCGAGCGCATCGGACTCTCCGGTCAATATGCCGCCGTCGATGAACTGCTCACCGGCTACGAAAACTTGAAGATGTTCGGGCAACTCTATCGCCTGCCAGGCGCAGTGGCAAAGCGACGGGCGCAGGAACTGCTCGTGCGCTTTGATCTCGAAGAGGCCGCCTCCCGCGTGGTGAAAACGTACTCAGGAGGCATGCGCCGGCGGCTCGACCTGGCGGCCAGCCTGATCATTTCGCCACCGATTCTGTTCCTGGACGAGCCAACGACCGGTCTTGATCCGCGTGGACGCCTCGCGATGTGGGAGGTTATCCGTGACCTGGCGGCCCAGGGCACAACGGTATTGCTGACCACCCAGTACCTGGAGGAAGCCGATTACCTCGCCACGCTGATCGTGGTCATCGATCAGGGGCGCGTGATTGCCAGGGGCACGGCTGACGAACTGAAAACGCAGATCGGCGGGGAGCGCCTGGAACTAACAGTGGCTCCGCGCAGCGATCTGGGCGCCGCGTTGCAAGCGATACGTCCGTACAGCTCGGGTGAGATTCAGATCGACCGCGAACGCCGTCACCTCGCAGTCCCGGTAACGCATGGAGCTCAGCGACTCGCTGCCATCGTGCGCGATCTCGATGGAGCACAGATTGCGCTTTCCGATCTGGCCCTGCGCCGCCCCACGCTTGATGATGTCTTTTTCTCGCTTACCGGGCGCGCGGTAAGCGAGGCTGAGCCGCCTGAAGAGGCACGACTACAAAGGAGTAAACGATGAAAAGCCCGGCACTCTTGACCACGGAAGATGTTACCCCGCGTTCCCATTTCGCTCTCTATTGGACGTTCGCTCACGCGTGGGTGCTGGCTAAACGCAGACTCACGCAGATCCCACGCCGTCCCGACGAGTTGCTTATCGCGACTATTCAACCAACCATGCTCGTCCTGCTCTTCCGCTACGTCTTTGGCGGAGCCATTCTCGTTCCTGGCACCAGCTATGCGAACTATCTGATGGCCGGTGTGTTCGTGCTAGCGTCCCTGGTCAGTTCCCTGGCAACCGGGATTGGCCTGGCAACCGACCTCCAATATGGCCTGATTGACCGCTTTCGCTCGTTGCCGATGGCGCACTCGGCGGTCCTCACCGGTCGCACGCTGGCCGACCTCGTCCGCGATGTCTTCGTCGTGCTGGTCATCTGGGCAGTCGGTCTGCTCGTTGGCTTCCGGCCAGCGGGC
>Ga0207646_10008658_pt1 | contig 10159 bp, 9 predicted proteins | sample KBSK5502metaG_FD_184343 | JGI IMG/M metagenome (GOLD analysis project Ga0207646, IMG submission 184343) | Corn, switchgrass and miscanthus rhizosphere microbial communities from Kellogg Biological Station, Michigan, USA - KBS K5-50-2 metaG... | ecosystem: Host-associated > Plants > Roots >...
CTCCTCGACGTTCATCGAGTCGAAGAGAGCGCCGCCCTGGAAGAGCATCGCGACGCGCCGGCGGACCGGGGAGAGCTCCTCTTCCGTCATGTGGACGATCGATTCCCCAAAGACCTTGACGTCGCCCTTGTCCGGTTTCTCGAGGCCGTTGATGTGGCGGATCGTGACGCTCTTGCCGGTCCCCGACGGTCCGAGCACGCAGAGGACTTCACCCTTGCGGATCTTGAGAGACACGCCCGCTAGCACTTCCCGGCGCGTGTAGGCCTTCCACACGTTGTCGAACTCGACGATAGTGTCTCCAGCCACGAGTGGCGTCGGTTTCGAGTCGGCGGAGAGCTGGAGCTCGGCCTTCATATCGCCAGGAAGAGCTTGGTCAGGAAGAAGTCGGAGATGAGGATCGAGATCGACGCGAAGACCACGGTCCGCGTCGTCGCCTGACCCACCGACGTCGCGCCCCCTTCGACCTGGAGCCCGTTGTAGCAGCCGAACAGAGCGACCTCCAGCCCGAAGAAGAAGGTCTTGGCGATGCCGCTCGTGATGTCCTGGATCGCGAGGTAGTTCCAGATGCTGTTCAGGTAATCCTGCGGCGTGATTCCCAGCTCGGTGACGGCAATGAGGAGTCCACCGATTATGCCGAGCACGTCGGCGATCGCCGTCAGGATCGGCAGCATGATGACCACCGCCAGCACGCGCGGCAGGACCAGTCGACGGATCGGCGAGATCGCCATCGAGCGGAGGGCGTCGACCTGCTCGGTGACCGTCATCGAGCCGAGCTCGGCTGTGATGCCGGAGCCCACCCGTCCGCCCACCATCAACGCCGTCAGCACCGGGCCGAGCTCCCGGACGAGCGAGATTGCAACGACGCGTCCGGTGAACATCTTGCCGCCGAACGCCGCGAGCGAATACGCGGTCTGGAGGGCGAGCACCATCCCCACGGAAAAGGCGGTGATCCCGGTGATCGAGAGCGATTTGACGCCGAGCTCGTCCATCTGGGCGAGGACCTGGGAGCCGTAAAACGGTCGGGTGACCGCCGCGTGCGCGGTCTGGATGACCATGGTGCCGATTCCGCCCATGTACTCCAGGATCCCGGCCCCCTTCTTGCCCAGCCGATCGACGAACTTCAGCCACCGGATGTTCCGGTAGAAGATCGTCGTCGCCGTCTGTTGTGTCGTCGGGGGCATCGAATCGCGCGATTCTACGCTGCGTTCGCCGCCGCTGTAAAACACGACGGCCGCGGAACTTGCGCGGGCGCGGCTCGTTTTCTCGGGCGCTCGGTGGCGCAGCTACAATCGCCGGCGATGCGGGCCGTTCGCTCCGCGATCGTCTGGGCGATCATCCTGGTGCTGACGGTCCTCTTCGGACTCCCCGGGATTTTCGCGGCGCTCATCCCTCCGCGCGGCGACTGGTTCCTGCGATTCGCGCGCGGCTGGGCGCGCTCCGTGCTGGCGGTCGCGGGCATTTCCGTGCGCGTCCTCCACGGAGACCGGATCGAGCGGGGAAAGAGCTTCGTCGTCGTCGCGAACCACGAAAGCTTCTGCGACATCCTGGTGCTTCTCGCGACCCTCCCGATGCAGGTCCGTTTTCTCGCGAAGAGGAGCGTCTTCCGGGTGCCGGTGCTCGGCTGGTCGATCGCCGCGGCCGGATTCGTCCCCGTCGATCGCGAGGACCGCTCCCGCAGCGCGGCGACCGTCGAGGCCGCGCTCCGCCGGCTCCAAGGGGGACGGTCTCTCGTCATCTTTCCCGAGGAGACGCGCACTCCGACGGGCGACCTCCTCCCGTTCAAGCGCGGGGCCGCCCATCTCGCGCTCCGATCCGGCCTTCCGATTCTGCCGGTCGCGCTCGCGGGAACGTACCGCGTCCTCCCGCGGGGAACGCTCGCCATCACGCCCGGACCCGTCATAATGGCGGTCGGCAATCCCACCGAGGTCTCCGGCCGCTCCGTTCGCGAACGCGGCGCCGTGACGCGCGCCCTGCGCGAGGAGATCGAGTCGCTGCGGTCGGAGGCCCGGCAGGTGGTCGCGTGATAGTTTGAGAATCCGATGTCCGCCGCCGCGGAGCTGACCGAAGAAAAAGTCCTGGAGGTCCTGCGAACGATCCGGTTCCCCGGCCTTTCGCGCGACATCGTCTCGTTCGGCTTCGTCAAGGACCTCGAGATCGGCGGCGGCAACGTCTCGTTCCGCCTCGAAGTCCAGACCTCCTCCCCCCGCGCCGCCGAGGAGATCCGTCGCGACGCGACCGAGAGGCTCCGTTCTCTCCCGGGCGTGCACGCCGTGACGATCCGGCTCGACGTGCGGGAACCGGCGCCGCTCCCGCCGCGCGGGGCGGTCGGCGTGCCGCCGCCCGATGCCGCGCTCCTCCCCGAGGTCCGGTTCAAGGTGGCGGTCGCCTCCGGAAAGGGCGGGGTGGGAAAGTCCACCGTCGCCGCGAACCTCGCTCTCGCGCTCTCCCGTCTCGGTCAGCGCGTCGGGCTCATGGACTCGGATATCTACGGGCCTTCGCAACAGATGATGATGGGCATCGACGAGAAGCCCTTCATCAACGACGCCAACCACATCGTTCCGGTCGAGCGGTTCGGCGTCCGGGTCATGTCTCTCGGCTTCCTGATGGACGTCGACCAGCCCGTCATCTGGCGCGGTCCGATGGTGATGAAGGCCGTCGAGCAGTTCCTGGGCGACGTCGAGTGGGGAAAGCTCGACTTCTTGGTCGTAGACCTTCCTCCCGGCACCGGCGACGCGCAGCTCACTCTGACGCAGAAGATTCACCTGTCGGGCGCGGTCATCGTCACGACGCCCCAGGACGTCGCGCTGATCGACGCCCGCAAGGGGCTCGCGATGTTCCAGAAGGTCAACGTGCCGGTGCTCGGGATCGTGGAGAACATGTCGTACTACATCTGCCCGAAGTGCGGACATCGCGACGAGATCTTCAAACACGGCGGAGGGGAGCGCACCGCGAAGCAGCTGCACGTCCCGTTTCTGGGCGCGATTCCGATCGACCCGAAAGTCGCTCTCGGCGGCGACGCGGGTATTCCGATCGTCGCGGCGGAGCCGAAGTCATCCGTGACGGAAGCCTTCCTGCGGGTCGCCGAAGCGGTGCAGAAGAGTCTCGGCGCGTAGCTCCCGGAGCCCCCGAATTCGTTGCCGGCCCGGATCGAGATCGCGCGACTCGACATTACGCTCGCCCGCGTCGACGCCATCGTCAACGCCGCGAACGAGAGACTGCAGCTCGGGGCGGGCGTCGCGGGCGCGATCCGGCAGCGGGGCGGCCAGTCGATCCAGAAAGAGTGCGATCGAATCGGCCACTGCGCCGTTGGTGAAGCGGTCGTGACGGGCGCGGGCAACCTGCCGGCGCGCTGGGTGATTCACGCGGTCGGGCCGGTCTGGCGGGGCGGAGACGAGGACGAGGAAATGTCGCTCGCATCTGCAGTGCTCGCGGCTCTCGGGCGAGCCGAGGAGATCGGCGCAAAGTCAGTCGCTCTCCCGGCGATCTCGACCGGTATCTTCGACTTCCCCGTCGACCGGGCCGCCGAGATTGCGATCGCTGCCGCACACTCCTTTGCCCGGACCGCGCGGGTCGTCGAGCGGATCGTCTTCTGCCTCTACGATGCGCGGACCTATGAAGTGTTTCGAAAGGCGCTGGAGAAGACGGAGTAGGAGTTCTCGGGAGAGCGATTCCTCTTCGCTATCATCCAACCGGATGCCGCAGGTTCCCTTCGCGACGCGCCGAGCACTTCTCCTTCCGCTCCTCTTCCTGCCGGTGGTCGCGCGCGTCCCTCCCGAAGCCGATCTCGCCCGCCTCGAATCGGCGAAGAACGTCGGGCTCGCGGCGCTCGAAGAGGGGAATCTGGACGAGGCGCGGCGGCGCTTCGAGACCGTCCGCCAGCTTGCGCCGTCCGAGCCCCTGGGATGGGCGGACGGCGCGGTCGTCGCGATGCGCGCGAAGGACCTCGCGCGGGCGAAGGAACTCCTGGCGGAAGCGCTCTCCCGGTCCGCCAACGGCCCGCGCGTCCTCGCGCTCGAAGGCGCGCGCCGGGAGCTCGCGGGGGACGCGGCCGGAGCCGTCGAGGCTTACGAGAAGGCCGCGACGGCGGATCCGTCGGATCTGCCTTCGCGCTGGGCGGCCGCCCGACTTCTGACGGAAAAGATTCCGGGCGGGTCGGCGCGGGCGATCCCGGCCGTTGAAGCGGCGCTCGAGCGCGCGCCGGCGAACCTCTTCCTCCTCGCCCGGCTGTCGGAGCTCTTCCGCGCCGCCGGCGATTCCGCGAAGGCCCAGGAAGCGCACGACCGGCTCGTGCGCGCGCTCGACGGGAAGGATCCGAGGCTCGAGCGGTATCTCGCAGAGGCGCGCCAGGCTCTGGCGGCGGGCGACGCGCGCGGCGCTTCCCTGAAGTACCGGATCGTCGAGAACCTCCTGAAGGTCGCCCCCCGGTACCAGCAGGCGCGACGCGACGTCGAGTCGGGCGTCGTCGGTCTTCCTCTCGAAGACTGGTCCCCGCCGCTCGCCGCGAAGATCCGGGCGCGCGCCGGACAACCGGTGCCGCTCTCGTTCGCGCCGATGCCGAAGGGGGGACTCGAGAGCCTCCGGGGGCTCGCGTCCGTGCGCGCGGCGGGACGGGACGGGCGCGACCTCGCGTTCGCGGGTCGCGCCGGAATCGTCGTCGCGGCGCGGGGCGCCCATGGATACGACGTCCGCCCGCCGCTCGCCGGCGCCGCATCCTCCGTCGAAGCCGCCGACGTGACGAATTCCGGGAAGTTCGATCTCGCGGCGCCGGGCGCGCTCTGGATCGCCGAAGGAACCGGCTGGCGAAAGACCGATATGCCGGCTGCCGACTCGGTGACCGCGATCGACTTCGACAACGACGGCGACCTCGATCTCTACTTCTCCAGCTCCTCCGGCGACCACCTGATGCGCAACAACCTCGACGGAACCTGGACGGACGTGACGCGCTCCTCCGGCCTGCCGCAAGGGATCGCCTCGCGCCGCGCAGTCGTCGGAGACTTCGACCGGGACGGCGACCCCGACCTCCTTCTCGTGCTCGCCGGAGGCGGGCTCCTCCTGCTCGACAACCTGCGTGGCGGCCGGTTCGCGGCGAAGAGCGCCGGTCTGCCGGCGGAAGGCGATTTCCGCTATGCAGCGGCGGGCGACTTCAACTCCGACGGGCGTCTCGATCTCGTCTGGTCCGGGCCCGACACGGCGTTCGTTGCGCTCAATCGCGGCGACGGAACGTTCGCCCCGGCGAAGCGTCTCCCGGCCGCTGGCGTGCCGGTCCTTGCCGACTTCGACAACGACGGCTTCCTGGACCTCTTCCTCGCGTCGCCGAAGGGGCCCTCGACGCTCCTGCGCGGCGACGGCGCAGGTGGCTTTTCGCGATGGGAAGTCGGACCGCTGCCGGCGGCGATTGACGCCGAGGCTGTCGACTTCGACGGCGACGGGGACCTCGACCTCGTCCTGGTGACGGCCGCGGGGGAGGCGGCGCTCTTCGAGAATCGCGGAGGCAACGCGAACGGCTGGATCGACGTCACGCTCGAGGGTCTGCCGACCGGCTCGGGCAAGGTCAACCGCGCCGGGTTCGGATCGGAAATCGAGGTCAAAGCGCAGGAGCTCTACGTCTACCGGGTGGTCTCGCGACCGGTGACCCACGTCGGCCTCGGGTCGCGCCGCAGGGCGGAAGTGCTGCGCGTCGTGTGGTCGAACGGCATCCCGCAGAACGACCTCTCCCCGCGGACCCGCGCGGCCGTCAAAGAAGTCCAGCAGCTCAAGGGATCGTGTCCCTTCCTGTACGCGTTCGATGGAGAGAGGTGGCGTTTCGTGACGGACGTCCTGGGAGCGAGCCCGCTCGGTCTGCTCTACGACGGCGTCCACCAGGCGCCGGCGGACACGCGGGAATGGTTGCTGGTACGGGGGACCGAGCTCGCGCCTTCAAACGGTCGCCTCCTCCTCGACCTGACCGAAGAGCTCTGGGAGGCCGCCTACATCGATCTTGCGGAGCTCGTCGCCCTGGATCATCCCCGCGGCGTCGGGCTGGTACCGAACGACCCGATGGTCCCGCCGCCGTTCCCGCCCGAGCGGCTGTTCACGGTCTCGCGTCCGATCGTCCCACGAGCGGTCGATGGAACCGGGCGCGACCGGACGAAGGAGATCGCGCGGGAGGACGGCGTCTATCTCGGCGGCTTCGAGCCGACGCGGTACCAGGGGATCGTGGCTCCGCACGACCTCGTCCTCGAGCTTCGAGAAGCGCGGGCGGCAAAGCGGGTGATGCTCTACCTGACCGGCTGGATCTTCTACAGCGACACGTCCATCCAGGTGTCGCTCTCGCAGCGCGGGCCCGGGCCGAACGCGTTCCGCCCGATTTCGCCGATCCTCGAAGTCCCGGACGGACGGGGAGGGTGGAAAGTCGCTCTTCCCGCGATGGGCTTTCCGGCGGGCAAGACCAAGACGATGCCGGTCGATCTTTCGGCGGTCCTCGTGCGCTCCGACCCGCGCGTGCGCATTCGAACGAACCTCGCGATCTACTGGGACCGGATCGTCTACACCGCGGACGATCCGCCCGCGGAATTGCGGAAAAGTTCCGTACCCCTCTCCTCGGCGCGGCTTTCCTTCCGCGGGTTTTCCCGGCGGGTGCGGGAGAGCGCGGACGGGCCGCACCTGTTTCTGCACGACGAGGTCGAGACCGCTCCCCGCTGGGCGGACCCGGCCGGCCTCTACACGCGATTCGGCGACGTGCGCGAGCTCTTGATCGCCGCGGACGACCGCTACGTGGTCTTCAAGGGAGGCGACTCGATTCGGCTCGAATACGACGCGTCGCGTCTGCCGGCGGTTCCGCCCGGCTGGGAACGGGACTGGCTGGTCGTCCTGGACGGCTGGGAAAAAGACTGCGACAAGAACACCGTCGCCGGGCAGACCGTCGAGCCGCTGCCCTTCCACGGGCAGGACGATTCGCATTACGGGGAGCCGCGGCGGGAGCCCGCCGCTCTGGAACAGTTGCGAAAGAGGTGGCTCACGCGGCGGGAAGGCCCTAACGCGTTTCGGGATTGGGTGCGTTCGGGGAATGGGCAGGGTCAGCCCTGAATCGCTGCGTTCGAGCCGATACGGCCATTCATCGTTGGCCTACTGCTGCGGGGGCAAACACGCAGTAGGATTTGAGGGTGCCGGAAATCTGTCGGTTTCTCGGCATCGTGATCACGATGTACCACAGGGAACACGAACCGCCGCACTTTCACGCCCGCTACGCCGGCCACAAGATAACGGTGCGTATCGCGGACGGCGCTGTCGGGGGCCACTTCCCGCCACGGGCGCTTGGTCACGTGATGGAGTGGTGGAGCCTCCATCGGCCGGAGCTGGTCGCCAACTGGACGCTGGCCGAGGAGGGTCGCGAACTCAGGGCTATCGAGCCGCTGGAGTAAGTAAATGATCGACGTCGTTGAAGCTCGTTATCTCCACGACTACACGGTGTGGCTCAAGTTTGAAGACGGAACGGCCGGTGAGATCGATCTTCGCGACGAGCTTCACGGTCCCCTCTTCGAGCCTCTGCGCGACCTCGAGTACTTCCGGCGTTTCATGGTCTCAACGGATCTGGGGACAATCTCCTGGCCGAATGGTGCAGATTTCGCGCCGGAGTTTCTTTACGAAAGGCTCCACGTCACCGCCTGACACCCGGCTCAGCAACCGGACAGCTGATACGGAAGGACTTCGATTCTAACCAGAGACGCAGGTTCAGCGAATCCTGCGTTCGAGGCGACGCAGACATTCCACGTCGACCACTTCAGCGGTAGACGGCCCCGACGAGAAGAGGCTTCGTGGCCAGAAGACTCTCGACCGAAATATCCTCATCCACGTCTTCCCAGTGAAGCCCGATGCCACCACCGATGAGGCGCCACCGCTTCCGCTGTTCCGGAGTGGCCTTCTGAAGCCGTGGAAACCAGGCCAACGGTACCGCTATCTCACGACCATCGGCCAAAACGACGCGTAGCGCCTCGTCCGTGCAGCTCGCATCCACCGCGAGGGGATCCACGTTAACTTTCATGGTGCTCATGCCATCTCTCCTCGAACAGGGACCTATACTCCTCGACGATCCGCTGGATCTCCGTGATTTCGCCACTTCGAAAGCCGCGCGAACGAGCTAATGATACCGGGTTCAGCCAGAACTTCGCGTGGCGTTCGGCCTGCTCGACATGGATGTGCGGCGGCTCCTGGGCCTCGGAACTGAAGAAGAAGAATCGATAACCTTTCACTCGCAGAACGAGCGGCACGTGGGAACTCGAGCGCGCGGGCGGGTCATCGCTGAATCCCTGCATTCGAGGCGACGCAGCCACTCAGCGTTGACCCCACTCGTCGGCGCAGCGGCCCTATGCCTGGGCGTCTTCGCGTGCGCGACGCTGGCACAGAGGGACGAAACGGCCGGCGTGTTCCGCGACATCACGCGATCTTCCGGAATCGATTTCCGATTCCGATCGGATCTCCGGCATCTGAAGATGATCACGACGGTCGGCGGCGGGTGCGCCTTCGGAGACGCGGACGGCGACGGTCTCCCGGACCTCTACGTCACCAACTCGATTCCGAGCTGGGGTAAACCGAACGATAAGAACTGCGGCCGCCTCTACCGGAATCGCGGCGGAGGCCGCTTCGAAGACGTCACCGAGGCCTCGGGCATCCACGCCTGCGGTCTCGGAATGGGAGCGTTCTTCGTCGACATCGACGGGGATGGGGACCTCGACCTCTACCTGACGAACCTCGGGCCGAACCAGCTCTTCTTGAATCGCGGCGACGGTACGTTCGAGGAGGCGCGCGGAAGCGGCCTCGAGGATCCGCTCTTCTCGGTCGGGGCGGCCTTTCTCGACTACGACGGCGACGGAAACGTGGACGTGGTCGTGGCCAACTATCTCGACTCGACGCCGGAGTGGGAGCGGGCACAGCCCCAGTTCGAGCTGCGCGTGCCCGAGGACTACATGGGCCAGCCCTCGCACCTCTTCCGCAACGACGGCCACGGCCACTTCACCGACGTGACGAAAGCGGCCGGCCTCGCGATGCCGCCCGCCGAGACGAAAACCCTGGGCGTCGCCGTCCTCGACTACGACGGGGACGGCCGGCCCGACCTCTACTTCGTCAACGACCGCGCCCCGAACCGGTTGTTTCACAATCGGGGGGACGGCACGTTCGAGGAGACGACCGCGGAATCGGGAGCGGGCGTGCTCGGTCAGCGGGCGCGCGCGGGAATGGGCGTCGCGGTCGGCGACGCGGATGGGGACGGCCGGCCCGACCTCTTCGTGACGAACTTCGGAGGGGAGCCGAACAGCTACTACCGAAACGTGGAGGGCGCGTTGTTCGAGGACGCGGGAGAGTCGCTCGGCGGGGCTATGGCGGGATTCCCGTCGGTCCGGTGGGGAACGCACTTCGCCGACTTCGACAACGACGGCTGGCCCGATCTCTACGCGGTCGGCGGCCATCTCGCTCCACGGTTCGCGCGCGTCCTCGGGCATTACAAGAGCGGAAAGGCGGCCTACGTCGAAGCGGGAGATCCCGCGTTCCGGCAGAAGTCGGTTCTCCTCCACAACGAGGGCGGAGGCCGCTTCGAGGAGTGGAAGGACTCAGGAGATCTCGGAACGCTCTTGATGTCCGCGCGGGGGAGCGCGGTCGCCGACATCGACAACGACGGCGATCTCGACCTCTTCGTCGTCGACCTCGCCGGCCCTTCCCGGCTCTTCGAAAACCGGATCGGGAGCCGCCGGAGCTGGATTCGCGTGGAGCCACGGCCCGGGCCGGACCGGCACACGGTCCTGGGAACCCGGGTCCGCGTGACGGCCGGGGGACGGACGCAGGTGCAGGAGCTCCAGGTCTCTCCTTCCTATGCCTCGGGCAGTTTCACGGACCTGCACTTCGGGCTCGGAGACGCCACGAGCGTCGCGCTCGAAGTCACGTGGCCCGGCGGCGAGACCCGCCGGTTCGAGAACGTTCCCGCTCGCCGGATCTACCGGCTGACGCGTGAGCGCGGGCTGGAAGAGCGGTCTATCGGGCTTCGGCGTTCGCGAGCAGCGCCAGCCGCTCGATGATCTTCGGCAGGACCTTCCGCGGCACCCAGGCCTCTCCCTGCGCGACCTTGCGGACCGCTTTCGGCAGGTAGGCCCTCAACCGGCGCCGGTTCAGATAGCCGTGCGCCCCGTGGGAG
>Ga0207646_10008663_pt1 | contig 10158 bp, 9 predicted proteins | sample KBSK5502metaG_FD_184343 | JGI IMG/M metagenome (GOLD analysis project Ga0207646, IMG submission 184343) | Corn, switchgrass and miscanthus rhizosphere microbial communities from Kellogg Biological Station, Michigan, USA - KBS K5-50-2 metaG... | ecosystem: Host-associated > Plants > Roots >...
GACGGGCTTCACTCGGAAGGTCATGGGGTGATGCGGTCCTGAGAGAGGTGGAGGATGAACGGCGGCAGCGGCCGGACGGGCCGGTATCGTACCGTATGTCCGGCCCGGATCCGTGCCGCCGACCGGTGCCCAGCGGCCGCGCGCGGCGGCGCTCGCGAGGCGAGCGGGATGCATCGGGCAGGACCGGGCGCACGAGCGCCGAGTCGACGACGACGGGCCGCGACCCTACACCGAGACGCCGAGGAGGCACGTGACCACGGACAGCCGATCGCTCCGGGACCGGCGCATCCTCGTGACCGGCGGGTCCGGGACGATCGGGTCCCGCCTCGTCGACCATCTCCTCGGGCTCGATCCGGCGGTCGTCCGGATCTTTGGTCGCGACGAGACGAAACAGTTCTACCAGCGCCAGCGGCTCCGCGATCGGAGCAACGTCCGGTTCCTCATCGGCGACATCCGCGATGGGAACCGCCTCGTGCGGGCGATGGACGGGATCGACACGGTCTTCCATTGCGCCGCGCTCAAGCACGTCGAGTCGGGCGAGTACAACCCGTTCGAGGCGACCCAGACGAACGTCGTCGGCACCCAGAACGTCATCGACGCCTGCCTCGCGGCGGAGGTCCGGACGATGATCCTGACCTCGTCCGACAAGGCTGCCAACCCGACGTCGGTCATGGGTGCCTCGAAGCTGCTGGCGGAGAAGCTCGTGAGCGCGGCCACGAACTACCGGGGCAGCCATCCGACGACCTTCGCGAGCGTCCGTTTCGGCAACGTCCTCGGGTCGCGCGGGTCGGCCCTCGAGCTCTTCTTCCGGCAGATCGCCGCCGGCGGTCCGGTGACCGTGACCGACCCGGCGATGACGCGGTTCGTCATGAGCACCGACCGAGCGGTCGAGCTCGCGATCCGCGCGGCCGAGATCGCCCGCGGCGGCGAGGTCTTCGTCTTCAAGATGCCCGCCGCCCGCCTCGGCGACCTCGTCGCCGCGGCGATCGACGTCGTCGCGCCGGCCCACGGCCACGACCGGGCGAACATCGCGACGCTCGGCATCGAGCCGCGGGCGGGCGAGAAGCCGTACGAGGAGTTGATGACCGAGGACGAGTCGACACGCGCCCGGGACATCGGCGAGATGTTCGCGGTGATGCCGTCGATCGAGGCCCAGCCCGAGGTGCTCGAGGCGTACCGGACGGCCACGGCCGCCTCGGTGGGCGCCTATCGCTCGGACATCGTCGAGCCGCTGATGCCCGACGACGTCCAGGCGCTCGTCGCCGCGACGTTCGACCAGGACGGACCCTGGGTGTGAAGGTCCTCGTCACGGGAGCCGCGGGCTTCATCGGCCGGTGGGTGGTCGGCGAGCTGCTCGCCCGCGGCCACACCGTCCTGCCGGTCGACAGCCTCGTCGCGGGCGACGCGGCGAACCTCGACGAGTTCGCCGGCGCGCCGGGCTTGTTGCCGTTCGAGCAGGGCGACGTCCGGGACGCGGCCGCCTGCCGTCGATGGACCGCCGGCGTCGATGCGGTCGCCCATCTCGCCGCCTCGATCTCGGTCCAGGATTCGATCGACGATCCGGAGACGACGTTCGAGAACGACGTCGTCGGCACGTTCAACGTCCTCGAGGGCGCCCGCTTGTCCGGCGCCCGGGTCCTCTTCATGAGCACGTGCATGGTCTACGACCGGGCGTCGGCGCCGGAGGGGATCGCCGAGACGCACCCGACGAAGCCGGCCTCGCCGTACGCCGCCGCGAAGCTCAGCGGCGAGGCGCTGACGCTGTCCTACGGCCATGCGTACGGGCTTCCGACGACCGTTGTCCGGCCGTTCAACACGTACGGCCCGTACCAGCGCTCGGTCGGAGAGGGCGGCGTGGTCGCGATCTTCACCCGGCTGTCGCTCCTCGGGGAGCGGCTCCGCATCTACGGCGACGGCACGCAGACGCGCGACCTCCTGTACGCCGCCGACTGCGCCCGCTTCGTCTGCGACGCGCTCCTCTCCGAGGCGGCAACGGGACGGATCCTGAACGCGGGGACCGGCGTGGACGTCAGCGTCAACGACCTCGCGGCCGCGATCGAGCCCGACGCGTCGCGAATCGTCCACGTCGAGCACATCCACCCGCAGAGTGAGATCGCCGTCCTCCGATGCGATGCTCGCGAGGCCTGGCGCGTACTCGGCTGGCAGCCCGAGGTCCCGCTCGCCGAGGGCCTCCGCCGGGTGCGGAGCTGGATGAGCGAGCGCGTCGCCGCCGGCGTGGCCGTCCGATGAGGCCGTGCGCATGACGACCCCGGCGACCGATCGCCTGGCGATCGACGGCGGCGAGCCCGTCCGGCGCGAGTTCCTGCCATACGCCCACCAGTCGATCGACGACGACGATGTGGCGGCCGTCGTCGCAGCGCTCCGGTCCGACTGGCTGACGACGGGGCCGCGGGTCCCCGCCTTCGAGCGCGACCTGTGCCGGTTCACGGGCGCCCGCCACGCCGTCGCCTTCAGCTCCGGGACCGCGGCACTCCACGGGGCGGCGGCCGCGGCGGGGCTCGGGTCGGGCGACGAAGCGATCACGACGCCGATGACGTTCGTCGCCACGGCCAACGCTGTGCTCTATGTCGGAGCAGAGCCGCGCTTCGCCGACGTCGACCGGGGCACCCTGCTCATCCGGCCCGAGGCGGTCGCCGCGGCGATCACGTCCCGGACCCGGGCGATTCTGCCGGTCGACTACGCCGGCCATCCCGCCGATTACCACGCGCTCCGCTCGATCGCCGACGACGCACCTGGTGGCCGGCTGACGATCATCGCCGACGCGTCGCATTCCCTTGGGGCGACGTGGCGCGGCCGCGCGGTCGGGACCCTCGCCGACATGACCGTCCTGAGCCTCCACCCGGCGAAGATCCTGACGACCGGTGAGGGCGGTGCCGTTCTCACGGATCGGGACGACCTGGCTGACCGGCTGCGCCGGTTCCGCAACCACGGGATCGAGAGCGAGCTCGCCGCGCGCCGGGACTGGACCTACGAGATGGTCGAGCTCGGCTACAACTACCGGCTGACCGACATCGGCGCGGCCCTGGGCTCGAGCCAGATGACGCGGCTCGAGCTGTTCCTCGCGACGCGTCGCGAGCTCGCGGCCCACTACCTTCGGCGTCTCGCCGGCCACGAACTGCTCGACCCGCCGGTCGTTGCCTCCGGCGCCGACCCGGCCTGGCACTTCGCGTATATCCAGCTCCGTCTCGATCGCCTGCGCGTCGGCCGGGCCGACGTCTACCGGGCGCTCCGGGCGGAGAACATCGGCGTCAACGTCCACTACATCCCGGTCCACCGCCATCCCTACTACCGCGAGCGGTCCCCGGAGATCTCGATGCCGGTCGCCGAGGGCGCCTACGAGCGGCTGCTCACCGTGCCCCTGTTCGCGTCGATGACGACCGCCGACGTCGACGACGTCGTGGCCGCGCTCGACAAGGTCACGAGCGCGTATCGAGCCGGCTGAGCGCGATGATGCGGACCGTCGCCGTCATCCAGGCGCGCATGGGCTCGACCCGCCTACCCGGAAAGACGCTGATCGCCATCGGCCATCGACCGCTGCTCATGTGGACCGTTGCGGCCGCCCGAGCGGCTTCGGGAATCGGCAACGTGGTCGTGGCGACGACCACAGAGCCGGATGACGATGCCATCGCTGAGCTGCTCACGACCGAGGGCGTCGATCACTACCGGGGATCGGTCCGAGATGTGCTGACCCGGACGTGGGAAGCGGTTCGTCCCTATCGCCCGGACATGGTCGTCCGCGCGACAGCGGACAATCCGTTCATGGACCCGCAGGTTGTCGGAGCCCAGCTTCGCCGGTGCATCGACGGCGCATTCGACTACGTCGGTACGGCCGGTTGGCCCCTTGGGATCGCCGCGGAAGTCGCGCGCGCCGATGCCCTCGAGTCCGCCGTTCGCGAGTCGACAGATCCTGCCGAGCGTGAGCACGTCATGCCGTTCATCTACGCTCGGCCCGACCGATTCAGTCTCGGGACCATGCCGCCGGCTGACCCGCCTCCGGCCGCCCGGTTTACTGTGGATACCGCACAGGACCTCGCCTTCGCTCAAGCGATCGCCTTGCGACTCGGACCCGTGGACACATGTACGGTCGGCCAGCTCCGCGCGATCGTCCAGGCCGAGCCGGAACTGCTCACCATTAACGCGGACGTCCGTCAGAAGGCCTGGCAGGAGATACAGCAACGGTGAAGATGGTTCGCATCGGCGACCGCTCGGTCGGCGAGGACGCGCCTGTCTACATCATCGCGGAGGCGGGGTCGAACCACGACCGGAATCTCGACCAGGCGAAGCGCCTGATCGACGTGGCGGCCGCAGCCGGCGCCGACGCAGTGAAATTCCAGACCTTCGCGGCCGATCAGATCGTCGCCGAGACGACGACTCGGGCGAAATACCTCGACGGTCTCCTGCCGCCGGGCAAGACGATGTCCGACCTGTTTCGCGAGCTGGAGCTGCCGCGTGACTGGCACGGGGATTTGTTCCGGCATGCGACCGATGTCGGCCTCGACTTCCTCTCGACCCCGTTTGACTTCGAGGCCGTCGATCTTCTCGACGACCTGGGCGTCAAGGCGTTCAAGGTCGCGTCGTACGAGCTCTGGCACCTGCCCCTGATCCGCGAGATCGCGTCGCGCGGCAAGCCGATCATCTGCTCGACCGGGATGGCGAACCTCGCCGACGTGCAGGACGCGGTCGACACGGTCGCGGCGACCGGCAACGACCAATTGATCCTTCTCCACTGCGTCGTCAACTACCCACCGCCGTTCGCCGACCTGAACCTCCGCGCCATCCGCACGCTCCGGGAAGCATTCGGCGTACCGGTTGGATACAGCGACCACAGCTCCGGGATCACCGCGCCGATCGTCGCGACGGCGCTGGGGGCGGCGGTGATCGAGAAGCACTTCACCCTCAGCCGCGACCTGCCCGGGCCGGACCACCGGTTCGCGATCGAGCCGGACGAGCTCACCGCGATGGTCCGGGCGATCCGCGACGCCAAGGACGCATTGGGGACCGGCATCAAGCGGATGGCCCCAGCCGAGGCGGACCTCTACACGACCGCGAGGCGCAGCCTGTTCGCCGCCCGGGATATCCCGGCGGGCACGGTCCTTGGATCCGAGCACGTCGCGATCTTGAGGCCCGGTACGGGGATCGAGGTCCGCGATCTGGAGAAGGTCATCGGCCGAACCACCCGGCGGCCGATCGCCCGCCACGAGCCGCTCGCCTGGGACATGCTCTAGGTTGTCGTCCGCCGTCGATGAGTGACGCAGCCGGGCCCTCGGTCCATTTCGTGACGACGGGCGGTGCGGTCGACGGCCAGGGACACATGTCTCGGGCGATGTCCGTTGCCGAGGCACTCGTCGTGGCTGGAGCGCGCGTCACGATCGAGATGGTGCGTGGCGCGCCCACGCCTTCACAAGCTGCGCGGCTCCACGAGCTCGGTGTCCGCGTGGCCCGATCGATCCGCCTGACGGATCGGATCGCGGACGTGGTCGTGGTGGACCTGCCCGACGCAAACCGCATCGGCCGCAGGTGGACCCCGGAGGGATTGGTCGTGTTTGACGACCGCGACGCGTTCCGCGGGGCAGCGGCGATCGTTGTGCAGCCATCATCGCCTGAATGGCATGGCGCCGCTCGGGCGGACCGCGTCCTGGCCGGTTTCGAGTTCGCCCCAATTCGATCGGGCATTCGTGAGCTAGCCGCCAGAGCCCGCGACCCACACGAGCCTCCCCAGGTCGTCATGTGCTTCGGAGGCAGTGACCCGGCCGACGTGTCGAATCGCCTTGTCCCACCCGTGGGCGAGGCGGTCGACGCGTTCGTCGGCACGTGGCCCAAGGGGATCCTGCGGACCGTCGCTGTCGTGGGGCCCGCGTATGCAGGCGAGCTCCGCCCCGGCCCACAATGGATGGTCGAACGGGACCCGCGGGACCTCGACGTCCGCCTTGCGAGCGCAACGGTCGCCATCGTGGGAGGCGGAACGATGAAATTCGAGGTCGCGGCCCTCGGCGTCCCCGCGATCCTCGCCGCGGCCGCCGACGACCAGATCGATGTCGGACCAGCATTCGCCGCCACCGGTGCTTGCCGCTTCATTGGCGATGGACGAACCGTGGAGCCTGCGATCGTGGTGGACGCGGTCGTCGATCTGCTTGGCGACGCGGACGCCCGGAGCGGCATGTCGAACGCCGGCCGCCGGGCGGTCGACGGAAATGGCGCACAACGAGTCGCCGCAGCGATCGTAGAGCTCGCGGCGTCCCGGTGATGTCCGCCGTTGTCGGCCGGATGAGCCGCGGCAAGCAACTCCTCCTGTATCCGCTACTCGCCTTCCTTGCTTTCCCGACGCTGGGAATCCTCCTCGGCGGCGTTCACGCCTGGACCTACTCGCTCGACGTCTTCGACGACGGCGGAGGCCTCACCCGTCTGGCGATCGCCAGCCGCGAGTGGGCGGCCCACGGCCCGACGCTGTGGGATCCGTACCTGACGAGCGGCAACGCCTTCCTTGGGCAATTCGCCATCTCACCGATTGCGCCGGACGTTGCCCTCGCGTTTCTCGTCGGGCCGTACGCTGCCTTTGCGATCATGGTCTGGGTCACCGCATCGCTCGCTGGCATCGGAAGCCACCTCTTCCTGCGAGACGGGCTCCGTTTGTCGACACCGGCCGTCATCGGCGGCGCGATCCTCGCGGTGTTCTGTTTCTGGCATTCGATCTATGGCATCTCGATCGCCGTCTTGCCGCTGGCTCTTTGGCTCGGTGACCGAGCCTCGGATCCGGTGCTCGGTCGGAGGCGACGATGGTTCGTTGCAGCGGCGGTCCTCCTCGGTGCGCTCGCCCTCTACGCCGGACAAGTCCAGGTGGTCATCTTCGTTGCCGCGATCCAGTTCGCCTGGATTGCCGCCACCGCGGAACGGTCGACGGTCTTCGGGCGCATTCGCGTTTGGACGATCATCTGGGCAATTGCGTTCGCGTTGTACGGTCCGATCCTGGTCACGCAGCTCCTGCTCGTCGGCATCTCCGAGCGGCAGATCTGGGACCTCCGGTATTTGTTCGGAGGCACGCCGAGCGACGCGATCCGAACGATTGTCGACCATTACTCTCGCGTCTTCGTCGGGGTGCCGCTCGGGTCCGGAATCGGGCCGAGCGCGATCCGATACGGGACCATCTTCCTGGGCGGCCTGGGCCTTCCGCTCGCGATTCTTGGCGTGGTCGCAGGGCCGCGAGATCGAGCTTCCCGGTTCGTCCTGCTCCTCCTGATCGCGATTCCTGTCCTCGATTTCGTCGCGATTCTCGCGACCCCCATTCAGGAACAGCTCGGGGTCCTCCGCTCGTTCCAGGCCATCCGGATCCGCCATTTCTTTCCCTTCGCACTTGGTGCGGCGGCCGCGCTCGGGATCGAGGCAGCCGTGAGCGGCAGGCTCTCCGGTGGCGTTGCCCGGTTGCGCGGCTCGAGCGCGCGACGCCGCCGACTCGCGATCGGCACGGCGGGCCTGGCGCTCGCGCCGGTTGCCATTCAGCTCGCGATTGCCGGACGGCGGGCCGTCACCGAGATCCGCGCGCATCGAATCGCAGATCCGAGCGAGGTCGGATGGCTCCTCGCTGCGGGAGGCCTCGCCCTCGGGCTTGCCGGTGGGCTGAGCCTGCTCGTCGTCCTCTGGCGCATTGGAGGCAATCGACTGGCTGGGCCGGCCCTGCTCGCGGCGGGACTCCTCCTCGTCGGGGAGCGGACCCTCCTCTCGAGTGGCGGCCCACTTTTAGGGCAGTACATCGGCACATTCGACGACCACCTTGGCCTGACGGCGGGCCAGGCCTTCCTGCTTCAGCAACCTGGCATTGACTCCGAGCGTGTCATGACGTTCGGCGATGATGCCAACCGCATGGCCTTCCAGGGAATCCGCCAGGCCGACGGCTACCAGGCGATCTACCCGCTCGCCTATCACGGATTCTTTGGGGCGATGACGGCGCCGGGCCTGGCCGCCGACCCGGCGATGTTCCAATACTTCCACTCGTGGGGGGCTCGTGCCTATGCCTTCCGACCGGAGGTTGATCCGGAACTCGTCGATCTCGCGGGTGTCCGCTGGATGTACGTCCGCGATGGCCCAAAGCCGACCGTGCCCGGCCTGGTCGAGCGGTATCGCGACGCCAATGTCGTCGTCTACGAAAACGCGGACGCCTTCCCGCGCGCTTTCGTCGTCGGTTCGATCGACCCGCAGGCCGACCAGGGCAGCGTGCTCGAAGCGCTTGGCGCAGCGAATGCGGACACTCTTCGCGGGACGGCGGTCGCAACACCAGCCGACTTCGATCGACTCGGGCCTGCGGGGGATGCACTCCCGAAATGGGGCGAGGCCGGCACAGCTACGAGTCCGTCGGGGTCCGCGTCGATCGTGGTGGACGAACCGGATCTCGTGGCCATTGACGTCCACGCCCAACGACCGGCGGTCCTGGTGCTGACCGATGCGTGGTCACCAGGCTGGGTGGCGGAGGTCGACGGCCGCCCGGCGCCGATCGCGATGGTGGATGGCGCCTTCCGCGGGGTCGCCATCGGAACCGGTTCACGCCGAATCGTGTTCCGCTACGAGCCCGGGTTCACCGCGATCGGTCTATTGGCAGCCGCATTCGGGATCGTGGCGCTGACCGGTTGGGCCGCGCTGATCGGGCGGCAGCGACGCGAACCTCCCAGGGGCGCGTCCGTTTAGCGAGCTGTCTGCCCTTGGGGATACGCTGTCGACACCGTTCCATTCGGCCCGTGGATCGATCGGGAGATCATCTTGTCTGAACCCAGCGCACCGGAAGCGACCCGTCTCGAGCGACTCTGGGCTGGCGAGTTCGGAGATGCCTACATCCAGCGCAACCGCTCGCTCGACGAGCGACGCACCACGTTCTGGTCTCGGCTCCTCGAGCGTCATGGGATCGGCTCCGTGCTGGAGATTGGCTGCGGGCAGGGTGGCAACCTCATTCCGATCAGCGGGGTCATCGAGGCCCGGAACGTCTGGGGCGTGGACGTGAACGAGCACGCCCTGGCGAACGCGCGGAGCGCCGCACCGGGGATCAATGTCGTGACCAGCGTCGCCCGCGAGCTTCCGTTCCGCGACGGTCTGGTCGACCTCACATTCACCGTGGGCGTCCTGATCCACCAGCCCGATACGACCCTCCCGATCGTGATGGCCGAGGCCGTCCGCGTGTCGCAGGCGTTCGTCCTCTGGGCGGAGTACCACGCCCCGGCGACCGAGGAGATTCCTTACCACGGTGTGGCCGGCAGTCTCTTCCGACGGAATTACGGCGCGATCTATCACGAGCTGTTTCCGGAGCTGGCGATCCGCGAGGAGGGGTTCCTGGGTCCGGACGAGGGATTCGACCGGCTGACCTGGCAGCTCCTCGAGAAGCCGCACCGGCGGATGAGGTCCGGCTAAGCCCTCGGCCTCGACCGGGCGATGTCCTGGAGGAAGTCGAGGATTCCGTCCGCTTTCGGCCCCCCTGTGTCCGGTCGGAAGCCGGCCATCTGGAATAGGCGGAGCGACGCCGCGTTGTCCACGCGGACGTGGGCCCGGAAGCCGGCCGGCCGCAGCTCAGACCGGGCGCGCGCGAGTCCGGCTTCAAGGAGGGCCTGACCGAGACCGCGGCCACGCGATGCAACTGCGACCGACACACTGACCGTGGCGCGGCCGTCGTCGCCACCTTCGAACCGCACGACCCCAACCGCCTTGCCGCCCGCGGAGCCGATCCAGACCCGGCACCGCGGGTCGGCGAGGCGCTCGGCCAGCCACTGGAGATGCGTCGGTCGGTCGATTGGATCCCGCCGCAGGGAAGCCGTCCGAACGGCCGGCTCGTTTGCCCACTCGAGGAGAAGGTCTGCATCGGCGGCCGTCGCGGGCCGTAGGACGAGATCGGGCAGCGCGCGGCCCGACGACCGCGCTGTTCGTGATCCGGCCCGGGTCACCCGGCGGGATGTCCGCTGGTCGCCGCCACCGCGACGGGCTGCGACCAGCCCGCCCCCAGGCGCAGCACCTGGCGCGGTCGCGTCGCATGGCCGGCGGAGCTGTTGACGGTGTCGACGACGAGGTCGGCCTCGGCGTAGACCCGATCCCAGTCGATCGCCCGGTGCGCAGCCAGCACGACGACGACCTCGCTCGAGGCGAGGATCGCGTCCAGGCTGGCCGACT
>Ga0207646_10008664_pt1 | contig 10157 bp, 3 predicted proteins | sample KBSK5502metaG_FD_184343 | JGI IMG/M metagenome (GOLD analysis project Ga0207646, IMG submission 184343) | Corn, switchgrass and miscanthus rhizosphere microbial communities from Kellogg Biological Station, Michigan, USA - KBS K5-50-2 metaG... | ecosystem: Host-associated > Plants > Roots >...
TCGCCTTAGATGACCTCGGGTACGAACTCAGCTGCGGACCGATGCCCCCACCGCAAGGACCATTCGAGCTCGACCCAGACGTGAAGGAAGAGACGGTCTGGGCGGTCGAAGGGAACAGACGGCATGTCGTCGCTCAACGTGATGCTGGCACCGCGTTCGTCCGGGACGCTGAGGGGAATCGGACGACGTTCCCGTTCGAGTTGTGGAACGGGGAGTCTTTCTTGTCGCAGCTCTCTGAGCCGCATCGGTTTCCGCTGCTGAGCGCGATGCGCAGCGAGCTGGTCCGCTGGCGTTTCTATCACCACTTCCGGACCGATCTCGATGCGCCGGTGCGCCAGCCTCAGGTCGGCGTGCGGACGCCCGCGCTCGCGCACGACGGGAAAGACCTCGCGGCGGCTCTCATGACCGTGCAGGAGATCGGCGACCGCGCTCTGTTGCTTGAGTCGGTGGAGCGGGCATTCCCGGGCACGAAGCTCGAGCTCCGCCAGGACCGCGGAAGCTTCAGCTTTCGCCTCGCGATGCCCGGTCTGTTCCGTCCGCTCGAAGCGGCGGAGCTATCTGACGGGACGCTGCGTTATCTGTGTCTGGTCGCGGCGCTCCTGTCTCCGCGCACACCGCCGTTCCTCGCGCTGAACGAGCCGGAGACCAGCCTGCATTCCGATCTGTTGCCAGCACTTGCCGAGCTGATCGCGGATGCCGGCGAGCGCGGGCAGGTGCTCGTCACCACACATGCTGAGGCGCTGGCGACCGCGCTGGAGAAGCGACGCGAAACCTCGACCGTGCGGTTGATCAAACGAGACGGCGCGACGGTTGTAGTCGACGACTGACGATCGGATCGCACGACATCGGCGGCAAGCAAGCGACCTGCATTGCCGATCTCGCAGAGATTTTCCGATAGAGGCCACCAGTACAGTTACGCGGTGGCGACAAGGGAGGGGCGCGGCAGGCCGACACGCGCTCGCGTGAGGACGACGACTGTGGGGACGACCTCGAAAGGTACTGCCAATCGCACCATGAGGACCGTGATGGTCGCCGACCTTTCGGGGTCGACAGCCCTTGGCGAGCGACTCGATCCCGAGGAGCTTCGCGCGATCCTCGGCGGTTATTTCCAAACTCTTTCCCACGAGATCCATCGTTTCGGCGGCACCATCGACAAGTACATCGGGGATGCCGTCCGGGCCGTGTTCGATGGAGTCGCCGGCGGGGACGGCGCAGTACGCGGGCTGAGTGCGGGCCTCGCGATGCTCGAGGCCATGGCGGTGGAGAACGAGCAGCTCGAGCGTCGGTACAACGTGAGGCTGTCTCTTCGCATCGGCGTGAACACCGGGGAAGTCGTGAGCAGCGCGGGCGGCTCCTCCAGTCAAAGCCAACCCGCTGTGGGCAGGACCGTGACGATCGCTCAGCGTCTCGAGAGCACCGCGACCCCGAACACCGTCCACGTAGGCCAGCGGACCTATCGCAGCGGACGGCAGACGTTTCGGTTCGAGGCGGCGCCGCTGATCACGATCGCGGGCCCCGAGGACGTCGAGCGCGCCTATCGACTGGTCGCGCGAAAGCGCGCGACCGACCAGCAGGCGGAATCATCACCCGCGAGCAATGCGCCAATCAACTCGACCGGCGCCTCGCTCCAGGTAGGCGAGCAGAAGGCATACGTCCTGGAGGAGCAGCGGAAGGTCATCACAGTGCTCTTCGCCGATCTGGCGGGGCTCGAGGGCCGCGGGGTCGATCCCGATCGGCTCCGCCGTGTGCTTGGCGTGTACTTCACCGCCGTCGCGGCGGAGATCCACCGGTATGGCGGGACGATCGACAAGTACATCGGCGACGCTGTGATGGCCGTCTTCGGCGCACCGATCTCGCATGAGGACGATGCCGCACGCGCGATCCGTGCCGCGCTCGGCATCCAAGCGGCAATCCGCAAGGAGAACGACCAGCTCGAACGCTCAGATGGGATCCGACTCGCGGTGCGCATCGGCGTGAACACCGGTGAGGTCGTCGCAGGGCTGCTCCCGGGCGAAGTGCTCGCCTACACGGTGACCGGGGATGCGGTGAACACAGCGCAACGGATCGAGAGCGCCACGCCCGCGAACGAGGTCCTAGTGAGCGAGGAAACGTACTTCCTCGGTCGCAAGGCGTTCGTCTTTGAACCAGTACCTCCGCTGACGCTCAAGGGGAAAGCGCACCCTGTGCCCGCCTACCGAGTTGTCGGGCGCCAGATCGAAGCCGCAGCGCAAGGAGGCACGACGCTCGTTGGACGCGGACCGGAACTCAAACGGCTGTCATCGTTGTTTGCGGACGCTTCCGTCGGCAACGTTCAGCTCGTGCATGTGCATGCCGAGCCCGGCGTCGGAAAGTCACGTCTCGTCAGCGAATTCCTCGCCTCCCTCCAACGTGACGTGTGGCGAGTGTCGGCACGCTGCAGCTCGTACGAGAGTGGCCAGCCATACGCACTGGTCGCCGATCTCGTTCGCCAAGCTTTCGGGGTGCAGCTCGCCGACGACGAGGCGACCGCCCGCACATCTCTGACGCTTGCCATCGAACCACTGCAACTTCCGTCCGAGGACAGCGCCGTCTCGCTGCTCGTCGAAATCCTCGGCTACGGGGAGCGTTCTGAGCTTGACCCCGAAGGAAAGCGCGAACAGCTCGTGAGCCTGCTCCATCGCTATCTCGAGCATCGCAGCACACTTGGCACCTTCGTCGTCACGGTCGAGGACCTTCATTGGATTGACCCGTCATCGTCCTCGGCTCTCGCGGAAGCCTTGGACCGTACGCCACAACTTCGCCTGCTGCTTCTCTCGACCTCCCGGAACGAGTCCACACCCTGGCTGAAGACGAGCATCGAGCTCCAGTCTCTCGACAACAGTGATGCGGGCGAGATGGTGGATCTGGTGGCCGGCCGCGAACTCGACCCGTCGATCCGAGCGCTCATTCTCGATCGGACGGGCGGGAATCCGTTCTTCATCGAAGAGCTCGTCGGTGCGCTCGTTTCGGGCCGGACGACGAGCGTGCCGGCGACGATCCAGGACCTTCTCGAAGCGAAACTCGACAACCTGGATGCCGGGCCGAAGCGCGTGGTGCAGCGGGCCGCCGTGATCGGCCGGACCTTCTGGACACGCGTTCTCGCCGAGGTCACGCCAGCCGAGCCGATTAAGCCCGCTCTGAAGACATTGGAATCCGAGAGATTTGTTGCGCCATATGAGCTCACGCCGGAGGAGAGGTACGCGTTCCGTCACGCTCTGCTGCAGGAGGTCTGCTACCAAACGCAGCTCGTCGCACACCGACGCAAGGCGCACGCCCAGGTCGGCACTGCAATTGAAAGCATGTTCGCCGACCGCGTCGACGAATTCACCGACATCCTCGCGTTCCATTTCGATCGCGGCGACGACGACGACCGTGCCGTTACGTGGCTCGGCCGTGCCGGCGAACGGGCGAAGCGGCTTTTCGCCAATGCCGAAGCCATCAACAGCTTCAGCCGTGCGATCGATCGCGCCCAGCGCGATCCTCGATTCAGCCAGCGAGTCCCTGTCCTGCTTCTTGCGCTCGCCGAAGTTCGTGGTCACATTGGCGAGTACGACGAGGCCCTTCGTATTTATACGCAAGTGCGCGACTCGACTAACGACCTCCGCGCGTGGCGCGGGATGGCGACGATGCTGCGGAACCGTGGCGAGTACGCGCGAGCGCTTGCGTTGATCGAAGAAGCGATGGCGGCACTCTCCGGGAGCGGGGCGGATACCCTGCCGATCACGCTTGAGAAGGCGCAGACCCTCTCGGTCGAAGGACGCTTTACCGACGCGATCGAGGCCGCTCGTAAGGCGCTCGACTCCGCAGGTGATCGGCGTGATCCGATCGCGGCGCAGCTCCTCGTGCGGTTGGCACGGTCAGAAGCCGTGTCTGGACATGGCGACGAGGCACTCGCCCACGCACGCGAGGCACTAGAGATTTCCCGAAACGCCGACATCGCGAGCGAGCTCGCCGCCCTCCGCGTTATGGGAGACAGCTATCTCCGGCTCGGGCAGCTCGATCAGAGCGCGGAGGCCTATGCCGAAGCCCAGAGGCTTGCGGAACGCGTCGGCGCCGTCGCAGAAATGGCTGGCGGGCTTCTGAACCTCGGCTTCGTCGAGCGTCGCCGCGGCCGCCTCGAAGACGCGATCGCGTGGGACCGCCGCGCGGTGGAGGAATTCGACCGCATCCACCACGGATCGGGCCGCGCGACGGCGTACGGGAACCTCGCGTCGCACCTGATGATGCGCGGTGACTACGACGAAGCGCTGCGCTACGCGGACATCGCGCTCAAGATCGCCCAAGAGATCGGACACATGTACACGGTCGCGGACGTGTACCAGACGATCGCATCGTCACATATCGGCCTCGGGGACGTGCGAGAGGGTGCGTCGCGTGCCGAACAGGCGGGGGAGCTATTCGTCGAACTGGGAGCGCGCCCGCAGGCCGCTGAGGCTCTGCGCACAGCGGCTGAAGCCTGGCGGCTCCTGGGAGACGAAGAACGGGCTCGCGCCGCCGAAGCGCGAGCCCGTTCGTTACTGAACTAACTGCGGCTTACTGGTCCCAGGAGTTATCACCAACTGGGCAGTCCGGATACGTAGCGTCGCTCGTGTTCGCGTCGCAGAGGACGTAATCGAGGGTTGGCGTGCTGTCGGCAAGGTGCGACTGGATGAAGCTCGCCCCGCTGACGAAGATCGGCGTCGGTGCACCGGGTGTCGTCCCGAAGCTCTTGTCGTAGCAGAACTTCGTCGGTCCACAGAGCGTCAGCGTTTCGTTGCCCGGCGTTGCCGGATATGTCGCCGTCGCTAACGGAGCACCGGCGGAGTCCGTAACGTACAGGTAGTACGTCGCGAATGCGCACGGCGTGTCCGCGATGAAGAACTCGAAGTGGAACGTCGCGATGCCGTTCGGGCCCGGGTCCGGCGTGACCTTGTAGATCGTGCCGCCGCGCCCCTGGATGTTCGTGCACGCCGGTCCCTGGTTGTCGGCGGCCCCGGCCGCCGGGCTCGGGAAAAACGACGCGATCAGCATGATCGCGAACGCGAGTGATGTCATGCGCTTCACCTACCCACCTCCTACTTTGTTGCCTGGAAGAACAGCCGATGCAAGCTGCCATCCTTGAGCTCGAGCGTCCACGTGTAGCAGTTCCCGACCCCGGCCGGGATGTTCACGTTGGCGATCCACTGCGCGCCCTTGGCGTCGTATCGGACCATCGTCGCGCCGACCGGCCAATCGAAGACATTGACGATGAAGGCGCTCGTCGAACAGGAAACCTGGTCGAGACGAGCGCCGAAGATGCCGTCGGTCGTGACCTCCTGGCCGCTCGAGTCACGGAACGTCCACTTGGCCACGAACGCCTGACCGGCGTTCACCTGGTTCACGGCCGGCCAGTTCTTCGCCGGCGTGAAGAACCCGTTGAACGTGTAGTTCTGCGGGAGAGCCGAGTCCGCGACGACCGTGAATTTGCGGGTCGCCGGGGTGCCGGGGCCGTCCGAGTCCGTTCCCGTCAACGTCAAGGTGTAGTCGCCGGCGGTCCATACGCCGGACGTTGGCGTGAACTGAACCTTCGCCTTGTCGCACGTCGCGGGAGCGCACGTGCCGGCGCTCGGTCCGGCCAACGTCCACGCAAGGGTGATCGCTCCGCCCTCCGGGTCGGTCGCACCACCGGTCGCGATCACGGTCTCGCGCGTTCCGAACAGCTGACCGTCCGTCGGCGTGTAGATCGCGACGTCCCGCGGTGGTTTGGTTGTGGCGTGGAGTCTTTCGGTCGCGTTCGGGTCGGTCAAGCTGCTCCTTTGGAACATGTCGGTCACCAACGCGGTCAGAGTGCAATCGCCGCCTGGGACCATCGTCGCGTCGATCTGGGTCATGAAGGTGAGGTCGAAGCCAGACGGGTTGGGCACTGTCGCGCTCGGGGTCACCGCGGTGGCCACTGGGAAGAACGGCGTCCCCGGGCAGTGATACACGAAGTCGGCGGTCGAGGTGGCCGTACCGCTCGTTGCATGCGCCTCGGCGTCGAGTGTCGCGCCGCTGACCCCGACGGTGATCACCTGCCGGAAGTTCGGGTCGGGATTGTCACCCGAGAGGACCTGTTTCCCATTTACGTAGAAGTCGACCGTGCAGGTCTTGTCGCCCGCGGTGGCGCTCGGAGCGACGGCGACCGTCTCGTCGAAGCTCGCATCCTCGCTACCGCTGCGGACCACGCGGCGCGCTGGGTTGAAGGAGATCGAGAGTCCCGGATCGCAGGAAACCACCCGTGGTTCCACCGTCGCTGAAAGAAGGAGATCGAGGAGCTTGTCGGCGACCGCGTCCGGGTTTTGGTTACTCGGTTGAACGGCACCGCCGGTCGCGTTCGCGATGCGCGTCGCCTGACCTGGACAGGCGAGTGCTCCGTCGACGCCGTTGAGTTCGGTGGGACACGAATCCAGTCCTGGACCAGTGTTCACGGATACCGCGACGACCCGGATTCCATCCCCAGATTGAAGGTCTGCGATCGCGGAGTCCAGCGTCGCCGGAGTAGTGGTGCAGTTCCCGTCGGTGTTCTTGAGGCAGCTCGGGTTGTGGCCCGGCGCGTCTCCGAACCACGCGATCACGTGGGGCAGCCCCGACCGAAGTCCCGTCGATGGACCTGTCGCAGTCACGATCTGATTGAACGCATATAGCTGTGCCTCGGGACCGTCGCATCCTCCGCTGGCTTCCCAGGTCGCGATTGCCGACTTCACCGGTTCTCCATACGTCGGGGAACCCGGATCGTTGTCGACGGGTGTGACCGTCTGCTCGAGTCGATACGTGTAGCTCGAGGACGGCGCGCACGTAGCCGGATTGTTGAAGTCCTTATAGCTGGCGACGCCGAACTGGGAGCTTGGCTCCTCCGCGAGGATCGAGCTCATGATCCGATTCGCGTTGCTCCGGACGTTGGCGATCGCGTCGGTCATGCTGCCGGTGGTGTCCGCGAGGAAGACGATGTCGCCGTCACGGTTGCGGTACGGACGAACGCTCTTGCTCAGCGTCTCGGACCAGCCCGGCGCGAGGTCCGAGCTGACCTGACTCACGGTCGGCGGCGTCGTCTGAGCGTGCACGTCGAAGACGACACACCCGCCCGGTCCGATCAGCTTGATCTCGTCCCGCAGATCGGTCAGCGAGCCGGGCAGTGCGAAGGTGAACAGGCCCGCGCCAAGGCTCGCACCAGTCCCGTGGGTCACGTTGAAGGAGACCGGGACTCCGATGTCGCTGCCCACCTGCACGCCGTTCTTGAAGGCCTGGAGCTTGTACGGGCTCGCCGGGTCCGGCGTGGTCTGTGCGCTCACAGCGTGATAACCCTCGGTCAAGCCGTTCGCGCTGCAGGTCGTGGTCCCCGCGGCGACGTACGAGTCGATCGCGGCGACGCCCGTCAGCGTCCCGCCGGGTACCGCGGTGCTGCACTCCCCCGATACCGTCCCGCCAAAGCGGCACAGGTCGTAGGCGTAGTCCAGCTGCTCGAACATGGTGACGCTGTTGTCCCAAGGGCTGGTCGAGCTATCGACGTTCATCACGGTCTTGTTGGCGGATACGTAGCTCGCCGATGCGATGTTGTACGCGCCACCCGGATCGGTGCTGTCGGACTGGACATATGAAGAGTGGAACGTGATGGACCGCGGAGCAGGTTGGCCTCCGAGGTTGTGGGTGATCTCCTGCGCGATGACCGCGCCGGTGTAGGAGATCTTCGCGGGCGTTCCGCCGGACTTCGGCTTGTCCGAGACGACTCGGGCGATCGTGACCTTGCCCGGGGCTGTCGCCATGCCGAGCGCGCAGCCGTTCAAGCTGTCCCAGCTGACGCCCTCGCTGTAGACGCCCACGATGTAGTCGGCGGCATCATCAGCCGCCTGCACGGAATTGAAGTTGTCGAGCCTCGTTCCAAGCAGCGGAGCGATCGCCGTGTACCCGCTCTGGGTCGCGCAGAACTTGGTAACGGTACTCACCGTCTTGAACGCGCTGGTGATCAGATGGACGTCGAGCAGGCCGGGGTCGATCCCGAAGCGGATCCCCCCGGTGCGGCCGGTCGGGGTCAGCGATCCCAGGCCGGCGGGAACCGGCAGGATCCGCTGAAGCGTCTGAACCGAGTTCTGCAAGGCCGCCCGGTCCACGTCGGTGAACTGTGGCGTCGCCGAGGTGCCGTCGCCGATCGGCTGGAACAGGATGCGGATCGCCTTTGACTGTTGATCGACCGGCTTGCTCGTGCCGAAGGGCGCGGTGAGGCCGCTGTTCGTCGTCGTCGAAGAGAGCTTTTGGTCGTACGTGATCTGGATCGCGAAAGTGGGCGTGAAGCTCCCGGTGCCTCCCGCGACGGACGTTAGCGTCGCGCCGGGAACGAGAAACTTCGGATCGTGTGGCGAGTCGGTCAGAGGGGGCGGGGCCGAAAGTGTCGCCGTCGCGAGACCCGCCGCGTTCAAGGCTGCCGGACCGGCCGCCGAAGCTGATCCACTGGACACGGTCAGCGTCGCGCTCCGGATCGTGATCGCCTGACCTGAGCCAACCGTGCACGTGGACGTCGGGGGCAGGGTCAAGAAGAGACGAACGAGAACATCCTTGCCGCGCGTCAGCCGGTCGTACGAGCCCAGTCCTTGGTTGATCTCCCAATGACCTAGGGTCGGAACCAACGTTGTCGCGGTACAGGCAACTGCGCCGAGGGCCGGACTTGGGAAGGCTACCAAGATGACAGCCCAGACCATCACAGCCGTGAAGAACCGTCGAATCCGACGACGACGAGCACCCATGACTCCCGCCCTCCCCAGCTCGCGCACGATCCAGGTGCGCCAGCGACCTTCCCAACGCGCAGCGAAACCGCAACGGACTATAGAAGTCGGCATGCGGGAGTCAACACGAACTCACGGCAATCGCGTTGTTACGTCCGGCTATGCCTCCGACTCTTCGGCCGCGATCGATCGGTAGAACGACGGCTCAGCGCACGACCACGTACTCTCGCCCGATCGTGTGCATTCCTATGGTGACGCGGCATACCCAGTAATCGCCATGACAATCAACGCTGTATGTGTCCGAGCACTAAACATCGGCTTCTCGTCTCCGTCGGACTTCGGCGTCACCGGCCTTCTGCCAGATTCGCGCGGTCATGCGCGAAGTGGGCGCGTACGGGCTCGACCTCGTGTAGGGGCGCGATCCACTCCACCAATCGAGGTCGCCGAGGTGCCACGACCTTCAAGGTTCAGCCCGTCGCGGACTCCGAGCGCTTGGAGGACGTACTCAGAATCAATGATGCTGGCGTCCGAGAATATGTACGAACCGTCGCGCCGATCGCGCATCTTGGTGCTCCCCTGCCTTCTGCGCCTCGCTCTGCTCGCGTTCGGACTCGACGATTGTCCCGTTCTGCGGCGGGGAGTTCGAGATGCCGGCTCTGACCGGGGCTCTCGCGCAAGACGCGCTTAGAACAGGTACGCGCGGGAGTAGAACGTGGGCGTTGATCCCGCGAGAGTCATTTGTCCGTTCGGCCCGATGAGCGGAGGCAGCTTAATCCACGTCGCGAGGTCGCTGTTGTACATGGCGTAGTGAAAGGAGTTGACCTCCCGCGCGCTCGGCGTAGTCCGATCACAGAGCGGTAGCAGGTCCGGGTGCTCACGATCACCGGCCGTGCGTGCGCGCCCGGCGGAATCCGCGTTCGCGGTCAGATCGGGACGACGAATCTCGTACGCGATGTCGCGCTGGCCGCGGCGCTCGTGCCCGTTATCGGTCCGGCGTAGTGCCAGCGGAGACTTTGGCGATGACGCGGGCAACCGCTGTGTCCGAGGAGCGGGTCTTAACGCCACTGAAGGCGGCGTCGTGGGCATCGCCAAGTTCGTGCACGAGATCGTCATTGTCGCTCGGATGCGCCGCGTTCGTCGGGGCTGATGCTCGCGACGCTCGGCACCGTTGCAACCGTGGTGCACGCCGCCGCGATCAACGGCACGGCGACGAGGAGACGGATCACCGGATCGACTCCGCCACGTCCCGTTCCCAGATCGCGCGGTCGTGAGCGAAGTGGACTCGCACCGGATCGAGCTCGTGGAACCGAGAGATCCAGTCCGGATACGACGCGTGCGCCTCACCCGCCAGGGCGAGCTCGTGCGAGTACTGATGCCGCGCGTAGTCGGACGAGAAGTTGAGCGCCTGACCTGCGAGGACGACGCGGC
>Ga0207646_10008665_pt1 | contig 10157 bp, 10 predicted proteins | sample KBSK5502metaG_FD_184343 | JGI IMG/M metagenome (GOLD analysis project Ga0207646, IMG submission 184343) | Corn, switchgrass and miscanthus rhizosphere microbial communities from Kellogg Biological Station, Michigan, USA - KBS K5-50-2 metaG... | ecosystem: Host-associated > Plants > Roots >...
GCGTCGAGCGATGCCGCGTTCAGAGCACGAGTCGATGACGCGGCGCTGCGCGTGCTGCGCGCGAAGATCGCGTCCGGTCTGGTTCGCTGCTGAGGCGTAACGCCGCTGACTACACTCGTCGCGCCGATGGCCGAATGGGGAGGAAGGACATGAGGCTCCGACTCTGCAGCACCATCTTCGCGCTCGCCATCATCACGCTCGCAACAGGGACGCCCGCCAGCGCTTCAGCAGCTCCGACCTACTACGTCTCGCTTGGCGATTCGCTCGCGGCGGGCACGCAGCCCGGTCACTTCTCCACGAACGAGAGCTACACCGACCAGCTGTTCGCCGATCTACGCGCGAGCAGGCCGACGCTCCAGCATGTGAAGCTCGGCTGCCCCGGCGAGACGACGGCAAGCATGATCACGCCGGACCTGCCCTTCGAGGGCCGCAACGCGCATCTGCCCTGCCAGTACCCGCATGGCTCGCAGCTCGCCGAGGCGGTGAACTTCCTGCACGCGCATCAGAAGTTCGTCGCACTCGTAACGATCGACATCGGACCGAACGATCTCTTCCGCGGCGGAGGCGTGCCCGCGATCGCGGCGAATCTGCCGGTCATCCTCGCGGCGCTCCGGGAGGCGGCCGGGCCGGGCGTGCCGATCATCGGAATGAACTTCTACGACCCGTTCCTCGCCCAGGTGTGGTTCTCGAACCCCGCAGGTCTGGGAACGGAGATCGCGCAAGCCGTAGGGCTCAACAGCTTCTTCGACGGTGTTTACGCCGCCGCCGGCGTTCCGGTCGCCGACGTTGAGAGCGCGTTCCAGACGACGATCACCACACCCGTCAACGGAGTGCCGCTCGACGTGGTCCGGATCTGCGCATGGACGTGGATGTGCGCGCCGGCGCCACTCGGTCCGGACATTCACGCGAACGCCGCCGGCTATCACGTGATCGCGCTCGCGTTCGAGGCGAAGTTCGGGCCGTAGCTATCGCGCGACGAGCGCGACCTTCACGTTCGCATAGGGGCCGATCCCGAGCGAGAGCGACATGCCCGCGAAGAAGAGAACGATGATCGCGGCTCCGACCGCGACCGAGATGCTCCCGAGGAACGGGTAGAGGGCGGCAGGCAGCACCGCGAACGCGGCGATCGCGACCGGCAGGACCGTGTCGAGCCAGGGCGGCTTGTTGGTGAGACCGACCGGACGGCCGAAACGCTGCGCCGCGAACCAGCCGGCCGCGAACAGGGCGATGCCGAGGAACCCTGTGACCACGGAGCCCTCCCGCCAGAAGACGTAGATGCACCAGAGCGTCGCGAGCACTCCGCCGACGAGACGGATCGCGGCGTATGGGACCTGCTTCACGACGCGAGCCGTTCGAGCGCGCTCCGCCCGAGGAGGGCGAGCTGCAGCGCCAGTCGTGAATCCGCGTTCTTCAGATCCGCGCCGGTGAGCTTGGTGATGCGGCGCAGGCGCTGTCGCACGGTGTTGCGGTGCAGATAGAGATCGCGCGCGACCGCGTTCAGGCTGCCGTGGAGACGCAGGTACGCGTCGAGCGTGCGCACGAGCTCGGCGTGCTGCTCGCCGTCGGCGAGCGGGCCGAGGACTCTATCGGCGAACTCGCGGATGTCGCTCTCCGGACGGCCCAGCACGAACGTATACGGGCCGAGGTCCTCGAACATGGTGACGACGCCGTCGCCGCTCAGGGCGCGACCGATCACGACGGCCTGCTCCGCCTGCAGAAGCGCGAGGTGCGCGCCGGTCGTGCCGCGCTTCGGACCGCCCACGCCGGCCGAGAGACCATCGTCACCGTTCGCACGCGCAAGGCGAATGCGGAGCGCGTCGGCGTGGGCGCGGGCGTCCACCGCGGTCGCCAGCTCACGTAGCGCGGTGACGATCCCCGTGCGCGACCGCACCACGCGCGCGTCCGGGATGAGCTCGGCGACCGAGACGCGGAGACGCGCGGCCGTCGGGGCGTCGCGCGACGCGAACGCGATCGCGAGGTACTCGGCCGGTCCGTTCGTCGTCCGCTCCTCCCCGACTAACAGAGAAGGCCTCCCTTTCGGGAGGCCTTCTTGAAAGTCCGCTTTCGTGATCCGCGCTAGCCGCTGCCCCCCGAACGCAACGCGTCCTCCTCACAAATCGGGAGGACGACGACCATAAGGACGAGATGCAGCGCCATGTCCACGTGAGGCTACAGGGCAGCCTGCACAGGGTCAATCCCCGCGGATTTCGAGCTAGGTGGCGTGGCGCACCATTGCGCGGTTCGAAGGGGGCGGCCGCATTCAACAGGGGAGGTTCCATGGCCACGTTCATCACGCTCGCTCGCTACACCCAGCAGGGGGTCTCGAAGATCAAAGACAGTCCGAGCCGGGTCGATGCGTTCCGGAACGCGGCGCAGAAGGCCGGCGGGTCGCTCAAGAGCATCTATCTCACGCTCGGCCGGTACGACCTCGTCCTCATCACCGAGGCGCCGAGCGACGACACCGTCGCCCGACTCACGCTCGCGACGGCGTCGCTTGGCAACGTCACGACGGAAACCCTCCGCGCTTTCACCGAGGACGAGTTCAGGAAGATCGTTTCTTCGCTTCCGTAGAGGCACGCGCGACCGTCCCCTTCGCCGATCTCGCCGATGTCGGCGCTCCGGTGCGCAGCGCCACACAACAGAGGCCCGGCTGCCGGTCGGCGACGGCGCGCACCCCGCGCGCGCCCATCCCATCGACGAACGCCTCCATGAGCTCGTGATTCATCCCGCAGACGAGCTCGCGGTGATCAGTGGCAAGGGCATCGAAGGGACAGTTGGCGAGACGAATCTCGTCGGCACCCTCTTTGCGCGGCTCGAAGCCATTCCGCGCGAGGGTCCGCTCCGCGGCACGCAGGAGGCGTTCGCGATCGGGCCGCGGTCCGGCATCGCGACGCGCGTCCTCCCCTAACCCCCGCCCCATCTTGCGGGCCAGGCGCGCGAGGTGCCGCGTCGCCGTATTTCCGCTCGCGCCGAGGGCATCGGCGAGGAGCCGAGCGAGCATCTCGTAGCGCCGTGGCGGCACCGATAGCTCGAGTCGCTTCGCGCCACGCCGGTAGAGCTTCGATGGCCTACCCGCACCGGGACCCGCGCGACCAGAAAGTCGCCGAAACGTCGTGTCGAGGAATCCCGCGTCGACGAGCTTGTCGAGGTGGAATGCGGCGAGCGCGCGCTCGACGTGGGTCGCGCGCGCAGCCTCATCGCGCCCGACCTCGCGACCGGTCTGCGCGACGTACTCGTACAGCGCCCGCCGTACCGGCTCCGCCAGCAGAGCGGCGTCGTCGAGTGCCGTCCCGATCCCTGAGTCACTCACCTGCCACAGTCTAAAACCAATCTTCGCTCTCCCTACGCTTGACATCGGCCGGCTCCCGGTCTAAACCAAGCGTGCATTGTTTTTAGACATGCTGAGCCAACGACTCGAGCGGCTTGCCGAAGCGTTGTTCAAGGCAGGCGTCGGGGCGTTCCTCCTCGCCACGAGCGCGGACGGGGCCATTCACCTCGCGGGCGTGCACCAGCTCGAACCCGCCGCGCATCTCGGGATCTTCGCCGGGATGGCCGTCGCATCGCTCGCGCTCGTCGTCCGCGGCTCAGCCCCAATAAGAAAGGAGCGGTCTCATGCCACTCGGTAGCTTCATCAACGCGGTCCCGAACGCGGTGTTCCTCGCGATCCACCTCGTCGCGTTCCTCGTGGGTGCGACTCTGGCGTGGCGGTCCTTCAACGCCGGCGCCCGCCTCATCGGGTGGGGCTTCGCCCTCTTCGCCCTCGCCGAGGTGAGCTACATGACCTACCACCTCGACTGGACCGTCTTCCTCTTCGCGCACACGATCTCCGAGGTCCTCGACCTCCTCGCATTCATCGCGATCTTCGTCGGTCTCGGCAACCGCGTGCTCGCGTCGGCCGAGGCGCGGGCATGACATTCGGCCGCACGGCGCTCGGGGTCGCCCTGGCGCTCACGCTCGCGGCCGGTGCGGCATGCGGCGGCGCGGCGGCGTCCAACACGACCACGACGAATCACATCGATCTACCGCGCTCGTACCTGTTCTCTCCGGCGGACATCACGGTCAAGGCCGGCACGACCGTGACCTGGACAAACTCCGACCAGTTCACGCACTCCGTCCGGCTCGTCGACACCGGCGAGGTGCTCGGCATCCTCAAGCCCGGCGACACACTGACCCATGTCTTCGACAAGCCCGGCAGCTACAAGTACGACTGCTCGTTCCATCCGCAAAACATGCACGGCACCGTCACGGTGACCGCGTCGTAAAGGTGAACACCATGAAGCTCAAGGTCCTTGCTACAGCAGGACTCGCTCTCGCGATCGTTGCCGGCGGTGGGTTCGCGTACGCGGCCTCGACTGCCGCGGCCACCCCGGAGCACGCCGGACACCACGCCGACCAGAGCGCGGTCGCCAACAAGGAAGCGTTCCGCGCGGCCATGCGCGTCCTCTGGGAAGACCACATCGTGTGGACGCGAATGGTGATCGTCGACGTCATCGCCGGGACGCCCGACACCGACGCCGCCCTCACGCGGCTTCTCAAGAACCAAACCGACATCGGGAACGCGATCAAACCTTTGTACGGCGACGCCGCCGGCGACCGGCTGACTTCCCTGCTGCGCGATCACATCCTCATCGCCGGTCGCCTGCTCACCACCGCGAAGGCCGGCGATGCCGCTGGCTTCGCAACGGCGAAGGCAGACTGGTATGCGAACGCGGACGACATCGCGCACTTCCTCGCCGCGGCGAACCCGCGCTGGTCCCTGACCGATCTCCAGGCGGCGATGAAGACCCATCTCGACACGACGCTCGATGAGGCGGTCGCGCGCCTCACCGGCAACTGGACCGCCGACGTCGCGGCCTACGACCGCGTGCACGCCCACATCCTCCACATGGCCGACGTTCTGAGCGACGGGATCATCGCGCGGTTCCCCTCGGCCTTCGCGCACTAGCCCTCCCTCCTTCGCCGCGACGGGCCCGCCCTTAAAACGGCGGGCTCGTCGGCTTTCCGGCACCATCCGCAGACGGTGAACACATATCGCATCGGCGTGATCGGCGGCGACGGGATCGGTCCCGAGGTCACGGCCGCCGCGCTGAGTGTGCTCGACGCGTGCGAGAAGCGCTTCGGCTTCAAGACGGAGCGGACGAGCTTCCCGTGGTCCGGTGCTCATTACCTCGCGACCGGCGAGCGGCTCACGCTCGAGAAGATGGCGCCGATCCGCGACCTCGATGCGGTCCTCATGGGGGCGATCGGCCACCCCGACGCGCCGCGCGGAATGATCGAGCGCGACGTGATCATCGGACTGCGTAAAGGCCTCGACCTCTACGTGAACTTGCGCCCCGTCGTTCTGTACGACGATCGCCTCTCTCCCCTCAAGGGCAAAGGCGCGCGGGACATCCGGATGACGATCATCCGCGAGAACACCGAGGACGCGTACACGCAGGAGGGACAGCGAACGGGCGTCGGGACGCCGCAAGAGGTCGCGAGCGTGCCGATGCGTTTCACGCGTCCGGGAGTTGAGCGGATCCTCCGCTACGCCTTCGGCCTCGCGGTGAAGAACGGGCAGAAGCACGTCACGCTCGTCGACAAGGCGAACGCCATTCCGATCCAGGAGATCTGGCGCGATCTCTTCGAGGAGGTCGGCAAAGAGTTTCCCGACGTCAGGCGCGACGCGATGTACGTCGACGCCGCGGCGATGTGGATGGTCCTGAAGCCGGAGCAGTTCGATGTCGTGGTCACCACGAATCTCTTCGGCGACATCCTCTCGGACCTCGGCGCCGCGCTCGCGGGAGGCCTCGGCACCGCATCGTCGGGGAACATAAACCCGGGCAAGGTCTCCGTCTTCGAGCCGATCCACGGGAGCGCGCCGAAGTACGCGGGCAAAGGGGTAGCAAGTCCGATCGCCGCGATCGGCGCGCTCGGGCTGCTGCTCGATCACGTCGGCGAGGCGGATGCGGCGCGATCCATCGATCGCGCGATCCGCGACGGCCTGCAGAGCGGCGAGATCAGAGGCGTCGAAGCAGGCAGCCAGCGCACCACCGAGGTCGGGGAGTCGATCGCTCGCAAAGTCTCACGCTGACCATGCGCTAGGCTCGCTTGCTTGACGGCGCGCTTTCAATTGCTCGGACGCCTGGCGAATCAGCGGTGAGGAAGGTCTGTGTTCAAACGGAGTCTCGCTTTGGCATGCGTGCTTGTTCCGACGATCGCACTGCTCGTGCTCGCGGCCCCGGCGCCCGCTGCGCGCGCGGCGAGCTCTGTCGACCCCAACGGCGGCCCGACGATCATCCCGTCGGTCCACAACGACGTCTCGATCGCGCTGACGGCGATGACCGTCGACAACGACAAAGAGAAGAACAAGCTTAAGAAAGAGATCCCGCATCGCGGGATCCCCGCGCATTCGCATGGCGATACGAGCAGCTCGTCCGCGGCGCAGCCGGGTACCGGCGCGGCCGTCGCTGCCGCGGCGCCGGCGCTCCTCACGTCGTTCGAAGGCATCGGCAACGGCTTCTCCGGTCCGAACGGGACCTTCACCGTCAACTCCGCGCCGCCGGACACGAACGGCGCTGTCGGCCCGAACCATTACGTCGAGACCGTTAACACCAGCTTCGCGATCTTCAACAAGAGCGGCACGCCCCTCCTTGGGCCGGTCCCGATCAACCAGGTCTGGTCGGGGTTCGGCGGTGGCTGCCAGAACAACAACGACGGCGACCCAACCGTCGTCTACGACGGCATCTCCGATCGCTGGATCATCAGCCAGTTCTCGGTCGCGACGCTTCCCTACCTGATGTGCGTCGCGGTCTCGACGACCGCCGACCCGACGGGCTCTTACTTCCGCTACTCGTTCAGCTACGGGAACGTCAACTTCCCGGACTACCCGAAGCTCTCGGTCTGGCCCGATGCGTACTACCTCACCGTCAACTTCTTCGCGAATGGTTCGACGTTCGCGGGTGCCGGCGTCGCTGCGCTCGACCGAGCCAAGATGCTCGCGGGGCAGCCCGCGACGCAGCAGCTGTTCCAGACCAGCACCGCTTTCGGCGGCCTGCTCGCGTCGACCCTCGACGGGTCGCGGCTGCCGCCGGTCGGCTCCCCGAACTACGTCGTCGGACTGGGCACGACATCGAGCCTCGTCAGCTGGAAATTCCACGTCGACTGGGCCACGACAGCCAACACCACGTTCACCGGGCCGACGAGCATGGCCGTGACGCCGTTCACCGAGGCGTGCAACGGCGGCACCTGCATCCCGCAAGCCGGGACGCGCCAGCGGCTCGACTCGCTCGCGGACCGGGTCATGTACCGGCTCGCGTACCGCAACTTCGGCGACCACGAGGCGCTCGTGGTGAACCACAGCGTCGCCGCGGGCACCTCGGTCGGGGTGCGCTGGTATGAGCTGCGCGTGTCAGGCGGGAACCTCGCGCTCTTCCAACAGGGCACGTACGCGCCTGACGCGAGCTACCGCTGGATGGGCAGCATCGCGATGGATCAGTCGGGCGGGATCGGACTCGGCTTCAGCGTCTCGAGTGCGAACTTGAATCCACAGATCCACTACACCGGCAGGCTCGCGGCCGACCCCGCCGGTCAAATGACCCAGGGCGAGGGCACGATCATCAACGGCACCGGCTCGCAGACTAGCCGGCTGAGCCGGTGGGGCGACTACACCGCGATGACCGTCGACCCGGTCGACGGGTGCACGTTCTGGTACGCGAACGAGTACCTCGCCGCAAGCGGCTCGTTCAACTGGCACACGCGGATCGGCACCTTCAAGCTACCCGGTTGCGCCGCGAACGACTTCTCGATCAGCGCGAGCCCAAGCTCCGTCTCCGCGCCGCAGAACGGAAGCGCGACGTCGACGATCGCAACCACGGTCACGAGCGGCTCGGCGCAGACCGTCTCGCTGAGCGCGAGCGGACTGCCGTCGGGCGCCACGGCCTCGTTCAGTCCCGCGTCGGTGACCGCCGGAAGCAGCTCGACCCTGACGCTCGGTGCGGGCACCGCGGCAGCGGGCACGTACACGGTCACGGTCACCGGGACCGGCACGAGCGCGACCCACACCACGACCGTGTCCCTCACGATCACCGCGCCTCCGCCGCCGAATGACTTCTCGATCAGCTCAAGTCCCGCGAGCCTTTCGCTCGCGCAAAGCGCGAGCGGCACGTCGACCATCTCGACCGCTCTGACGAGCGGTACCGCCGAAACGATCAACCTGACGGTGAGCGGAACACCGGCGGGCGCGACCGCGACGCTGAGTCCGACCTCGGTCACGACGGGCGGAAGCTCGACACTCACCATCGGCGCGGGCACCGCGGCCGCTGGCACGTACACGCTCACCGTGACTGGCACCGCCACCAGCGCCACGCATTCCACCACGGTGACGCTCACGGTCACCGCGCCACCACCGCCGAATGACTTCTCGATCAGCGCAAGTCCTGCAAGTCTTTCGGTGGCGCAAGGCGCGAGCGGCACGTCCACAATTTCCACCGCTCTGACGAGCGGCACCGCCGAAACGATCAGCCTGACCGTGAGCGGAACACCGGCGGGCGCGACCGCGACCGTGAGTCCAACCTCTGTCACGGCCGGGGGAAGCTCGACGCTGACGGTCGGCGCCGGCACCGCCACAGCGGGCACGTACACGCTGACGGTCACCGGTACCGCACCGAGCGCCACGCACTCCACGACGGTGACGCTCACCGTCACCGCGCCACCGCCGCCGAATGACTTCTCGATCAGCGCAAGTCCTGCAAGTCTTTCGTTGGCGCAAGGCGCGAGCGGCACGTCCACAATTTCCACCGCTCTGACGAGCGGAACCGCCGAAACGATCAGCCTGACCGTGAGCGGAACACCGGCGGGCGCGACAGCGACGCTGAGTCCAACCTCTGTCACGGCCGGGGGAAGCTCGACGCTGACGGTCGGCGCCGGCACCGCCACGGCGGGGACGTACACCCTCACGGTCACCGGCACCGCACCGAGCGCCACGCACACGACCACGGTGACGCTGACAGTCACCGCGCCACCGCCGCCGAATGACTTCTCGATCAGCGCAAGTCCTACCAGCCTTTCGCTCGCTCAGGGCGCGAGCGGCACGTCGACGATTTCCACGGCAGTGACGGGCGGTACCGCCGAAACGATCAGCTTGACCGTGAGCGGCACGCCGGCGGGCGCGACCGCGACGCTCAGCCCGACTTCGGTCACGGCCGGAGCAGGCTCGACGCTAACGGTCGGCGCGGGCACCGCCGCTGCGGGGACGTACACCCTCACGGTCACCGGTACCGCACCGAGCGCCACGCACTCCACCACGGTGACCCTCACAGTCACCGCGCCGCCGCCGAATGACTTCTCGATCAGCGCGAGTCCTACCAGCCTTTCGCTCGCGCAAGGCGCAAGCGGCACGTCGACCATCTCGACCGCCGTAACGAGCGGCACCGCCGAAACAGTCAGCCTGACCGTAACCGGCGCACCGGCCGGAGCGACCGCGACCTTAAGTCCGACCTCGGTCACGACGGGCGGAAGCTCAACGCTGACGGTCGGCGCGGGCACCGCCGCTGCGGGCACGTACACCCTCACGGTCACCGGTACCGCACCGAGCGCCGCGCACTCCACCACCGTGACCCTCACAGTCACCGCGCCGCCGCCGCCGAATGACTTCTCGATCAGCGCGACTCCCTCAAGCGTCTCTGCGGTCCAGGGCGGGACCGCGACCTCGACGATCTCGACCGCGGTCACAAGTGGCACGGCGGAGTCCGTCGCGCTGAGCGCGAGCGGTCTCCCCTCCGGCACGACCGCCGCGTTCAGCCCGGTCTCGGTCACAGCGGGCGGAAGCTCAACGCTGACGCTCTCCGTCGGAGCGACCACGGCAACAGGCACGTACACCGTGACGATCACCGGCACCGCGACGAGCGCGACGCACGCAACGACGGTCACCCTGACCGTCACCGCTCCGCCCGCGAGCGGCATCACGAACGGCGGCTTCGAGAGCGGCCTCACCGGCTGGACCAGCACCGGAACCACCGCGATCTCGACCACCGCGCACGGCGGCACGGCCTCCGCGATGGTCGGCAGCAGTACGCCGTTCAACGGCGATAGCTCCGTGGCGCAGACGTTCACCGCGCCCGCGGGCGGCGGCACGCTCTCCTTCTTCTACCGCGTCGTCTGCACCGACACGGTCACCT
>Ga0207646_10008666_pt1 | contig 10157 bp, 8 predicted proteins | sample KBSK5502metaG_FD_184343 | JGI IMG/M metagenome (GOLD analysis project Ga0207646, IMG submission 184343) | Corn, switchgrass and miscanthus rhizosphere microbial communities from Kellogg Biological Station, Michigan, USA - KBS K5-50-2 metaG... | ecosystem: Host-associated > Plants > Roots >...
CTCGTCGACCGCATGGCGCAGGGTGCGGGTCAGCGCGCCGCCGAAATAGGTGACGCCGAGCCCTTCGATGCCGTCATCGGTGCGCAGCCGCAGCCACACGATCGGGTTCTTCGCGTTCGGGTTTTCCGAGAAGCCGGCGAGCGGCTCATCGTTCGGCAGCAGCACGATGCCGGTTTCGAGCGAGGCGATCTTCATCGGGCCACCTTTCTGTAGGCCTGGCGGGCGGCGCTCCAGCGCCAGTCGATGCGGTCGATCGTGATCATCTCCTTGCCCTGCGGGGTTTGGCAATCGGCTGCAACCCGCCGGGTGCCGGTTTTGATGTAACCGGTGATGCGGGCGAACGGGCCGTAATCCGGCGCGAGGCTGATCGTCGCCTCTGTCGAAATCGAGCGGCGGCAGTCGGTCTCGCTTTTGGCAAAGACCGAGCCGATCGACGACAGCTTGCCGGCGGTGGCGAGGACCAGGGTTTCCGTGTCGTAGCCTTCGCCGGCATTGATGTGGAAATTGGTGACGACGACAAGCTGCCCGTCGGGGCCGAGCGAACGGACAAAATCGCGGCCAAAGGCATAGTTCTTGTCCTGTTTGACATTGGCGGCATCGAGCAGCTTGCCGTCGCCACTGCCCTCGAACAGCGCAAGCGGCGCGGCGCAGGTATCGCCATCGGTCGCGACACCGACGATCAGCCGGCTTTTGCCGGACATGCGGACCTGCGCGACTTCGAGAGATCGGAGCTTCAGCTCGTCCGGGCATTCATCGGTAAAGGCGCCATCCTCCTCGATCGACCGCAGCGCGATGTCGCCGTGCACGATCGCTTCGTTCTTCGGTCCGACGGCAATGTCGGGAAACAGCTGCTTCAGTAGATCCATCCAGGTCTTGCTCGGGATCCCCGGCACCGCCGCGGTGAAGTCGTCGACCGTATCGGCCATCGCCGGCACCGCGGCCAGCATGAGCGCGACGATTACCGCAGCAAAGCGGATCACGCGGCGAAACGCTTCACCGTGTCCTGGCTGAAGGCGAGGCCAAAGCCCGGCTTCTCCGACAGGATCATGTCGCCCTTGTCGACCACCGGCGTTTCCTCGAACAGTTTCAGCATCCACGGCATGTACTCGACGGTCAGCCCGTTCGGGATTGCCGCCATCAGATGGCAGTGGAATTCCGGGATTACATGGCTGACGACCGGCAGGTTGAAGGCCTCGGCCATGCCGGCGATCTTCAGCCACGGCGTGACGCCGCCGGCCCGCACCAGATCGATCATCACGAAATCGACCGAGCGCGCCTCGATCATGTGACGGAACGGCACGATGCCGTAGACCAGCTCGCCGCCGCAGACCGGCGTCGCCAGCGCCGCGTTGACCCGCGCGATGCCGGCGTAATCATCGTGCGTCGTGACGTCTTCGAGCCAGAACAGCCCGACCCCGGCCTCCTCGACGCGACGGCCGATGTCGATCGCCTGCTCCGGGCGCCAGCGCTGGTTGATGTCGCACATCAAATCGATGTCGGGGCCGATCGCCTCGCGCACCCGCCGCATGCGCTCGACCTCCTTGCCGGGCGAGGTGTCGCCGGGCAGGGCCAGCTGCGTCTTCATCTGGCGCCAGCCCTTGTCCTTCAAGGTCGCGGCGGCTTTGACGACGGTGTCGAGCGGCAGACCGCGGCGCAGCGCGCCGCTGGCATACGCCGGCACCCGGTTGCGCAGGCCGCCGAGCAGTCGCCACAGCGGCTGGCCGAGCGCCTTGCCGCGGATGTCCCACAGCGCAATGTCGATCGCCGCCAGCGCCAAGGTGAACATACCGCCGGGTCCGGAGCCGCCGGCTGCGTCGCGCAATTTCCTGATAATCGCCTCGACCCGGTGCGGGTCCTCGCCGACGCAGAGTTCGCAGAGCGGGTCGATGGTGCTTTTCAAGGTGCGGGTCAGCGCGCCGCCATAAAAGCTGACGCCGATCCCTTCGATGCCGTCATCGGTGGCGAGGGTCAGGATGACGATCGGCCGGACGGCACCGTCCTTTTCGACGGCGCCCGCGAGCGGCTCGTCTTCCGGCACATTCAGAATCTGCGAATGGAAGCTGGCGATCTTCATGTCATTTCCCCTCAGCTATTCTTGTCATTGCGAGGAGCGGAGCGACGAAGCAATCCCCATCCGGGTTAGCAAGGTCGGCGGGAGATTGCTTCGCTTCGCTCGCAATGACAGATAACGCTTACGCGCGGTAGCGGTCGATTGTCGGCTGGTCGAATTCGAGGCCGAGGCCGGGTTTGGTCGGCATCGCCAATTCGCCGTTCTGCTGGACCGGTACCTCTTTGAAGAGCGGCACCAGCCAGGGCATGTACTCGACGGTCAGCCCGTTCGGCACCGCGCCGATCAGATGCACATGCACTTCCGGGATCAGATGGCTGACGACCGGCAGGTTGAAGGCTTCCGCCATGCCGGCGACTTTCAGCCATTGCGTGATGCCGCCGACCCGCACCAGGTCCACCATCGGGATATCGACCGAGCGCGCCTCAAGCATGTGTCGGAAGGGGCTGATTCCCCAGACATATTCGCCGCCGGCGACCGGGGTCGACAGCGCCCCGCTGACCCGCGCCAGCCCGGCGAAATCGTCGGCAGTGGTCACATCTTCGAGCCAAAACAGGCCGACCCCGGCATCCTCGACCCGCTTGCCGATATCGACCGCCTGCTCCGGGCGCCAGCGCTGGTTGATGTCGCACATCAGCTTGATGTCGGGACCGATCGCCTCGCGGATCTTGACCATGCGCTCGACCTCGATCGCCGGCGTGGTCTCGCCGGGGAGAGCGAGCTGCGTCTTCATCTCGCGCCAGCCCTTGTCCTTCAGCGTTGCGGCGGCCTTGACGACGCGGTCGAGCGACAGGCCGCGCATCAGGGCGCCCGAGGCATAGGTCGGCACCCGGTCGCGCGCGCCGCCGAGCAGTTTCCACAAGGGCAGCCCCAGCGCCTTGCCGCGAATGTCCCACAGCGCGATGTCGAGTGCCGACAGCGCGAGATGATAGATGCCGCCCGGACCGGCCGAACCGCCGGCGGCGTTCTTCAGCTTCTGCTGGACCGCCTCGACCCGCTGCGGATCGTCGCCGACGCACAGCGCCCCCAACTCGTCGATCGCATGCCGCAAGGTGCGGCTCAGCGCGCCGCCGAAATAGGCGACGCCGACACCCTCGATGCCCTGGTCGGTCTCGACCCGCACCGTCACGATCGGGCGCTTGCCGTTGGGGTTTTCGGCGGCGCCAGCGAGCGGCTCGTCGGCCGGCAATTCGACGAGATCGGTGCGGGTTCCGGTAATCTTCATGGCTGACCTCGGGCGGGTTGGGGGATACGGCCTAGCCCCAGGCTCCCCGATGTCGCGGCATGACGCAACAGCGGAGCGTGAAAGGGGGGCGGCTTGACCCCAGCGGCTTGACCATTCTCGCCCGATCCGGCATAGGCGGATGCGGCGCCCCCAACCGAGACAAGCCTTCGCGGCGCCCAGGGAATGCGGGATGACGCGCGACATTGCTGCCTCGACACAGCCCTTGCCGGGTGCCGGCGCGGGCACATCCGAGCGCCATCCGCTCGACACGTTTCCTAAGCTGCTGCTGCAACATGCCCGCCAGCGCCCCGGCTCCGCGGCGATGCGCGAGAAGGATTACGGCATCTGGCAGAGCTGGAGCTGGGCCGAGGTCGCGGCCGAAGTCGAAGCCCTCGCCGCCGGGCTGAAGGCGCTTGGCTTCGCCCGCGGCGACAAGCTGGCGATCATCGGCGACAACCGGCCGCGGCTCTATTGGGCGATCGCCGCGGCGCAGGCCTTGGGCGGCGTGCCGGTGCCGGTCTACCAGGATTCGATCGCCGAGGAGATGGCCTATGTCCTCGACCATGCCGAGGTGCGGTTTGCCCTGGCCGAGGATCAGGAACAGGTCGACAAGATCCTCGCGATCAAGGAACGCTGCCCGCATCTCGAGACCGTCATCTACAGCGATCCGCGCGGGCTGCGCCACTACCGGCAGCCTTACCTGCACGCCTACGAGCGGGTCGTCGAACAGGGCCGGGCCTTCGCCGCCGCGCAGCGCGATTTTCTGGCGGCCGAGATCGCCGCCGGAAGCGGCGCCGACACCGCGATCATCCTCTACACCTCGGGCACGACCGGGCGGCCGAAAGGGGTCGTGCTCAGCTACGATAATCTGATCTCGACCGCCGCCACGGCGCTCGAATTCGAGGGGTTGTCGGACCGCGAGGAGGTGCTCTCCTACCTGCCGATGGCATGGATCGGCGAGCACATCTTCTCCTATGTCCAGGCCTATTGCGCCGGGTTCTGCGTGTCCTGCCCGGAATCCGGCGCGACCGTCATGCAGGATCTGCGCGAGCTGGGTCCGACCTATCTGTTCGCGCCGCCGCAGATCTTCGAGCGCATCCTGACCCAGGTGATGATCCGCATGGAGGACGCCGCCTGGCTGAAGCGCCGGCTGTTCCAATATTTCCTCGGGGTCGCCAAACGCGCCGGCGCCGCGATGCTGGAAGGCCGGCCTGTGGCGTTGCACGACCGCGCGCTTTACCGGCTTGGCAATCTGCTCGTTTATGGGCCGCTGAAGAACACGCTGGGTTTGAGTCGCGTGCGGATTGCCTATACCGCCGGCGAGGCGATCGGCCCGGATCTGTTTCTGTTCTACCGCTCGCTCGGCATCAATCTGAAGCAGCTCTACGGCATGACCGAGAGCTCGGTGTTCCTGTGCATCCAGAAGGATGGCGAGGTGAAGCCCGACACGGTCGGCCCGCCGATCCCCGGGGTCGAGCTGCGGGTCGCCGAGGATGGCGAGGTATTGTTCCGCAGCCCCGGCGCGTTCCAATCCTATTACAAGAACGCCGAGGCGACCGCCGAGGCGAAGGAGCCGGACGGCTGGGTCCATACCGGCGATGCAGGGTTTTTCGGCACCGACGGACAGCTGCGCATCATCGACCGCGCCCGCGATGTCGGCCACCTCGCCGAGGGCTCGCTGTTCGCCCCCAAATTCATCGAGAACAAGCTCAAATTCTCCCCCTACATCAAGGAAGCCGTGGCGTTCGGCGACCAGCGCGATTTCGCCACCGCGTTCGTCAACATCGATCTCGAAGCGGTCGGCAACTGGGCCGAGCGGCGCAGCCTCGCCTATGGCTCCTACCAGGAGCTGGCGGGGAACGAGCTGGTCGGCGATCTGATCCGGGGCTGCATCGAGGAGGTCAACCGCGACCTCGCCGCCGAGCCGACACTGGCGGCATCGCAGATCCGCCGGTTTCTGATCCTGCACAAGGAATTGGACGCCGATGACGGCGAGCTGACCCGCACCCGCAAGGTGCGCCGCCGCACCATCGCCGAACGCTATGCCAGCCTCTTGGAGGCGCTGTATTCCGGCGCCGACTCGGCGCGCATCGAAAGCGAGGTGACGTTCGAGGACGGGCGCAAGGGAATGATGCGCGCCGAGCTGGCGATCCGCGATGTCGTGACCGCGCCGGTACGGCGCGAGACACCGCCGCGCCTTCCCGCCGAGCCCGTCGAAGCGGTCGCATGATCTCGGAAAAGGGCATCGGCGAGCCGATCCTCGAAGCCGATGCGATCAGCCTCGCCTTTGGCGGGGTGCAGGCATTGCAGGGGGTCAGCCTCAACATCAGGCGGCACGAGATCCTCGCGATCATCGGGCCGAACGGCGCCGGCAAGACCTCGCTGCTCAATGTCATCAACGGCTTCTATCACCCGCAACGCGGCACGCTGCGCTGGAAGGGCGCGGTGCGCCGCCGCATGCGGCCGCACGACGCCGCCGCGCAAGGCATCGCCCGCACCTTTCAGAATGTCGCGCTGTTCCGCGGCATGTCGACCCTCGACAACATCATGACCGGGCGCTTGCTGCGCATGCGCCGCGGCCTGTTCTGGCAGGCGATCTACACCGGGCCGGCCGAGCGCGAGGAGCTCGAGCACCGCGCCTATGTCGAGCGCCTCATAGACTTTCTCGAGATCGAGGCAATCCGCAAGGTGCCGGTCGGGCAGCTCGCCTATGGGCTGCAGAAGCGGGTCGAATTGGCGCGCGCGCTCGCGATGGAGCCGGAATTGCTGCTGCTCGACGAGCCGATGGCCGGGATGAATGTCGAGGAGAAGGAGGACATGTGCCGCTTCATCCTCGACGTCAACGACGAGTTCGGCACGACGATCGCGCTGATCGAGCACGATATGGGGGTTGTCATGGACATCTCCGACCGGGTCGCGGTCTTGGATTACGGCCGCAAGATCGCCGACGGCGCGCCCGACGCGGTGCGCGCCGACCCCGCCGTGATCGCCGCCTATCTCGGGGAGGAAAGGTGAAAATTTCAGTGCCCGATTTCGCTCCAAACTACTCCCTCTCCCCCACCGGGGGAGAGGGTTGGGGTGAGGGGGCCGATGCCGCGCATGGCGTCCGACGCCCTCACCCGGCGGTCGCTGCCGCGACCGCCACCCTCTCCCGCGGTGCGGGAGAGGGGCTATGAACTTCTTCGTTGTCGAAGTCTTGATCGGCGGGCTGTTGACGGGGGTGCTCTATTCGCTCGTGGCGCTCGGCTTTGTGCTGATCTTCAAGGCGTCGGGGGTGTTCAACTTCGCCCAGGGGGCGATGTGCCTGTTTGCGGCGCTGGCGCTGGTGCGACTGATGGAGGCGATGCCGACGGTGCTGGCCGTGATCGCCGCGGCGGCATTGATGCTGGCGCTGGCCTTTGCGATCGAACGGCTGGTGTTGCGGCCGCTGGTCAATCAGGAGGGCCTGATTCTGTTCATGGCGACGATCGGCATCACGTTTTTCATCGACGGCTTTGGCCAGGCCTTGTTCGGCAGCGACGTCTATGCGCTCGACCTCGGCATTCCCAAGGACCCGCTGATCCTGTTCGACGGGATCGTGCCGGGCGGCATCCTGGTCAATGAGTTCGATCTGTGGGCGGCGGTGATCGCCGGGCTGCTCGTCGTCGTGCTGGCGGTGTTCTTTCAGCGCACCCGCATCGGCCGCGCCTTGCGCGCCGTCGCCGACGACCACCAGGCGGCATTGTCGGTCGGGATCCCGCTGCGCCACATCTGGGTCATCGTGTGGGGGGTCGCCGGGCTCGTCGCGCTGGTTGCCGGCATCATCTGGGGGTCGAAGCTCGGCGTGCAGTTCTCGATCGCGCTGGTCGCCCTGAAGGCGTTACCGGTGCTGATGCTGGGCGGTCTCACCTCGGTGCCGGGGGCGATCGTCGGCGGGCTCCTGGTCGGCGCCGGCGAGAAGCTGTCGGAAGTGTTTCTCGGCCCCTATTTCGGCGGCGGCATCGAGAACTGGTTCGCCTATGTCCTGGCGCTGCTCGTGCTGCTGGCGCGGCCGCAAGGGCTGTTCGGCGAACGCATCATCGAGCGGGTCTAAAACTTTACCACGAAGGACACGAAGGTTTCACAAAGGGCACAAAGGATGAGGAATAGATCTACTTCGTGTCCTTCGCGTGCCCTTTGTGCCCTTTGTGGTGAGGTGTTTCTTTTTGAGTTTATGCGATGATCTACCGCGAGGCGGGGCAGTTTCGCACCAGCTATGCCGCCGACCAGGCGCTGTTCCCGATCCGGCAGGACCGGCTGTTTGTCTGGGCGGTGATCATCTTCGCCTTTCTGTTCGTGCCGTTCCTCGCCAGCGAATACCTGCTGCGGGCGATCCTGATCCCGTTCGTGATCCTCGCGATCGCCGCGATCGGCCTCAACATCCTGGTCGGCTATTGCGGCCAGATCTCCCTGGGCAGCGCCGCCTTCATGGCGGTCGGCGCCTATGCCTCCTATGACATCGCGATCCACATCCCCGGGCTCAATCTGATCGTCGTGTTCGTGCTCGGCGGGGTGTGCGCCGCGGCGGCCGGGGTGCTGTTCGGGCTGCCGTCATTACGCATCAAGGGCTATTACCTCGCGGTCGCAACCTTGGCCGCGCAGTTCTTTTTCGACTGGCTGTTCATCCGGATTCCGTGGTTCACCAATTACGCGCCGTCGGGCTCGGTATCGGCACCGACGCTGCGCATCTTCGGAATGCGGTTCGATACGCCGGCGGGGCGCTACATCTTCTGCCTCGCGATCCTTGCGGTGGTCGCGCTCGCCGCCAAGAATCTGGTGCGCGGCCGCTTCGGGCGCATGTGGATGGCGATCCGCGACATGGACATCGCCGCCGAGATCATCGGCATCCGGCCGTTGCAGGCCAAGCTGTCGGCGTTTGCGCTGAGCTCGTTTGTGATCGGCGTGTCGGGCGCTTTGTGGGCGTTTGTCCATCTCGGCTCGTGGGAGCCGTTGGCGTTCTCGATCGACCGCTCGTTCGAGCTGTTGTTTATGGTGGTGATCGGCGGCATCGGGTCGATCCTCGGTTCGTTTCTCGGCGCCGCGTTCATCACGATCCTGCCGATCTTCCTGAACCAGCTGCCGGGCCTCCTCGGGATCCCGCTATCGACGGCGATGATCTCGCATATCGAGTTCATGACCTTTGGCGCGCTGATCGTGTTTTTCCTGATCGTCGAGCCGCACGGCCTGGCCCGCCTCTGGGCGATCGCCCGGCAGAAACTGCGGCTGTGGCCGTTCCCGCACTGACGGGAGCGTGCTAGGGTCCGAGACAAAGGTTTTGGGAGGAAATCGATGGCGAAGCTGTTGAAAACCGGCTTGTTTGCCGTGCTCGGGATGGTGCTGGCGATGGCCGCGCCGGCGCTGGCGCAGAACGAGCAGTTCATCCCCTCGCTGGTCTATCGCACCGGCCCCTACGCGCCGAACGGCATCCCCTTCGCCAACGGGGTCGCCGATTACCTGAAGCTGGTCAACGAGCGCGACGGCGGCATCAACGGCGTCAAGATCAGCACCGAGGAATGCGAAACCGGCTACGCCACCGACCGCGGCGTCGAATGCTACGAACGGCTCAAGGGCAAGGGCCCGACCGGCGCCTCGCTGTTCATGCCGCTGTCGACCGGGATCACCTATGCGCTGATGGAGAAGGTGCCGGGCGACAAGATCCCGCTGCTCAACAGCGGCTATGGCCGCAGCGAAAGCGGCGACGGCAATGTGATCCCGTGGTCGTTTCCGGTCCTCGGCACGTATTGGGACGCGGCCGATATCGCGATGACCTATATCGCGAAAGAGGTCGGCGGCTGGGACAAGCTCAAGGGCAAGAAGGTCGCCCTCGTCTACCACGACTCGCCCTACGGCAAGGAGCCGATCCCGTTATTGCAAGCGCTCGGCAAGCAGCACGCCTTCGATGTCGAATTGCTGCCGGTGACCCATCCCGGCGTCGAGCAGAAGGCGACCTGGCTGCAGATCCGCCAGAACCGGCCCGATTACGTGCTGCTATGGGGCTGGGGCGTGATGAACTCGACGGCGCTGAAGGAAGCAGCGGCGGTGGCCTATCCGCGCGACAAGATGATCGGCGTGTGGTGGGCCGGCAACGAATCCGACACCGTGCCCGCCGAGGACGCGGCCAAGGGCTACAAGGCGCTGGCGCTCAACCCGACCGGCTCGAACTTCCCGGTGCACGCCGACATCTTCAAATATCTCTACGACAAGAATATCGGCGTCACGGACCGCAAGGATGTCGGCAGCGTGCTGTACAACCGCGGCGTGATCAATGCGCTGTTCGCGGTCGAGGCGGTGCGCACCGCGCAGGGCAAGTTCGGCAAGAAGCCGCTGACCGGCGAACAGGTGCGGTGGGGTTTGGAAAACCTCGATCTGCCGGCCGATGCGCTCAAGAAGCTCGGCTTTGAGGGGTTGCTGCGGCCGACCAAGGTGACCTGCGACGACCATACCGGCGGCAGCCAGGCCCGGGTCTTCCAATGGGACGGCAAGACCTGGCAGTTCGTGTCGGATTGGATCCAGTCGGACCAGAAAATCGTGCGGCCGATGATCGAGGCGGCGGCCAAGAAATACGCCGGGGAAAAGAACCTGCCGACCAACGCCTGCAAACAGAGCTAAATTGCCCGGAGCGGCAAGCGCATAGCGTGAAATTGATTATTCACCACAGAGACACAGAGAGCACAGAGAAACCGCTTGGACACGCCTCCACCTCGTGACCCGGTGACCGAGCGTGTGATCGGGTTCGCCATTGCCGTGCATCGGCTGCTCGGGCCCGGGTTGCTCGAGTCGGCGTACGAGGAATGCTTGTGTTTCGAACTGATGCAGGCCGGTATTGGGTATGCTCGGCAGGTCCCC
>Ga0207646_10008667_pt1 | contig 10156 bp, 6 predicted proteins | sample KBSK5502metaG_FD_184343 | JGI IMG/M metagenome (GOLD analysis project Ga0207646, IMG submission 184343) | Corn, switchgrass and miscanthus rhizosphere microbial communities from Kellogg Biological Station, Michigan, USA - KBS K5-50-2 metaG... | ecosystem: Host-associated > Plants > Roots >...
CGGCTCTGATGCTCACGACCGAAGCCCTGATCGCCGAGATACCGGAGGAAGGCAAAGCCGTTGCCATGCCGGCAGGCGGCCCATCGATGTACTAATCAGGATTAGAAGAAGACCGCGGACTTGCGCCGATTTCCGGGGCCGCGGTTGTTCTTCGCATGTATGCAGCCGTCGAACATTCAACACTTCGATCTCACTGTGCGCGTGGGTTGCAGCCTCGTCTACGAGGTTACCGGCACGGCTTCGCTGCTCCTGAATTTGAAGCTTCGTCCCGACCGCAATCATGTCGTGCTCTCCGAGGCGCTGGCGCTGGGCAATAATCTTCCTGCCGAGGAATTCAGCGACAGCCATGGGAACCGCGTCTTTCGAGTGAAGCTTGCGCCTGGAACCAATTGTTTCCGGCACGACGCCATCGTGGCGGTGTCCTCGCAGCCGGACAATCACCACTTCGTTGCCGACACCGTTCCGGAGGCTCCAGGCGATATCCCTGCCGGGCTGCTGCGTTATACACTGCCCAGCCGGTATTGCGACTCCGACAAGTTGACTAATTTCGCCTGGGAAAAGTTCGGCCACGTCGAGCACGGAATGCCCCGCGTTCAGGCCATTAGCCGCTGGCTCCACGACAACATCGAATATCGCTACATGTCCGGCAGATGCGATTTCTCAGCGTGGGACGTCTTGCAACGCGGCTATGGGGTTTGCCGTGACTTCGCACACCTCGCCATCGCGATCAATCGCACTTTTAACCTCCCGGCGCGCTATGTGACTGGCCATTTACCCGATGTCGGTTTTCCTGACCCGAACAACCACATGGATTTCCACGCCTACGCCGAGGTCTACATCGGCGGAACCTGGTTTACGACCGATGCCCGCTTCCACGTGCCGCGCATCGGCCGGATCAAAGTGTCATGCGGGCAAGACGCGGTGGATGGAGCGTTCTCGACAATCTACGGCGGCGCCACGCTGACCTATTTTCAGGTTTGGGCCTATCAAGTGACACGGGGGTCTGTAGGTATTGGTGACCCGATTGATCTTACGCAGCGTCTCGACAACCAGTGGATGGTACGCACGGATGCCGCCCTGCCTGGCCCGATTTAGCTTTCGTCAAAACGTCCAGTTTCTTCGCGCCGCCATCCCGGCTCTCCTGATTGATACCGCCACGGTGCAATTTTGCACAGATGTCGCGCCGTATATCGGAATAGTCTGTGCGACAAGTACATCGAGGACCAGAGGAGATCATACAGATGACGAAACTCGGACTATTCCTTGCAGGAGCAACGCTTGCTGCTGCAGTCAGCGCGCTCAGCGGATGCAGCGATGTCCAGCAGCATCACGTCAAGGTCCTCAAGGATTACGGCGGGAATGTCTCATTCCTGGACGGGCCGACATGGCAATACACCGGCTTGACCGTTACTGGCACGGATTCCTGGGACGGCAGGATCTGGATCGACCTGCCGCTGGACCGCACCTCGGAAGCAAAAGAGGTGTACCAGACCGCTGACGGCGCGCTGCTGGTGGACATGAACGTGGCGTTCACCCGCGGCAAATCAGTTGAAGAGCGCAAGAAGTGGTTTGTCAACACCACAGATGCGCTTGGCATTGTCAAAAAGGATGTCGAGGGCATCGCCCGCTCGGTCGTGCACAATTATTCCAATGCCGAGATCCTCAATGCGGAACTCGCGCTCAAGGATGTGAAGCTGCCGGTCTATACACAGATCCAGGCAGAGCTTGGGAAAGCGGCGTTCAACGAGGAGTATGGCATCGAGAAGAAAAGTTATACGGTCTGGCCGGGCAATGTCTCACCGCAGCAGGGGGCAGTCCAGGCAGATCTGGATCGGCAGCGGAACAACCTGCTCAACGCAGCGAAGCTTGAAGGGCAGCTTTCCCTGGAGAAGGCAGCGAACAGGCGGGCAGAAGTGGACAGGAAATACGCAGACTTTATCCGGAAGCTGACTCCCGCGCAGCAGACCTACCTGCGCACTCTGGACATGTCGAACGCAATCAAGCAGCACGAAAGGCCGGAGAGCACTGAGAAAATCGAGTTCCTATTGGGCGGAGGGCAGAGGTGAGAAAATGACGCGATCAACAATTAGGGCTGCGCGCTGTCGCGCTTGCGCTTCGCCAACACTGGCATTGCTCATGCTTGCAGGAGCACTCGCAGGCTGCTCACGGCCAACGCAGCAGGAATCGACATACAGGCTGAATCTGGAAAACAAGTTCTCCTGGCAAGGCCCAGGTCCTGACATCAGGGGGTATTGGCCCTGGTATAGCATGTACCTGGTCTCGCACCAGCAGGAGATCCAGAACTTTCCGCTGGTACAAAAAGAGAGCGCCGCCAACTTGCCCCAGATCGAGCTTGAGAAGCTGCAGTCCATCATCACTGCGGACGGCCAAATCATGATCCAGGAGATGAGCATCACCATTTACAAGAAGGCTGATCCCACTGCAGTCGAGCGGTACTATATCCAGCACCAGGAGGAGGACAGGCAGAACCTTGCGATCAACCTCGACGGTCTTGTCCGCACCTACCTGCAGACCAAGACGAAGGCGTACATTGAATCGCACCAGCCGCAACTCGGCCAGGAGGTCAGGGACTACATCAAGGGCTTCCGCGCGGGCGGCGAGCCCATCATGGACAGCGAAGGCCACATCACCGGCTTCAAGGGCGGCATTTCCCTCGAAGAGGAGTGGGGCGTTGATATCGCCGATGTGACGCCAAGGAGGCTCACGCTTCCGAGCACCGTGGCGGGAGCGCAGGTCGAGGCGCAGCAGATCATCAAGGCAGCCCAGACGCAGTATGATTCTGCGCAGAACGAGGCGGACAGGCGCGAGTCAAAGCTGCGCTCGATGGAGAAACTGAGTGAGGCTGTCGGCAACAACAACGACGCAGCGAACTACCTCACCTCGCAAATCCTCAACGACTTGCTTGAGCAGACGCCGTCGAAGAACGTCGGACGGATCACTGTGCTCAACGGTCTGTCTGGAAGTGATCAAACAATCATCAGCAGACAGGGCGTGCTGAAATAAGGCTCAATCACGTGTAAGAGCCGGCACTAAAGCCGTTCCGATCTTCAAGGAGAACGAATGATCATCTCCCGTACGCTCGCAACATCGCTCTTATGCGCACTCTTTTCTTCGCTCGGGACTCACATAGCGTGCGAATCAATGGCAAAGAAAGGTTTCCAAGGATGACGAGGATCATGAAATGGTTGTCCATCACCATGTTGCTACTGGCCGTGCTACATCTCCCCGTTGCGAATCACCCGGTGTTGTTAGCCATTGTGGTTTGTGCCTCGGGTCTCCTCGTTGTCGCACAGGCAGTTCGTGCAGGAAAGTACTCCTGGGCCGTAGGATTCCTTGTAATTGCTGTGCTTTTCAACCCTGTCATACCCATTGCTCGTTCCGGAAGGGATGTTCTCTGGCTCAACGGAATTGGTCTCGCAGCGTTTCTGGCAGCCGCTTTCGCGTTCAAGGCACGTCCTGCCTCACGGTCCTATCCATAACAGCCGTTTGCCGCGGCGCGAATCTCGCTAAGCCCTGAAATCGAGCTCATCCGCGTCAATCCGGATGCGGCAGAGTTCACACCACACTTTAACGAAATCTGGTGATTGGAATTCTGGCCTTTTCTGCCTTCTTCTGAGGTACGGAGCCATGCCGATTCTCATCATCGATGCACCGCGATCAATGGATCAGGCCGTTTTGCGGACGTTATTCTTGAGGGGCTATGAGGTAACAACGACTGAGACCGCAAGCGAGGCCATGGAACTAATCCATCAGGCTGAGTTTGACTGTATTTTGATCGATATCGCGACGTCCGCCAGCAGCGATTACCCAGGACTAGCCGAAATTCGGCAGTTCGTCAGAAGATCCGCGGTCGCGCTGATGACGGCGATACCAGTGGAGTCACTTATCGGCGAGGCGCTTGCGGAACGCAGCATCGAACCGCTCTCTGTGCCGGTTTTGAGCACGAAAATCGAGCACCTGTCGCAACCGGCGCTAATCGTGGGCGCCCGTCTTCATCCGGACTTGATTCAGGCAATCAGGAGCAAAGGTCTACTTTTTGCGCGTGGCACGACTCTGCAATTTGCAATGAACCTGTTGGTCGATGGTTGGTGTCAGATCGTTTTGTTAGCAGCCGACGTTGCGGGGACAGCCGAGCCTGACGAACTGGCGGTCTTCCATCAGGTCAAGGCAAAAGAGTTGGCGATTCTCGCGTCCGCCTTGCCCGACAAACCATCTGCAATTATCTGCATCAAGAAACCTCAAAAAGCGAGCGACTACATTACGCTCTTTGAGCAGATCGCCGGAAATCGAACCGGCCCGTGCGGATTAGGGCAGCGCCTTGGAAAACAACATCGCGAGAGCCGATAGGTTTTGCGCCGCTCATTCTTTGTGGACCCGCACATTTGTCGCGAGCCGGAGGGCGCGCAGTGCGCCAATGGCGTACCAACCTAAATCGATTTGCCACCAACGGCGGCTGAAGCATGCGGATGCGGGCGAAGCGTGATGATTACCGTGCCAGTTCTCGCCCCACGCCGTGAGTTGAAGTGGTCCAAGCCACCAGATGTTCTGACTGGAATCGATACCCTCAGGGAGACCCGGTTTCAGATGCAGAAGGCTATTCACGAAGGCCTGCATGTGCAGACAGTAGACGAGCCGAATGGCGCCCATCCAGAAAAGACCTGCCCAGCCGAAAAGGAAGTAACCAAAAAAGAGCGAAACGATGATCAGAGGAATTTGAAGTTTTGCCCACATCATGTATCGAGGGCGAATCAAGTCAGGGCACCACTTCTTCATTGGTGATGGTTCCCATTGGTAAAGCCATTGGAGATGCGCCCACCAGAAGCCACCATGACGAGGGCTCGACACGTCGTCGATTGTATCGGCGTTCGCATGATGATTGCGATGATTCGCAATCCATGTGTTCGGCGCGCCCGAACCGTTGAAAACTGCGGAGAACACGAGAAACTGTTCGACGATCGAATGCAGCTTCAGTGCACGATGAGCTAGCGCGCGATGGTAACCGATCGTCGTTCCGAACGCGCCCATGCCCGCTACAATCAAAGCAGACAAGAACAATCGCCATCCTGGAAGCGGAAACAATGCGATCCCGATCAACGCGAGCACATGGACTGCAATGATGTAAATGAAAACCCATCGATTCTCACCTTCGGCTTTCCACCAGGGAAGCGTCCATGGATGTTGTTCGGCAAGTGCAGATCGACTCATCTGTAACTCCTGAGGTTGAATAAAAAACAAAAAACGGGGCTCCCGATATCGATTGGATTAATGAGAATTGTGTAGCTATCCACCGAAAAGAACTGTGCAAAAGTGCACACATGTGCACGGAGTAAGGTCGAACCGTCGCCCGTTTGTCGCCCGCTGCAGATCGAAACTTTTCGTAATCTTTCACCGTTCTATGGGAAAGAATCCGGGGAATTGGTTGTTTATGTTAAGGTTTCGTCGTAATGCATTTTTTGTTCGGTTAAGACCGTCATTTTGATCTGCCTCCCCTCCGGTTAAAAAAGAGAACTCCAAGACAGAAAATCTGTCAGTCAACACTCATATCTTATATAAGAGGAGCACGCTGCAATCGCCGTTGCCGCGTGACAAACGCCAATTGACACGCTGCAATCGCCGTTGCTCTTCAAATGACCATGGACACTCTGCAATCGTAATTGCAGAACATCACCCATTTTCCGGCTCATTATGATTTCATCAACGGCTCGAAAAAGTCCGGTGAGGTCAGGAGGCCTGAAGGGACCCATCTCGTCAGGCTGCGAGTTGTTCGGATTCTCTTCAGAATCCGAACGCATCCGCACACTGGGACTGTGACGCCGGATCAATGTCAAAGACAGGGATTAATGGATCTAGCCGCGTCTATACGAGGAACTCATCCCGCTAGACGCGTGTGGTTGGGGCAAGACCTCTGTAGTTCTCTTGGCCTGTTTTTGGCCTGTGGCTAAGCTAAACGATTCGTATTTCTTCACTCGCTCTATCGGCGAAAGATCCGAGTAAGTTATTTGTTTTATCAACGTTTCGTCACAAATCGTTGAGTCATAAACCGGACTTAAAATCCGGAGCCCCGCAAGGGGCGTACGGGTTCGACCCCGTCCCAGGCATTGACCATGCCGTAACAACCTCGTTAGGTTCCCTGCAAAGTCATCACAAAATGGGAGCTGGGCAAGGCGGGCCAGGTAACCTTGACTTGGCACGCCGCGTAACATAGCATGCGCCCACGCAAAACCGGTCCATTGTGTAAGAGAGGTTGAATTTCGGGCCTGAGGAAAGGACAAATCCCTATGACATCCATTCGGTTTTCCCGTTATTGGCTTTGGATCTTGTTGGTGATGACATCATTGATAATATCGCTCACGCCTTCACTCCTCGCCCAGTCCGCTGGTACTGGGGCGCTCACGGGAACCGTGAGGGATGCCACCGGAGCCGTTATTCCGGGGGTCACGGTCACATTAACCAGCACGGACACCAATCAGACCCGCAGCACAATCACCGGCGAGGAAGGTAGCTACAGGTTTGCCTTGTTGCCGCCCGGCGCCTACGGAGTGAGGTTCACCCTCCCGGGATTCAAGACCTCGGAGGTCTCGTCAGTGACGGTGCGTGTAACCGAGACACTCGTACTCGACCGGGCTATGGAAGTCGGCGCGCCGAGCGAGCAGGTGACAGTCGAAGCCCAAACGGAAACTTTGCAGACGGCCACGTCCACGCTGGGAACCACTGTAGGCTCCCAGACCGTCGCCCAGCTTCCATTGAGTACCCGGAACTACACGCAGATTCTGGCCCTGTCGGCGGGAACCAATACAGGCGCCAACAACGCGACAGCCTTCGGCAAAGGCACGCAGAACATGTCGGTGAACGGCAATGACCCCGGCCAAAACAATTTCCAGATGGACGGCGTCAATGTCACCAATTTCGCCAACAGTGGAACCGCGGGTGACTCGGGCTTGTACGCCGGAATCGGAATACCAAGTCCAGACGCCCTCCAGGAGTTCAAGGTTCAGACCTCGACCTACGACGCCAGCTACGGGCGGAATCCGGGCGCAAATGTGAACGTCGTTACAAAATCCGGAACGAATCAATTCCATGGAACGGCGTTTGAGTATCTCCGAGACTCGATTTTCAACGCCAATTCCTTCTTCTACAATCGCGACAATCGGGCCAGCGCCACAACGAGGCAGACCTTGAATCAGAACCAGTTCGGCGGCATCCTGGGCGGTCCTGTCATCAAGAACAAGCTGTTCGCATTCTTCAGCTACCAGGGAACGCGACAAAAAAACGGAATCGACTCGGGGGGGTTTACCAACGCCCTCCTGCCGCCGATTCCTGACGGGGACCGGCGGTCGCCCGGTTTCAAGACCGCACTCGGCGCGGCAAACTGCGCGGCAAATCATCCCGGCGATAGTAACTTCGGTGCTTTTGGCGGTACGAACGTCGCTTGCGACGGATCGAATATCAATCCCGTGGCATTGAATATTCTCAACCTCAAGCTCGACGACGGCAGCTATTTCTTCCCCGGCTCCGGCACGCCGGGTTACCGCCAGAGGTCTTTCAGCAGCCCGGCGATCTATAACAGCGATCAAGAAGTCGCCAACTTCGATTACGTGCAGAGCACAAAGAACACTATCTCAGGCCGCTGGTTCTATACGTATGATCCTCAAATGAGTCCTCTACGGGGGCAGCTACCGGGATCGCCGCTCAACATATTGTTTTCTAACACCTATGCGGTACTGAAGGCGACCTCGATTCTAAGCAACTCTCTCGTGAACGAAGCTCGCGTGTCCTACCAGCGAAATCTCTCCACACAGAACGCGCCGGCGCCCCCCAACAGCGACAACTCGATTCTGGGAATTACACCGATGAGCCCCGGTGTCACCAAACCGCCACAATTCACGATTATCGCGGGAGGGTACAGCATCCTGGGAGGAGGAGGTCCTACTTTCAGCGTGACCAACCAGTACCAGGTGTCGGACCAGATTTCCTGGTCGCACGGGAAGCATACGTTCCGGATGGGCGGCGAGTTGGAGAGAAACGATTGGCCCATTATTTGGTCCGGAGTCCGAGGAGGTCTCTCCGTGGGAACGTTTAACGACCTGCTGGTTGGCGGTCCCGGCAACCCGCAGACCGGAACACCGGGCAATATTCAAGCCTGCCTGTTCTGCTCCCGCAGCGATGCCCAGGGAATCATTCATGGCTACAGCGCGCGTGGCGGGAGTGCTTATTTTCAGGACGATTTCAAGGTGAGCTCGCGGCTGACACTGAACCTCGGCGTCCGCTGGGAATACAACGGAGCGCTTACCGACAAGTATGGGAACCTCACCCAGACCTGGGTTAGCCGGATTCAGGCAGTGCCGATCCCTCCAACGGGACCGACCACTTCGGGGCCCGGCGTGAGCCAGTGGGTGGTGCCGAGCAATTACACCAAATTCTATCCGCCGCCGCCGGACGGGATTCTAATCAACTCGAATAACACATCGCTGCGCAAGCACGTGCCTTTGAGCAGCTTCGGGCCGCGTCTTGGGTTTGCCTACCAGTTGTCGAACAAGCTGGTGTTACGCGGAGGAGCCGGCATTTTCTATGACCGCGTCGGCGCGGACCGGATCGTGTATTCGGTGGAACAGGGGAACCCCTATGCCGCTACCGTGGACTTTAATCCGCAGAATCAGCAAACGCTGGCAACCCCCTTCCCATCGACACCGGCGCTGGGTTCGTTCTCGTCACGCTGGGCCAATTTCGAGACCGGCCAGACCTCGAATCTAAACGTTCCATTGCTGTCCGAGGTCGTGCATAACCCGCTAATCCGGCAGTACAACCTGGGCGTGCAGTATCAGTTTGCCCCGAGCTGGGTGTTGGAGGTGGGCTACGTCGGATCCAGCGGGATCAATCTAATGACTCAGTATCACAACCACAATACCGCGGGACTGGCGAGTCCGGAGCATCCGATCAACGGAATCACCACCAATACGATTGCCAACGTTCCGTTCCGCGTCCCTTATCTCGGTTACCAGGCTGTCGGCGTGCGAGGTACGGACTTCGATGGTGCTTCCAGTTACAACAGCTTGCAGGCGACCGTGCGCAAGCAGTTCTCCCGCGGCTTCATGGTGCAGGGTGCCTACACCTGGAGCAAGAATTTGACGAATCTGGCCAATAATCAGGCGAATAGCAATAACGCCAACGATATGTGGCAGCAGTGGGGTCCGGCGCAGTTCAACCGGCCGCAGCGCTTCGTGGCTAACTACAGCTACGATCTTCCCTTTGGGAAGCACGCTGGCGTCGTGGAAAAGCTCCTTGGAGGATGGAATCTATCCGGAGTTACGGTCGTGCAGAACGGTACTCCCATGACGATCGCGGATCCCACCGCCGGGACGATCTACGGAACCGCAGGCAGCGCCTTCACCGGATTCGGCCGGGCCCAGCTGTGTCCGGGGATGACTTACGCGAATATTGCAACCTCGGGTAGTATCGAGCAGCGGCTCGGTGGCGCAAGCGGCGGTCCCGGCTATTTCAACAAAAGCGCGTTTTGCGCGCCGCCTGCGATCGGAAACGGAACGGACTATGGCAATACGGGAATAGGTATTATTCTCGGCCCCGGCCAGTTCAACTGGGATATGGCCATTTTGAAAAGGATCACGATTCGCGAGAATCACTTGATCCAGTTCCGGACCGAATTCTTCAACGCCTTCAACCATCCGCAGTTCTCGAATCCGAACTTCGGTTCTGGAGCCACATATGCCCTTCCTAACGTGCGGTCGGGGGCTTTCGGACAGATTACGTCCACCAGCGTGAACCCGCGCGTGATCCAATTCGCGCTGAAATACAGCTTCTAGCCCCTTTGGGCGATTCGGCAGACCTGACCTACTGGACAAAGGTTGGGTCTGTCCGCGTATCCGGTTTTCAAGCTATCCGCGGCTGCCGGGTCGCTCACCGGATGAAGTTGGGCGGTTCCCAGCGTGTTCCATACTTTCTTTAGGCACGAGATCCTTACCGCAGCAGCAACGGAGGGTGAACTTGCCGTGGCATGTCGAATTGGCCGAGCGACGAACTTCGATTTCAGCCTGGCATTGCGGTTCCGTACAGACCCAAATCTGGCCTTTCTTCAGATTCATATTTGCCTCCAGATGCGGAGGCTGGCACTTCGGCTACC
>Ga0207646_10008669_pt1 | contig 10156 bp, 20 predicted proteins | sample KBSK5502metaG_FD_184343 | JGI IMG/M metagenome (GOLD analysis project Ga0207646, IMG submission 184343) | Corn, switchgrass and miscanthus rhizosphere microbial communities from Kellogg Biological Station, Michigan, USA - KBS K5-50-2 metaG... | ecosystem: Host-associated > Plants > Roots >...
CACCGGGGTTGGACGACGGGCCGGAGTATTCGCCTGACGGGAAGTACATCTACTTCAATTCCGTCAGGAGCGGCACCATGCAACTGTGGCGGATGCGACCGGATGGCAGCGCCCCGGAGCAGCTCACCAGCGACCAGTACAACAATTGGTTCCCGCACCTGTCCCCTGACGGCCAGTGGATCGCTTTCCTGTCATTCATGAAGGATGTCGCGCCCGGTGACCACCCGTTCTACAAGCACGTGTATCTGCGCGTGATGTCCACGCGGGCGGGGGAGGGAAGCGCGCGCGTCGTCGCGTATGTGTACGGTGGGCAGGGGACGATCAACGTGCCGTCCTGGTCGCCCGACAGCCGGCGGCTGGCGTTCGTGAGCAATACGGACCTACGGCGGCTGCCGTAGTCCCGTTCCATTTGATCCTCACGCAATGTTTGGCCCTTGCGTAAACGCGCCTTGCCCATAGGGTGGCAGAATGTCTGCCAACGTTCGCGACCCGCAGGTACGGCCCAGGACACTACTCGGCCGATTACGGGCGGCGCTGCGGGCGCGGCATTACAGCCCGCGCACGGAGGAGTCGTACGTGGCGTGGGTGAAGCGGTTCGTGCGATTCTGCGGCATGCGCCATCCGCGGGAGCTGGGCGAGCGGGAGGTCGAGGCGTTTCTCACCAGCCTCGCCGTGGAGGGCCGGGTGAGCGCCTCCACGCAGAACCAAGCGTTATCGGCGCTCGTCTTCCTCTACGACGCCGTTCTCGGGCGCCCGCTCGGCCTGTGCGCGGGCCTGGTGCGGGCCAAGCGCTCGGAGCGCCTTCCCGTCGTGTTGACGCGCGACGAAGTGCGGGCGGTCTTGGCCGAGATGCGCGGCACGCCGGCGCTCGTGGCAGGGTTGTTGTACGGCTCGGGGTTGCGCCTACTTGAGGCCCTGCAGCTGAGGGTAAAGGACCTCGACTTTGCTGGTCGCGAAGTAACGGTGCGGGGCGGGAAGGGCGATCGGGATCGCCGCACGATGCTGCCGGAGGTGTTGATCGGTCCCTTGTTGCGCCATCTCGAGGAGCGACGTGCGCAGCATGGGCGGGACGTAGCGAGTGGAGCGGGTCGAGTGGCTTTACCGCAGGCGATTGAGCGCAAGTATCCGGGGGCTGCGGCCGAGTGGGGTTGGCAGTGGGTGTTCGGCGCGGTGCGTGAGCACCTGCAGACGGAGACCGGCGAGCGGCGCCGGCATCATCTGCATGAGACCGTCGTGCAGCGGGCTTTTCGTGCCGCGCTCCAGCGGGCCGGTATCACCAAGCGGGCGACGTGTCACACTTTGCGACACTCGTTCGCGACCCACCTGCTCGAGGACGGGTACACGATCCGCACCGTTCAGGATCTGCTGGGCCACCGCGACGTCAGCACGACGATGATTTACACCCACGTGTTGAATCGCGGGGGCCGAGGCGTCCGCAGCCCAGCTGACCGGCTGCTCCTGACAACTAACCCACCCGTCATGCCCCTTCTACTGAACCCGAATACCCAGCGACTCTTGCCGCCTATCTCTCGGCCACCCTCTACGGGAGGCGCGAATTAGGCAGCGTGCGGCGCCGAGGCGCCGCATCCGTTGCGTCGCGAACCTCCGATGACTAAGCTGTCGAAACATAGTTAGGCCGACCGCAACCAACTAATGTGAGAGAGTATTTGGAAGGGGGGTTCGATGCGATTTCCCTTGTTCGTCCTTTTGGCCCTGGTCATTCTGTCGGGCTGCGACGGCAAGCCCCTTACCGGGCCCGACGCTCAGCGCGCGGTCGCGCAGGCCCAGAGTGCCCATCTCACCTTCGATTCTGGTCCCGTAATTCTGGTGGATGGTGTGCGCGTAACCTCCGAAGAAGCCTTGCAGAAGCTCGATCCGAAGATGATCGAATCGGTTGAGATCCTTAAGCGGGGCATTGCGGCCCACGCGTACACTTACGGCCCCGAGCACACGCAAGGCCTCATCATTATTAAGACGAAACGGGTCGCGCCAAATCAGCCATGTCGCGCCAAATCAGCCATAATGAACGGCCGCCGTCTAACAAGCGCTTGAAGCTGGCGGCGCGCGTACATTAAGGAATGAATCTTTTTTCAGCGCGCCGCAGCTTAAGCGCGATTCGTTAGGCGCCCACGACCGTTGGTTTAGAGCTAGACATGAAGCAATCTCGCTACTACACGCTAGACGTCCAATGCGAGCTCCGCCGCATTGGCGTCGATTTCAGTCGACTCCGAGGTCTTGCCAGCCGGGGCGGGCCATCGTCAGAGGACTTCCTTCGTTGGTTACGCACCATACCCGGAGGCACCGGCCACGAAGCGTTTCTCACACGCCTCCAAGCTCCACCGGATCGGGGCGGGCCCCACGCGCCGGGTTCAGGTGAGTCGCCGGCGCCCGACGTGGCCACTTACGTGGACTCGGAAAGTGAGGAAACGAAGGCTCTGATGCGGGAGCTCGACCGAGTGGTCCCTCCCTCGACATGGCCTGAGGGCACGAGCGGCATGGGCTTCGATTGGCCCCATGGTCGCGCACATGCTCTCGCAGTCCTGCGAACACTTCCTGATGGTGCTGGTCCCGCCGCCCTTACTCGGGCCCTGGCGGCGACGCCGCCTGACATTGGTGGAGCGGGCGCCTAACATGCGCTTGCAGCTGGCGGCGCCCGCCTGTCAGGGTAGAATTCCATTTGTGACAAACCACTCTAGGCGCCGCAGCTGAAGCGCGATTCGTTAGGCGGCCGAGGGAATCCCGATGAGCCTTGAGGCCATCCTGTACATTGCGGCCGTCGGCATTGTGCTCGGCCTCGTCATGTGGCGCCTTGCGATTGCCCACAGTCGCCTCACCGGCGAAGGCGCAGAGGGCCGGCGGTTCAGTGAGTGGGGCGGGTACCCGAGTGATTCCAGCTCGTCGGGTTCGCACCACGGGGACGCTGGCGGGCATCACTGAGGCTCACGTTCCCGGGTGATTCACTACGATTGGACTGACGGCCGCCTAACATGCGCTTGAAGCTGACGGGCGCGCACAAGTAGGGAAGAATTGCGTTGCCTCGCTGGCTAGCCTTTTTGTTTGCGGCTCCGTCTCCTTGCGCCCGCGGGCATTGCGCCCGCAGCTTAAGCGCGATTCGTTAGGCGGCGTCTCACATGTCAAAACGGGATGAATTCTTCGATCGCGTGCGAGCCATCATCGCTCGCTACCTCTCCGGGGAGGAGTCCTTCGACCTGGCTGCGGCGCATCTCGTCACAGTCTTGCGCGAGGAAGAACGGCGTGCGCGGGATCTTGTGCCCAAAGACGAGGAGCCGAGGCCTCGCCAAGTCTTGTTGAGGAAGATCTCGCTGTCGGAGTGGATCAACCCGCAGGCACCTTACATGCCCTCGCTGATCGTCAAGGCAGCTCCCCTAGCGCCGGGTCAGTCTGACGGTGACGAGGAGAAGGCGGGACGCCTTTTAGAAGAAGCTCTACGCTTGCTCCACGGAGCGTCGAAGTGACGCCGCCTAACATGCGCTTGAAGCTGCCGGGCGCTCACCAGTAGGGAAGAATTGCGTTGCCTCGCTTGCGAGCATCCTCTAACGCTCCACCGCCTTGCGCCTGCGGGCGTTGCGCCCGCAGCTTAAGCGCGATCCGTTAGGCGGCTCGCACCATGCTACGAGCGCTCTCAGCGTTGCCGGTCCTCCTAGCTGTAGTCCAGGATGCCCCAGCTCAATCGAGCTGGGACCGTTACGTGCGCCGCCCCCTCAAGGCCATCATCGCGGAGCACGACAGCTCTTTTCGCGCGACGGCGCGGGCGACGGGCGTGCCCGGACGGCACGTCTCGGCTGACCAGTTTCCGTCCAGGGTGAAGCTGCAGTTCGAGGCGTCCTTCCGCCCGATCTCGCCCAAGAGGCTCGAATTCATTCGAGGCTACTTCGCTAACGTCGTACAGCGTCAACTCCCTGCCGACTTCCTTGAGCAGGAGGTTCTGGTCACCGAAGACACCGTGCGGTATTGGCTTCCCATCCAGACGTCACTGATCGCTCCTTTGCAGAAGGAGGCAGCGTTGAGCCGCGACGTCTGTTTCTTCGTGATCTGGCTTGGCGCCTTAGATGACCGTGCGACTCTTGATTGGATCTTTGTGGTCAATGAGTTCGACACTAAAGTCGAAGAATGCCAATAGCGAGCCGCCTAACAAGCGCTTGAAGCTGGCGGGCGCTCGCAAGTAGGGAAGAATTGCGTTCCCTCGCTGGCTCGCCTTTTTGTCTGCGGCTCCGTCTCCTTGCGCCCGTGGGCATTGCGCCCGCAGCTTAAGCGCGATCCGTTAGACGGCGCGTTATGTCCTCGAGCACGTTCAAACTCTTCGCCGACTATTTCCAGTTCTACCTTCAGGACGAGAACGCGAAGGGGGACCTCTCGGAGTCGTGGACCAAAGAGGCGGTTACAATCCTGCTCGCCCTCGCGCCGGGGACAATCGGTGTGGGCACCGTTCGCAACATGTTCGTTCCCGTCACCGTAGACGTGGTCGATGCCCCACCGGCACTCGATTTATCGAAGTGGGATCATGTTGTTGAATGTGATATTGACCTGCCGAGTGGTCGCGTCGTTGTCGCGGGCTGCACAGAGTATTTCCCAGATGCCGCGCGCATTCGCGTGACGCCGGGACACTACCGGGCACGTATCAACTATGGGGATCTCGATCGGCTCAGTGAGGATAGGCTTGAGGGGGAGGACCATTATCACGTGGCGCTTTGGAGGGCCCCGCCGGCTGGCGTGCGGGTTCTCAAGCAGTACCCACCGCGTCTTGAGCGCGCCGTCTAACATGCGCTTGAAGCTGCCGGGCGCTCGCAAGTAGGGAAGAATTGCGTTGCCTCGCTGGCTAGCTTCTTTGTCTGCGGCTCAGCTGCCTTGCGCCTGTGGGCATTGCGCCCGCAGCTTAAGCGCGATCCGTTAGGCGGCGTGCCGATGAGTCCTGCGAGTCGAGTGCGCGTTCTCCGTGCCCCAGAAACAGAGGCTGTAGGAGCCGCTGGCCGTACCGGCGTCGTTGTTGGAGACAGCCAACCGTCGTCGAGCGGAGTGGCGGTCGTGGGGCCAGCTCCCGACGACTTCGCCTTAGCGGTATGGTTTGATGGCGGGACGGAGACCATGTGGTTCCGCCCAGAGCTCTTGGAACTCATCGGCGAGGAGAAGCCGCCGTCGGGGCCCGACGATTTCGACCGGCTTGTGGGGTTCCTCCGCGGCTTGTGGACTGGTGCTTGGTTCAGGCGGTGTCTCCCTCAGGCACGCCGCCTAACATGCGCTTGAAGCTGCCGGGCGCTCACAAGTAAGGAACAATTGCGTTGCCTCGCTGGCGAGCCCTTTTGTTTGCGGCTCCGTCTCCTTGCGCCTGCGGGCGTTGCGCCCGCAGCTTAAGCGCGATCCGTTAGGCAGCGTCACCTACACGCCTGTGTCTCCACTCGCTTACGTCGTCATGGTGATCGTCATCATGACCACGGTCGCTTGGCTCAAAGCCGACGCCCGCCAGCCTCCACCTCCAGCGGGGCCGGGCGGCGTGGCTGAGCTTCGGCATGGTAAGAAGTACCTCGGACTTGCGGTGGCCTGCGTGATCGTAGGACCAGGCATTATGATCGCAGCTTTCCTAATGGGTACTGGGTGGACGACGTTCGATGTCGTTGGTTTTGCCACGGCCGCGCTGACGTTTGGGATCCTCGGAACCTGGATGGTGCTCGACGCTGTCAAGACCCGCGTCACAATCTCGCCGGAGGGCGTGCGTGCCGTTACACCATTAGGGGGCGACCGCTCGCTTAAGTGGTCCGACATTCAGTCAGTCGGCTACAATCCGTTCGGTCCGTGGCTTCTGCTCCGGGGTCGGGACGTGCCCCCGGTCCGCGTGCACAGACATCTGCTTGGTAGCGAACAATTCCTTCGCCGCTTGCGGACCGAGGTCCGCCGGGGAGCGTTTCAGGGCCTCGCTCGGCTCCTCGCTCCGCCGTCGAAGGACGCTGCCTAACATGCGCTTGAAGCTGGCGGGCCTATCGCTCTTAAGGGAATCGGAGTGTTGTGCCCTGGCGGACACGAACTATCGTTCAACGTCAAGTGCGCTGGCGGGCTCGCCGCCCGCAGCTTAAGCGCGATCCGTTAGGCAGCAGCACTCTGCTCTCACGACCACCGTGCCCCGCGAGACCATCGACTACGTCGTCCTAGACGCGCTCGCAGACGACCTTGAGTCTGTGGAGACCATCCTCCGGAGAACGAACCACGAGGAGTTCGGCTGGCGCCGGCTACAGGACGGGCGATCGTTCACGCGCGACGAAGTCGTCGCTGCGCTACTGCGACTCATCCGCGATGACTTGGTGGAGGCGTGCGCACATTCCGAAGCTGACAGCGCCCTCGTTGGAATAGGCTCTCGCGCGCTGCCATCGGGTAACTTAGACGAGTTCTGGTTTGTCATTACGCCACACGGTCGCATGACTCATTCATCGTGGGAGCCATCATCCGGGCTTCCGGAGTGAAGGCTGCTGCCTAACATGCGCTTGAAGCTGCCGGGCGCTCACAAGTAGGGAGGAATTGCGTTGCCTCGCTGGCTAGCCTTTTTGTCTGCGGTTCAGCTGCCTTGCGCCTGTGGGCATTGCGCCCGCAGCTTAAGCGCGATCCGTTAGGCGGCATCCGACCACAGCCATATGCGACCAGCGCAGCCAACCGTCCTTCAACCATCATTAGAGCAGCGAATCCATCACGCCGCTTGGGCGTCGGTGGTAGTGATCGTGCTCAGCGCCCTCCTGCAGCTGTTTCGCCGTGACCCTGTCCTCAATTGGTTCATCATTGTCGACATCCTGTTAGTCGGCGCGCTAGCCTACGCGCTCTATCGCAAAAGCCGCTTCGCCGCAATTGCACTCCCTGTCTATTTCCTCGGCGCTGGGCTCTGGCAGCTCTTCGGCCTTCACCACGGAGCCCCACTTGGGCCATGGATCATTCTTGCGTTCTTCCTGCTCCGGGGAATCGCAGCCGTTTTCGAGTATCACAAGCGGCGCAGCACGACCTCCCTCTCCGATGCCGCCTAACAAGCGCTTGAAGCTGGCGGGCGGTGATCGCTCTAAGGGAAACGGAGTGTTGTGCGCTGACGCGCGCGAACTAACGTTCAACTACACGGCGCGCGGCGGGCGAGTCGCCCGCAGCTTAAGCGCGATCCGTTAGGCAGCCCTGGACAAGAGTTCCTTTTCATCTGGGGGCGGTTCGCGAATGACCTTTCGTTTCTCCACGAGGTGAGAGCCCTATCCAGCAGCGTGCAGAGCAGGGAACGGTGCGGTCGCGCTGGCATCCGGGCTTCCTTATGGGCGCAACCGGTGGGCTGCCTAACATGCGCTTGAAGCTGGCGGGCCTATCGTTTTTAATGGAATCAGAGTGGTTGTGCCCTGCCGGGCACGAACTAACGTTCAACGGCACGCCGCGCGGCGGGCTCGTCGCCCGCAGCTTAAGCGCGATCCGTTAGGCAGCCCGTCATACTTCTATATGAACTCTCCCTTCGTCCTCGCCGTGGATGCGCGTGCTGTCGAGCTGGCCCTCGAGGACTATCTCTCTCACCCTGACGAGGGGGGAGGCGAGCTCCTCCGCTTCGCTCGTGTACACCGCGTCCTCCCTCTTTGGACAGACTGGGTCGGTTGTATCGCGCTACGACCCACCGGACAGCTCGTCTTTGTCGCCTGGGACGATCCCGAGAAGGTTGAGCCCGTTGGGGCGGCTGGCGACCACGATCGGCGCATGGTTCACGCGGCTCGTGCTGAAGGAAGCAGACGCTTTCCCAGTATCGCTGGTCTCGCACCGGTGCGTGACGCCAGCGCCCAAGTCTGTCCTTCGTGCAAGGGCTCAGCTAAGCTGGCTGCCCTTCCTGACAACGTAGTGTGCGAATGCGGGGGGCTCGGTTGGGTACCATTCTAAAGCCCGGGCTGCCTAACATGCGCTTGAAGCTGCCGGGCGGTGATCGCTCTAGGGGAAGCGGAGTGTTGTGCGCTGGTGGGCTCGACCTATCGTTCAATAGTGGATGCGCTGGCGGGCGAGTCGCCCGCAGCTTAAGCGCGATCCGTTAGGCAGCAAGCCCATGCGAATCCTTCTCACACTTTCGCTCCTTGCCCTCGGGATTGGCGCGTGCGGTCGTGGCGACTCCTCGGCTCAAGAGACGGTCGACACAGCCATGGTATTCGTTGCTAGTCCCTCGACGACTGGCCCCGGCCCAAGTCTCGCAATCGTCGTCACACAGGATGCCAGACTCTATGTCGACGGGCGACCGGTTCCCGTCGCGCGTCTTGAGTCGACGTTTGCTGCGCTCAAACTGAAGAATGGGAGAGTCTCGTATTCTCGCGCCGCGCCCGACCAGCGGCCGACCCGCCAACAAGCCTCCGTAATCAAGGCGATCGCCGACGAGGCGGCCACCAATCGCTTACCCATCACCTTCCTGTCAAAGAGCGATAGCGCTGTCTTCATTGCAGCGTTTGAGCGCTCTCTACACAGCATCGGGCCCTGAGGCTTGCTGCCTAACATGCGCTTGAAGCTGGCGGGCCTATCGCTTCTAAAGGAATCGGAGTGGTTGTGCCCTAACGTGCACGAACTATCGTTCCATGGCACTGCGCTCGGCGGGCGAGTCGCCCGCAGCTTAAGCGCGATCCGTTAGGCGGCGCCAAATGCGTACGATCGCACGCTTCCATCCCTTCTTGATTCTTGCCGGCATCACGTTGGTGGTGACCGGCCTAACGTTTCTCTTGGAGGGGCCAGTCTCATACGACGACGGTGCGGTAGGGTCCCTGATCTTTGCCCTCTGGCTCTTCTTTCTGTGGCCGGTGCGAATGGTTCAACTGCTTGGCTCTAATTTAGGTGTTCAACACACCGGGCCCGCCTACTTCGGGGCGCTAGTAATCCTCCTGTTGGTATATGTGTGGCTGGATCGCCGGCTCACACGGTGGGGACGGATGCCATCGGGTGGCGCCGCCTAACAAGCGCTTGAAGCTGGCGGGCGGTGATCGTTCTAAAGGAAGCGGAGTGTTGTGCGCTGACGCGCGCGAACTAACGTTCAACTGCACGGCGCCCTGCGGGCGAGTCGCCCGCAGCTTAAGCGCGATCCGTTAGGCGGCGCGAGGGCCTTTCATGGGCTGGATCCGAACAGTAATTGACTTCGCGATCGCTCTTGCCGCTGGCGTAGCTCTGGTCCGCTGGGGAAGGCAACAGGAAGCGAGGCGACGAACCGAGACGCCAACGGAGCGCCGTCAAGACCGCGTGGTGAATTTTGGATTGATTGGCGTGACCATTGGCATCCTCTTCGCACTGACGTACATCGTTACAGGCGACTATGGACCTCCGTGGCTTCATGCCTGGTCCTTGCCGCTGGCGGTCGCCGCTATTGGCGCGGGGTACCTGCTGTCGTTTCTGTCGGGGTGGCTGGCCCGGTAGGCTCCCGCGCCGCCTAACATGCGCTTGAAGCTGCCGGCCCGCGGCGGCCGCTGGATGGGGAAGGGGTCGTTCTTGATAGCGGCCGCCGCAGGCCGCACCTTAAGCGCGATCCGTTAGGCAGCCAGCCCATCAAGGCGCTCGATCGGTGACTTCACCCCCGCCCGTTCCGCAGCTCCCTTCTGAACACCACAGGGCGCGGTTTCCATTCAAGGCTCTTCTAGCCCTGTCCATCGTAGCATGCTGCGCAGCCCTGTTCTTCTGGATGATCCTCACTACGTCGAACCGTGACCTCCCCAAGTGGCTTCAGAATACCTTCGTAGTTATGCTCTTCGGCGCCCCGGTCTTCATCCTAGTATTCGTGGCTGTGGAGGTCGTTGCGATCATGAATCTATGGGTTATCGCAGAGAATCGGACCAAGGGGCGTATCGGTCTTGCTGCACTCGGTTTCTTTTGCATCGTCGCGAGTGCAGTCGGGTGTCTCTTTGGACTCTTAGGTCTCCTCTGCGTCGATTGCGCACGCTAATGGCTGGCTGCCTAACATGCGCTTGAAGCTGACGGGCGGTGATCGCTCTAAGGGAAGCGGAGTGTTGTGCGCTGGCGCGCACGAACTATCGTTCAACGACACGGCGCCCTGCGGGCGAGTCGCCCGCAGCTTAAGCGCGATCCGTTAGGCAGCCCTGGACAAGAGTTCCTTTTCATCTGGGGGCGGTTCGCGAATGACCTTTCGTTTCTCCACGAGGTGAGAGCCCTATCCAGCAGC
>Ga0207646_10008670_pt1 | contig 10155 bp, 8 predicted proteins | sample KBSK5502metaG_FD_184343 | JGI IMG/M metagenome (GOLD analysis project Ga0207646, IMG submission 184343) | Corn, switchgrass and miscanthus rhizosphere microbial communities from Kellogg Biological Station, Michigan, USA - KBS K5-50-2 metaG... | ecosystem: Host-associated > Plants > Roots >...
AGCACGGACACAAGGGCGGTCGCGGGGTCGTTCGTGAGGATGCGCTGCCGCCTCATCCTGGTCTGCACCCGTCCTTCGATCTCGCTGGACGGCAGCGTGGCGATCGTCGACATGTGCTCGTCGATGGCGGCCATGGCGTAGTCCTGCGTCTGCAGCAGCCCTGGGACGAGTTCCGGACTCCAGGCTGAGATCGTCTCTGCCTCGGACTCGAGGATGATGTACGTCGCGAACTGCTCGGGCAATGAGTCCTTGAACGCGTCCCACCAGCCGCGGCTGCGTCCCCGCTCGACCAGGCGCAGCAGCTGCTCCTTGTGCTCGGCGGGCACCCCGTAGTGGTCGAGCAGCTTGGCCAGGTCGGCAGCCTTGATGCCGATCCGCGCCAGCTCGATCCTGCTGAGCTTCGAGGCTGACCACCGAAGGGAGCCGGCGACATCCTCGCCGGTGAGGTTGCGCTCCTCGCGGAGGCGGCGGAGCTCGGCCGCGAGCCGACGGCGGCGGACGGAGGGACTGGCTAGTTCAGGCATCCCATTAGGCCCCTTCTGCTCTGCGGCCACATGGGTTACAGGGCCCAATCGGCAGCAGCCTATCGCCCGCGATCAGCGGCAGGAAAGACGTCTGAGCAAGCATCTCGGACATCTGCATTGCATATTGCAAATTGCCCAAACGGGGCGACGATGGGACTAAGAAGATCAGCCTTGGCGCCGCGGAACGGCCCTGGCTCAGCAGCAGAGCCAGGCGTTGAGCGCACCCGCCTACGCGTCGAACTCGCCCGCGCGAACGCCGGCAAGGAAAGCGCGCCACTCCCGTTGACTGAAGCGCAGCAGGTGGCCGTCGTGCTCTTTGGTGTCCTTTATGGCTACATCGCCGTCGGGGAGCTTCGCGACGGCCACGCACTCGCCGTTGCCGCCACAATAAGAGCTGACTCGCCACTTCAACCCAGCAGTCGCCAGACCATCGCCGACACTGCTGCTCGCTCCGTTCATCGCCCGCTCTCCTGTCCGGCCGGCGGACGTCGGCATACCAGGACCCGCCGGTTACGCTGGGAATGATGTTGAGGCCCGACGCTCCCGACGCGCGCTCCGCGGCGAGCGAAGGCCGACAGAGCGGTGATCACCGAAGGTCGAGATCATCGAGCGAGGCATACGATACTCGGGCCTGTACTCCCCGGAAGGGCGCATCGCGGTTTCGTTCCCAGAGCTTTATGGTTCCGTGGCGAATACCGTGGGAACGGCAGAAGTCGCTGCGGCGGCCGTTTCCTGGCCGTGGGGTTTCGCAGCCGGAACGTGAGGTCTGCCAGCCCGGCCGCGGATCGGCGGGCGCCGCGGTCGACTCGGCCAGGCTGACAGGCCGAGGATGTGCCCTATTCGCTCCGGAACCCACCCATGCGGTGCTAATCTCCTGATGTTGTACTCCTAACTCACTTTCTCGACACGAGCCGCAATCACCCGAAAAGGTGACTGCGCCCGGCGGCTCGCGGCCGCTTCAGTGCCGCTCCGAAGAGGGACAGGCCGGGGATTGCCGGCGCGGCCGCTGGTACTGGCGTGCCGGGGCACGGACAGAGAACAGGCGGCATGGGCAGGGACGGGATGCCCACGCCAGCGGGAACGCTGGTCGACGGGCAGCAGCACGGGAGCCCGCTGCGCGACGACGTGCTGCACATCGACGAGCTGCGGTTGGGGCAGGCTCGCAGCGCCGCTTACCAGATGATGCGAGAAGCCGGGCCGGTGGTCCGTGACGCGCAGGGCGCCTACGTGGTCACCGACGCGGAGTCCGCCTCGTACGTATTGCGGCTTCCGAGCTGTTCCCTGAGTACGAGCTGGCGCCCGGCGCGAGCACGGCGGCGGACTGGCCAGCGGCCCTGGTCGGCCTCGATCACCTGCACCTTGTATTCCGGCAGACTTCCCTCTCCAGCGAGGGAGAGCACCACAGTGAAACGGAGTGAGCAAGCCATGACGGTCGTTGCGCGCTGCAGCAGCGGTCCTGGCCGGGCGGCGCGCCGGCCAGGACCAGGTCGCCTCTCTGCCTCGCGGCGGGCGGCATTATGGCTGCACCGGCCAGGCCCGCCCGCACGCGTTCAATCCGGGCGCTCCTGGCTCCGATATACGTGGTTCCCCTCGCGTCCCTGGTTGCGCTATGGGTGTTCGCCGCGAGCCTCACCGCGCTGAATGCGCTGCGCGAGCACAACTACAACACCGAGAACAAGCTGTACGGCGCCCAGGCCCAGACCCTCAACCTGGACCTGGTGCTCGAACGCTCGGCGGTCTTCGTGTGGCTCAGCGGCGGCCGCAAGGCGCCGCTCTCATCCCTGCACGCGGAGCGCATGGCGACCGACGCGGCGGTGACTGCGTTCGAGCGCGGCATGCGGTCGGGTTCGGGCATGATCATCCGATCTGCCAGGCCTGCCCTGGACAGGTTCACCGCGGCGCTGGCCACGCTGGGCCGCATCCGGGCTGAGATCGATGCCGGGCAGCTGACCGCCCTTGAGGCGTTCCGTGCCTATAACGCCATCATCGGTATCCAGTTCCCGTTCTACGCCCAGTTGATCGTGGTCAACGACGCCTCGCTGTACCGGCAGGCGACGGCCAGCCTGCTGGCCGGCCGCGCGCTTGAGATGGCCGAGCGCGAGGTCACGCTGATCAACGGCGCGCTGGCCGACCGCGGACGGATGAACAGGCCTGAACGCCTGCTGTTCGCGCAGACCGTCGCCGTCCAGCGGCAGCTGATCGGCGACGCGCTCGGGGAGATGCAGCCCAGCCTGGCCGCCACGTACCGGAGCGTCTACAACTCGCCCGCACACGCCTCCTTCGCGACGATCGAAAACAAGATCATCGCCAGCATCGGCACGGGACGCCCGATCCCGGTCAACGCCCGGCAGTGGGGCCAGGTGAGCTTTTCCTTCCTGGCGGGGGGCGACAGCGCCGAGCGGCAGGACCGGTCGTTGCTGGCCAGCGAGGGCACCCGGCTCGGCGACCGGCTGCTGCTCGAGGTTCTGCTCGCTGGCGGACTCGGGTTGATCGCGGTCGTGGGTTCGACCGTGCTGATGATCAGGTTCGGCGGGCGGATCAGCCGCGAGCTGACCGGGTTGCAGCGGTCCGCGCTCGAACTTGCCGACGAGCGGCTTCCCCGGGTTGTCGAGCAGCTGAGTCACGGTCAGGATGTCGAAGAGTCAGCGCGGTCAGGGCAGCCGGTGTCCGCGCGGATCGCCGAGATCGCGAAGGTGGCCGAGGCCTTCGCGTCGGTGCAGAGCACGGCGGTCGAGGCCGCGGCAGGCCAGGCCAGGCTGCGCAGGGGAGTCAGCCAGGTATTCCGCAACCTCGCCTGGCGCAGCCAGTCGCTGCTGCACCGGCAGCTCGCGCTGCTGGACAGAATGGAACGCAGGTCAACCGACCCCGGCGCGCTGGAGGAACTGTTCCAGCTCGACCACCTGACCACCCGCATGCGCCGGCACGCGGAGGGCCTGATCATCCTGTCCGGCGAGTCGCCAGGGCGCGGCTGGCGGCAACCGGTGCCGGTCGTCGACGTCCTGCGCGGGGCCATCGCCGAGGTGGAGGATTACACCAGGGTCAGCGTGGTCACCAAGTTGGCCGACACGGTCGCCGGGAATGCCGTCGCCGACGTGATCCATCTGCTCGCCGAGCTGATCGAGAACGCCACGACGAACTCGCCGGACAACACCGAGGTCACCGTGCGGGCCGAGCGGGTGGCCAACGGGCTGGCCGTCGAGGTCGAGGACCGCGGCCTCGGGATAACCGACGCGGAGATGGTGGCGGCGAACGCACGTTTCGCCGATCCGCCGGAGTTCGACCTGGCCGACAGCGACAAGCTGGGCTTCTTCGTCATCGGGAGGCTCGCAGCCAGGCACCAGATCAAGATCACGCTGCGCCCTTCGGCATACGGCGGCCTGGCGGCGATCGTCCTGCTGCCGCACGCGATCACGATAACCATCCAGGGCGCGGGTCCCGCGGTGGACGGCGGCGACCGCGACCAGCTGCAGCTTCCTGCCCCCGACGGGCCGGCCGCCGATGGCGGGGCCGTGCCGGTCGGCTGGGCCGCAGCGGACGAGTCCGGCCTCCCGCAGCGGGTTCCTGTCGGCCAGCCGCATGAGTCCGCCGGAGCGATCATGTCGCCGCAGCGAGGCTGGCTGGACGATCGCGCGGACTCCGTCGTCGAGCCGGATGACGCCTGACGCCGGGGAGGGTCGCAGCGATGAGCGCCCGCGGCGAACGGTGGTTCGACCAGGAAGCCGGCCCTATCGTCCGGCTGTACGCGCTGACCAGGGGCCGCTCCAGGCCCGCCGGCGTCGTGCTGGACGTCGTCGACGTCGTCGGCGCGGCCTACTCCGCGCTGACGCACGGGCCCTGGCTGCCACCCGAGCACCGGAAGCTTCTCGACATGTGCGAGAAGCCGATCGCGGTCGCCGATCTGGCCTCTGAGACCGGGCTCCCGCTCGGCGTGGTGCAGGTCCTGCTCAGTGACCTGCACCAGCAGGGCCTGCTCGATGTGTTCAGGCCCGCGAGTGACCAGACCCAGGACGAAGGCGTGCTGAAGAAGGTGCTCGACGGCCTGCGGTCGCTCTAGCGCGACCGTCAGCCTCCACAGCGGGGCGCGTGAGCTCAGGAAAGGCCCTCGATCATCTGGATGATCTCGTCGCGGCCGAAGCCGTGCTGCCGCGCGAAGTCGACCAGGTCCCGTGCCCGGGCGAGCACGGCCCCGCGCTGGGGAGATCCGACGACGGTGATGCCCCGCCCGCGCCTGAACTCCAGCAGGCCCTCGTCTCGCAGGATGTGCAACGCTCGCAGCACGGTGTTCTTGTTCACGCCGAGCACAGCCGCGAGATCCTTGGCAAGCGGCAGCCGCTCGCCCGGCCCCGCCTCGCCCTCGGCAATCGCGCGCCGGATCTGCGCGGCGACCTGTTCGTGCAGCGGAACCGGTTCCGACCGGTCGACGTTGACAGGGAACATGGTACTAGTAATAGTAGAACCATGTTACTGCCGTCGGCAAGGCCCGCCCCTGCCCTGCGGGCCATCTGGGTGACTTCATGGCATAACGCAATCGCGACGCCTACTGCCGCCGCGGACCTCCTGACAGTGCGGGCGGAGCAGGAAAGCCGCCGACCGCGGTCTCCAATCCGCGCGCCACCCGCAGGCAGGTGGCGTCGCCGAAATGGCGCCCGACGATCATCAATCCGGCCGGAAGGCCGCTCACCAGGCCTGCTGGCACGCTCGTCGCCGGATGCCCGGTGACGTCGAACGGAGCGGTGTTGACGATCATCTCGGTCGAGCGCGCGATGGATTCCTCGCGGGACGCGGTTGGCGCCGGGATCGGCGTGGCGGTGATCGGCAGCGTCGGCAGCACCAGGACGTCAGCCGCGCCGAGCGCGGCGTCGTAGGCGGCGGTCAGGTCGAGCGCGAGGTTACGGGCCATGGCGTAGTACCGGCCGCCGTGCCTGCCAATGCTGTGCCGCCCGGCGATGATGGAGGCCTTGGCGGTCTCCGGCAGCTCGTCGGCATGGGTCATCCGGCCCCGCCGGTAGTGCGCCATCAGGGCAGGGTCATACCTGCCAGGCCAGTTCATGCCGAACGCGTCCCCGTCGATCATCTGCACGACGACCCCGTCCGTGGCGATCACCGTCCAGACGTGCATCGCGTCGCGATGCCAGGGCACGCCGACCTCGCTGACCCGCGCGCCGGCGCCCTCGAGGACGGAGATCGCGGCCCTGACCGCGTCGTCGACACTCGGCTGGGACATGCCGGGGATGCCGAATCCCTCGCCGAGCACGCCGATCCGCAGCCCGGCGACTCCGGTGTTCAGGCCGGCCAGGAAGCCGCCACGGTCGTGGTCATCGCCGGGCTGCCAGCCTGCCCGCTGGCGCGGGTCGAGCCCGTCGGGACCGGAGAGGACGCCGAGCAGCAGCGCTGCGTCCGTCACTGTCCTGGTGATCGGGCCGAGGTGATCGAGCGTGTTCTCGATCGGGAAGGCGCCGGTATAGGGGACGAGGCCGTGCGTCGGCTTGTGCCCCACCACGCCGCAGTACGAGGCGGGAATCCTGATCGACCCGCCCTGGTCGCCGCCGAGTGCGAGGTCGGCGTGGCCGGCCGCGACCAGGGCCGCGCTGCCGCTCGACGACCCGCCCGCCGACCGGGCGAGGTCCCAGGGGTTGCGCACCGGCCCGGTCGCCGCGGTGTGGCTGCCGCCGGAGAAGCAGAGGTTCTCGCACACCGCCTTGCCGGCGATCACGGCGCCGGCGTCGAGCAGCCTGGCGACCACGGTCGCGTCGCGGCGTGGCACGAACCCCTCGACGGTTGCCGAGCCGTTCATCATCGGGATCCCGGCGACCGCGATGTTGTCCTTGACCGCGATTCGGCGGCCCGCAAGCGGGCCGTCCTGCCTGGTCTGGATCTCGGCGGTGACGTACCAGGCGCCGAGCGGGTTCTCCGCGTCCGGCGGACGCCGCCACTCGCGTGACGGCGCCTCGGGCTGGCTCGCCTCGTGCAGGCGCTCGACCGCGTCGTAGGAGGTCAGCAGGCCCACGGCGAGGGCGCGGAAGGAGGCGATGTCCACGTCGCCGAGGTGCAGGCCATACCCGGACGCGATCTGGGCGACGTCATCGTCTGAAAGCGGGTCGATAGGCATGTTTCATCTTGGCTGGCGGCCGAGCACAGAGGAACCCGACCAGGAAGATCTTGAGGGACTTTCCGGCTATACGCCGGAAACGTCTTTGAGATCACCGAATTCAGCGGACGCGGCCAGCGCCGTGTCGGCGGCGTCCGCCGCCTCGACGTCGTCCCTGGGGATGCCGAGCAGGTACAAGATGACGTCCAGGTGCGGAACGCTGACCGAGGTGTCGGCCGCGCTCCGCACGGCAGGCTTGGCGTTGAAGGCGATGCCCAGGCCGGCCGCCGCGATCATGTCCAGGTCGTTGGCGCCGTCGCCGACGGCCACGGTCTGGCTGAGCGGCACGCCCGCCTCGGCGGCAAACCGGCGCAGCACCCGCTCCTTGCCAGGCCGGTCGATCAGCTCGCCGGCGATCCGGCCGGTGAGCCTGCCGTTCCTGATCTCGAGCGTGTTCGCGGCCGCGTAGTCGAGTCCGAGTTCGGCCGTGAGCCAGTCGGTGATCTGCGTGAAGCCGCCGCTCACGATGCCGCAGCGGTAGCCGAGCCGCTTGAGCGTCCGAACCAGCGTCCGCGCTCCCGGTGTCAGTCGCAGCTTGTCGGTGAGCTCCGCCACGGCACTGGCATCCAGGCCCGCGAGGTGTTCGACGCGCTGTCGCAGGCCGTGCGCGTAGTCGATCTCGCCCCGCATCGCGGCCGCCGTCAGCGCGGAAACCTCGGCGGCGCAGCCAGCCCGGTCCGCGAGCAGGTCGATGGCCTCGTCCTGCAGCAGCGTGGAGTCGACGTCCATCACGACCAGCCGCATCGCGCGCCTGTGCAGCCCGCCGCGCTGGACCGCGATGTCGGCGCCAAGCCTGACCGACTCGTGCTCGAGCGCGGTGCGCAGCGCCTCGGGATCGGCGCCGGAGACCTCGAACTCGATGCAGGTGACCGGCCTTCGCGCGAGCCGGCCGATCGTGTCGATGTTGGCACCGTCCGCCGCGATCCGGCCGGCGATCGCGGCGATGACGTCCGGCCTCAGCGGATTGCCGAGCACCGTCACGTGCAGCCGGCCTCGCTGCCGCGGCTCCTCGCCGGAACCAAGCGTGATCTCGGCGTTCATGCCGAGATCATCGGCGAGCAGGGTGACCTGTTTGTGGATGGCGGTCAGGTCGGGCGACTGCGGGCAGGCGAGCAGCACCCCGAGCACGAGGTGGCCGCGGATCACGACCTGCTCGACGTCCAGGACGGTCAGGTCGTGCGCGGAGAGCCCCGAGAAGAGCCGGGACGTGACGCCGGGCCGGTCGCGGCCGGTCAGCGTCACCAGCAGGGTCGTCTGCGGTCGGGACATGGCGTTCCCACGCTACCGACCCGGCCCGCACCGGCGGCCAACCGGGGCGCGCAACCCTCGCCGGCTGTTGATTGCCAGCAACCCTCACCCGACCGGTCAGTGCCAGAACGGCACCGCACTGGTTCCCGTACCCGTCGACCAGCTGAAGATCTGCCGGTACGCCTTGCCGGCCGCGTGCCACACGAGGGTCATCCGGGAGAAGTACGGTCGGCCGTAGCGGTTGCGGACTCGCCACAGCGTGATCGTGGTCGCGGATCGCGCGTAGGACCCGGCGGCACAGTTGGGAATGCACCTGTCCGCCCAGCGTGTGCCCCGGGCGCGTGCGTCGGCCCGGTTCCAGCTGGCCCAGCTCAGGGTGCGGACGAACAGGCTGCCGCCGGCCCCGAAGTAGATAGTGCGCGGCCTGATCTCGCCTCGCACCCAGCCATGGTGGCCGTCGAACCCGTAGGCCACGGGCAGTGCCGGGTGCGTGCCGGATGCTGCCGACCCGATCGAGGCCGCCGCGGTGGCCAATCCTGCCAGCACGACGACGGCGCCGGCAATGCCAAGGACGCTTTTCATCGACCAGGTTCCTGACTGGTGACCATCGGCTAGACGGCGGCTGCGATGCGCTTCCGTCGCTGTGAGTGTGCCCGGTCGGCATGGCATAACACGCGGCAGTCGCGCTGCTCATAAATGTCGGCGCCGAGCCGGCGATCCGGCACCTATGGGCGGCAGCCCTTGTCGCGTTCCGTTGCTGGCATGCCTTCGAACACGTTCTCAGCGCACCTCCAGCGCAGGCGATGACGGACGGGACGTGCTTGCTTCCAGCACCGTCCTGGTCGCCCGGCGGTCGAGCCGGCGGGCGACATGCAAGACCGCGCCCCAGTGGCGGCGCAGCAGCCCATCGGGCCGGCCGGCCAGCCGCCCGCGAATCTCGCCGTACAGCCGGTCTCGCTGCCACTGCTCCATCGCAATGTGCCCTGAGAAGGTGTCAAGCAGCCTGACGTAACCTTCCGCGTCGTAGCTGATCTCCCAGTCGAAGTGCCTGAGCTGGACATCGCCGAACAGGCCGGTCGCCTCGATCTCGGCGCGCGAGTCGGGCAGCTCACCGGGGCGCGGGAAATCCGCCCCCGGCGGCAGGCTCTCGCCGATCTCGTCGTAGACGTCCTGGATCTGGCGGAAGAACGGGTCACCGTCGGCGGGAAAGACGTGCGTAGCGCCCCAGATGGCCAGGTGACCGCCGGGCCGCAGCAGGTCCCATGCCCTGGCGTACCGGACCGCCGGATCGATCCAGTGCCACGATGTCGCCGCGTACACAAGGTCGTACCGGCGCTCACCCGGCCGCCAGCCGCCGGGTTGCCAGGCCTCGAACGCGTCCTGCACGACCTCCACGCCGGATAGCCCGGCCAGGTTGCGCCGCGCCCGAACGGCCAGGTCCTGGCCGATCTCGACGCAGGTGATCTGGTAGCCGCGGCGGGCCAGCGGGATGGTCGCCAGGCCGGTCCCGCAACCGACCTCGAGCAGCCTCGCGCCGGGACGCAGGCCGGCGAGCCTGACCAGCTCATCGAAGAGCTCGGCGGGATAGCCGGGCCTGGCATGGTGATAGAGCGACGCCGCTGAATCAAACGTCGCCCTCAGTCGCTCGCGTTCGCCGGACACGCCGACCATCATGGCGTCGTCGGCTCACCGACGCGAACGCATTTCCTGCGGGCAGAAATCTGGCCTGTCGTGCCAGCGGTGCGGGTCAGCGGATCGTGCCGCTAGCAAGCCATTACCGGCCAGCCGTGCCTCGGTCAGAGTGTGTTGTCCGCCGTGTTCAACAGCCAGCCGGTGAAGCGAGTCCCGTTGGGCTGGAGCATCGGCGATGTCATGGTGTCGCCGTTCAGGGCGAGCATGCCGACCCCCCACGGGCTTGTGACCAGCACTTCCGCGGCGCCGAGGGCGAGGCGGCCGGCACCGATGACATGGTTGTCGGCGGTGTTGAGCAGCCAGCCGCCGAAGCGGGTGCCGTTGGGCTGGAGCATCAGGGAGTCCATGGTGGGGCCGGCCAGCTTGAGGATGCCGATGCCCCACGGGCTGGTGACGAGCAGCTCGGCGGCGCCGTCGGCGTCGTAGTCGGCCGCGGGCCCGAACTGGTTGTCGGCGGTGTTGAGCAGCCAGCCGCCGAAGCGGGTGCCGTTGGGCTGGAGCATCAGGGAGTCCATGGTGGGGCCGGCCAGCTTGAGGATGCCG
>Ga0207646_10008674_pt1 | contig 10154 bp, 6 predicted proteins | sample KBSK5502metaG_FD_184343 | JGI IMG/M metagenome (GOLD analysis project Ga0207646, IMG submission 184343) | Corn, switchgrass and miscanthus rhizosphere microbial communities from Kellogg Biological Station, Michigan, USA - KBS K5-50-2 metaG... | ecosystem: Host-associated > Plants > Roots >...
CGGGAGCCCCATGGGCCCGTCCGCCGGCGGGCCGGTGACGCAGGCAAACGCCTGCAGGCAGTACTTGCCCTGACATGGTCCGGTCAGGGCGCCTGTCCGTCGCTTGATGAGCTCCGGGTCGGCGTAGCCGGCACGCTGCTCGGCCCGGACCTCCCGTACGTGGACGTCCTCGCAGAAGCACACGAGGGCGTCGGATGCCGACGCGGCGGCGGGGACGGCGGCGGCGGGGACGGCGGCCGCAGAGAGGGCGGCGGCCACCCCCGGGACGATGGCCCCTGTGCTCTCCTCGGCGCGGGCTGGGCGAGGGGAGCCAGCCGCCTGATTGCCCTGCGCGTTCGCCGAACCGGCTGCCGCCCGGAGTCCCGCCGCCTGGCCGGCCAGGCGGGCCATCTCCGCGTCGGCTGCGGTGACGGTGGGCCGCCCGGCGGCCGATCCGGCGACGAAGAGCGTAGCGAGGCTCGTGGCACCCGAAGGGTCACAGACCGGGACGACAACGCCGCCGCGGCGTTCGACGGCCGCACCGGCCGCGAGCACGAGGTCGATGTTCGGCGACCGATCGGCGAAGACGACGAGGTCGACGCGCTCTCGACGTTCTCGTCCCGCCACCGCATGGACAGCGCCGGACACCCGGCGACGCCCGAGGATGCGCCGGAGCGAGGGCGCCGTCACCGGCCCGACGACCTCTGCTCCGGCCCCAGCCAGCCTCTGGCCTGCGGCCGTCAGCTCCGGGCCCGCGCCGACCAGCATGGCTCGCTCGCCGGGAAGGACTCGGTAGCGGTCCACCAGCTCGACCACCATCCGGGCACTCATCACGCCCGGCCGATCGGCGCCGGGGACCAGTGGGACGCGGTCGTAGGAGCCGGTCGCGGCCACGATCGTGCGGGCGCGGAGCTCATAGCGCAGTCCCTCGCCGATGGCGGCGACCATCCCGTGATACCAGCCGATTGCAGCCACGCCTGCGAGGATCTCGACACCGGCGTGTCGTGCCTGGTTCGCAAGGTCACCGATCGCGTCGAGACCCTGCTCGATGCCGGAATCGACCCGCCCGGCCCCGCCCAGCGACGTCTCGGCCTCGATCAGGACGACCCGTCGGGCGGTCTCCGCGGCCCCGAGGGCGGCCATCAGGCCCGCCCGCCCGCCCCCGACGACGAGGACGTCGAGTTCGACCCGACGGGCGCTCCGCCCCGGCGGCGGAACCCGCTCCCCGGTGCCCAACCGTCCCCGGCCGCCGAACCATCGGAGCACGGCCAGGTATCGCTGGCGGAGCGCGCGCGGTCGCAGGAATCGGTGGTGGTAGAAGGTCGGCGGAATCCAGCGCGACGTCAGGCCCAGGAGCGACAGGAGGTCGCGATCGACCGACGGCAGCGCGTGCTCGCCGCGCGCCACGAGCCCCGCCCGCACCGGAACCCGGCATGACCGGACGCTCGGACGGCCATCGACCTCGCATTCGCACCAGCCGCACTGCCCGGTGGAGCACATCAGCCCGCGGGGTCGATGGAACCTGAAGCTGCGTGACAGGATGGGCCGGTCCGCGGCAAGCAGGCTCACCGCCAGCGGCTCGCCTTCGATTCCGTCGTACGCATGCCCGTCGAACGTGAATTGGACCAGTGGCGCTCGCGTTGTCCGGTCGACCGGCGGGGCCGGCAGTCGGCGGGGCGGCACGTCAGCGGATGTGGAACGTCGGCGAGCTATCGATGCAGACGCGCTTCGACTCGAGATACGCGTCGAGGCCTTCCATCCCGAGCTCGCGCCCGATGCCGCTCTGCTTGACGCCACCGAACGGGCTCTCGGCGAGGCGGACGTAGTGCGTGTTCACCCAGACGTCACCGACCCGCAGCCGCCGGGCGAGCCGGATGGCTCGATCGAGGTCGGCGGTCCACACCGCGCTCCCGAGGCCGAAGTCGTTGTCGTTGGCGATCGCGAGGGCCTCGTCCTCCGTGTCGAACGTGATGACCGAGAGGACCGGGCCGAAGATCTCATCGCGCGCAATTGCCATCGACGGCGTGACGTTGTCGAAGATCGTCGGCGCCATGTAGCAGCCCGACGACCACTCGCCGCGGAGCTGTTCGCCGCCGAGGACCAGTCGAGCGCCTTCGGCCCGGCCGCGCTCGACGTAGGCCAGCACCCGATCGAGCTGTCGTTGCGAGACCATCGGCCCGAGTTGCGTCTCCTCGTCGAGCGGCGAGCCGACCCGCAGCCCGGCGGCGCGCTCCATCAACCCATCGACGAAGCGATCGTGGATCGACCCCTCCAGGAGCAACCGCGATCCGGCGGTGCACGATTGCCCGGCGTACAGGAAGATGCCGACCGCGACGGCATCCATCGCCTTCTCGAGGTTCGCATCCGGGAAGACGATGACCGGCGCCTTGCCGCCCGCCTCGATCGAGGTCCGTTTGAAGGAGCGAGCGCCCAGCTCCATCAGCCGGCGCCCGACCTCACTGCTCCCCGTGAAGCTCAGCTTGTCGACGCGAGGATCGATGGCCAGGGCCTCTCCGACGATCGAACCCTCGCCGACGACGCCATTGGCGACACCCTTCGGGATGGCGGGGATCCGATCGAGGAGGTCGAAGATCGCCATCGACGACGCCGGAGCATCGCTGGCGGGCTTGAGGACGAACGTGCAACCGGTCGCGATGGCCGCACCGATCTTGCGCAGCGGCAGGTCGACCGGGTCGTTCCACGGCGTGATGAGGCCGCAGACTCCGACTGGTTCCTTGAGGATGAAGTTGAGGAGGTGACTCGGCGCGGATGCCGTCACCTCGCCGCGGATCATCCGGGCCGCGCTGGCGTAGAAGAGGATCCGGTCGATCGCCGGCTCGATCTCTCGATCGCGCACGTAGCGGATCGGCTTGCCCATCTCGGTCGCGACGAGGCGCGAAAGTGGTTCCATCTCTTCCCGCAGGAGGCGGGCGAGCTCGAACAGGATCGCCGCCCGCTCGCGGCCCGAAGTGGCAGGCCAGGCTCCGTCATCGAACGCGGCTCGCGCGGCGGCGACCGCCCGGCCGACGTCCTCTGCGCTCGACTGCGGCGCGATGGCGACAAGGTCGCCGGTCGCCGGGTCCCGGCTTTCCAACGTCGCGCCCGAGGCGGCCGGCGACCAGCCGCCGTCGATGTAGTTGGCCACCTGGATGACGGATGTCGTCGTCTGAGTCATCGCGTCCCCTTGATCGTGTCGATGGTCACGTCGAGCGCCAGCTCGAGGAGCCGCTCGTCGATCGTCAATGGCGGACACAGCTTCAAGACGTTCTCGGCATGGCCGCCGGCCCCGACGAGGACGCCGCGAGCGAAGGCGGCCCTTCGGATCGTCGCGCTCCTCCCTGGGTCCGGCGTGCGCGACTCGCGGTCGGTCACGATCTCGATCCCCGCGAAGAGGCCCAGGCCCCGGACCTCGCTCACATGCGGCTCGTCTGACAGTGCCGCACGCAATCGTTCGAGCATGCGTTCGCCCACCGCTGCGGACCGCTCCGCGAGCCGCTCCCGTCGGAACACGCTGATCGCGGCCAACCCGGCCGCAAGGTTGATCGCGTTCCCCATGAACGTCGATGTGTGGGTGCCCGGCCCCCAATGCTGCATGAAGGCCTGCCGCCCCACCACAGCCGAGACCGCCATCCCCCCGCCAATCCCTTTGCCGACCGTCATCAGGTCCGGCACGACGCCCCAATGCTCGCCCGCCCAGGCCCGGCCCGTGCGCCCGAAGCCGGACTGGATCTCGTCGAACACGAGGACGACACCATGCTGGTCGCAGAGCTCGCGGAGGCCGGCCAGGAATCCGGCGGGCGGGATGACGACACCACCGTTGCCCTGGACGGGCTCGACCACGATCGCGGCCACCGGCCCCACGCCCGACGCAGGGCCCTCGAGCGCGTGTCGGACCAGCGCGAGAGCCTGCTCGCCGGCGTGGGCGCCCGGGCCGAGCGGCCAGCGATGTGGGTACGGGTAGGGAAGGAAATGCGCGTCGGCCTCGAGGCCGACGCTCGACCGGAAGGTCGCCTTTCCGTTGAGCCCGATCACCCCGCCACCCCGCCCGAAGTACCCGCCCGAGAAGGCGATCACTTCCCGGCGACCGGTCAGGGTTCGCGCGAGCTTGAGCGCCGTGTCGTTGGCATCCGAGCCGCTCAGCCCGAGGAGAACACGGTCGAGGCCTGGCGGCGCGATCGCGACGAGCGCCTCCTCGAAGGCGATTCGCGGCTCGCTGATCGACGCCGACGAGACGTGGCTGACGCGCCCGGCCTGATCGCGGATCGCGGCGACGACCTCCGGATGGGCATGGCCGATGGTCGCGGCCGCGAAGCTCGCTGCGAGGTCGATGAACCGGTTGCCATCGGGATCGACCAGGATCGATCCGGACGCCTCCTTCACGACGAGTGGGGCGTCGTCGCCGCGGGTCCGGGGACCGGCACCTTCGACGGCCCGCATCCGTTCGATGACCTGCCGCGCGCGCGGGCCCGGATACGGCGTCACGATCAGCGGCCCGGTCAGGTCGACGGCCGTCATGGAGCGGGGGCGTAGACGTGGCGTCCGTCGACGACCACCGGCGAGCCATCGAACTCGATCGATGGCTCCATGACCAGACCGTCCAGGTGGACGTCGCATTCCACCAGGCCGCCATATTCGTTGGCCGAGTCGCCCAGCGCGATGTGGACGGTTCCCAGCGCCTTCTTCGCTTCGGTGATCTCGTCGGCGATCCGGGCCATCGGATTGAGGCCGATCCCGATCTCGCCGATGTTGTCGGCGTCGGTGACCGACTCCACGATCGCGCGCAGGCGATCTGCTGACGATCCGCCCTCGATCCGGACGGCTCGACCCGCGCGGACCGTGATCCGGACCGGGGCGTCGAGGGCGCCGAGGTCCGAGGCGACCCGTTCCCAGACGACGATGCCCTCGGATGTCCCCTCGAGCGGTGGCAAGGAGACCTCGCCGCCCGGCAGTGCAGACACCTCGCCTGCATTGCGGCAGATGCCCGTCAGCCACGCCATGGGTTCGCGCCCCTCGACGATGGCTCGCAGCTCCGTCCCGGCCGGGGACGTGATCCGGACCTCACGTGTCCGACGCAGGAGGCCCGCCACCAGCTCGGCGCGCCTGCGGATCTCGAAGAAGTCGGCCGTCATCGCGCCGGAGCGCCAGGCATCGGCTCGATACGGCGCGTTGAACACGCCACGCGCGCCGGCCCGCTGCGCGTTGGCCTTGGCGGTCGTGTGGTACAGCGACGTGCTCGCCGCGCACAACACGACGTCCGCGGAGGCGAGCGCGGCGGCCGCCGGAGCGGGCGGCTCGCTGCCGCTCCTTGTCCGCGCCGCGATCGTCACGACGACCGGGTCGCCGCTCAGGCGCAACGCCGCCCGGGCCAGCTCCGCGGGAATCTCGGCATCTGTTCGGTCGTCCACCACGATCACGAACCGCTCGCCGGCTCGGATGCCCAGGTACTCGCCCACGACGCGTTCCGCGATGTCGGCGACGGACACGACCACCCCGATCGTCACGCGCCGCTCTCGACCGGGCCGCGGTCGACCAGGTGCCAGCGTCGCCGGACGTCGTCGGCTTCGGCGCGATCATGCTGCTCGTGACGCTGGTAGAGCCCGACCCGGGAGATGTTGTATTTGCCCATCCGGTGCAGGTCGGCGAGCGTCTCGGCCGCCTTGAGGGCAAGCAGGTTCGGGTTGAGGATCGGCAGGTCGCGGTGGCGACCGGTCGTCATGATCTCCCGCTCGAGGCAACCGCCGATGATCGTGCAGCCGAGGATGACCACCTCGGCCTGATCGTCCTTCAGCGCCTGGAGGCAGGCAGCTGCGGCATCGTCGGCGACGGCGGTGGTGTCCTGGATCATGTCCGTCACGTACCAGTCGATGCACCGCACACCACGACAGTTGCCCGCCCCGTGAATCCGAACGAGATCCTCGAGCCACGGCCTCGCCTTCTGGTGGTCGGTCACGACGGTGAAGGAATGACCGAAATAGGAGGCGTGGTTCATCGCCGCCTCCAGCGGCCCGACGACCGGGATGTCCACCATCTCGCGCGCGACGCGGACGCCCGGGTCGTAGCAGCAGCCCACCACGACGGCGTCGTAGCCGCGTTCCTCGAGCCGGCGGACCTCGTCGAAGATGGCCAGCTGCATGAGGTGCATCGGGTAGTAGTAGTCGATGTTCGCGGGCACCCCCTCCAGATGGATGACATCGACGGACGTCCCGGAAGCCGCGTACGGGACCAGTGTCTCCTCGATGATGGCGTCGAAGGCGGGCGTGCCGAACGGGTTGATGAACGCGATGCGGCGATCCATGGGTCCCTCCATCGCTACCAGACGCTGCCTTCGGCCAAGGGCTGCAGGCTCGGTCGATCGGGTCGGAAGGGCGTCATGTCGAGGACCGGCTCACTCCCGCAGATGAGGTCGGCGACGAGCCGGCCGGTTGTCGGCCCGGCTCCATTGCCGAAGACGTGTCCGGCGGCAATGACCAGGTCATCGAACCCCGGGGCCCGACCGATGATGGGAAGGTTGTCGGTCGTGAACGGGAGGATCCCGGCCCACGCCCGTGCGAACCGTGCCGCACGCAGCTCGGGCAACGCTGCGGCCATGCCCTCGGACACGAGCGAGACGCCGGCGAGATCCGGTTGCCAGTCGAACCCGGGATAGTCCATCGCGCAGCCGAGGAGGTACGAGCCGTCGGCCGTCTGGCACGCGGATTCGAGGAGCGCCAGGCCCAGCCGATCCTCGAGCTCGGTGGCGAAGATCTCCGGCCGGAAGGACGGAAGCTCCTGGAAGACCGAATACTGCTTGATCGCCGCGGGTCCATAGAGCAAGTGGTCGAGGCGCGGCCGCATCGGCTCCGTCTGAACGATCTGGAGCCGCATCGGGTGGATCGCCACCTCGATCCCGAGCTGGGCGGCGAACGATGGAGTCCACGCGCCGGCCGCGAGGACGACCTGCCCGGCGGAGATCGGACCGATGTCGGTCAGCACCCGACTGATCCGGCCATCCTCCCGTTTGAGGGTTCGTGCTGCCGTCCCTTCGACCACGGTCGCCCCGGCTCGCTGGGCAGCACTCGCGTACGCGCGCACGAAACGGCGCGAGTCGATCTGGGCGTCGAGCGGGCAAAAGGTCGCCCCCACGATCCCTTCGGGCAGGATCGGTGCGAGTTCGCGCGCCTCCTGGCCGTCGAGCAGCTGCATCGGGACACCGTCGGCGATCCTGCGCTCCACGAACTCGCGCATGACGATCGCCTGGGCCTCTGTCGTGAAGTAGATCAGACCGCCCCGGCAGCGCAAACCGAAATCCGCAGCGAGCTCTTCCGGAAGATCCTCGAGGCCCGTGCGCGTGGCCATGACGAGATCGAGCTCGGATCCGACGCGCCGAGTGTGCAGCCAGATGAAGCCGAGGTTGCGGCCGGTCGCCCCGGATGCCAGGCGATCGGACTCGAGCAGGGTGACCTTGACGCCACGCCGTGCGAGCTGGTAGGCGGTCGCGGCCCCGACGATGCCACCACCGATCACGAGGACGTCTGGAGACGATCTCAAACGATGCTCCCCTCGGCCAGGATAGGTCCGGAGGGGACACTACCAGCCGCCACGATCGCCCCGTACGGTGACCTCCGACAAAACTCAGGCCACATCGTTGTGGGTAATCCCCAATTCAACCCGCGCGGTGGACGCTATGATTCGCCGTCTGAGGTGGAGCCCGCTGGGATGACGCTTGCATTGGAACCAGGCGCTGAACCGGAGGCGCCCCGCGAATCCGTGCTCGACCTGGCGCTCGATGCAGCGCTGACGGCGGCGACGATGGCGTCTGGGTCGGGCGCGGTCGTGGGCACCATCTTGGGCCAGCGGGCTGACCAGATGCGACACGGGTCATCCGTCGACCGCGAGCTCGTGAAGGCGTTGTGCCGGCAGGCCGCTGGAGCCACGGACGGCGCCATGGAGGCGGCCTCGGACGGCCGGACTGCGGGGTGGGTCGGGTTCCGCTATGGGGTCGGCCAGGGAAGCTCGGCGTTCATCGCTGTGGCCGCAGACGGCCTCGACGAGCTGTCCATGGCCCGCCTCGATGCGATCGCCCTCGACCTTGCCCGGGCCGCCCTGCTCGCCGAGGAGCGGCGCCGGAGCGACCAGCTCGATCAGGTGCTCGCGACCGCTCGCCGGGTCGCCGAATCGCTCGAGCTCGACACGGTCCTGACGTCGATCGTCGAGGACGCGACCGACCTGCTCGGGGCGGACAGCGGCGACATGCTCTTGTGGGATCGCGAGCGAGACAAGCTCCGGGTCGTCGCCCTGGCCAAGTTCCCGCCGGACATGATGGGCTTCGAGCTCGAGTTCGGGGAGGGCGTCTCGTCGCAGGCGATCCTGACGCAGCGCACCATCGAAGTCGACGAGTATCGGACATACGAGCATCGCGCGAAGGCCCTCGATCGGTACGACTTCGGCGCGGTCCTGTGCGCGCCGCTCATCTTCCGGGGCGTCGCGATCGGCGCGCTCAACGTCCATGCCCACGACGGGCGGCGTCGGTTTCCGGCGGCAGCCGCGGATCTCCTGGCCGCCTTCGCCGGACACGCCGCGATCGCCATCGATCACGCCCGACGGTTCGAGAACGAGGTCCGGCTCGGGCGGGTCCTGGCCGAGACGAACCGAGAGCTCACCCGCCTCCTGACCGTCCAGCAGCAGCTCGCCGAGCGGGTCATCCTCGATGCCGGTCCGGGCGGGATCGCGAACGTCCTGGCCGAGCATCTGGGCCGCCGCGTCGTGATCCAGGATCATCTCCATCGGCTGATCGCCGGCGCCTCGCCGGACGGCGGTGATGACTGGCGTCAGCTGCTCTCGGAGCCTCCGACGCCGACCGGCGACCAGCGACCGGCGCGCGACCCGTTCTCGATCGCCGTCCGTGTCGGGCTCGAGGTCGTTGGCCATCTGCTCCTCTCCTCGGATGACGACCTCGGGCCGATCGACCGCGCGCTCGTGGAAGCGGCAACGACGGGCGTTGCGCTCGAATTCGCCAAGGAGCGAGCGGCCGCTGAGGTCGAGGAGCGGCTCCGCGGCGAAGCAGCCACGGACCTGCTGACCGGCTCCTACGCCAGCGAGGCGGCGATCGCCGCGCGTGCCGCGAGGTTGGGCTACGACCTCGGTGAGCCGCGAGATCTCCTGGTCGTCGACGTCCTGCCCGCGGGCGCAGCGGGCAACCGCGGTCCCGTCGCGGACCAGGACCACATTCGCGGAGCGCTCCAACAGGTCCGCGAGCGGTTGGCGACACGAGCCTCACGCAGCCTCGCCATCCAGCATGGCGGGACGATCGTCGTCCTCGCGGATGCGGGGCGACCGCTCAGACGCGACGCACGCGAGCTGGCCGAGGATCTCAAGGCCTGCCTCGAAGGCTCGCTCGGCGTCGGGAGCGTGACGATCGCGACAAGCGACCGATGCACCCGCCCGGATGACTATGCGCCCGCGTTCCGGCTCGCGCGCGACTCCGCGGAGCTGATGCTGAAGCTTGGGCGGCGCGGCGCCGTCATCGCGGCGAAGGAGCTGGGTCCGTATGGGCTGCTCCTGCGGGTCAGCACGCGTGCCGAGCTGGAGTCATTCGCGCAACGGACGCTGCGCCCGCTCGTGGAGCACGATCGAGCGCATGGCGGGGACCTGGTTCACACGCTCCGCGCTTACCTCGAGGAAGATCGGGTCCAGCGACGCGTCGCGGAGCGCTGCTTCATTCACGTGAACACCGTGGTCTATCGGGTTCGACGAATCGAAGAATTGCTCGGGGTGGATCTGGGCGACCCGGCGACCGTCTTCGACGTGACGCTGGCCCTGCGGATCCTCGATCTGCTGGGCGACGAGCCGGTGGTCGCCGTCGCGCCGGTCCGGCCGAGCTAGCGAACCTCCTCGGGCAGGTCGTACCAACGCAACCTGGAGCCCACCTTCGCCCGGATCGTCCAGCCGAGCGATTTCGGACACGTCTCGAGGACCGCTCGAAGTGCGGTCGCCCGTTCGATGGCTCGATCGAGGATCTGCACCTGGATGGAATCGGTCACGGCTCGGGCAGCCCTCCAGCGCTCCAGGAGCCGTCGAAGGTTGTCGTCGACCGTCCGCCACCAGCCCCAGTCGCCCCCACAGATCTGCTGGATCCGGCCGAGTTCGATCCCGTCGATGTCGGACGCGGTGAGCGGGTGGTCGGCAAGGAGGGCCAC
>Ga0207646_10008676_pt1 | contig 10153 bp, 7 predicted proteins | sample KBSK5502metaG_FD_184343 | JGI IMG/M metagenome (GOLD analysis project Ga0207646, IMG submission 184343) | Corn, switchgrass and miscanthus rhizosphere microbial communities from Kellogg Biological Station, Michigan, USA - KBS K5-50-2 metaG... | ecosystem: Host-associated > Plants > Roots >...
GCTCCCTCCTCACTTGACCGTGCGTGCCGGCCCGGCGGCTCGAGCACCGAGCGGCGATTCCGGGCCACGTGAGGGTCGACATGCGTCTCGCCACGGGGACCCTGGGCCTCGCGCTCTTTGCCGGGGCCTGCGGCGGAGGCTCGTCTCCGGGCATCACGGCGCCGACCGCTCCCATCAAGCCCAAGCGCGCTCCGAACATCGTCTTCATCGTCACGGACGACCTCGACGCCCGCTCCTTCGCGTTCATGCCGCTGGTGAAGAGCATCATCGGCGACCGCGGCGTCACCTTCGCGTCCGCCTACGTCAGCGTCCCCGTGTGCTGCCCGTCGCGCGCGTCGATCTTCACCGGCAAGTACGCGCACAACCACGGCGTGCTCTTCAACGGGCCGCCCGACGGCGGTTTCGAGGGTTTCCACGACGCGGGGGAGGAGCGCTCGACGCTGGCCACCTGGCTGAAGGACAAGGGCTACCGGACCGCCATGGTCGGCAAGTACCTGAACGGCTATCCCTCCGGCGGCGATCCCGACTACGTGCCTCCGGGCTGGGACGAATGGTTCGGGATCGACAGCGAGCTGACCTCGGACACGTACTACAACTACGGCGTCAACCTGAACGGGCAGCGGGTCTCGTTCGGCGACGGGCCCGACGATTACGAGACCGACGTGCTCGCGCGCCGCGCCACGGACTTCCTGCGCGACGCGGTCCGCGACCGCGAGAAGCCCTTCCTTCTCTACCTGGCCCCCAGCGCGCCCCACACCTCCGCCATCCCCGCGCCGCGCCACGCCTCCGCGTACCCGGACGTGTTCGCGCCCCGCGTGCCGTCTTTCAACGAGAGCGACGTGAGCGACAAGCCGCAGTGGGTTCGCGAGATGGACCCGCTCGGCCCGCGCGAGGTCGAGAAGCTCGACCGCCTCTACCGCAACCGGCTCCAGACGCTGCTCGCGGTGGACGAGATGGTCCAGCGCATCGTGGGGACGCTCGAGCAGGCCGGCGTGCTCGAGGAGACGTATGTCTTCTTCACCTCCGACAACGGCTTCCAGATGGGAGAGCACCGCTTCCCCCACGGGAAGGACTCTCCCTACGAGGAGTCGATCCTGGTCCCGCTCGTGGTGCGGGGCCCCGGTGTTCCCGCCGGACGCGTGCTGAGTCATCTGGTGAGCAACGTGGACTTCGCCCCGACCTTCGCCGAGATGGCGGGGGCGCCCATTCCTCCGGACGTGGACGGGCGGTCTCTCGTGCCGCTCCTCGGCTCGAGCCCGCCGGCCGCGGACTCCTGGCGCAAGGAGGCTCTCGTGGAGCACTTCGCGCGCCAGCGGAGCGGCATTCCCGCGTTCCGGGAGCTGAGGACGCCGACGCTCGCCTACGTGGAATACGACGACGGCAACGGCGAGCTCTACGACATGCAGGCCGATCCGTACGAGCTCGACAACGCCTTCGCCAGCGCGCCGGCCGCGACGATCGCCGCCCTCTCGAGCCGCCTCGCCGTGCTCAAGAGATGCCGGGGCGCGGGCTGCCGCTGAAGCTCAAAACCACGCCGGCCGGCACGTCGACCGGTACGAGCCGAACTGCCGGCGAATGTACCCGTCGGAGGTGAAGATGTCGTACTGGTCGTTGAAGGCGTTGGTGTTCTTCACCGCGAGCTCCTCACCGTCGTAGTGGCCGCAGATGCCGTCCCTCGTGATCAGCTCGGCGACACGCGTGACGTACTGGTCGGGCCTCAGCACGCGGTAGCAGTTCTCGCAGCCGCCCCGCGTCTTCGTGAGGTCGAACCACTGTGGGTTCTCCGCAACCACCGCGGTGAGCGCGGCCTCCACCTCTCTGAGGAAGCTCGGGCTGACGAACGGGCAGTCGGTGCCCGCGCCCGTCCCGGCGGGCAGCGGACAGCTCTGGGCGGAGGGCCCCTGCGGGGGGGCCGGCGCCGGCGTGGCGGCCGGATCGGGAGTCGGCGTGGCCGCCGGAGTCGGCGTCGGAGCGTTCGGGACCGGGACCGGCACGACGACGACCGGTATGGGCCCGGGACCGGTCGGGACCGGATTCCTCCGGCCCGGCTGCTCCTCGGTGATCGTCGTACAGGCCCACAGCGTCACGGCCAGGAGGCTGGGGAGGCTCGATCGTAGCTGCATGGGTTCACCCCCGACTCTAGAAAAAACTTGAATACATTAGGACTAAATGGCCGATAATGCAACAGAAAAGTGATTTGATGGAGACCACGACGGCCCGGGAACCGGGGGATGGCCTCCACTCCCGCGCGCTCGTTGTCGCGACCGCCGCGATGCTGGCGCTCGGCCTTCTGGTGGCACCGCACGTCTACCACAACTACGACGTCGTCGACTGCTTCCTGACGTGGGCCCGGGCGTCAGCCGGGCGACGACCGTGGGACATCTACCTCACCGACTTCAAGACCAACTGCGACTACCCGCCGGTCGTCCCGTACGCGCTCACGCTGGTCGAGGCCGCCCGGCGGATGCTGCACGCCTCCGAGACGGGCGCGCTCGCGATCGTCCTCCTCAAGCTTCCCAACCTGCTCGCGTATCTCGCGGCGGTGCCGCTCTGCGCGCTCGGCCTGCGCCGGCCGTTCGGCGAAGCCGCGGCCCGCGCCGCCGCGCTCCTGGCGGCGCTCTCGCTCCCGCTCTTCGTGAACGCGGCGGCCTGGGGACAGTTCGACGCGCTCCTCGCGGTGCTCGTGATGGCGGCGGTCGTCGCGCTGCTCCACGAGCGGCCGGTGACGGCCGGCGCGGTGATGGGGGTGGCCCTCGGCACGAAGCTGCTCGCGATCGTGGCCGTGCCCGCGCTGGCCGTCTGGACCTGGAGGCGCTTCGGGGCCGCCCGCCTGGCGCTCGCGACGCTGGCCGGCCTGGCTGTCATCACGCTTCTCGCCTTTCCGTATCTGGTGGCCGGCGCCGGCGGCCGCATGTTGCGGGCCTACGCCGGCGCCGTGGACTATTACCCGGTGCGCACGGCCGAGGCGTACAACGGCTGGTACCTCCTCGACCGCTTCGACATCGCGGTGCGCGGCCTCCCCGCCCCCGAGGCGCGCCTCGACTCGCGCCCGCTCGTCGGCCCCGTCACGTTTCGCGAGGCCGGCCTCGCCGCCTTCGCCGCGTACCTGTTGATGCTGCTCGTGGGACTCGCGCGGCGCCCGACGTCGTCCGTCCTCGTCTCCGCCGCGGCGCTGAGCTTCTTCGGCTTCTTCATGCTGCCGACGCAGGTGCACCAGCGCTATCTCGTGCCCGCCGCGGCGCTGCTGGGCATGTCCGCGGCCGGCTCGAGCCGCCGCCTGGCGTTGTGGGCGGGGGTGAGCCTGACCGCGGCCCTCAACCAGGCCCTCGACCTTACCCGCGCGGTGCTCGACACCGCGGTGCGGGCCGATCCGGTGGCCGCGGCCAGCCTGAGCGTGCCCGGCTACCGCGGCCCGATTCGGCTGGCGGCGTGCGTGGTGGCGGTGTTCAACATCGCGCTGTTCGTGTGGGCCACGCGCGACTACTGGCGGGAGGTCGTGGCCGCGCCCGCGCGCCCGGAATGAGCGTGCGCACGCTCGTCCTCCTGCGCTGCGTCTTTGCCCTCCCCCTTCTCCCTCTCGCCGCCGGTGTCCTCATCGTCACGTATCAGGACGCGTCGATGACGCACCTGCCCGGCAAATGGGCGACGGTGGAGATGGTGCGCGCGGGCACCTTCCCTTTCCTGCAGCCTTACGCTTCCTTCGGCCAGCCGCTGGCCGGCAACCCCAACTTCGGGACGTTCTTTCCCGACACGCTGCTGTTTCTCGTCCTGCCCCTGACCGTCGCATTCGGCGCGCACTTCGCGCTCGCCGCCGTTCTCGGCTTCGTGGGCGCGCGGCGGTGGGCGCGCGCCGAGGGTCTCGACTCCGCGCCGGCGGACGTGGCGGCCTACGCGTTCGTGCTTTCGGGAGTCTTCGTCTCGACGTGGAAGTTCTACAACAGCGGGATGGCGCTGGCGGTGGCCCCCTGGGTCCTGGCTTCCGCGGCCCGGCTCGCCCGGCGTGACTCGGGGAAGCGGGGGGCAGTGGGGCTCGGGCTCTCGGGCGCGCTCGAGATCCTCGCCGGCGAGCCGGTCATCGCTCTCCTCACCTTCCTTCTCGCGGCCGGGCGCGTCGTGGCCGCGTCCCCGCGTGGGCTCGTCCGCCCGCGGCTCGGTGGGCTCGCGGGAGGGCTGCTCCTCGCCGCGCTTCTCTCCGCTCCGCAGCTCCTGCTCACCTGGCAGATCTTCCACGGCTCGAGCCGGGAACAGCGGCCGTTTCCGTTCGTGACGGCCACCGGCACGTCCGTCCACCCGGTCCGGGCGCTCGAGCAGGTGATGCCGTTTCCCTTCGGCCGGCCCGACCTCACCGGGCCGGCCGGTTTCACGGGCCACGCCTGGTTCGACAACCATTCCCCGTATCTGTGGACGCTGCACCTGGGGTGGGCGACCCTCGGTCTGCTGCTCCTTTTCGGCCGCCCGCGCACCGGCCCCGAGCGCGGCTTCTACGCCGCGGCCGCTCTCGCCGCGATCCTGTCGCTCGGGAAGTACCTGCCGTTCGCGAAGAAGCTCTACCCGTTCCTGTCGCTCGACGGCCGGATCCGCTTCCCGGTGAAATGGTGGTACGTCGTGGCGCTGTGCCTGGTGCCGATGGCGGGATGGGCGGCGCAGCGGTGGCATCGGGGCGAGGAGGCCAATCGAGGATCGGTCCCGGCGGTTGCCGCGATGCTCGTCGTGTTCATTGCCGTCGCCGTCGCGCATGGCGCGGGGACCCCGCTCGCATGGGCGGGTGTCGCCGCTTCGGCGGCCGCCGTGCTCGCGATGCTCACTCGACCCCGCGCGCCGTCGCTCGACCCGGTGGCCATCGCGATCGCCTTGCCGCTCGCCCTCGGCCACCTGCCGCTGCTGCTGGCCGTGCTCGACCGCCCCTTCTCGCCGCCACCGCGGCTGACGGGTGGCCGCGTCTACGAGCGCATTCGTGACGCCGACGCCCATCCGCCGGGGGCGTCCGTGCCGCCGGAGGCCACCACGCGCGAGGTCTTTCGTCGCGTGGCCCCGGAGTTGTGGGCGGTGAGCGGCGGTCTGTCCGGCGTCGGCTACGCGTTCGACCGGGATCCCGACGGGAGCTATTCCGACGACGACCGCGCCGTGCGCAAGGCGCTCGACGACCTGTCCTGGGAGCAGCGGGTGGATCCGCTGCGGCGCTCCGCCGTTCGCTACGTGGTCACCGACGACGCGCTCGCGGCGCCGTACCGTGAGGCGGCGGTGCTGAGCGAGCGCCACCGGGTTCGGCTGTACGCGCTCGACGACCCGGCGCCCACGGTGCGGCTGGACTGCGGACGCATCGACTCGGTCGAAGACGGCCCCGCGCGGCTCACGGTCTCGGTCGAAGCGGCGACCGACGGCACGCTCGTCTGGGCCCGGTCCTACTTTCGGGCGTGGCGAGCGAGCGTCGACGGCCGGCCCGTGGAGCCGGCGCTCGCCGAGGGACATCTCGTCGGCGTCCCCGTCCGGGCGGGCACGCACCACGTCGAGGTGCGCTGGTCGCGAGCTCCGCTGCTTGCCGGCGTGGGCCTTTGGGTCGTCGGAGTCATGGCCGCGCTCTTCCTCAGAAGGGGAACAGCCGGTTGAGCTCGTCCTCGGCGGGCCGGCGCCCATACTCGCAGAGCTCGAACGCCTCGACGTTGCGGACGGCGTCGGCTTTCGCCCCGTAGCGCTTCCGCACGGCTTCACGTACCGCGTCGGACAGTGGGCTGCCGCTGCGCGTCTTGCGCAGCCACTCGATACGCGCGGCCGGGTCCTTCGGAACCTCCTCGAGGTTGCCCGCGACCCAGGGCAGCCACTCGTACATCTGCGATGTGTGGGCGTCGAGGGCGTGGATCTTCTTGTCGAGGACGTCGTCGATGGCCACCGCCACGTCGGGGCGGAACGGGTTGGGCCGTTGGAAGCCGTCCTGGAAGTACAGGAACACCGGGTTCTTTCGCAGGGGCGGAGTGTCGGGGGCGATGTTCGGCACCACGACCATGTAGGCGGCGTCCTGGATGAGCACGCCCGTGTAGCGATGGTCGGGGTGATAGTCGTTCGGGCGCGGGGCGAGCACGATGTCGGCCTTCCACTCACGGATCTTCCGGATGACCTGCTCGCGCACGTCGACCGACGGGATGAGCTGGCCGTCGTGGTTGTCGAGCGTGTCGTATTCCACGATGCCGAACCGCCGGGCCGCCTCCGCGGCCTCTGCCCGCCGCCGCCGCGCCAGCGCGCCGCCACCCTCGGTCTGATGGCCGGCGTCGCCGTTGGTGACGGCGACGAACTTCACCTGGTGGCCCTGGGCGGCCCACTTGGCCGCCGTGCCGCCGGCCTTCTGATCGCAGTCGTCGGGGTGCGCTCCGAACGCGATGATGCGGAGCGTCCCCCTCGCGGGGGCCTGGGCCAGCGCGCTGGTGCCGGCCAGGATCGCGGCCGCGCCCCAAAGCCATGCCTGTCTCATCTCAGTCCCCTCCTCAGCATGGCCGTCAGTGTATCTCCGTCTCCGTGAGCCGCTCCGGAGGCACATAGAAGAGGAGGTGGCTGTAGGCCACGTGGCCGATGGGCTCGAAGTTCTCCCTCAGCCAACGGTAGCGCTCCGGGTCGTAGACGCCGACGAGCTGGTTGGCGCCCACCAGCACGTAGCCGGCCTGCGGCCCTGGCGGCTCGAGGGCGATCGCCATCTCGGGGTGCCGGGCCTGGAAGCGGGCGATGAAGTAGCGGTGGTCCTCCCAGTCGAGGTTCGAGTCGGCGAGGAACCGGTACGCGTTGACGCGCCGGCCGATCAGCTCGTTGAAATAGGCGATGTAGTGCGGGTGGTACGAGAGCGTCGACACGGCATACCAGCCCAGGAGCGCCGCGACCACGACGCGCCGCCGCTGGCTCGTCGCAAACGCCGCGCCGCGCGCCGCGCAAAGGATGAGCGTCGGCAGCCCGGGCAGCAGGTAACGAATGCCGAGCTGGGCCGTGGCGAGCAGGCTGAAGCACGCGACCACGGCCGCGAAGGGCACGAGCAGCACGAGCCACGTCCAGCGGTCCGGACGCGGCTCGGCGCGCCGCGCTGCAACCCCGAGGCCGAGGAGCACGAAGAACGCGAGGGGCGTCTTCAGGAGGATCATCAACGGGAAGGCGTACCAGACGCCGCGGGTGCTGAGCCGGCCCAGCACGTAGTTGAGCCCGCGGCCTACTTCCACGTCCTCCTGCAGGTAGCTCGAGTAGTCGAGCCCCTGGACGAAGACGCGGGGGAGGGGAATGGGGATGCCGTCCAGGTTGCGCGCTTTGAACGCCTCGCTCTCCCAGGCGTAGTCGGCCCAGGACCGGAAGCTGCCTTTGAAGAGGTACGCGGTGTTCACGAGCAGGAGGACCAGGAGGGCGAAGCCGGCGGCGGCGGCGGCTTTCAGCGCAGTCCCTTGGTTCGGCGCTTTTCGCGGCCGGTCGAGCCCCTTCAAGAGGAGCAGCAGCACGAACACCGGGAAGAGGAGCAGGCTCGTGTACTTCGAGAGCAGCGCACCGGTGGTCGCGAGCGCGCAGAACGCGAACGCCGTCGCGTGCGGCCGACGGCAGAGCTTCCAGAAGAAGTACAGGCTCGCCGCGGTGAAGAACGCCGCCGGCACGTCGCTGGTCACCTTGTTGCCGTGAGCGAGGAAGTTCGGGTTGAAGACGTAGAGCCAGAGCGCGGCGAGACCGCCCGCATCCCCCAGCACCTCGCGCCCCCAACGGTGGACGAGCGCTCCGAGGAGGAGGGCGAAGATCATCGTGGGCAGCCTGACCTTCAACAGCGCCGCTTCGGACGCGTTCACGGCGTCTTGCCGGCAGCCCTCCGCGGCGCAACCCAGGGCATTCACGAGCAGCATGGGCATCCGCTGCCCGCGCATCGGCGCGCCGGGGCCGCGGTCGAGGAAGCGATAGCCGTAGGCCAGGTTGTCGTATTCGTCGTAGGCAAGGGGCTTGTGGAGGCTGCTCAGGGCGAGCAGCGCGCCCATCACGATCAACAGCAGCGGGGGAAGGACGCGGCGCAGCACGCCGGCGGAGGCCATCGCGCCGGACACTAACAGCGGCGGCCCTGGCCCTCAACTGCAAAGCGCCGATTGTCGGCCTCCTGAGCCTCTGCTACGATCAGCGTTCACGCTCTCTTTCGGCGTGCCCGCCCCAGCCGGCGTAGCTCAGCGGTAGAGCAGCTGATTCGTAATCAGCAGGTCCTCGGTTCAATCCCGAGCGCCGGCTCCAGTGCTTCAAGAATTTGCGGTTCGAGCGGACTCGGCTCAAAGCCCTCGGGGTAACACCGGGGTAACAACTGGGACACGGGAGCGGAAGAACTCCCCTGACCCGAGGTTGTGGTAGGTTGTGCCGGAGAGGGTACTCCGATCACCTCAGTCCAGGATTCGACGGCGCGTCGAGAGATCGCGGCCTATAGGCCGGCACAGGTGGCAGCTTGGCTTAACCTGCCGAACGCCACGGTGCGCGCGTGGGCGAAGGGTCAGTACTACGACGTCCACGGCAAGCGTCGGTTCTTCCGACCAGTGATTGAGCCGACACGTCTTGGCGTGCCACGAAACGGTCCACTAGCGTTTTCCTTCGTCAACTTTGTCGAGCTTCATGTGCTGAGTGCCTTGCGCCGAGTTCACGCGGTGTCGTTGCCGAAGATTCGACGCTCGATCGAGTACTTGGCTGAGCACTACCCTGCCGTCAAGCACCCACTGGCTGATCTCGATCTCCTGACTGACGGCCTCGACGTTTGGCTCGAAGAGCTCGACAAGCTGGTTGCAGTCTCCCAACACGGACAGCTCGGGATTAGGGACGCACTCGAGGCGCACCTCAGACGCGTGGAACGAGGCCCGCGTGGAGAGGCGTTGAGACTGTATCCCTTCCCCCACACCGGAGACGTCACCAATCAGCCTCGGTCGATCGTTGTCGATCCCGAGGTGGCCTTCGGTCGACCGACGCTGGTCGGGACGGCGATACCGACGCGAGTCATCGCAGGCCGCTTCGATGCTGGGGAGTCGCTCGAGAGCCTGGTCGAGGATTTCGGCCGGTCGCCGGCGGACATACTCGAGGCGATCCGGTGGGAGCGCCGGGAGCGGAGGGCTGCCTAGAGACGAGCCGCACGAGACGTCCTCTTCATCGACCACAGCCTCGGAACCAAGCTACTCGCGGATGCGCTTCGAAGCGCCGGGTGCACTGTAGAGCTGCACGACGACCGCTTCCCGCCCAGAACAAAGGATGTGGAGTGGCTCGCCGAGGTGACGCGGCGTGGATGGGTCGTGCTCTCCAAGGATTTCAACATCGCGAGCAACGCGCTCGAGCGAATTACGCTGTTCGAGTGCGGAGCGCGGGCATTCCTCTTGAGTCAACAAGACCTTGACGGCCCCGCTCAAGTGAGGGCGTTTCTCGGTGCACTTCGGCGGATACGCAACATCGCCAAGAGTGAACCGCCGCCCTTCATCGCGCGCGTATTGCCGTCGGGTAAGGTGAGGGTGCTGACCGAGCTCAAACGTGCCTGGAAGCGTGCTCGGCGCGCGGAACGACGAACCGAGAGCTAGCGCCTTGCGTGAACAAACCCCACGCCAATTTTCTAGAGTCCTATTGACAATTCGGGCAGCGAGCCGTACATTGCTGTGCGAGGTTGAGTTGACTGCTCGAATCTTCAATTCGGAGTGCCTGCAGATAGCGCGGCTATCTTATGGCGCCGCTGCGCCGCGAGTGGCCGGGAGTGTGTCGAGATCCATGACACAGCCCTGGATCAATCGCCATCGCGGCGCGCTTGATAGCAGCAAGGAGGGCAAAGAGCCCTAAAGGGTCTGCACTCATAGAGAAACAGGCCTTCTAGGGCGATCCCCTAGAAGGCCTTTTTTGTTTTGGCCTCAAGCCCAAACGAAGTATGGGCCAGGTCAGAGGGAGGTTGTGTCTTCGAATCGGTTGGCACGTGAGGTGACATCGGCAGCGTGGTGTAACAGAAGCATCCGAGCCTCCAAAGCTCGTGGGTCCGGGTTCGAATCCTGGCGCTGTCGCCAATGGACGGTACGAGCGGATGGTCCGCTGGCGGGCCGTAAACCCGTTCTCCCCGAGGGGAGCGATTGGGTTCGAATCCCTTGCCGCCCACCAACTCGTCAAGAGTGGGGTCTTTGAAAATTGAAACGATATCGATGGGCCGGTG
>Ga0207646_10008677_pt1 | contig 10152 bp, 9 predicted proteins | sample KBSK5502metaG_FD_184343 | JGI IMG/M metagenome (GOLD analysis project Ga0207646, IMG submission 184343) | Corn, switchgrass and miscanthus rhizosphere microbial communities from Kellogg Biological Station, Michigan, USA - KBS K5-50-2 metaG... | ecosystem: Host-associated > Plants > Roots >...
AGGCGACACCGCGCTCGCGGGTCCGCTTCGGGTCGTCGTGCGCGATGTCGGCGCCCCCGATCACGATCGAACCGGCGGTCGGCTCGCGGAGGCCGAGGACGCACTCGGCCAGCTCGCTCTGGCCGTTCCCACCGACGCCGGCGACGCCGAGGATCTCTCCAGCGTTCACGGTGAGGTCGATGCCCCGCAGCGCCGTCGCTCCGCGATCGCTCCGGGCCTCGAGGCCGCGGATCTCGAGGACGGCACCCGACGCGGTCACCGGTGTGCGGGCCTGGACCTGTCTGAGCTCGCGACCGACCATGAGGCGTGCGATCTCGGACGGCGACGTCGCCTTCGTGACGAGCTCGCCGGCGTTGCGGCCGGCGCGGAGCACCGTGATGCGGTCAGTGACGGCGAAGACCTCGCGGAGCTTGTGGGTGATGAAGATGACCACCTTCCCTTCGTCACGCAGCGTGCGGACGATCGTGAAGAGCTCGTCCACCTCCTGCGGCGTGAGGACCGCCGTCGGCTCGTCGAAGATGAGCAGCTCGCTCCCGCGGTAGAGGACCTTGAGGATCTCGACCCGCTGCTGCAGCCCGAGCGGCAGGTCCTCGACCTTCGCGTCGGGGTCGACGCCGATGTGGAAGCGTTCCTCGAGCTCGCGCACCCGCTCCGCGAGCGCGTGCCGGCTGAGCACCGGGCCCGACCGTTCGTCGCCGAGGACGACGTTCTCCGCGACGGTGAGCGGCGGGATGAGCATGAAGTGCTGGTGGATCATCCCGATGCCGCGCGCGATCGCGTCACGCGGCGAATGGATCGCGGCATCCTGTCCCGCGAGGCGGATGGTCCCGCCGTCCGGCCGGTACAGCCCGTAGAGGATGTTCATGAGCGTCGACTTGCCGGCGCCGTTCTCGCCGAGGAGGGCGTGGATCTCGTGCTCGGCGACGACGAGGTCGACGCCGTGCAGGGCCGTGAAGTCGCCGAAGCGCTTCACGATCCCACGCATCTCGACCAATTCGACGTGCGGCGCCACGGTACTCGTCATGCGTGACCTTCGGTCTCGTACGGCAGCCCGTCGGCGGCCGGCGGTCGCGAGCGGCCGACGAATCCCGCGACCGCCAGGATCGTGAGGATGTACGGCAGTGTCCCGAGGAGCTGGACCGGGACCTTGACGTCGCCGATGCTCGCGCCCTGCAGCGACGTCGAGAGCGCGTTGCCGTAGCCGAAGATGAGGCTCGCCGCGAGCGCGCCGACCGGCGTCCAGCGGCCGAAGATCATCGCGGCGAGGCCGATGAACCCGCGCCCGCCGGTCATGCCGTCGGTGAAGCTGTGCGCGACGCCGAGCGAGAGGTACGCGCCGCCGAGCGCCGCGAGCGCGCCGCTCGCGAGGACCGCGGCGTAGCGGATCCGCCGGACGTCGATCCCGACGGTCTCGGCGGCTCGCGGGTGCTCGCCGACCGCGCGGAGCCGCAGGCCGGCAACGGTTCGGAAGAGCGAGAGCTGGAGCAGCACGACGAGGACGCCCATCGTCCAGACCATGAGGTTCTGACTTCCGATGGCGTCGCCCACATAGGGGACGCCTTTCAGGAAGCCGAGCTGGACGTCGGGCAGGACCGGGAGGTCGGCCGGCGTCCCGGTGGTCCCGTACATCTGGTAGTCGAGATAGGTCGTGAGACCGAGCGCCAGGATGTTCAAGGCCATGCCGGAGACGATCTGGTCCGCCCGCAGCGCGATGGCGGCGTAGGCATGGAGCCCGGCGAGCAGCACGCCGGCCAGGATCGCGATCGCGAGGCCGATCCAGACGTTGTGCGCGCGGTCGGCGGCGACGACCCCGAAGAAGCAGCCGACGAGCATCGATCCCTCGAGGGCGATGTTCGTGACCCCGCTCCGCTCGGTCGTTACCCCGCCGAGGGCCGCGAGGGCGATCGGCGCGGCGAGCCGGAGGGTCGCCGCGAACACGCTCGCGCCGATCAGCATCTCGAGGGTCACGCGATCGCCTCGACCGGCTTGCGCGCGCCGCGGCGGCGCGTGAGGGAACGCACCAGCGCCTCGGCGGCGATGACGAAGAGCACGAACGCCTGGATGATCGCGACGAGGTTCGACGAGATCCCCGCGTGCGACTGCATGTACGCGCCGCCGTGCACGAACGCGCCGAAGAGCAAGGCCGCGAAGACGATGCCGAGCGGCGAGTTCTTCCCGAGGAGCGCGACGGCGATCGCGTCGAAGCCGTAGCTCGACGAGAAGCCGTCGTAGACGCGCCCGAAGATGCCGCTCACCTCGATCATCCCGCCCAGCCCGGCGAACCCGCCGGCGATCGCCATGACCAGGACCATGTGGCGTGCGGGGTCGATGCCCGCCTGCGCCGCGGCATGCGCGCCGAGGCCGACCGCGCGGAGGCGGTACCCGAGCGGGGTGCGCCAGAGGACGAACCAGAAGACGACCACCGCGAGCGCCGCGAGGATGATCCCGGCGTGCAGGCGGCTGAACAGCACGAGCTCGTTGGGGATGATCACCGGGAGGCGGGCGCCCGCGCCGATCGGCGTCGATGCGGGCGTGCCGAGCGCGTTCGGCGCGCTCATCGGTCCCGCCTGCAGGAGCCAGTGCATCACGAAGACGATCGTGTAGTTGAGCATGATCGTCGTGATCACCTCGTTCACGCCGCGCACGGCCTTGAGGAAGCCGACGATCCCGCCGTAGAACGCGCCGCCGGCGACGCCGAAGACGATGACCGTCGGCATGAGGACGATCCCCGGCCACGACGCGAATTGCGCGCCCGCCCAGCCCGCGGCGAGCGCGCCGACGAGAAGCTGGCCCTGCGCCCCGATGTTGAACAGGCCCGTCCGGAACGCGATCGCCACCGCGAGCCCGGTGAGGACGAGCGGGATGGCTGCGACGAGCGTCTCGGTGAGGTCGTATGGCGTTCCGAACGCACCCTGGACGAGGGCCGCGTACGCCGCCACCGGGTCGTTGCCGGACAGGAGCACGAAGACCGCGCCGAGGAGCAGCGCGATGACGACCGAGAGCACTGGGATCGCCGGGCCTCCGGCCCACTGGAAGGTGAGCTGACGTACGGACGGGGCCGGGATTGTGGTGCCCGGCCCCGTCGTCGCAGGCTGCTGCTGTTGTGTCATCAGGTCACGGCTTGACCTGAACGGTGTCCTTTGGAGTGATCTTCCCCGACTTGATGTCCGCGAGCGCCTGCGTCGCGGCGGCCTTCGCGTCCGCGGGCACAACCTTGTCGAGCGTGCCGAAGCCGACGCCGTCATTGGCCGCGTTGAACGAGTTGTCGCCGGCCTTGAACGTGTCGAGCCGGATCGAGCGGATCGTCTGGAACACGGCGACGTCCACCTTCTTGAGCGCGCTCGTGATCACCGTGCCCGGTGCGACGCTGGACTGGTCCGCATCGACGCCGATGGCGTACACGCCCGCGGCCTTCGCTGCCTGGATGTACCCGAGGCCGCTGCCGCCCGCGACCTGGAACAGGATGTCGCAGCCCTGGGCGATGTGGCTCTTGCCGACCTCGAGGCCCTTTTGCTGGTCCACGAAGTCGTTGCTGTAGCCGTTCAGGATCTTGGTGGTCGGGCTGACGGTCTTCACCGCGTCCTGGTAGCCCGCGATGTAACGGTCGACCGGCGGGATCGGGATGCCGCCCATCGAGCAGACGGTGTTGTGGGTCGCGGCCCCGACCTTGTTCTTCGCCATCGTCGCGGCGATGACGCCGACGACGTAGCCGGCCTCCTGCTCCTTGAAGAAGAGGTTCGCGACGTTCGGCAGGTTCTCGGTCTTGCCGCCGTCATCCTGAGGCGCGCCGTCGATGATCGCGAACTTCACGTTCGGGAACTGCTTCGCGACCTTCCAGATCGCGTTCTGCATGAGGAAGCCGACGCCGATGACGAGGTCGTACTTGTCCTGCGCGTACTTCGTCAGGTTCGGGACGTAGTCGGCCTGCTGCTTCGACTCCGTGACCGAGGTGGTGACGATGAGCTGCGACTCGGCGTCCTTGCGGCCCTTGTCGGCGAGCGAGTTGAAGCTCTTGTCGTTCAAGCCCCCGACGTCGGTGACCAGCCCGATCCTCGGGTGCGCGCCTGTGGCGCTCCCGCTCGCGGCGGGGGTGCCGGAGGCGCCGGGGGTGCCGGTGGTGGCGCACGACGCCACGATCGTGGCGGCGAGCACGGAGAAGGCGAGGAATCGTTTCATCGGCGCGAAGACCCTCCCTGGATGGTTTCGCGCTCGGAGCGCGACCGGGGGCGATGGTAGGTCTTGGCGCAGCTCGGCGCATGAGAGGCCCGGCGGTCAGACCGGCCAGGTTTAGCCGGCAATGACGCTCTTGATGACGTACGCGATGAACACGACGTAGAGGCTGCCGCCGGCGATGAGCGACGACACCGGGAGCACGTCGCCGCGCGTCCGGAGCTGCAGCTGGAGGTAGATGAACGCGCCCGAGGCGAGCGCGAAGACCGCGGCGACCGTGCCGAACGGTCCGAGGATCCAGGGCGTCAACAGAACGCCCACGGTGACGGGGACAGTCGACTGGAACACCATCGCTCCGGCCACGTTGCCGAGGGCGATGACGTCCTTGCCGTCCTTGGCCCAGATGAGGCTGTTCGCGGCTTCCGGCAGCTCGGTCGCGAGCGGCGCAAGCAGGAGCGCGACGAGCAGCGCGTTGAAGCCCATCGCGTGCGAGAACGTGTCGATCCAGGCGGCGAAGATCTTCGCGCCGAGGAGGATGCCGCCGAAGGCGAAGACCGTCTGCGCCACGATGAGCCAGGCCGGCGGCCTGTGTGGATCGAAGCGCGCACCGGCGCGCCGGAGGTATACGGCGACGCTCAGCGCGTCGAACGCCGCCTTCTCCTCCGCCGCCTCCTCGACGTCGGCCAGGCTCGTCGGCGGCGTCCGGAGCACCAGGTACAGGTAGACGAAGTACGTCGGCAGGAAGACCCAGCCGAGCACACCCTTCACGGCATGGAGCGGCGGCAGGAGCGCGATCGCGAGCGCGCCGGAGTACATCACGAGGAAGAACCCGAGGTCGCGCGACGCGTGCGCCTTGTCGACGCGGAGCGTGTCGCGACCGCGCCGGCGGCGCAGGGCGTACGCGGTGACTCCGATGAGGAGCATCACGAGCGTGCCGAGCATGAACGGCGCGCCGAGGATCGCCCCGATGCCGATGTCGTCGGCCTCGACGCTCTGGGTGAACAGGATGGCGACGATCGGCACGAGCGTCTCCGGGGTCGCTGTCCCGATGGCCGCAAGGACGCTGCCGGTCGCGCCCTCGCTCAGTCCGAGGATCTGCCCGAGCCACTCGACGCCGTTCGTGAACAGCTCGGCGCCCACGAGGATCAGTCCGAACGCGGCGAGCAGGAGGAGCGCGTCGACCGATGTCACCTCGCTCAGTCGATCGCGGTGGCGACGGTCTCGCTGTCGATGTCCGTCCGGCGGCGGCCGCGGATCGTCCGGATCAGCGGGAGGAGGAGCAGGATGATCGCGAGCGTGACGAGGACCTTCGCGAGCGGGCTCTCGACGAGGATGCCGGGGTTGCCACCGCTCGCGATGAGCGACTGCCGGAGCGTCCTCTCGGTCGAATCGCCAAGCACGATCGCCACGACGAGCGGCGCGAGCGGGTACTTCATCTTTCGCAGCCAGTACCCGATGAGCCCGAAGACGATCGTGATGAACGCGTCGAGCATGCTGTTGTTGAGCGAGTACGCGCCGATGATCGAGATGAGGACGATGAACGGCGTCAGGATCGCATAGGGCACGCGCATGATCGACGCGAGCAGCGGGACCGCGGCGATGCAGATGATGAACGTCAACAGGTGGCCGAGGTAGATGCTGGCGATGAGTCCCCAGACGAAGTCGTGGTGCTCGACGAACAATTGCGGTCCAGGCGTGAGCCCCCAGATGAACAGCCCGGCCATGATGACGGCCGACGTGGGCGAGCCGGGGACGCCGAGCGCGATCATGGGCACCAGGGAGCCGACGGCGGCCGCGTCCGCGGAGGCCTGCGGCGCCATGATCCCCGAGATCTCGCCCTTGCCGAAGTTCTCTCTGTTCGTCGACCACTGGCGCGCGAGCCCGTAGCCGAGGAACGAACCGGCCGTCGCGCCGTGGCCCGGGAGGATGCCGAACCAGAAGCCGATCACCGCGGTCGCCACGACAAGCCAGATGCGCTTGCGCAGCTCGCCGAGCGTTTCGACGAGATCCTTGAAGCCGACCTTCGCGCTCAGCCGCTCGACGAAGCCGATCCCGGATTCCTCGGCGGAGGCGAGGATCTCGCCGATCCCGAACAGTCCGATGGTCACCGGTACGAAGCTGATGCCCGACAGCAGCGCGACCTGGCCGAAGGCGAGCCGCGGCTGTCCGGTGATCGTGTCGAAGCCGATGGCCGCGAGCAGGAGCCCGAAGCCGATCATCATCACGGCCTTCGCCGGCGATTCGGCGCCGAGGCCGATGAGCGTCGCGAAGGACATGATGAACACCGCAAAGAGCTCGGGCGGGCCGAACGACAGCGCGACCTCGGCCAGGGCACGCGCGAAGAACGTGAACATCACGGTCGCTAGCAAGGCGCCGACGAACGAAGCAAAGAACGAGGACGCCAGCGCGACGCCGGGCTTCCCTTTCCTCTTCGCCAACGGGAACCCGTCGAACAACAGCACGACGGACCACGGCTCGCCCGGGATGTTGAAGAGGATCGAGGTGACCACGCCGCCGAAGAGCGCGCCCCAGTAGACGCCGGCCAACAGGATGACCGCGCTCGTCGGGCTGGTGCGGGCGATGATGACGGTGATCGGAAGGAGGATCGCGACCGCGCTCGTGCCACCGAGCCCCGGGAGCACGCCGACGACGAGGCCGAGCACGACGCCGATGAAGAGCATGAAGAGGTTGAATGGCTGCAGGGCGGTCCCGAAGCCGCCCGCGAGGTCACCCAGGACGTTGAAGAATTCCACCGACTAGAAGGGGAGCAGCCCCGAGTCGTAGAGGAAGCTCTTCGGGAGCGGCACCCTGAACCCGAGCTCGAATGAGGCGTAGATCGCCGCCGGAAGGCCGACCACGAGCGCCGCGGTGACGAGCCAGCTATACCGGCCGATCCACCGCGCGAAGAGGCCCATGTACAGGCCGCTGACGATGTAGAACCCGAGCCAGAGGATCGCGAAGGTCGCGACGACCATGGGCACGATGAGCTTGAGCACGGCCACGACGGATTCACGTCCCTCGAACGCGGGGGGGCCCGGCGTACGCGTGGTCCAAGCCTTGTAGCCGACCACCCCGGCGCAGACGAGCACGAGCGCCGCGGACCAGAACGGATAGAAACCGGCGCCGATTCCACCGGGCTCCGTCCCGCTGCGGTCGACCAGAGCCCCGGCGCGGGAGTCGAGCATCGCGACGGCGGCCACGAGCATGAACGCGACCGCCGTCGCGACCTGATACGGCCTCAAACCGCTATGGGGCGACCCAGTTGAACTGCCTTGCGATGTCCTCGTGGAGCTTTTGGTAGTCGCTGACGAACTTTTGGAAGTCCGCACCGGACTTGAAGTCCGGGACGAGGTTGTTGTCGGTCATGAAGGCCTTCCAGTCAGGTGAGTCGTACACCTTCTTGAACAGGTCGACCCAGAACGCCTGCTGGCCGGCGGAGAGCCCGGGCGCGGCCATGATCGCCCGCATGATGTAGTAGTCGTCGATCGCGAGGCCCTGCGACTTGCAGGTCGGGATCGCCTGCCCCGCGAGCGTCGCCGGATTGGGCTCGAACGTGCAGAGGGGCCGGATCTTCGTTCCCGGCTCGGTCGACGCGAACCCGGCCTTGCCCTCGCTCGGGTTGTTCACGGTGGCGACGACGTTCGCCTGCTTGCCCCGGAGCGCGGCGGCGACGTCGGCGCCGCTGTTCTGCGGCACGAAGCTGAACGGCTTGGTGCCGGCCAGGGTCTGGATCCGGCGGAACAGCGCTTCGTCCTCCTGCTTCGAGCCCGTGCCGGCGACGACGAGGGTGTCGGCCTTGGCCGCGGTGATGAAGTCCTGCGCCGTCTTCCACGGGCTGTCGTCCTTGACCCACAGGTAGAACGGGTCGAGGGCGAGGTTCGCGATCGGCGTGAAGTCGGTTCCCTTGAACGGGAGCTTCTGCACGATGAGCGTCGTGAAGAACGAGTTGAGCGTGATCATGATCTCGCTCGAGTCACCCTTGCGGTCGAACACGTACTGGAACGCCACGGTGCCGGAGCCACCGCTCTTGTTCACCGGCGTGACCGGCTGAGGGGACAGCTTCAACGTGTCGATGATCGACTGCATCTTCCGGGCATAGAGGTCGGAGCCCCCACCGGGCGTCGTGCTGATGATGAATTCGACGGGCTTGGTCGGAGGGACCAGCGCGGCTGCCGCGCCGCTCCCGGACGCCTTGGGCGGCACTGATGTCGCGGCTCCGCCGGTGCCCCCGCCGCACGCGGCCGCCACGAGGAGACCAGCGATCGCGAGCGAGATCGATCGGACGAGCTGCTTCCGCATTCGATGTGACCTCCGCTCTTCCTACGCGAGGCCCCTCCAAAAGGATGGGCTGGTCTGACCACACCCAACAGTGGTCAGACCGGCGGCATCGTAGGCCGGTCGGTCCAAGCCACGCAACAAGCCGGAAGTACGCCTGATCGGAGGGAGAACAGTGCAGGTGGCAGAATTGACCGAAGACGGCACGGCTGATGCGTCACCCGCTTCCGGTGGACGTGAAGCGAACGGAGGATCCCGCGGCATGGTGAAGGAGCTGACCCGGCCGGCGACGCCGTTGCGGCGTGGCGCGGCCCCCGACGCCGCGTGGGCGTTCTTCAACGGAGAGTTCGTCCCGCTTCGCGACGCGAAGGTAAGTGTGCTCACGCACGCGTTCAACTACGGGACCGGGGTCTTCGAGGGGATTCGGGCCTACTGGAATGCCGAGCGTCAGCAGCTCTACGGGCTGCACCTCCTCCAGCATTACCGTCGTCTCCACCAGTCCTGCCGCGTCATGCGGCTGGACCTCCCGTACTCGCCCGAACGCCTGGTCGAGATCACGGTCGAGCTGCTCCGCCGGTGCGGCTACCGTGAGGACGCCTACGTCCGGCCGCTCGTGTACAAGAGCAGCGAGCTCATCGGCGTGCGCCTCCACGATCTCGAGTCCGCCTTCACCGTCTTCGCCGTGCCGTTCGGTACGTATATCGATATCGATCGCGGCATCAGCTGCGGGGTCTCGAGCTGGCGGCGGATCGACGACAACGCCATCCCCGCGCGGAGCAAGATCACCGGCTCGTACGTGAACGCGGCTCTCGCGAAGACCGAGGCCCAGGAGGCCGGCTTCGACGAGGCGATCGTCCTCACGAACGATGGACACGTCTCCGAGGGCAGCGCCGAGAACCTGTTCATGGTCCGCAACGGCACGCTCATCACGCCGCCGGTCACGGACAACATCCTCGAGGGCATCGTCCGCCAAAGTCTCATCGGGATCGCCGGCGACCTGGGCATTCCGCTCGAGGTCCGGTCCATCGACCGCACCGAGCTCTACATCGCCGACGAGCTGTTCCTCTGCGGTACCGGGGCCCAGCTGTCACCCGTCACGTCCGTCGACCACCGGAAGGTCGGCACAGGCGTGGCCGGCCCGATCACCCAGAGGCTCAGCCGGCTGTACTTCGACGCCGTCCGCGGCAACGGCGACCACTACAAGGAGTGGCTGACGCCGGTCTACCCGGCCTAGGGACGCCGGCTACCGCGACTTCGCCTTCTTGGCCTTCTGCTTCGCGATCTTGTCGCGATCGGCGATCGCCTGCCGGACGGTCTTGAAGTTCTTGGAGAGACCCGTGCGGCGGTCCTCGCTGATCTCCTGTTGCATCTTCGGGCTGCGCGCGACCTTTCGGGCTCGGCTCGCGTCCTTCGCGCTCGTGTCCACGATCTCCGCGAACCGCTTGAGGCCGGCAAGCTGTTTCTTGAGCGGCATGATGACCTCCTAGCGCTGCAGGTCGGTCGCGAGACCTTTGAAATCGGTGCCGACGACGACGACGATATCCGCGTCGGTCTGCTCGCCGGCGTTCGCGTCGCGGACCGGGATTCCGCTGAGCTGCCGCGAGAGCTGATCCGCCGTGTAGCGCGTCCCCCCGTTCTTCACCAGGATCTCGGAGCGGCCCGAAGCCCCGGCGGTCACGCGTGCGACGCCGAAGCCGCGCGCTGCCA